>Ga0137403_10010308_pt1 | contig 10351 bp, 10 predicted proteins | sample CZOMad2_1_16fung_FD_122057 | JGI IMG/M metagenome (GOLD analysis project Ga0137403, IMG submission 122057) | Vadose zone soil fungal communities from Angelo Coast Range Reserve, California, USA - CZOMad2_1_16fungal (Hybrid Assembly) | ecosystem: Environmental > Terrestrial > Soil > Vadose zone... | reverse complement strand
GCGTCGACCCTCTCATTACTGGGTGTTATCGACGCCTGAGAGAGGCCCAACCGCTTCAGCGGTTTCTTGTTCGTGAACGAGTAAACCGCTAAAGCGGTTGTGGTAGTAGACTCGGCCATGCACTTCGCTGAAGCGAGGTGTTAATGAAATGGCATATAGCACCACAATGCTAAACACGTACCTGCCCCTTTTTGGCGGTGTTTAGCGTGTTTAGCGGACAAAACTGATGTTATCGGCGCCAGTTTTCAGTTCCCCGAAAATCAAACGGCCGCCGGCCGTTTGCAGAGTACTTGAGACCACAATTTTCACTGTCTTTCCGATGAGCGAGCGAGCATGATTGATCACGATCATCGTTCCATCGGGCAAGTAACCAACTGCCTGGTGCGGATCGCGCCCTTCCTTCACCAGCTGTAATTCCATCTCATCACCGGCAAGAACAATCGGCCGCAGCGCCCGCGTCAGGTCATTCAAATTCAGCGCGCCTACCTGCTGCAAACGTGCAACCTGACAGAGCGAATTATCATTCGTGAGCAGACGTGCCTGCAAAAGCTTTGCTGTTCGCACCAGTCGGTCATCGACTGAGCCTTCGCCCGATTCGCTCTCATGAATCGTTAGCTCGATTTCGCGGGAGCGCTGCAATTGATTGAGAATGTCGAGACCACGCCGGCCCCGTTCCCGCTTAATCGGTTCCCGCGAATCGGCCAGCGCTTGCAATTCGGTCAAGACAAAACGCGGCACGATCAGAGCGCGACTAACAAAACCGGTCGCGCATAACTCCGCGATGCGTCCGTCGATGATCGCGCTGGTGTCGACGAGGAGCGGTTCGTGCTCCACCGTTTCGCGGGTAAAACGGACATACGGAATGAGGAGCGAGAATTCGTCCCGATTGCTCCGCATCGCCAACATCATCCCGAAATAGGCAAAGACTACGTAAACAACCAGCCGTACTGACCACTGAACGGTTTCCGATTGAAAACGTAAAACTTGCGATCCGCTCAGGAGACTGGCGAAAATAAGGCCAAGCAACAGACCGAAGGTCGCGGACGAAAACGCCCGTAGGGAGATTCCCTTCAAAAGTCTGTCCACCAGGACGACGAGCAAGCCGAAGACAACGCCGATTAGCAAACCTGGCAGGGTGCGATCGAGTAGTTCAGACGAAATTGACGCGCCAGTGACCCCGCAAAAGGTCACGAAAAGCACCCGCAGAAGATTAACGGTAAAAAGCGGCGTCATTTTTCAGGGAGAGTTGCGGCGTTTTGCTGGCGAAGGCGATGGTCCGACCTTGGGCGCGGAATCACGATAAAAAAGCACGCCGTGTGCCCGTAAATTCGCAACCAAAGCTCGGAGATCACGGGCCATTTCAGAATCTTTAATCAAGCTGGCAAGCAAACCATTTCCATTGGTCGCTTCACGCACTAATTGGGTGGCTGCGGAAAAAGTCTTGCGCGCTTCCCCAATCGTTCCCTGCAAATCGTCCGCATCTTTTTTCGCCGACGCCATGGTTGCGTCGGCTTTCTCGACAACACCATCGAGTTTCTTGGAGGATTGCGCCAGCGCGCTGGTGGTCTCGTTCAAATGATCGATGCTTGTACGCAAATTCTGCATTGTTTCGGGCGAGAGCGCTTCCGTATTCAAACGCGTGAAGGTGCCATTGATGTTTTGCACTGTCCCGCGCAGATCCTCGATCAACTGGCTGCCTTCGCGGGTCAAATCGTCGAGCCCGCTCTCGCGTGTACCCTCGATGACAGCATCTTTTGGAAGAAATTCCTTCGCCGGAGTCGATGGCATGATCACATTGACAAAGCGGTCGCCAAGCAGCCCAGAACTGCCCACGGTAAATTTGCTGCCTTTCGGAATTTTAATGTAATCGTAAATTCGCAGCGGGACCGCGACCCCCTCGCCTTGGGGAATCAGTCTGGGCCCGCCTCCGACCCGCCCAATCTTCGCGCCGCTGAACAAAACATCCGAGCCTTTGAGCAAGCCGCTGGCGTCTTTGAAGTGAACGGTCAAATTGTAGTAGGCTTTTACGCCCTCGCCCAATCGCCCGAATCGCACCACAAACCCGCAGATCATAGCTAACCCGATGGCAACGAAAATGCCGACTTTAAGTTCGAGGGCCCGCTCGCGATTCATTTACCATAGCAGCATTCGCTAAATTCCAGTCTTGGCCAGCGCGATCTTACACGCTGGCATAAGTCTAATGCGTCGCCGATTCGGAGCGGCCGAGCAAAAAATCCTGAATAATCGGATCATCGCATTGTTTCAGCTCAGCCGGTGTGCCCTGAAAATAGACGCGACCTTCATGTAAATAAGCGATGCGATCGCCGACGTGGACCGCGCTTTTCATGTCGTGAGTGACGACGATGCTCGTCATTTGAAAACGTTCCTGCAAACGACGGATCAGCCGATTGATGCTATCGGAAACCACAGGATCGAGCCCGGACGTCGGTTCGTCGTAAAGCACGCACGACGGCCGGCGGATAATGGCGCGTGCGAGGCCGACGCGTTTGCGCATTCCGCCACTCAAGCTTTCCGGCATCTTTGCGTTCTCGCCTTCCAGCTCAACCACCTCCAGCACTTCGTTGACTCGCGCCCGCATCGTCTTCACATCGCGCATGCCCGCCTCGCGCAGCGGAAATGCGATGTTGTCTTCCACGGTCATGGAATCGAAAAGCGCCCCGCTTTGAAAAAGTATGCCCACTTTTTGCCGGATCGCGGTCAGCTGCCGTTCGCTCATCCCAATGATATTCTTGCCCGAGACCCAGATCTCGCCCGCATCCGGTTGCATTAATCCGATGAGATGCTTGAGCAGGACTGATTTTCCGCCCCCGCTTCGGCCAATAATCACCAGCGTTTCGCCAACTGCGACATCAAGCTCGACCCCGCGCAAAATTTCTTGCTCGCCGATGGCCTTACGCAAATCGCGCACCGCGATCATCGCACCATTGCTCGTTGCTGATGATTGGTCTTTGATCGGCATGCTCAACGCCAATCTAACATTAACAATTAACCCTTCACCACCCTAGGCTATCCAGTTCTCCCAAGCGTTGTATCTGCCGCCGTCACTGGCGGCAGATCCTTCATTGGTGGTCAATCTCCACAATTTCACCTTGAAACGGCCAATCCTCGTGTCGGCTAACCAACCCAGCGCGTACGGGGTTTTCTCGAACGTAATCCCATTTTTGCGCATAACTCTCGGTATTGCGGATCAAGTGATCAAAAAATCCGCGCTGCCAAAGAGCCTGTGATTTTCCCACTGGTAGGAACGTTGTAGCTGCCGCTGTCTCAGCGGCAGAATTCTTTCCATTTCTGCCGCCGGTGACGGCGGCAGCTACAACCCTATTGGTACCCTGCCGGATAAACAATATTCAGCGCCATGGTCAGGAAAAAATTCGAAATCAATACCGCCAGCGACGAAACCACCACCGCTTCCGTCGTGGCCCGCCCCACCCCCACCGCCCCTTCGCGCGTGGTCAATCCTTTGTGACAGCAGATGAAAACGATCAGGATGCCGAAGACGAAGGCTTTGGATGTTCCCATGATGAGATCGCGCATCCGGGTCCAGCGAACCATGTTGTCGAGATAATATGTCCCGTTAATGTCCAGGACCACGATGGCGATGAGATAGCTTGCGATAATTCCGAAGCCAATGCATTCCGCCGTCAGCAATGGCATCGAAATCATCATCGCCAGCGCGCGCGGAACGACCAGGTAATCGACCGGATAAACCGCGAGCGCGCGAAGAGCATCGATTTGCTCAGTCACTTTCATCGTTCCGATTTCCGCCGACATGGCCGCGCCGACACGACCACTTACCATTAAGGCCGAGAGCACCGGCGCGAGTTCACGACAAATTGCTACGGAAACGACAGCGCCAGTGGCCGAGCCCATTCCGATCTTGTTGAATTGAAAATAGGTTTGGGCGGCGAAAACGGCGCCAGTGAAGCCGCCGGTCACAATCACGACCACTTGGGATAACAACCCGATCTCGACAATTTGCTGGAGGAACAAGCGCCAGCGTAATCGGTGAGTGAAAGCGGAACGAAAGGTATCGGCGGCGAGCAAGACAACCTCGCCCAGATAGCGGACGAAAACGACCAGGGGCGCGCCAATGGCAATGAAAAAACGCGCGATCATTTTCGCCCCAGCCCCATCTTCCATTCTCCGCGATCAGGAAGCGAGCGGTTGCGTCTTTGATTTTGCACGCAATTCATCCGGCACCGCGCCGATAAAACGCGGTTCGAGTCCGATTTTCCGAAACATCGCGCGCAACTCGCGCAGCGTAATCCCGGCCTCTTCCATTTCCAGATAAACTAGATCGTGACTGCGATCCACTTTGTAGCGCAACCCTGGGATGGTCTCGAGCTGGTGATCGAGTTCGAGGATTTTGTCGATGTTGCGCAAGCCGGCCGCGTAAACTTCAAGCTCGATCATTCTCCAAATTTACGAAGGCCCCTGCGAAAGCAAAAGCTTAAAACGGCGTTGCGTTCATGCCCCGGCTGGTTAACACATTCTGCCAGATGAGGCGCGTCTTTCCCTTGCTCGGAGCTTTTCTCCCGCTCCTGCTTCTGGCCGGCTGCGAAACCGCGCCTCCCGGCATTCAAGCGGCGAAAGTGGCGATGGCCCAAAAATATGCTGCGGAAATGCCGGGCGATTATTTTATCGGACGCCGCTATTATAAACCGGATTTCAAGTTCTGGGGTTATATCAGGCGCCCGGGCCAATCGTGGAGTGAATCGCAACTCGTCATGCTGAATGAAAAGCAAAAACTCGCCCCCGATCGCCAGAAACTCGACTTCGGCAGCGACAACAATTACGAATACAAACTCTATGGTTACTTCAGCGGCGACAAGGTTTACGAGCCCGCCAGCAACACGATTTATCCGGAATTCGTCCTGAAAAATTACGAGCTGATCTCGACCAATCCGCCGCCGATTTTTTCCAGCCAGTTTTCCGGGCGCGCTCAGGCCGAGGTGAATCGTTATCTAGTCGAAAAACCGCAACTGTAGGGAATGACGAAGCACGAATGAGTCCGAGCCGGACGGGCGGAAATGACGAATTAATGACGAAACCAGAAATCCAAAGGGAATATCCACCAGCCGCGCTTTTATTTCGTCCTTCGTCATTCGTGCTTCCTTCGTCATTCGTCCTTCGTCATTCGTCATTCGTCATTTAGCATGGCCCGATCTCCTCGCGTGTCGGCAACTCGTGATCCCATGGCGGATGAGTTCCTGCGCTTCCTCGCGGTCGAGCGCAACGCCTCCCCACGAACACTGAAAGCGTATGCGAGTGCCCTCGCTAAGATTCGGGAACAGTTGAAGACCAAGCCGTGGCTGAAATGCCAGGCCGACGATTTTCGCGAATATCTCTTTCGTCTCTCGAAAGAAAAAGCAGCCCGCAGCTACATCCGGCTTCAGTTTTCGGCCCTGCGCACCTTTTACAAATTTTTGCGTGCCCGAAAGAAGCTCACGCACGATCCCAGTGCAGAAGTGCAGTTGCCAAAGCTGCAAAAGCAATTGCCGATCGTGCTCACGCGGCAACAAATGGAGGAGCTTCTTTCCGCCCCACTGCGTGTGAAAAAACAATCCGCTGCTCCAGCCTGGATGCCGCTGCGCGATGCTGCGGTTCTGGAACTATTTTACAGTAGCGGTCTGCGATTGAGTGAATTGGCGGCACTCGATGTCGCGGATGCCGATCTTTACACCGAGTCGGTCCGCGTTTTCGGAAAGGGTAGAAAGGAACGAGTTTGCCCGGTAGGATTGCCGGCGCTCGAGGCAATCCAGCGTTATCGGGCGGCGGCAAAAGTGCATGCTGGCCCGCTCTTCATTAACAAAGCGCGACGGCGAATTTCCACTCGTTCTATCTGGTTAATCGTGCGCCGTTATTTGCGTTTCACCACCATTCCGATCTCAATCAGTCCCCACAAATTGCGACACAGTTTTGCCACTCACCTGCTCGATCGCGGCGCCGATTTGCGCAGCGTCCAGGCCCTGTTAGGCCACGCTAGTCTTTCGACCACGCAAATTTACACCCACGTCACCGTCGAGCGCTTAAAGAAAGCTTACGCGGAGGCACATCCGAGGGCATAAAACCTCGTCATCCCGAGCGAAAACGCCAGTCCGGCTCGGACCGAGGGATCCCGTTGCGAAAGCTTTAAGGTAACGCCGCGGGATCCTTCGACTGCGCTCAGGATGACGGCATTTGCCGTCAGCTCGCGCTCGCTGCCTCACTCCCTGCCGGAGCAGCAGTCGTGAAGACAAGTTTGCCGTTGTTCACGCCCACGTGTACAACATCGCCACCTTTGACATTTCCGCGCAGCAGTTCCTCCGCGAACGGGTCTTCCAAATAACGCTCCACCGCCCGGCGCATCGGACGCGCCCCGTACTGGGGATCATAACCTTTCTCGATCAGAAACTCCTTGGCCGATTGCTCAAGCTCGATATGCACTTCTTTCGCTTTTACCCGCCGCAAAACTTTCGCCACTTCCAATTCCACAATTTGCATCAGATCCGCCTTGGTCAACTGATGGAAGACGATGATGTCATCGAGCCGATTGATAAATTCCGGTTTGAAAATCTTCTTTGCCTCCTCGAGCAACCGGTCGCGCATCGCTTCAAACTCGTGTTCGCCCAACGGCTTGGTCGCGGCAAAACCCATCGTCGTTTGTCGCCGTAGGATTTCCGCGCCGACGTTCGACGTCATAATGATGATGGTATTGCGGAAATCGATCTTGCGTCCGAGCGAGTCGGTGATTTTGCCGTCTTCTAGAATTTGCAGCAGCAAATGCATCACGTCCGGGTGCGCCTTTTCAATTTCATCGAACAGGACCACGGAATACGGACGGCGCCGCACCGCTTCCGAAAGCTGGCCGCCCTCTTCGTAGCCGACATAACCAGGAGGCGATCCAATCAAACGCGAAGCAGTGAATTTCTCCATGTACTCCGACATGTCGATTTGAATCAGCGCGTCACGGTCGGCAAACATGAATTCGGCCAGGGTTTGCGCGAGGAAAGTCTTCCCGACGCCGGTCGGCCCAAGGAAAATAAAGGAGCCAATCGGCCGGCGCGGATCTTTCAAATCGGCCCGCGAACGGCGCAGCGCTTTCGAAATCGCGACCACCGCTTCATCCTGCCCGATTACTTTGTGTCTCAGCTCCTCTTCCATCTTGAGAAGCTTTTCCGTTTCTTTCTGCTCCATCCGTTGTAGCGGAACGCCGGTGACTTTCGAGACGATGTGCATCATGTCGTCTCCAGTCACAGTCACTTGCCTTTCTTCCCGCTCCTCCCGCCATCGCGCCAAAATCGTGTCGAGTTTTTCCTTGGTTTGCTTTTCCTTGTCCCGCAGCCCAGCTGCTTTCTCGAAATCCTGCGCCTTGATCGCTTCTTCTTTTTCGATGCGGATGACTTCGATCTCCTTTTCAATTTCTTTCACGTCGGGTGGCCGCGTCATCGCATTAATGCGCGCGCGCGCACCCGCCTCGTCCATCACGTCAATCGCTTTATCCGGCAAAAATCGTCCGGTGATGTAACGATCGGAAAGTTTCACCGCGATCTCGAGCGCTTCGTCGGTCAGCTGCGCTTTGTGATGCGCTTCGTATTTCGGCCGCAACCCTTTCAAAATCTGGATCGCTTCTTCGACGGTTGGGGCATCCACTTTCACGGTTTGAAATCGTCGCTCCAAGGCCGCGTCTTTTTCGATGTACTTGCGATACTCGTTCAAGGTGGTTGCGCCCACACATTGCAACTCGCCCCGGCTCAATGCTGGCTTGATGATGTTACTCGCGTCCATCGCGCCCTCGGCCGAACCGGCCCCGACAATCGTGTGCAACTCATCGATGAACAGGATCACGTTTTTGCTGCGACGAATTTCGTCCATCACCGCTTTGATTCGTTCCTCGAACTGGCCGCGATATTTCGTCCCCGCGACCATCAATGCCAGATCGAGCGTGATGACTTTTTTGTCGCGCAAAAGCTCCGGCACATTGCCGGTCGCAATTTCCTGCGCCAGTCCTTCCACGATCGCGGTTTTGCCCACACCAGCTTCACCGAGCAACACCGGATTATTTTTCGTGCGCCGGCAAAGCACTTGAATGACGCGCTCGATTTCGTTTTTCCGGCCGATCACCGGGTCGAGCTCGCTTTTCTTCGCCAGGTCAGTCAGATCGCGCCCGAACGCACGCAAGGCCGGCGTTTTTACATCTTTTTTTCCGCCACTCGCGGTGCCGGCGGTCTCATCTGCCTCCCCTTCCGGCGGCGTGAAATTCGGATCGAGTTCCTTCAAAATTTCGTTGCGTGTGCGCTCGATATCGATCTCGAGGCTCTTCAACACCCGCGCCGCGACGCCCTCACCTTCGCGCAGCAATCCCAGCAAAATGTGTTCTGTCCCAACGTATGAATGATTTAGCGCCTTCGCTTCCTTGCCGGCGAGTGCGAGAACCTTTTTCACTCGCGGCGTGTACGGAATGTTGCCCACCATTTTTGTTTCCGGACCGGACCCGACTTGTTTCTCCACTTCCATCCGCACGGTCTCGAGATCGAGTCCCATCTTTTGCAAAACGTTCACCGCCACACCCTGGCCAAGCTTGATCAAGCCGAGCAAAAGATGCTCGGTCCCGACGTAGTTATGGTTGAAGCGATCCGCTTCTTTACGCGCAAGTTGAAGGACCTGCTGGGCGCGTGGCGTGAAGTTATTCATTTTTCTCCGGCTCGGAATTACCCGTGGGTTCCGGCTCCCGCGCCACTTTACTAATATCAGGCTTGGGGAAGGATTTCAAACGCTCGCGGATGATTTGCGCGCGGAAATGATCCCGCTCTTCCGCGTTCAACTTCTGCTGCGTGCTCTTTTGCAAATGGGCGGGCTGCGTTTCGATAAAGAGTTGATCAATGGCCAGGCGCTTGTCTTCCGGGAATGCGCCCAGATCAATCCCGAGTTTCACCACTGAAAGCAGGTTAAGCGCTTCTTTCGAGGTCATGGCATGGGCATAAGTGAGCAAGCCGTAGGCCCGACCGATCTGATCCCACAAGGTGTTTGGCTTCTTTTGGATCAAAACCTGACGTGCATCCTGTTCCTTTTCGATGATGGTCTCGATCACCTTGTTTAAGCGCGAGATGATCTCGTCCTCTTTTTCGCCAAGCGTGGTTTGATTCGAAATCTGAAATAGATTTCCCATCGCTTCCGTGCCTTCGCCATACAATCCGCGCACCGCCAACCCGATCTTGTTCACTGCCTGAATGACCTGATTGATGAGCTCGCTCAGCACCAGCCCGGGCAAATGCAGCATCGCCGAAGCGCGCATGCCCGTTCCAACATTGGTCGGGCAGGCGGTCAGGTAGCCGAGCTTCGCGTCGTACGCGAAATCGAGTTTGCCCTCGAGCGCACTATCCACTTTATCCACCAGCTTGAATGCCTGCCGCAGCTGCAACCCGGACCGGATCGATTGCATCCGCAAATGGTCCTCTTCGTTGACCATCACGCTGAGGGTTTGCTTGCGATTCATGATAATGGCGCTGCCAACACTTTTGGCCGCATGTTCGCGACTGATGAGATGGCGTTCCACCAGCACTTGCTTTTCGAGCGCGGACAGGTCCTGAAGCAATTCGGAAAATGGCTCCTGCATTTCCGGCAACTCTTCCACCCGCGGCTTGATCAATTCCAGAATCATCGTGCGCTCCGCCTTTTTCGCCCACCCGGGAAAAGCGCGATTCCGCAAATTCCGCGCCAACCGTACCCGGCTGCTTACCACTACCTGATGGTGGGGCCCTTCCCCGCGCAACCATTCGCCGGTGCTCGCCATCAAATTCTGAAATTTCATTTCGACTCCGTCAGTTGACTCTCCAACTGTTTGATCTCGTCACGCAACGCCGCCGCCGTTTCATAATTTTCTTCCTGCACCGCTTTGCGCAAATCTTCCGTCAGCGTTTTCATGCGATCGCTCAATGCCAGCGTCTTTTGCGCACGCGCCGGCAGCTTGCCCACATGCGCAGTGCCTTTGTGCATCGCTTTCAAGAGCGAATTCAACCCTTCGGCAAATGCGACATAGCAACTGCTGCAGCCGAGCCGTCCAGTTTTCTTGAAATCGGCCTGGGTGAATCCGCACACCGGACAGCGCGTGCTCGAGCCGCCCTTTTCAATTTCTTCCGCCGCGCCGATGCCGAGCAGCAAATCCGCCAGCGCAAAACCGGTCGGATCCTGCACCCCTTTTTCCTTCGAGCAGCCTTCGCAAAGATTCACCTTCTGCATTTTCCCGTCCACAATCTGGGTCAGGAAAACCGCCGCATCGTTACATTTGCAAACGTCGCACAACATCTTTAGTTAATTAGACCTTCGCCCAGTCTAAACATTCAACCCCGTA
>Ga0137403_10010307_pt1 | contig 10351 bp, 14 predicted proteins | sample CZOMad2_1_16fung_FD_122057 | JGI IMG/M metagenome (GOLD analysis project Ga0137403, IMG submission 122057) | Vadose zone soil fungal communities from Angelo Coast Range Reserve, California, USA - CZOMad2_1_16fungal (Hybrid Assembly) | ecosystem: Environmental > Terrestrial > Soil > Vadose zone... | reverse complement strand
CTAGAATTATTCCGAGCCAATCTTTTGCTGCCGGCCGTTCGCCGAGAAAAATCACCGCGAAAATGGCGACCAGCACGACGCTGAGCTTATCCACCGGAGCCACCTTGGCCGCATCGCCGATTTGCAACGCGCGAAAATAGCAGACCCACGATGCCCCCGTGGCTAAGCCGGACAACGTGAGAAACGTCAATGTCTTCGGGCGAAGAGCAAACGGATCGCTCCACTTCCCGGTGTAGAGAACAAACCACGTGATCGCAAACAAAATAATGACGGTCCGGATCAGTGTCGCGAAATCCGAGTCCACGCCTTCAAGACCGATCTTCGCGAAGATCGCCGTCAGAGACGCAAATACCGCTGATAGCAATGCCCAATGGAACCAAACTTGGGTCATCATGATGAGTCCCCCGTTCTTTTCTTCATTCGCGCCTGGTTTTTTCGGGCGAGACCCTCCAGATGAACGCGCCGCGCTTCTGCTCTCCGTTGCCGTTCCTTGTGGCGGCATGCGCGGCAACGAATCGCCGATGAGTACGCAAAACCTTTAGCGACTTCATACCACCATTTTTGTTGCGTCCCCGTCCATACTTCCTCTTTGCCGCAATCGACACAGCGAAACGGAGTATCGATGTAGTAGCCTCTTGTGACGAAATCAGGAGCGCCGTAACTGTTGTTCGGCGCGAGCAGCTCTTCATTTACGGGAACAAACCGGTACGGCGCATGTCTGAATGCAACCGCTTTTGCCATCGTCTTGCGCTTGACCACGAGCTTCTTTCGCCTCGCCATGATTTCGACGCGCCGCTGTTTGCCGCTTTTCATAGGAAGTCTGTAGAAGGCATCTAAGCGCGCTTATTCGACTTTACAGCCTGGGCAGTCGACTGCCACCGTCTTGGTATCGCCGCCGCGACGGTAGGAATATTGGGTTTTGCCTGGGCCGATTTTAAAAATCGCCTGGCGCAGATCATCTTCGCTCGTGATCTTTTTTCCCGCGATTGACAGAACCACGTCGCCGACGTGTATACCCGCCTTCGCCATCGGCCGGCCGCTTTCCACTTCCATCACTACCGCTCCTTGCGGCATCGCGCCGAGCGTTGAGGCGCTCTGCTCCGCCGTGAGAAAGGCCATGCGCACGCCGAGATCGGGCACGTGAAATCCTCTGGCGAGAGAAGTCGCCGGAATCGCGCCGCCGAGCGTGCCCACCAGATCATGGATCCGCTTCTCCATATCCGTTGTGCCGATTCCCGGGTCGGTCTTTCGGGGCACTGTAGTTGGCACTTCTGGCTGGGGATCAGCTTGACCGCCTCTCAGTAAATATCCGGCAATGCCGGCGCCAACGACGGCAATCGCCGAAGCCACAACAATTAACGGCGTAAGCCGGCGCTTCTTCCCTGTCTCTTCGTAGGTTGGCGAGCGCCGTACAGACGACGCTTGCGCCGCGCCGGCGCGTGAATCGTCGCCTGATTGCGCAAGCAATTCGGTCACTCGTTCAACGAGCCTGACGAATTCGGCGTCGCTCCCATCGCCGCTCCAATCCCTCAAGTCTGCACCGTTTAACAGTCGAAACGCCAGCGGCGCATCCACTCGCTCGATAAACACCGGGATTAAAATGGCGCGGCGTTTCGCTTCGGAGGCTTCGTTGCGAACCCATTCGGATGCGATCGATACCGAGGACCACAGCACGATGACGCACTTTGCGCTCGCCAGGGCCTTTTCAATCACTTGATCGAAGGATTGCCCGAGCGGAATTTCTCGGTCCCACCAAACCGACCAGCCGTGCGCGCCGAGTGTTTCTGCGAGCGCACCCGCGCGCTGTCGATCCTCCGACGCGTAGCTGATGAAGATATCGGCCATGGTTATGAAGTTAGCAAGCGAACAAGTCCATTTTAATACAACAGTGAAGGCGCAGGCCAGCCGAAAAGCGTCGACCGCCAAGAAAAATAGGAATCATGCAGAGATTATTTCTCGCAGCCATAACTCGACAATCAATACCGTGTTTGGCGGGATCAGATCGTCCAATCCTTGATCGCGGTAAGCGAGATGAGGGCTCAAGCGGACCTTTCGGTAGCCGCCCTGTTTCATTCCGATCAGGGAATACTCGATACCGGCAATGGCTTCCCGCTGTCCAAGCGTCGTCGTATGATCGATAAAACGATTGCCATTTTCAGTCCTGATCATCTTCTCGGGCAGATAATCCGCCTGGCGCTCGTATAGGAGGACTTCGTCGCCTTTGTTGAGAAAAATCCTAAAATTATAAACGATTCGATCGCCTTTCTTTGCCGGCTCCCCCGTCCCTTCCCGCTCGTCCAATAATTTGATGCCGCTTCTCAGTCTCATCACAAATCAAGTTCACCGATTACCCTGCTCCCAGCTTACGGGATCGCCGACTTTGATCTCGCAGTCGTTGAGCACTATAGCGAAAGCCCCGCCGCGCCAATCGCGATACATGGCCGCTTGCAACCCTGCAAGAACTTCGTCCATCCGCTCGCAGGGTTTGGTCTCTCCGGCAATCTCAAGTCTGCCCGGCACCGACGCGTAACACGCGGCCGCGAGAGCCTGCTAGTGATATTCCTGTGTCTCTGCGGTGAGTTCTTTTCCTTTGATGTACGGATCGATCTACAAAACTTTCACGGTTTCGGATGAGCTGGATCCACCCAAAAGATCTCCTGCGGATTCTCGACCGCCGGTATGTCCAGGTTTACCACGATCGGCTCCTGGTCGCTGCGCACGACCACGCACGTGAGTGGTTCATTTGCGTTGGCGTTGATTTCCTGGTGCGGCACAAACGGCGGTACGAAAATAAAATCTCCCGGACCTGCCTCCGCGATAAACTCGAGCTTCGCTCCCCAGCGCATTCGCGCTCTCCCGCTGACGATGTAGATTATGCTTTCCAATTCCCCATGATGGTGCGGCGCGGTTTTGGCATTGGGATGAATGCTCACCGTGCCGGCCCAGAGCTTATTCGCCCCCGCCATCGCCCGATTGATTGCCGCCGCCCGGGTCATGCCGGGAGTCTGCGGCGTGTTGAAGTCGAACCGATTGCTCGAAATGATTTTGACACCTTGATTGCGCCAATCTTCGTTCATGATAAACCTCCTGCAATACAAAACTCTAACGTCTTATGGTTAGTTTTCCTAACTCACGATGTAGCGATCGATATCGCGACTGAATTGAAGGCCAAGGCCCGGCTTCGTTGGCACGACTAATTCGCCTTTCACCGGTACCGGTACTTCTTCGAAAAGCCGGAATGACCAGGGCATGTATTCTACCGTCAGCCCGTTTGGGATCGCCGATACGAGATGAACGTGAATCTCCGGGAAGAGATGGCTCACCACGGGCAGGTTAAACGCCTCGGCCATGGCCGCCACCTTCATCCAGTTAGAAATTCCACCGACTCGATTGAGATCAATCATAATGATATCCACCGAATGGGCCTCAATCATGTGACGAAATGGCGTGATGCCGTACAAGCATTCCCCGCCCGCCAACGGCGTGATCAGCGCGTCGGCCACGCGCGCGAGTCCCGTGTAGTCGTCGTGAACGGTGACGTCTTCGAGCCAAAAAAAGTGCACGTCTTCGACACGCTTGCCGATCTCGATCGCTTGATGCACCGACCAGCGCTGATTGATGTCGCACATAAGATCGATGTCGGGCCCCGCAGCTTCGCGAATTAACCGAGCGCGCTCGACTTCCTTTGCCGGTGTCGTATCGCCGGGCAGCGCCAGTTGCGTTTTCATTTGCTTGAAACCCCGATTAACCAGCAACTGCGCCGCCTTCACCACGTGATCCAGTGGATAAGCGCGCACCAACGCGCCGCTCGCGTACGTCGGCACGCGGTCGCGCAATCCGCCTAACATAGTGCCAAGCGAATGGCTGAGCAATTTACCCTTGATATCCCAGAGCGCCATGTCGATGCCGGAGATCGCCAGCGTGAGAATACCGCCCGGACCGGCACTGGCGGCGGCGCTGCGGAGCTTCTGTGTGATGGCTTCGACGCGCAGCGGATCTTCGCCAATGATCAATTCGCCGAGCTGATCGACGGCGTGCTTCAGAGTAGCGCTGAGCGCGCCGCCAAAAAAAGTCGCGCCGATTCCTTCAATGCCGTCCTCCGTCTCCACCCGCAGAATGACGAACTGATTATGCGAGCGAAAATAAGGCGGGCCGCCGGCCAAGGGCTCGTCGAGCGGTACGCGCAGGACGTGTGATCGAATGCTTTTAATTTTCATAACCTTTCCTCGTCGCTACTTCGACTATACCCTTGTACTATTATGCTTGAAAATTCGAACAGCTGCGCAAATTTTCGGACACTCTATCGGGTGCTTCGGATTATTCTCGCGCCAAGACGCCAAGAACGCAAAGTGACGGGCCAAACCCCGTCATCCCGAACGAATGTGAGGGATCTGAGAAAGATTTCTCCTTAGGTCGAAATGACAAAGCTCCCCCTTGGCGGCCTTTGCGCCTTTGCGCGAGACAATCAGATTTGGTTGCGGCGTAGCCGCGCTAGGGACCATGTGATGGAACTTCCGGTAGTTCGCGTCGCAAATGATTAATACTGGCTTCGATCGATTTGTCATCGTAACAACAACTCCATCGCCGGCAATGTACCCCTGCGACGAGTTCTGATAGGATAATTAAAGTAAGGCTTGAAATCCATGATCGCCATGCCTGCAGAAGAACGCCGCGCCTATCTCAAGCGGCTGTACCCCTATCTAAAAACAAGTCTAGTCATCTTTGGAAGCGGCATCGTCATCGGGTTGATGGCCGTATCGCACTTTCCCCTCCTTGCCCAACATTTCGAATCCTCGGTCGTCGGTTTTGTAAATATTTTTCATGGCCTATCCAAACTCGAATTGGCAGCCGCAATATTTTTAAATAACACTCTAAAGACGGTACTGGCGATTTTGTTCGGAAGCTTGTTTGGTATCATACCGGCGGTTTTTCTTCTTGGAAACGGCATCGCCCTCGGCGTGATATTTTCACTATCAGCGCAAACGCGCGGACTGTGGCTTTCGTTATTGAGCATTGTGCCGCATGGATTGCTGGAGCTTCCCGCGGTGTTCCTCGGCACCAGCATCGGGCTCATGGTCGGCAGTCGTGTCATGAAACAGTTTTTCAGCCGACCGGAAACGACGATTGGCAGCGAGTTAGTGCAAGGTCTGAGATTCTTCATTACGGTCATATTGCCGTTGTTGTTCATTGCCGCATTGGTCGAAGCCTTCCTGACATCGGCGCTGGTCACGCCGAAATAAACTTTTGGTCAATATCTCATCCGCGAATGGTTAAAATGTCTCGCCTGCAGCCAAAGAAAAAATTTAGGGTATCCAGGCGGTTCTGGAACTTGAACCGAAAACGAACCTGGATGCCGGCGTTCGCCGGCATGACGAACTTCACTTCGCCTGAAGGCGGAGGGATTTCAAACATCCCCGAGAGAGACATTAAATCTCCGCGAACAGCGCGTTTTTTAGCGCGAGCTGTATGAAAAATTCGTTCATGGTTCGACTGAGCTCACTACGAACGGAAGCGAGGCACACAGAAATCAACTACTTATCCGTTCGCCCTGAGCGTCGTCGAAGGGCTCCTTTCGAGTTTTCATCCAGCGCCCGCAGTCACGCTCGATCGAAGGTTTGCTTCTTTGCGCGATACGACCAAACGAGCAGAACGGTTCCGATTGTCGTCGAGATCCAGTAATCCACTGGCAACCCGTTCCACCAATGTTTATGCCACGGGATGTGCGCGGATGAAAATTTGTTCCAGCCGAAAGCCGGATTGAAAGCGAACCAGAGAACGTCTTCGATAACCCAGAACAGCATGATCATCCCGACTATGCGCGCCTCGATGCGCCAAGACCAACGGCCGCTTACGAACACGGGCACGTGAAACGCCAGCGCGATGAAAGGAAACACCCAGGCGTGATAACCGGTCATACTCCGGCCACTCCAAAAAAGATCGAGCAGCCAATGTTTTTCGACACGCCAGGTTGGCAAATTGGCCGCCCAACCCGCCGGACCTTCGATCTGAATTTCCACTTGAGCAAAGAAAAAACTCAACAGTGCGATCCAGCCGATCAACAACCATGGGCGTAACCAACGTGGAAACTTCATCGGCCGTTGCCCAAGACGCGGCTCAGTACCGCGTGGGCGGCATCGGGCCGGCCGAGTCCACGCATGTTCTCGCGCATATGTTTGAGCCGTGCCGGTTCCTTGACGAGTTGACCGATCTTGAATTCCAACGCCACCATGTCCGGGGCTTTTACGGCGATGCCGTGTTCCATCAGATAATCGGCGTTTCGCTCTTCTTGTCCCGGGATCGGCGAGATCAACATCATCGGTAGCCCGACCGCGAGGCATTCGGAGACCGTCAATCCACCCGGCTTTGTGACTGCTAGATCGGCACAAGCCATAACTCTCTCAATCGTAGACGTATAACCCAGCGCGACCAGCCGGCCCGGATGGGCCGCGGCAAGCGAACGGTATCTACCAAGCAATTGCTGGTTCCTTCCAGCCAAGGCGACAATTTGAAAATCATCCGCCAGCCCGAGTAGTCGCTCCACCATTAAGTCGCCGCCGGCAAGTCCGGCGCCGCCGGTCATGAGCAGTAGCGTTGTTTTATCCGGCGCGATCCCGAATTCTCTCGCGCATTCATCACGGTCAAGTCGCCGGGAAAATATCGGCATAATCGGAATGCCGGTAACATGCACGCTGTCACTCGGTATTCCGCGTGCCGCCATGCGAAAAGCGATCTCATCGCTCGCCGCGAAGTAGCCGCGCATGCCTGCCTGCACCCACATGCGGTGTAGATCAAAATCGGTGACCTGCACCCAAACCGGCGGCACGGCGCGGCCTCGCTTGATGTCATGGGCTAGCAGTTCAGCGGGGAGAAAGTGGGTGCAAATGATGTGATCGGGGGCAAACTCTCTGAGTAGATCGTGGAGCTTGCGTGTGTTGAGCCGCTCGATGGCGCGGCGCGTTTTGGCGAACAGCGCATCGCGCGGCATCCTGTCCGTGGCGTGGTATAAATAGGCCCACACCGACGGATGATGCTCGACGATCTTGATGTAATAGTTCGCGTACAGCGCCCGAAAGCTCTGCGGCACCAGAGTCATCAGGTCGATATGTTTCGCCTCGACCTTCGGAAAGCTCGCTTGCGCCTCGGCGCGCAGAGCTTCCGCGGCGCGGCTATGCCCCGCGCCCGCGGAAACACTGAGTAGTAAGATTCGCGGTGAACCGTTCAATGCCGGCGTGATAATCGGTTAAGCGATCAGCGGATCTAAGCAAACGGAAAATTTAGTTTGCCGTCAGCGGTTGAGCGCCGTCTGCTGGTCCGGATGCAATATCAATTTCTGCACGCGCCAGTTGAGCACCTCGGCGACGTAGAGCTCATTCTCCGACGGACAGGCCATCTCATGAACCCAGCCGAATTGTTTGAGTTGTTTGCCCGACTCGCCAAGTACGCCGAGAATTTTGCCATCCAGAGTTAACTTATAAACCCGCCCCGGATATGCATCCGCGCTGTAGAGAACTTGCCGCGGGCCGGGCGTAATGCAGATCGCCCAAGGCGCGCCCGGCGCCTGCGTCCCTTTGACGTCTTCTGGCGGCTTATTGCCGATTGCCGGCCGCGCGGTGCTACGATCGAACGGCACGTCGATTTTCATCTCGCGCAAAAATTTACCGTCGCCGTCGAACACTTGAATGCGCCCGTTGCCACGATCGCCGACGTAAATGTTTCCTTGCGCATCGGCGGCGATCGTGTGCGGCGTGTTGAATTCTCCCGGCTTGTCGCCGCGCTCGCCCCAGGATTTGAGCCAGTTGCCGTTCTTGTCGACTTTAGCGATACGCGAGTTGACGTAGCCGTCGCTGATATACGCGTTTCCCGCCGGGTCCCACGCTACATCGGTCGGCTGGCGGAAACGGCCGTCGTCATGTTTGGGTGGCGGCCCCGTGCGTTTGTGCGGCACTGCTTCATCCGAGGCTTCCTGCTTGCGCCCGAAGACCATGTCGACGCGCCCGTCAGGCGTAAACTTCACCACCATGTCCGATCCTTTGTCGGTCGCCCAGATGTTGTCTTGCTTGTCGATCCGGACCGTGTGCGCGAATGCCCACGCGTAAAGGTTTCTGCCGATCTCGCGAAGAAAACGGCCATCCGGCGCAAACTCTAAAAGCTGCGATGCGGTCGCGCCAAATGCCGGGCCGGTCGTGTTACCGCGCGAATAGACGAATACATGTTTTTTCGAATTTACGGCAACACCGGCGACTTCACCTAGATACATATTCTGCGGCAGCCGCACGGCATTGGGAACCGACTCGTAGCGAATCACCGGCACGGATTGGGCGAATGCCGACGTACTAAAAAATGCTATGCAAACAAATATCCAGCTTGCCATAAGTACCTCCCTTTCGAATCTAAAGTCGAAATCAGTCGAAATGAAAATAATAATGCCTGATCACTTGAGCGCTACGCTTTTGCCATTCTTCGACGGTGAAACGCTTTTGTTGAGCCAGCGCGCGATCACCGCGGCGATCTGCTTGCTATTTTGCTCGAGCATCATCACATGGCTGATGCCGCGGATACCAAGATCGACGAGCCTGAACCAAGCGGGCCGCAGTCCCGCCTGTTCCCGATACAAAGGAGTAAAGTTCTGCCGAGAACAGTTCATTGAGATCGTTTTCTGTCCTCCGGCACCGCGCTGCACCACAACTCTTTCATGAAACCGCTCTTGTCAAGATTCTCGACGAAGGTGTTGTCGAAGATTTCGTTCGGCTTTCGCCTGATCGTCGTGCCCTCTTCGCGAGCATTATCAAGCGTCTCGGCCACCATTTTTGCCGGCACGATCATGCGCCGATTGATGAGATTCTTCGCGTATGCTTCGTAGGCTGAACGCAGTGTGTCGGCATCCTTCATTCTCAAAGTCTTGCCGACCGAGGCCATCGCCAGCTCTGGATTTTTTTCGACGAAGTAGACCGACTCCGCCAGTGCTGCCACCACTTTCTGCACGACCGCAGGTCTTTCTTTCCAGGTTTTGCCGCTCGCGAAGAGTGAGCTATAAATGAACGGCAAACCGAGATCGTTGAGATTGTAAATAACATTAAACCCGTCTTTTCTGCCGCGCGCATCGAGCGGCGGCTGAATCAGCGTTGCCTGAAACATGTCTTGCACCAGCGCCGTGTACCGCTCCGTGGGCGTGCCGCCGACGGTGGCGAGAGTAACTTCCTTTTCACTGAGATTGAATTTTTTAAGAAATTCCTTCGCCAGCCTGTAAGGGAAATCTCCCGGACGGGTCACGCCGATAGTTTTCCCCTTGAGATCGGCGGGCCGCTTGATGTCCTTGCGCGCAAGCACAACGTATGGCGAACCGATCAGTGGCGAAGCGACGAGTTTTCCATCCGCCCCAGTGCCGATGCGCACGATGTTTGCGTCCGCGTTGCAGTAAAGAAAATTGATCTCATCCGATGCCAATCCCGCCATCGCCACAGCGCCACCGCGCACGACGATATGCTCGGCATTGATGCCGTACTTGTCGAACAGCCGATTATCCAGCGCCGTGTAGAGATGAATAAATCCACCGGTGATCGCGCAGGCGCCGATGCGGACCTTCACCGCAGCCTCGCCGGGCTTGGCGAGGTAAGGATTTCCGTGAGCCACGCTATCGGCTCGGCAAACGACCGCGAGAATAAGAGCGAAAAAAAAATATCGGCGTCGACGATCACCGACCGGTTTCATATTGAAACTCCCGACTGACTTTGCGGTCTTGTGTCTATATACGAGGTTTCGATGAAGTCGGTCAATGAGAATGTCAGGAAGAACGCCAGTTCGAATAGTATCGGATAGGAGCAGATAGTTGTGTTAGCTACCGTTCTCAGTAACCGGCGCCGTCTAGGCGGCTCGCCGTTTGTACGCGGTTCCAGTTGACTACGTGTTAGGCTGAAGACTCACTTGCGCGTTTCCCGCCATACCATCACCGCAAGCCCTGCTGCGATCACAAAAGCCACTCCGCTCGCCCAGACTGGAACACTCACTCCATTGACAGTAATCTCCCAGCCAAGGCTAAAGCGCAGCAATTGCAGTAGGGCGATCAGTGAGAAAAGGGCAACGGCGATTATGGTGAAAGGTCTTTTCATTTCTTGTCTCTATTTAGATGAGATGGTTGCGTGGCAAACGATTATCTCCCACTCGATCGCGCTTTGGGAAGAACGGAGAAACCGATTAAGCCACACCCTACGACAGCGATCCCCGCGTAGAGAGTCGCTTTCCAAATCCACAGATTGTTTTCGAGGTTGGCAACAGCGTCCCGCACTCGCGCAATCTCCGGCTTCTGTTCCTGTCCGTCAATCGCTTGCCGAACGGAGGATGTCGCCGTAAGGAT
>Ga0137403_10010304_pt1 | contig 10353 bp, 8 predicted proteins | sample CZOMad2_1_16fung_FD_122057 | JGI IMG/M metagenome (GOLD analysis project Ga0137403, IMG submission 122057) | Vadose zone soil fungal communities from Angelo Coast Range Reserve, California, USA - CZOMad2_1_16fungal (Hybrid Assembly) | ecosystem: Environmental > Terrestrial > Soil > Vadose zone... | reverse complement strand
TTGCTGGGCAGGCACGCGATGTTCGGGCACGACCCGCCTAGCCACCTCCGTTCGACCATCGCGGTCCGATGACCCGCCGTGGCCATCGTCCAAGCGAGGTACTTACCCGCCTCTCCGCTCCCCAGAACGAGGATTTCGAACTGTTCGACGTCCGGCACTAGGCCGCTCCGTAGCGTAGAGATAGTCTGACCGGGTTTTAGTCAGGATCGACGAGGACCCCCGCGAAGAGGATCACTGGGTCACCCCTGGGAGGAGCCGATCGCCGCCGCTTCACCGGAACGACTCTTACGAGGCGAACGCGCCGTGCGACGACACGGATCACGTGAGAATTCCGCAAGATCGCGCAACCCGTGACCGTACGCCCCGGAAGCGCCGGGCCAGATGGCTGGCGGAGGGTCAGAAACGTGGGAAAACACCAACGGCCGTGTCCCAGCGTGCGACGCGGACGGTTCGCGTATGGGAGATCGTCAGGCTAAGGGGTCGGCGGGGAAAACCGCTAACCCCTCGTCTCCTTGCTGGTTGCGGGGGCCCGCAATCACCGAAATCGACTCGGCTCCCATTCGGAGTGGACGTCGTCTGATCGCTGAGCCCGTCTCATCCGTGTGTCTGCGCGTCTCCCAGCGACCCCCGTCGGATGGGACTCAGGTGGGACTGAACGTGGGAACAGCGTGGGAATGTAGCCGGACTGTCTTGGCTGGGCGGCGTAGGCGTGAGTCGGCGTCATGAGCGTTTTGAGAGCGCGTTACTTGGCGCGGAGCTGCCCTAACGCACTCAGCCAATTTTCGAGGTGGTAAGTCTTGGCAATCTTGCCGTCTTTGATGGTCTGAATATCGATCGCCATGATCCTGAAACTCTTGCCGGTATGCGGCACGCCAAACAGGTCGCCAGCGGGTGTTCCCGTCACCTCGCCGCGCACGATGACACGGTCCCCGGCGACGAGAACTTCCTTGATCTCAAACTTCATGTCGGGGATGGACTTGGCAAAGCCTCCAACCACCTTGATCGATGCATCACGACCCCAACATTCACCCGGCAGATAGCCCCAGCAAGACTCGTAGTCCGCCGTGAGGACTTGTTCCTGCAAGGTTTTCATATCGCCTTCGACGGGTTGGTTGAACAGGCTGTACCACGGCGCAATGGCGGCGCGCGCCTGTGCCGCGGTCAGGCCTTGTGCCGAGGCAGCGCAAGCGGTGGTCAGCAGACCGGTGGCGAGTACGAGTTGAACGAGCTTTTTCATGATTTCCCTCTTGGTTGGCGGTTCAACAGACTCGCGTGCATACCGGTGCTGGAAGCGCGCGCCGGCGGCGACTCAGATGCCATTCCGAGGCCAGGTGGATGATCCGGATACGTCCAGAAGAATCTTTCCGCCGCGTTGCGCATGCGCGACGGCTTCCTTGATGGACGAGAGGGAGTAGGTTGCCGCCACTGGAATGTGCATCCGCCCAGACGCGATCATCTCAGCCGCCTGCGCTGCGGCTGGCGCAAGTTTGGCCGCAAACTCCGGGTGGGCCATGAAAAAGCCTCGTACGGTGACAGGCTTGAAGATAACGTCCAGCGGGCTGATTGACATCGGCTTCGAGCTCATGGCCGCAAAGCTGACGAGCGTGCCGCGGGGCGAGAGCGTCGCTGCGAGCACGCCCGTCGCCGGGCCGCTGACACCATCAAGCGCGAGGCGGAGCTCAGCCTGACCGACAGCCGCTTTGATCTTTTCTGAGACGTCGGGAGAGTCGACGACGACGAGGTCTCCGCCAATCGCCTCAAGCTCGGGCACGAGCTCTGGCCGCCGGACGATGTTGACGGTCTTCAGGCCGCGCATTTTCGCGAACGCGATCACCCACCGCCCGACACCGGAATTCGCGGCGTTCTGCACCACCCACTCGCCCGGTTTCAGATTGACATACTCGCTGAGCAGCAGCGCGGCGGTCGGGGGATTGATGGCCAGCATCGCCAACTGCCGCGGGTCCGCGTCAGGAGGCAGGGTGAAAAGGCCGTCGGCAGAAATGACCATTCGCTCCCTCCAGGTGAAGCTGGAGAGCGGCGCCAGGACCCGGTCGCCGAGCTTGACGTTCTGCACCCCTGGACCCACATCGAGAACGCGGCCGACAGCTTCATTGCCGATGACGGTTGGAAGCGCGGGGCGCAATGCATAGATGCCATTTGCGAGCAGTAGGTCGCTGGGGTTGATGGGGGAAAATTCGACGCCGATGAGGACCTGGTTCGGGCCGGGAGCTTCGGGCGCGGGAATGTCGACATACTTAAGAGCCTCGACAGGGTTGCCGTAAGCCGTGAGCTGAACAGCGCGCATATTGATCTCTCCCCTCCTCTGTTAAAGGGCGGTCTCCGGCGGCTGCGCTCGCCTTCCCCCTGTCAGCGGCCCTCAAACACGACCTTGTCGCGGAACCGACGGGGACCGTGATCGAGAAGAGCCGTCACGCCTGCCTGCATGTCTTCGCTCTCGAAGAGTGGCGGGCCGACTTCGTCGACAACCCGGTCCGCCGCGCGGGTACCTCCGTCGAGATACGCTCGGACGATCCGCTTGCCGGCGGCATACGCCAGGGTAGGGCCGTTGGCCAGTCGCGCGGCGAATACCCGAGTCTCGGCTTCGAGTGCGTCATCGGGAACAATGCGGTTGACGATGTTCCATCGTTCGAACGTCGCCGCGTCGTACTGGTCGGCGGTATAGATGATGTCTCGGGCACGGCTCGGGCCGGCGCGCTCGGCGAGGCGCTGAACGCCGCCGAGCAGCGTCGTGGTGCCGATCGATGCCTCCGCCTGAGCGAAGCGTGCGGAGGCGCCAGCCCAGATGAGATCGCAGGCCAAGGCGAGTTCGAGCCCCGCCGCGAGGCAGAGCCCCTGGACCGCGGCCAGCGTCGGACACGGCAATTCTTCGAGGTCGGCAATCGTTCGCAGATGGCTAGTAACCCGCTCACGAGCGTGGGCGGACGTTCTTCCCTTGAAAATGCGGACGTCGGCGCCTCCCGAGAAGATCTTGCCTTCAGCCCGAACCAGCAAGGCTCTGAGTGGGGTCTGCTTTGCCGCAGTCACGGCGCCTCGCAAGTCTTCGATGAGCTCCTCGCTGAACAGGTTCAAGGGGGGATTCGCCAGCGTGAGTATCCCGAGAGCGCCCGAGGTCTCGAAGCGCACCTGTCTATCCATCACTGCCTCCACTCGGGGACGATCGATATTGGATTCATCATGGCTGCCCTCTCCGCAGACGTAGCCGTCTCGCTCGATCGTGGTGAGCAAGGGCTGAACGAATCAACCGCCACCGACTACCCCACCAATACCACTCTGCCGAAGGGACGGTCTTCGATCAGGTGGCGAAGGGCTTCGGCGGCGGCGCCCAATTTATAGGTTCGTTCGACGATCGGGTTCACCTGTCCCGAAGTCAGCAGCGGCAAAATGGTGTCCCACGCGGCTGCCTTGATGGCGTGCGATTGTGCGGCCAGGGCAAAGCCGCTCATGCTGGCGCGCTTCCAGATCAAGTCTGTGACATCGATCGTTGTCTTCCGCCCTGCCGAATATCCTAGTGATGTCAGCACGCCCTGGGGCGCGAGCGTCGCCAGTGCCTGACCCGTCAGGGCACCGCCGACGCTCTCGATGACAACATCCACGCCGCGGCCTCCCGTGATGCGGGCGACGCCGTCGGCGAGGCTCTCGGCAGAGAGATCGATGACATCGTCAAACCCAAGGGCCCGTGCTTGCGCGGCCTTGGCCGGGTTGGTGGTCGTCGAGATCGCCTTGCCGGCGCCCTGCGCTCGAGCCAACTGAGTAACTGCATTGCCGACCGCGCCTCCGATCGCCGGCGCTAGGACGGTCTTGCCCGGCTCGAAGCCCGTCTGGGTGAGGGTGATCTGCGCGGTCAGAAAGGCCACCGGAATACCTCCGGCCGTCGCATCGTCGATCTTGTCCGGAATCGGGCAGAGGTGTTCGCCGCGCACGGCGATCCACTCGCTATAGGTTCCGTCCTCAAGGACCCCGTACGGACCCGTGAACATCACCCGAGCGCCGACTGAAAAGGCCGAGTCACCCGGATCGTGCACGACGCCCGCTCCCTCGTTCCCCAGGACCAAGGGCGCCGTCGCTCGCGGGTAGCCGCCCGACAGGATGGTGTGGTCGAGCGGGGTGACGCCGGCGGCGGTGAGGCGGACAAGGACCCGGCCATCAGCCACAACGGGCTTGGGCAGGTCCACCAGTTTCAAGCCCCCGTACCCGGTGAACGAGTCGGCACGCATGGCTCTCATCTCTACTCCTCCTCTTCAAATCGGCGACGCTCACCTCGATAGGCCGGGGTCCACCGCGGGGAGCGCCCACAACGGGTTGTCCCGGCCTCCTCGGGATCTGAGCCTGGACGCTCATGGCGCTCGTCCGTCAAAGCGCAGCGCCAAGCTGGTGGATGGTCTCGGATGGCGTCGATTCATCGACACGCTCTTCTTGCCGGTTGAGACGTCGGGTGAGGGTCGTTTGGATTCAGCTGTCAGATGTAGATGGATAGGCTAAGAATGTATATGCATATAAGTACCTTGCCAGGCCAGGGCGGTGGCGGCCAGCGTGGCGGCATGGATCGGTACGGACTCCGTGGTGAATGGACCTCCCGTGAGACTCGCTGGAGACGCAACGCGACTTTCAGTTCCGCCGGCATGCAAATCTACTCTGGAACGGTCGGTTTAAATCACGGGCCCGCAACGCAGAATGCGACACGGTTCCGGAAGTGTACTGGATTGATCTGAGTTAACTCAAACCTCGGTAACAGCCTTGAGAGGGCATCGGGATGCTGCGCCGCGCCGTTGAGAAGCCGCGGAGTCGGGCGGGATTGACGCCGGACACCAATAAGAGTAGAAGCGTGCTCGGAGACGGGGGACAGGATGGGTGCGTCGACTCCTGAATGGCAGGCCGCTCGCAAATCCAACACTGTGAGGCAATCATGAAAAGAGCTGTAAAGATCTTCAGCGCCCCGTTCATTCTCGCTCTCTTGGTTGCGGCTCTCCTCTCTTCATCCGGGATCTCCACGCCAGTGGTCGCACAACCTTTCCCGACCGGCACGAACGCGAATCCTGTCTTCGTGCAGGATGTCGACAATCCCGCGCGCCATCCGTTCGCTGTCCGTGTATGCACCGCCGTCGGCACGTTGCGTTGCAACACCTTCGAGCCGCAAGAATTTACCCTTCCCGCCGGGGTGCGCACGGTGATCGAGCAGATTTCCGCTACCTGCGCGGCCGATGGGCAAACTTCCGTGAACTTGCTGCTGAGCGCCATCGTCGGGACCGTCCACGTTGACACCACGTTACCTTTAGCGTTTAACGCCGGGGGCGGTCCCGTCCAATTCATCGTCGTTCCGCCGACGCTGACCCGGATCTACCCTGATCCAGGCACGAGGGTTTTTTTCCAATTCAACAGCACCGTCACATCTGGCCCCGGCGATTTTCTTTGCCGTGGAAGCGTGATCGGCTATCAGGAAAGACTGTAGGCGCGCCTGTGAGGTACCAGTCCGCTCCAGCTAGTCGGTTTTCCTGACGAGGAACTGACGCCGCGTCGACGCTCGCTGGCGCGAATCGTAACGCCGTCGCCATGCCACTCGCGCGCGTCGCCATCCTCGCTGACAACTGGCCAGGCGTCGGCAGGCCTGTTTGTGGCGCGCCACTTCCTCCCTCATTCAGGGACGATGGGCAACTGCGCGCCGACTGGACACGTGGCTCCCGCAACTCCGCACTCGGGTCACGCTCACGATCTATTGCCACCACAATTGCCATCGCGCGTGGTTTTTGTGGGGTTTTGCCGTGTATTTGTGCGGAAGGCGACGACAAGGGAAAAGCGCCGAGAGGCGCGTCCTTCGGGGTCGACCGCCGTCACCTTACCGCACGATCTCCTGTGCGGTCAGCGAGGGCCGCGGGTGTCACCCGCTTGATGCCGCGCATAGATCTCCACGACCTTTTTATGCGCCTCTTCGACCGCCTTCTCGACGTTCCAGCCCTCGACCAGCACCCGGTGCATCATGCGTCCGATGACGTAGGTGGCCAGCACTTCGCCCGAGGCGGGATTCGTGGTGCCGGGAGAAGGGAACTGGCGCCCACGCTCCAGCATGACGCGCCAGTGCTGGAACACCGGCCGCTTCCAGAACGGGGAGTCGTACATGTTCTTGTACGGCGGCCCCCAGCGGCCATCGCCTTCCTCGATCATGATCTTCAAGTTTTCCGGAGCCATCCAGTACTCGGCCAACCCCTTGGCGACCTCAGGATAGGGGTTGTGCTTGAAGAGCAGCCATTCCGCTGTCGTGAGCTCCTCGACGGCGCCAGCCGGCCCCGCCGGCACCGGCAGCAGTCCCGTGACCTTGTACAGCTCCTTGTCGGAGTCCGCCAGATGGGCGTAGATGCTGGTGGGATTCAAGACGAAGATCACCTGACGTGACTGATAGGCTTTGTTGTTGGAGGTGTTGTCCCACGCGATCGTCCCCTTCGGGATGATCTTGTGCTTGTTGAACATGTCCGCAATCAGTTGTACGGCGGCGATCGTGCCCTTCGAGTGCAGCGCCACTGTTTTGTTGTCCGCCTCGACGAGCTTGCCGCCGTAACACCAGATCATGTTCATGACGTTGTTGTCGGTATCGTTTTGCAGACCCAGGCAAAGACCAAAGCCGGTGAGCTTGGGCGGCTTTTGCAGCTTCTTGCAGACCTCGACGAACTCGTCCCACGTCTTGGGGGGATCGACCTTGGCCGCTTCGAGGAGATCCAGGCGGGTGACCAGCGGCCAGGGGCTGATGGACTGCGGCACAGCGTAGGCCTTGCCTTGATTCATGGTGCTCGGCAGGGAGACAGGAAAGAGCCCCCCCGGCACTTTCTGCATCCTGTTGACCAGGTCAGTCACCTCCAGGAGGTGGCCTTGCGAGCGGTAGAGCTGCGCGTACCCGCCACCTAGCCGGGTGATATCCGGCGGGTTCCCGGCCTCGAGCGCCGCCACCAGTTTGGGCACGAGTTGGGGACCGCCGATGATCGAATAGTCGACCTCGCTCTCTTTGATCCCCGCCTGCTTGGCGTAGGCATAGCACTGCTCCTGCATGATCTTGTCGACCTGCGGCGCCAGCGCGGCTGGATTCCAGACGACCAGCTTCGCCTGACGCGCGGCATGGGCGCGGCGCACCAGCCACCAGGGTGCTGTGGTCGTCAGGATGGCGGCCCTTCCCGCCTGCTGCAAGATGTGACGTCGTGTCGGCATTGCTTGCCTCCCTATCCTTTCACTCCGCCGAGCGTCAACCCCTTGACCACCCAGCGCTGGAACAGGAGAAACATGAGCACCGGGGGCAGAGCGCTCATGATGGTTGAAGCCATCAGCGGCCCCCAGAAGAACACGTCCTGCGACATGAAATTCGCCAGGCCGGTGGTCACCGTCCGGGCATTATTGGTGCTGGTGAACACATGCGCATACAGAAATTCGTTCCAGGCGTGCGTGAACGAGAAGAACGTCACCACCACGAGGGCCGGGAGTGACATCGGCAGCACCACACGCACGAGCGCACTGATGCGGTTACAGCCGTCCACCCGGGCCGCTTCCTCCAGCTCCACGGGTACGGACTTGAAATAGCCCATGAGCAACCACGTGCAGAACGGCACATCAAATCCCAGGTACGCGATGATGAGTCCGTGCAGGCTATCCGTGAGGCGGAAGGCGCTCATCATGGCGAACATGGGGATGAAGAGCAGCGAGGTAGGAACGAGGTACGTGAACACCAGCCCGCGCGCGAGGAGGGCCCGACCGGGGAAACTGAGCCGGGCAATGGCATACGCCCCCAGACAGGCGATCACCAGGGACACGATCGTGGAGCCCACGGCTACCGCCACGCTGTTGCGCAGAAAGAGCAGATACGGGGTCTCGCGAAACACGGTGGCATAGTTGTCCAACGTGGGCCGCTGGGGGATCAGGGTCGCCTCGTATCCGTAAATTTCTTTGTCGTGCTTCAGCGACGTGACGATCATCCAGTAGAAGGGTATCGCCGTCCACAGGAGCATCAGCAACAAGGCGCCATTCCCCAGGCCTCGGAGCGCGCGGCGCTGAGCTGTCGTTTTCAGCGCCATGACCTACTCCCCCTTCTCGCGCAGCATGCGCCGCGTCAAGAACACGATGAACACGACCAGAGCGGGGAAAAAGAACAGCGACACGGTTGCCCCCATCCCCAAGCGCTGGGCGCCGCCCAGCGCCAGGTTATAGGCCAATACGGGAAAGATCATGGTGCGATCGGAGGGCCCCCCGTTCGTCAAGATCAGAACAAATTGGATGCCCGCTGAGGTCAAGATGGCCGACAGCATGACCGCAGTGATGAAAATGGGCCGCAACCGGGGCAGCGTGATGTAGGAGAATTGCTGAAGCACTGACGCCCCGTCGATCTCCGCCGCTTCGTAGAGCTCCTTGGGAATGGCCTGCAGGCCCGCAAGAAAGCTCATGGTAAAAAACGGCGTGCCCTGCCAGACCACCACCACGATCACCGAGAACATGGCGAGGTGTGGGTTGGAGAGCCAGGAGATGGTCTCGTCGATCAGGTTCAGACGCACCAGGACATTGTTGATGAGCCCGCTGGCATCGTCGAAGATCCAGCGCCAATTGAGGGCGGACATCACCGTCGGAATGGCCCAGGGAATGAGCAGAAAGGAGCGAAACAGATTGTTGCAGAAGCGCTCCTGGTTGAGCACCAGCGCCATGCCGAGCCCAAGGAGAAACTTGACCCCCACGCCGACCGCCGTATAGACGACGGTGTTTACAACCGTTCGCAGGAACTGCTCACTGCTTAGCAACTCCCGGTAGTTCTCCAGCCCGATGAAGCGACCGGGGGCGCCGGCGGTTTTCGCCTGAAAGGTCATCACGATGGCGCTGGCGAAGGGGTAGGCGACCAGAGCCAGGATGACGAGCATCGCCGGTAAGAGAAACAGATAGCCGAGCGTCCGGTCGTGCGCCAGAAGACGCTGGATCCTCTCGCCCCGCCAGCCCAATCTTCGCCGAGACGATGGGAGAGGAAGACTTACAGTCGTGGTGCCCATAGCCTACCCTCCATACCAGGATCTCGAAGGGATGCGGAACTCCAGCGCCTCGGGCGGCAGGGCGTCGCGCCTCGGGTCCTTCAGGAGAGCTTGTCTGCGCGCCATGCCCGCCTCCAACGCCAGCGGCGGCCAGATGCGGGTACAGTAGGGCGCCCTGCTTCAAGAGTCAACGAGGCGACCTCTGCTTGACCTGGCGGGGCCGCCCAGCAGATCACGCTGTCCGGGACACCCTGCAGACGGAGCGACTCCAACGGAATCATCGGACGGATCCCTTGCCCGGCGGCCAGGGAAACTGACTGGGAGACGTGGGCTGAGCGTTTGACAAGGGCGCCCCGCGTCTCTATAGTTCCGCGCAATCGAAGTCCGGCCGGCACTCCAGGAGGTAATCGCGATGAAGCAATGGGTTCCTCTGGCCTCTGGCACGCTCTTCGCCGCAGCGGCGCTCGTCGTCGCGAGCTCAGGACCTTCATGCGCCGCGGATGTCGTCAAGTTCGGCATCTCGACACCCCTCTCGGGCCCCGCGGCGCCCTGGGGCATTCCTCACAAGCAGGCGACCGAACTGATCTTCGATGAGATCAACAGCCAGGGGGGCCTCGAGGTAGGCGGGAAGAAGTACCGGCTCGAGGTCGTCGCCTACGATCACAAGTACGTGATCGCCGAGGGCGTCGCCACCGTCAACCGGCTCATCGCCAAGGACGGCGTGAAGTACGTCTCGATTCTCGGGGGAGCGGTCGCCAAGGCGAACGAGGAAGCCGTCAACGAATCCGGTGTCCTTGCGTTGACTCTCGCCTATGCCGAGGGTCTCGTGAGCCCCAAGAATCCCCTCACCTTCCAGTGCTTTCCGGCGCCGCCCGAGACCACGACGTTCTGGAAGTGGATCAAAGAGCATCAGCCACAGATCAAGCGCGTGGCCTCGATCGCACCCAACGACGACACCGGTTGGTGGTCGGTGAAGGTGGAGACGACGTTCGTTCAGAAGCTGGGGTACCAGGTCGTCGGAAAGGAGTTCTTCGAGCGCAGCATGACGGACTTCAATCCCATCCTGTTGCGAATGCTTGCCCAGAAGCCGGACGCGATCAGCGTCATGGCCTCGCCTGCGGGCAGTGTCGGCTTGATCGTCAAGCAGGCGCGCGAGCTCGGCTTCAAGGGTCGATTCGTCGCCCTTCACCAGATCGACAGCTCGGTGGTGGCGGGTATCGCCGGCCGGGACAACACCGAGGGCATGTGGGTGCACGGGTACGTGCAAACTCCGTTACCAGAAAAGTTGAAGAGCTGGCAGCAGCGCTATACGAAGAAATTCGGCGAGTGGAACGCGACGAGCATCGACTTC
>Ga0137403_10003743_pt2 | contig 10354 bp, 6 predicted proteins | sample CZOMad2_1_16fung_FD_122057 | JGI IMG/M metagenome (GOLD analysis project Ga0137403, IMG submission 122057) | Vadose zone soil fungal communities from Angelo Coast Range Reserve, California, USA - CZOMad2_1_16fungal (Hybrid Assembly) | ecosystem: Environmental > Terrestrial > Soil > Vadose zone... | reverse complement strand
ACGGCGGAGACCCGCTGGCGCGAGTACGAGTTCAAGTGCAAGCCGGGCGACGTCATGCGCCGGCCGTGCGTGATCGCACCCTATCAGGAGCGGATCGACTGGCAGCTCTGGTTCGCGGCCATGTCGACCCCGGAGGGCTATCCCTGGACGCTCCACCTGGTGTGGAAGCTCCTCCACAACGACCACGGGGCGCTCAGCCTCCTCGCCGGTAACCCCTTCCCCGACGCGCCCCCGCGCCACATCCGCGCCCGCCTCTACCGCTACGAGTTCGTGCCGCTCGACGACCCGAGCGGCGCCTGGTGGAAGCGGACGCTCGTCCGCGAGTGGCTGCCGCCGCTTTCCGCCGACGATCCGCGCCTGCGCCGCTTCCTCGCCGCGTATGGCTGGCTCGCCGTGGCCGGACCCCCCGCGTGAAGCGGACGCGCGACCCGGAGAGCGTGGCTAGCTACCGGCCGCCGCGCCTCCGCGAGACAGCCAACCCCGTCCGACCGCGGACAGGAGGGCACCGACGAGCAGGCAGATCAGGCCGTCCAGCACGCCCGGCCGGGTCGGCAGCTCGCGCACGGGAAGCGCCAAACCGAGCTGTACGTACACGGCGCCGAGCGCGAGCAGCGCGCCGAGCGCGAGCAGGCCGAGACCGGCGACACGGCACACCTGCCGGAGCCCGATCACCTCGCCGCGAAGGCGCTCGTGCAGCGCCGCCTTCTCGTGCGCCACGGCGATGTCGCTCGCCAGCGTTTCGAGGAACTCGAGGTCGTCCGCGGCGGGCGGGCGGGCGGGGTTGATCACCTCGATCACCCCGATGTTCCCTGACCGGGCGCGCAGGGGTGCGCACAGAATCGCGTGCGTCGTGATGTTGGTGACCTGATCCACGCCGTTGTAGAAGCGCGGGTCCTGCTGCGCATCCGGGACCGCCGCCGCTTCGTCGTGGGCCAGCACCCAGCCGGCGACGCCGAGATGGGCGGGAAAGCGGATCTTCAGCAGGCGGGCAGAGGTGGCCTGGTGCGTTTCGCTCTGACTCGCCACGCCGAAGTTGAACTCCCGGCGCGCGGGGTCGAGCAGCATCACGGCGGCGCCCTCGGCGTCGAGGAGCTCCCGCGCCCGGCCGGTCGCATAGCGCAGCAGCTCGTCGAGGTCCGTGAAGGTCGCGAGGCGGCGCGTGACCTCGTAGAGCAGGTGCAGGCGGTCGTCCTCTCGACCCATCGAGGCTCCGCAGCGTTCCCTAGCGTAGGCCGGCAGCGAAAGGCAACGAGCGCGGCAGGGCGGCCTCGCCGCGGGCGGGGCCCTGGCGCGCGTCCCGGACGCTCGCGGCGGCCCTACCCCGCGACGCCGGTCTACGCGTCCGCGCCCCGGGCGATGATGCGCAGCCCAAACCGTCGGTTGTGCCGCTCCAATGGTTCCGCATTCATGATCGCGAGCAGATAGGCCGGCTGATGGAGCAGGATCATGGCGGCCGGGAACACGAGGCCCTTGCCGCCGGCCCACGCGAGTGCGGTGCAGCCGGGAGTCGAGCTTGCCAGGGCCGGCTCGACGGCCGCGTAGGTGACCCCGCCCGCCGTGCCCCCCGCGCCGAGCGTGACGCGTCCGAGCGGGAGGATGACGTAGCCCGTCGTCGTCTGCCACGCGAGCTGCGCCAGCCATGCGAACGGCTTCTCCTGCCTCAGCTCCGCGACCCGCCCGCGCGTGTCGCGCCAATCGCCGCGGATGCCATCGACGATGAGCGTCCGTCCCATGTCGTCCACCGCGAACCTCACGCCGTCGTGAAACTCCCGCTGCCGATCCTGCCAGAAGCTCGCCTTCGTCCACTGGTCGACGGCATCGCCTGCCTTACGAAAACCATCGCGGCTCCGCCGCCCCTGCGGGCGAACGCCGGGTACGATGGCCACGGACCACCGATTGCCGCGGCTGTCGGTCAGCTCGCCGTCCAGGTACAGATCCCGCAGCTCGGCCGGTTGGCTGAGAATCCACCGGCGCGACTCGGCGGCGAGCGCGCTCCGCGCCGCGATGACAGACGCGGAGCAGATCGCGACCAGCGCAGCGAGGCGCGCCACCCTTCGCGAGCGTTCGGTCATGGTTGCCTCCTCTTCGGCATCGAGTTGCGGAGGAGACTTCGCACGGTGCGTGCCAATCGCCGCCATGGACGCGCAGCGTGGAGATGCCGCGGCTTGGACTCGTAGTCACAGCAGCCCCTGCGCGTTCGATGTCCACCCGGCGTACGGTGGATGTCCGGAAGCTACGCTCGAGACGGCAGGCTCGCGCCTGCGAACCGGCGCTGCCCCCTTCCCATGCTCTACCGTATTCGCGGTAGACTGAAGCGCCTTCTCGCGGGAGGAAGCAAACCTGACCGGCTCCGAGGATTTCGACGGCTCTGCCGCCTTCGTCGCGCACGCGCGCCGCCGCTACATGACGCGCCGCCTGCCGCTGTTCGCAGCGGTCTGGCTCGGTGTGGCGGTCGGCTGGAACGTCGTTCTCTGCCTGGAGTCGCTCCTCACGCCGCTCCTCGCCGTTCTGATCCTCGCCGTGCAGGCGGCCGTCGCCGGCGGGGCGATCGCGGTCGTGCGCGCCGAGCCGGCCGTCCCCGGCGTCCTCGGGGTCGTCATGGTGGCGTGCGCGTTCCTCGGGACCAGCACCATCGTCGTCTTCGCCGCAGTCGGCGGGAGCGGCGACTTCCTCGCCTACGTCCTCCTCACGCTCTACCTCTCGGCCGCGCTCGCCTTCATGTGGGGCTGGCGGGCCGAGATCACTCTCCTCGTCGTCACCGTCATCCCCTGGCTGCTCGCGATCCCCGCGTTCCGCTTTCACTTCCCCACCTCCGAGCTGGTGACCGCGATCGTGACGGGCTCGGTCATCTGCCTCGCGATCGCCGAGGCCGGGCGGCGAAACCTCGAGGTCGCCTTCCGCCATCGCGCGAGCGAGGAGCGGAGCCGGCGCGAGCTCGAGGCCTCGCGCGACGCCTATCGCGACCTGGCCGAGCACGCGCACGAGCTCATCTTCACCGCGGATCCTTCCGGCCGCTTCACCTACGTCAACGCCGCCCTCGCCCACCACCTGGGCGAGAGGGCCGACGCGCTCCTCGGGCGCCCGGTGAGCGAGTTCCTCTCCGGCCATCCCGCCAACCGGGCGATCCGAGGCCTGCTGACCGCCCCCGCGGAGACCGGCGCACCCCTCCCGCTCCTCGAGTTCGAGGCGCGCACCGTGCGCGGGCTGCGCTGGCTCGAGACGGTCCCGTCGCTCGTCCACGATCCCGACGGGAGCTGCGGAGGCATGCGCGCCATCTGCCGTGACGTGACCGAGCGCAAGCAGCTCGAGCACGAGCGCGACCGGGTCATGGCAAGCGAGTCCGCGGCGCGCATCGAGGCCGACCGGGCGCGCGCCGAGGCGGAGGCGGCGACGCTCGCGCGCGACCGGTTCCTGGCGGTCCTCTCGCACGAGCTGCGCTCGCCGCTCAGCGCCGTGCTCACCTGGACGGGCATGCTGCGGCGCGGGCTGGTGAGCGAGGAGCTCGTACCGAAGGCGGTCGCGAGCATCGAGTCCGCGGCAAGGGCGCAGGTCCGCCTGGTCGAGGACCTGCTCGACGTCTCGCGCATCGCCGCCGGCAAGGTGAGCCTGCAGCTCGAGGTCGCCGACCTCGCGGCGATCCTCGGGGCGCGGGCGGAGGTCGCGCGTGCGGCGGCCGCTGCCAAGGGGATCACCCTCGACGTGCGGCTCGACGCGACGCCCGCCCCAGTGCGCGGCGACCCGGCCCGCCTGAGCCAGGTGTTCGAGAACCTGCTCTCGAACGCCATCAAGTTCACGCCGGAGGGAGGCTGCGTCACGCTCGCGCTCGAGCGGGCGGACGGCCACGCGCAGGTCACGGTGAGCGATACCGGGATCGGCATCCCCGCGCACGTGCTGCCGCACGTCTTCGACCAGTTCCAGCAAGCCGACAGCTCGATCACGCGGCGCTACGGCGGGCTCGGCCTGGGGCTCGCGATCGCGCGGCGGCTGGTCGAAATGCACGGCGGGTCGATCGAGGCCGAGAGTGCGGGCGAGCAGCGGGGGGCAACCTTCCGCGTGAGGCTCCCCCTCGTGTCGAGGCCGGCAGTCGCGGGCGGCGTGGCGTTGCCCGCGGGGTCCGCGCAAGCGCCGCTGCCCACGCTGGATCACGTGCGCGTGCTGGTCGTGGACGACGAGCCAAACGCGCGGGAGGTGCTGACGGCACTGCTCGCCGCGTGCGGGGCGGAGGTGGGCGCGGCCGCGTCGGTGCGCGAGGCACTGGAGCAGGTGGAGACAAATACGCCGGACGTGCTGCTGGCGGACATCGCGATGCCGGACGAGGATGGGTACGTGTTGATCCGGGAGATCCGCTCGCGAGGGTCGCACATCCCGGCGATCGCGATCACGGCACTCGCCAGCGCGGAGGATCGGGCGCGGGCGATGGCCGAGGGGTTCGACGCGCACCTGACGAAGCCGGTGGACCCGGCGGAAGTGGTGGAGGCGGTGGCGAGGAGCGTCGCGGGGACGGGCGTAAGCCGCCCGCAGGCCGCAGGCCCGTCGGGTCCAGATTAGACCGGCGCGCCGCGTGCCGGCGCGCTCGCCAGCGCCTCCGACAGCACCCGCGGATCGACCGGCTTCAGGAGGTGGAGGTCGAACCCAGCCTCGAGCGCGCGGCGACGGTCGTCGGGATGCCCGCGACCGGTGAGCGCGACCAGGAAGACGCCGTCCGCGCCGAGCGCCGTGCGGAGCCCCTGCGCCACGTGGTAGCCGTCGAGGCCCGGAAGCGCGATGTCGACGACCACGATGTCGGGGCGGCCCGCGAGCGCCATCTCGAAGCCGCGTGGGCCGTCCTCGGCGACCTCGACCTGGTGCCCCCACAGCTCGAGCAGGGCACGGAGCGCGTAGCGGGAGTCGGGGTTGTCCTCGATCACGAGCACGCGACGCGGGAGCGCGGGCGACACCGAGACGCCCTCCGCCGATCCAAGCGCCACCACCGCGGACCCGATCAGCGGGAGCGACACCACGAACTCGCTGCCACGGCCCACTCCCTCGCTGGTCGCCGACACTCGCCCGCCGTGCAGCTCCGCCAGCCGGCGCACCAGCGTGAGCCCGAGCCCGAGGCCGCCGCGCGAGCGTGCGAGCGAGGGGGCGTCCTGCAGGAACAGCTCGAAGACGTGGGGCAGCATCTCCGGGGCTATACCCATCCCCGTGTCGCGGACCCGGATCACGCCCCGCCCGTGCTCGCGCCCGACCGTCATCTCGACCCGGCCGCCCGCCGGCGTGTACTTGAGCGCGTTGTCGAGCAGGTTGAACACGATCTGCGCGAGGCGCGCACGGTCACCCAACACCTCGACCGGCTCGGCCTGGACCGCGAGCGAGACGTCGTGCTCCTGCATCCGGGTATCGTCGCGCAGGGCGAGGAGCGACTGGCGGGCGATCTCGTTCAGGTCGACGCGGCGCTGGTCGAGCTCGATCCGGCCGGAGAGCACGTGCGAGGCGTCGAGCAGGTCGTCGACCAGGTGCCCCAGATGGCCCACCTGGCGGTCGATGATGGCGTGCTGGCGGGCGGCCTCCTCGGACGACGGGCCGGCGTGATCGATCACCTGCAGCGCGGTCCGGATGGCGCCGAGAGGGTCGCGCAGCTCGCGCCCGAGCATGGCGAGGAACTCCTCGAGAACCCCGTGAAGCCTCGCCGCCGCCCGGGGCGTCGAGCGCGGCTTCTTCCTGCTCGGCGACACCGTGCTCAGATAGCGCGCGGACGGGCGCATTTGAAGGAGCCGGGCATGAAGTGGTGAGTTGATGGAACCGCCTCGCATTCGCGATGCGGGCCCCGGCGGCCGCTCGAGGCGAGCCCGCGTGGTGGAAGCGGACGCCGATCGCCCCTGGCTCGCCGCCGCCTGATCCCCTGCCAGACCCGTGTTCCGTACCTGAAGATTCCGCGCGGGATCACGATCTTTCGTGCTGGTCGTCGACCCGGGGGCGTTATACCAACTGGGTCAACGCACTGCCGCGGCAATGCCGCAGCAATAAGGGCGCGAGGGAGGAGAGATGGCGACGAAGGGAATCACGCGTCGCGGCCTGATCGGCGCTGCGGCGGCCGGTGCGGCCGTCGCCGCGCTGCCGAAGTCCGGCTACGCCGCCGCGCGCTCCGCCGACGTCATCGTCGTCGGCGCAGGGCTCGCCGGGCTCACGGCCGCGCGCCAGATCGTGAAGGCCGGCCGCTCCGTGATCGTGCTCGAAGCCCGCGACCGGGTCGGGGGTCGCGTCCTCAACCACCCGCTCGCCAACGGCGCCTACACCGAGCTCGGCGGCATGTTCGCCGGGCCGACGCAGGACCACATCCAGGCGCTCGCCGCCGAAGTCGGCGTCGGGACCTTCCCGACCTACAACACCGGCAACAACGTCTTCTACGGGCCGAGGGGGCGTGAAGAGTATCCGAACGACACGCCCTTCGGTACGGCGCCGGTCGACCCCGTCGTGGCCCCCGACATCGTGCTCGCCGTCGCCCAGCTCGACCAGATGTCGACGAGCGTGCCGGTCGACCGGCCCTGGGAATCGTCGAGCGCCGAGCAGTGGGACCGACAGACGCTCGACACCTGGCTGCGCGCGAACACCAGCGGCAACGACGAGTTCATGGCGCTCACGTCGGCAGCCACCGAGGCGATCTTCGGCTGCGAGCCGCGTGACCTCTCCCTCCTCTACACGCTCTTCTACATCGCCGCCTCGGGGAACGAGCAGAACGCCGGCACATTCGAGCGCAACTTCGACACCGGCGGCGGCGCGCAGGAGAGCCGCTTCGTGGGGGGCGCGCAGACGATCGCGCTGCGGGTCGCCGCCCAGCTCGGGCAACGCGTCGTGCTGAGCGCGCCGGTGCGCCGCATCACGCAGTCGACCTCGGGCGTGACCGTCGTCTCCGACCGCTTCAGTGTGACCGGACGGCGCGTGATCGTCGCCATCCCGCCCACGCTCGCGGGACGCATCGACTACCAGCCGCCCCTGCCCCCGCTCCGCGACCAGCTCGTGCAGCACATGCCGCAGGGGTCGCTGATGAAGTTCGAGGCGATCTACACGACGCCCTTCTGGCGTGCCAAGGGCCTCTCCGGGCAGGCCGTCAGCGAGCTCGGTCCGATCAAGGTCACCTTCGACACGTCGCCGGCCGACGGCAGCCTCGGGATCATGATGGGCTTCATCGGCGGTCACGAGGCGCGCGTGTGGGAGAACCGGTCCGACGACGAGCGCCGCGCCGCCGCGTTGCAGAACCTCGCCAACTACTTCGGGAACGAGGCCCTCAACCCGAGCGGGATCGTGGAGTTCAATTGGTCCGCCGAGCCGTGGAACCGCGGCTGCCCGGTTGCCGTCCTCGCGCCGGGCACGCTGATCGACTTCGGGACGGCGCTCCGGACACCCGTCGGGCTCATCCATTGGGCTGGCACCGAGACCTCGACCTACTGGAACGGATACATGGACGGCGCGGTGCGCTCGGGCGAGCGGGCGGCGCAGGAGGCGCTGGCGGCGCTCTAGTGTCGGCTCGCGCCGTTCGACCTCCCTGCGCCGCGATGACGCTCGGGTTGTTGGAGGCTCCTGGCGGCAGGGTCAGGGGGGCGTGACGGTCAGGCTGAAGGTCCCGTGCGCCCCGCCGTACCCGTCGACGACGATGAAGTACGTCTGCCCCGCCGTCACCGTCGGCGTGAGGCGTGAGGCGCGGAACAGGCCCGTGGAGTTGGTGCACGCATCGTCGTTGCACCCGGCCTCCGACCCGCTCGCGCACGCCCCGCTGCGCAGGTAGAGGACGGTGTCGAAGTTCGTGCCCGCGCCGCACGTCGCGATGGTCGCCGTGCCCGAGACCGAAGGGGTCCACTGGAAGACCAGCTCGGGCGAGGTGCCCGAGCTGCCGCAGCTGCCGGCCAGCTGACTCGCGCCGCTCGTCGTGCCGCTGAAGGTCCCCCCCTGGGCCGGGAGCACGGTCGGGCTGCCGCAGGCCCCCGCGAGCGTGGTCGTCGTCGAGGTCGTGGTCAGCGTCGTGACTGTCGATGTCGTCGTGGTCCGCGGCATCGTGGTCGTGGTGGTGGTCGTCGGCGCCCGAGTCGTCGTGGTGGTAATGGTGGTGGTGGTCGGGGTCGTCGCTGGCAAGAAGGTGGCCAGCACCATGTTCCAGTTGCTGACCGAGCCCAAGCTCAGGCTCCCCTGCTGCGGGCCGGCGGCGCTGGACAGGATGTCCTCGAGGTCGGAGGAGGCGCTGCCGTTCTGGACGTCGAGGAGGTACGGCACCATCTGGCTGGTTCCGGGAATGGCGGAAGCCGGCTGGCCGCCGGTGAGGACGGCCGCCACCACCAGCTCGCCGCCCGGAACCGGGGCGGTGGGACCCACGCTGGCGAAGGATCCCACGCCTTGCGATACCATGGCCTGGTCGAGCGCTCCCACCGTGGCCACGTGTCGGTAGTCCGCAACCGCCTCCTGCAGATAGGCGGGTGCGGACGCCGACACCGTGATCCTGAGCCCCGAGGGCGCGGGAGCGGAATTCTGCCGGTAGTAGAGAGCGATGTCACCCGATCCGCCCCACGTCGTCGAGACCGAGCGCGTCCAGGGGCCATTGACGTTGTCCGAGACCTGCACCTGGCCCGGGACGGCGTACTGGCCGAACCACCCGACCAGCAGGTCGCCGGCCAGAACCGGCTCACTCAGGGTGAGCGTGTACGACGTCTGCGGGCTCGGGGGCGAGACGGCCACGCCCTGGACGAACTCGGGCGACTGGGCCGGCGCGGTGACGATCAGGGACGTCGACCGCACTGAATGATCGTTCGCGAGGTCGAAGGCGTCGACCGAATACGCGTACGTGGCCGAGGGCGTCACATCCGTATCGAGGAAGCTCGTGGTGTCGGGCCCGGTCGTCCCGATGGCGAAACCGCTTCGGTACACGGTGTACCCGGCGACGCTGCCGCTGGACGGCGACCACGAGAGGGCGATTCGCGTGGACGCCGCGCTCACGGCGCGGAGACCGGCGGGGGTGGAGGGGGGCACGGGCGGGGTGGCAGGATAGGGATGGAAGACGGCGCACACCGCGTACCAGTCGGTGGTGGAGGAAAGGGTGGCCGTCCCTTGCTGCGGCCCCGCGGCGCTCGACGTGATGTCCTCCGCGAACGCGGCTCCGGTCGATGTCTGTGCGCGCGGCGTGTACGGGACGCCCTGGCTCCGTCCGGGCGTGATCGACCCGGCCCCGGGGCTGGCCACCAGGGCTGCGAACACGAGCTCGCCTGCATCCACCGTCGCCGTCAGACCGGTGTCCACGGAGTTTCCATCTGGAGTGAACGCGCTGACGATCTCGTCCAGCGAGCCGGCGAGGGCGACGCCCGAATAGTCGGCGACCGTTCCCTGCAGGTACGCGCTCGCGGGGGCGGATACGGTGATCGTCAGCCCACCGGGCGCCGCCTGGCTGTTCTCCCGGTAGTACAGGGCGATGTCACCCGTCTCGTCCTCGAACTTCATCGCTCGGGGGGCCCGCTTCCAAGTGCCGTTCACGTTGTCCGATACCTGGACTTGCCCGGGGGCGTTGTACTCGGCAAACCAGCCGACCAGCAGATCTCCCCGAGCAACCGGGCGGTTGAGCGTGACCGTGGTCGCCGAGGTCGGCGCGGTCGAGAATGCCGTCCCCTGGACGAAGGTCGGGGTGGCATCCGCTGCATGTGGCAATGGAACCCCGAGGGTGGCGAGCACGACGAGCGCAGCAGTGGACAGAGCCGAAGGTAAATGTTTCACAGCGATTCCCTCCCTTACAAAGATGACCCGAGGCATGGGGGGAGCCGGAGCTGACCAGGCTTTGGCCTGGCGCTAATGCGGGCTCAGCGCTCGGGTCGTCGGTCGACAGTCGAGTGGCCGCCGCCGATAGAACGCATGATCGGACGGGGGATCACTCCACGACGCGGGCTGGGGTACGCGGCAGGGTCGTCAGGGGAGTTGTGGTAGCAATCGCCGCGCCGATACGTTCATGCCCCGCCGCCAGCCCGTGCCTCACGCCTTCGGGGGATGCGGTGAGCGCGCGCGCGGCGGAAACTCTCGCGACCTCATCGGCTCCACACGAGGGCAGTGTCAGGGGGGCGTGACGGTCAAGCTGAAGGTCCCCTGCGCCCCGCCGTACCCGTCGACGACGATGAAGTACGTCTGCCCCGCCGTCACCGTCGGCGTGAGGCGCGAGGCGCGGAACAGGCCCGTGGAGTTGGTGCACGCATCGTCGTTGCACCCGGCCTCCGACCCGCTCGCGCACGCCCCGCTGCGCAGGTAGAGGACGGTGTCGAAGTTCGTGCCCGCGCCGCACGTCGCGATGGTCGCCGTGCCCGAGACCGAAGGGGTCCACTGGAAGACCAGCTCGGGCGAGGTGCCCGAG
>Ga0137403_10010301_pt1 | contig 10355 bp, 12 predicted proteins | sample CZOMad2_1_16fung_FD_122057 | JGI IMG/M metagenome (GOLD analysis project Ga0137403, IMG submission 122057) | Vadose zone soil fungal communities from Angelo Coast Range Reserve, California, USA - CZOMad2_1_16fungal (Hybrid Assembly) | ecosystem: Environmental > Terrestrial > Soil > Vadose zone... | reverse complement strand
ACCATCTACGCACAACATGAAGTAATCAAAGATTTGATCGCGGCCCGGCTGGCTGGGAACCGCCCGATTATTTTTGAAGCGGAAGAAGTCGGCGTACATCATTTGGAGAGCGCATCGCCCACGATTCATTTCCGCGCAAAGGGAGTCGCCGAACAGTTGCAATGCGATTTCATTGCCGGCTGCGACGGCTTCCACGGCGTCTGCCGCACCTCAATCCCGGACGGCGCGCTACAGATCTACGATCGAGATTATCCGTTCGGATGGCTGGGAATTCTGGCCCAAGCGCCGCCGTCATCGCGTGAGTTGATTTACGCTCATCACGATCGCGGATTCGCTTTGCTGAGCATGCGTTCACCCGAAATCAGCCGTCTTTACCTGCAATGCGAGCCAGATGAGGAAATCGCGTTGTGGCCCGACGAACGAATCTGGCAGGAATTGCATAAGCGGCTGGCGACAAAGGATGGATGGAAGCTGACGGAAGGCCCGATCATGCAAAAAGGCGTGACCGGGATGCGCAGCTTTGTCACCGAGCCAATGCAGTTCGGCAAAATGTTTTTGGCTGGCGATGCGGCTCACATCGTTCCCCCAACCGGAGCAAAAGGATTGAATCTCGCGGTCGCCGACGTGCGCGTGTTGGCGCGGGCGCTGGGTGAATTCTACAAAACCGGAAGGATGGAAGCGCTCAATCGATATTCGGAGATCTGCCTGCGCCGGGTCTGGAAAGTACAACGATTCTCGTGGTGGATGACTTCCATGTTGCACCGCTTTACGAATGACAATCCATTCGACGAACGCCGGCAAATCGCCGAACTCGATTACGTCACCAGTTCCCGCGCCGCATCGCAAACCCTGGCAGAAAACTACGTCGGCCTACCAATGGATTAATCGTCCTTCACGAAGAATATCTGTAAAGGCCCAACAAGTTCTGACTACTCCTCGGTTGCGCGAAAAGCCGCGTACAATTTTATTCCGGAACACGCTGCCGATTCTTTGGCATAATCGCCACTCTGCAATTTCTTTACCGGAGTATGGAGGAGACGTTCTCTATGGCGGAGCCTGAAGTAAATCTCAAGAGGACCTACGACGCGATCATCATCGGTTCTGGCGCGGCGGGCGGAATGGCCGCTCATGTCCTCACGAGCCATGGATTGCAGGTATTGCTGCTCGAAGCCGGGAAAAAACTTCCGATCGAGCAGGAATTGCGCTCGATGGAATGGCCCTATGACAACGCCCATCGCGGATTTCTTCCGCCCGATTCGCATTCGCTGACTTTCAACGAATACACCATCCGCAACCCTCCCTATGGGGCTGGCTTCGAAAAGGCCAAGCATCTGCACAGCTATATTGGCAGCAGCGACTACGTCAAAAGTATTGTCGTGGACGAACACGAGAATCCCTTCACCGGAACTAATTACGCCTGGGTTCGCGCGCGCTGCCTGGGCGGCAAGACAAATATATGGGGACGCTTGGCGCTGCGCCTGTCCGATTACGACTTTAAGGCCAAGGACCGAGACGGCTTTGGCGAAAACTGGCCAATCAGCTACAGCGAGATCGCCCCGTATTACGACAAGGTTGATCTATATCTGGGCATTACCGGCGTGAAGGAGAACTTGCCGTACTTGCCTGACAGCATTTTTCAGCGCCCGACAAAATTAAACTGCGCCGAGTTGACATTGAAGCAGGGTATTCAAAAGATGGACCGGGTGCTCACGCAATATCGTGCTGGCGTCACCAGCGAGGGACTGAAGCACAACAAATATCGCAGCCGATGCTACGGGCGCGGCGCATGCGAACGCAAAGGCGGTTGCGACATTCACGCCGCGTTCGATTCTCCGACCGGCCTGATTTATCCCGCGATGGACACCGGCAATCTGACTTTACGCACTAATGCGACGGTGCGGGAAATTACCATTGATCAGCAAACCGGAAAAGCCAGCGGCGCCCATTTCATCGATTCGCAAACGATGACGGACTATCACGTGCGCGGGAAAGTAGTGATCGTTGCCGCGTCTACGCTTGAATCTGCGCGGCTTTTGTTACTCTCGAAGTCGCCACTGCATCCGAACGGCCTGGCAAACTCCAGCGGGCACGTCGGCCATAATTTCTGCGAGCACATCATGGGGCCAGGAATAGCCGGTCGCGCGAAAGATCTTGTCGGCAAGGCCCCGACACTTGATGACGGCAGACCTGGTGGCTTTTATCTGACCAGATTTCGCAACCTGGCCGAAAAACATCCCAAATTCATTCGCGGCTACGGATTTGAAGGTGGTAGCGGCAGCACCATGTTTCCGCGTGGAACTGACACGCACGGCTTTGGAGCGGACTTTAAGCAAGAGGTTCGCAAGAATCAGGGCGCATTCATAGGGATGGGCGGGTTTGGCGAAGTGTTGGCACGTTACGAGAACTTTGTTGAACTCGATCCGGCGGTGAAAGACAAGTGGGGCATTCCGTCGCTGCGTTTTCACTATAAGTTTGGAGATAACGAGCACCGCATGGCCGAGGATATGAAGGAGACGGCGCAGGAAATGTTCGAAGCCGCAGGATTCGAGATTGTGCATGTCAACAGTCGGGTGCTAACCGAAGGGTGGTCCATCCACGAACTCGGCACAGCGCGCATGGGCAACGACCCGAAAACCTCGGTGCTGAATCAATTCGAACAGTCGCACGACGTCAAGAATTTGTTCGTGGTGGATGGAAGCGCATTCGTGAATGCCAGCTGCCAAAATCCCACCTGGACCATCATGGCTTTATGCTGGCGTTCCTGCGATTACCTGGCGGACGAACTCCGGCAAGGAAATCTTTAACGAGAAGATCATGTCCACCAACAACCCCATTGATCTGAGGCAAGACCGTCGCCAGTGGCTAAAGACTTCCGCTAGCATTCTCGGCGGCTCGTTGTTGCCTGTTCCCGTAGTGTCTGAGGAAACGCTGCAAACCGAAGCTAAGGCGGCGCCCGCAACTACTTCTAAGGTCGCCGAAACCAAATCTTCAGTCCATTTCTTCACTCCGGCGCAGTATGCCCTGGTTGAAGAGTTGTCCGAGACGATCATTCCCGCTGACGACCACTCCGGCGGCGCCAAGGCCGCAAAGGTTGCCGACTACATTGATCAGGTGTTGCGCGAAGGTTTCGACGAAAATCAGAAGGCGTTGTGGCGAGACGGACTGCACTTGATTGATGTGATGAGTCTGCACTATCACGGCAAAAGTTTCGTCAATGCCGCTGCAGAAGACAGGATTTCGCTGCTTACTGTTCTCTCCAACCACCTGGAGATGACCGATCTTCTGGAAGTGCGCTTCTTTATTGAGTTGAAACGTATAACAGTCATAGGCTACTACACATCAAAAATCGGCATTCAGGATGAATTGCAGTACAAAGGAAATCGCGTCTTGCAGGAATATGTCGGCTGCGACGATCCAAGTCCCGCCACATCGCAGTTCCGCAGCGAATACGTTAGAAAACGGGACGAGTCTGGATCCCGCCCCTGAGGAAGAATCCCAAATAGGTGATATTGGTGGGCCCGCCAGGATTTGAACCTGGGACCAACGGATCATGAGTCCGCTCGTCATTTGAATACGTGATTTACATTTTGCATGTTTTGTCCCTATACTGTACCCATTAGGAGGCATCATGTCGAGACCACGGGGGCAGCGGGGACAGATCAAGCACCACGGAGCCTACTGGATATTCGTCTATTACGTCGGTGAGAAGCGCACCCACGTTGTACTGGCTCCGTTCAACTTGTACCCATTTCGAAACCCTGAGCAAGTGCGCGATAAGTTTACCGACCGAATTAACGAACTGCTGCGCCCAGTTAACGCCGACGTTCCTAGCGCGGCGATGATGGATGGCCTGCTGACCGTGCGGCAATACATCGATCAAGTTTACTGGAAACGCTGTGAACAGCGGCTGCAGCTTGAAGGCGCGAATCATATGGAGCCTTCCACAATCCACGGCTACCGCAAAATCTCCCGTAAGCACGTCGAAGGCAAGCCGATTGCTTCGATTCAGATTGGTAGGTTCACGGCGAAGGATGGGCAAGACTGGCTTGATAGCCTGCCGCAAAAACTGTCCCACAAAACCCACATGCGAGTCCGAGCATTTCTTTCAGGAGTTTTAACTACCGCGCTGCAGTCTGGCGTTATCGCTGGCGTGAATCCTATGGACGCTACGAAGGCGGGCGGTTTATCCAAAGGGCGTAAAGAAGCCGACCTATCCCCGCGTGAACTAAAAATCCGCGAGTCTAACTCTCACGCGTATGAGCACGCGGAGATCGCGCTCATGCTGGACAAATTGCCCGAGCCCGCGCGCACTGTTTGCGCTGTTGCTGCGTTTACAGGTTTAACCAGAAGCGAAATCCCAGCGTTGAAGTGGGCTGACTACAAGGATGGGGAGATCAACGTTTCTCGGAAGAAATGGCGGGGACATATCGGGGCACCGAAGACCGAAGCGCGGGAAGCGGCTGTTAACGTTGCTCCGTTGCTTCAGGAAATTTTGGCGAAGTACAAAACGAACAAAGAATTTCCGCCTGTCGACGATGGCTGGATGTTTTACGGTCAGAAGGAAAAGAAGCCTATCGACATGGACAACCTGTCACGCCGCGATATCCCTCAGTTCATCAATGGCGCGTGGTTTGGTTGGCACGCGTTTCGTCGTGGCCTCGGCACTCGCCTAAGCGACATGGGTGTGGCCGCTACCGACATTCAGAGCATCTTGCGCCATGCCAACATATCGACGACACAGGGATATTACATCTTTCCGAATCAGGACAAGGCAAAGGCTGGACTGAAGAAGCTAACTGAAACTGTTCGCAAGAAGTACGGCATCAAGGCATAATTGATGCGGGGCTATAGCTCAACTGGTTAGAGCACGCCGCTCATAATGGCTAGGTTCTCGGTTCGAGTCCGAGTGGCCCCACCAACTCGCCGATAAGATTCTCTCATTTGTCTTCTTTGACAAATCAAACATCGTCTCAAGCCTTTCTTTGCCATCCATACCACAAGATTTCCTTCCTCTAGCGGGTGTCCCTGTGGGCAACGTGTCTTAGCTCTTGATGCACCGCCTGTGTGCGTGCCTCGTCTTGTATTCTCTCCATGTGTAACAACTTCAAAGTGCCAGTAATTACAGCAATTGCGAACGCGGCACAGATGATCCAGTTCCATATCGCTAGGTACGGACTTGAAATACAAGTTATAAAATAAGCGGTGGACGACACGTGTAATCCACTTTTCAGTGTCGTCTTTTAATCTTATTACGCCGTACCCGTCTTGATTCGTCGAGCCGACCCATAACCAACACGGTTCCAAATCTCGTCTAGCGGCGGAGATCGAGCCGACAATAATCTTTTGTAAAACACGAACAACCACGGACGGCATTTTACGCCGCCTTCTTTTCTGATTTCTTCCTGCGAACATGGCGTGCGTGTACAGGACGAGGCGTGTTACGAATCCACTCGCTTACCTGCAACCAATCAAAAAGCAAATGGCGTCCGAGATTGTAAACAGGGATGGCGTTGGAGCAACGGCGGCGAGTCTTCTCTCGCACCCATGCAATGTCTGCATGCAAACGGCGTGCGATTTCTTCAATGGGAAGAAGGTCGGCTGGATTAAACTCGACAGTTGGACTCGTGCCGCTAGATTCAAACGAGTCTACGACGTGCGATTTCTTTACAGGCATGGCAAAACCTCGACATTGGATTGTCGGGTTCTACCCTATTGGTTTAGCGAGATTCTCGGATGCCATACCGAGACTTTGACGTTTGGACGTTCTTGTTGAGGTGCACCTGACGAGGGACACCGAAGAACGTTGTCCGAGTGACATGCACAAAGTGCTGCGACTCGAACGAAACTACTCGATCACCTTTTTGAAATTTAGTCAAGAAGAAAACGCGACATCGCCAATGTTTTAGCGGGTTTTTGTTCTTTAGCGGTACCTTACTGGATATTTATATCTACTTAGTCATAGCGCCGTTTGGCGCTGGCACTTCTCCGGTAAGGCGACTTATCAAGCACTGAGACCACGCCATGTATCGCGGAGGTCTTTTCGTGGTACGTTTTCCTAGTGCCGGGCCGACTCTTTTGCCTTCTCTTGTTCGTCTTTTTTCAACTAAACGTGTACATGTGTGCACATGCGCAAGACATCGACCCTCAGTTCGAGCCACAACCGAGCAAGTTGGGAAATCTGTGTACGCCATGCGAAGCAGTGACCGCGACGACGAATGATTTGAAATATCGCATTGCGGTTAAATATCGAAATGTGAATGGCACTCTCGTCATGCATGTTGTTCCCCGACGACATTTTCGACTAGACCGAGAAGGCTTCATGGTACTGGCGTGTAAGTTGCGGAAGGATTTTGGAGCCAAAGCAGACGTTTTCGTTCGGATATTCGACAACAATGATGCTGCCAAAAAATATGTGGACCCTTCCTCACAACATAAACCGCGAGATTGGCAGCTATATGCTAAGTCGTTCAAAGCTTTCTATAGTTGGAAGCCTCTAGCTCATCAGAATTTTGTTGTGTGGGATTTCGACCCGCTCATTGCGACCTCCGAAGAAACGAGGCACGCCGTCGCTGACCTTTGCCTATCGCCGATAGAGTCGGGAGCAGATAAGTCCCGATAAACGCTAGCGCTTTAACGGATGCGCGTTCTCGGTAAGGAGTGAACGAAGGCGAGGAGCTCTGCGCGCGTCCGGTAAAGCCGTTTGGACGTGGCCGCCCGTGGTTGCGGCGGACGCGGTCCCTATGCAAATTCAATTGTGGGAAGGAGCGGTATTGAGGCGTGCCGAGACTGTGCCGTAGTGCACGACACACGACACGGTGCGAGTGGAAATTGGCTACGGCGAAAAAGTGTCGCAAAGACGGTGGTCGAAGAAGCTGGAAGGACGGATTGGTTTGACGGTAAGGCAGGGCACGCGTTTTTTGACGGTTTCAAATCACCGATACCCTATAGATTTTAGTGGGCTTACGGATTTTATACATTATGCAGTTTATTTCTGTATATTTTACGAAGGGCTGTATCTGGTTTCGCCTGTCCTTCGCTACCGTGCGACCTGCGGCTGGTTCATCGGTATATGGCAAGTGACGGCCAGAGTGCTAGAATCCGCACCATGATTTCGGAAGACGAGCGGGCAAAATTGCGGTTTGAGCTAGCAAATGCAAACCTCCAATCTGTTAGTCGCGCACAGGGCTCTATCTCACAACCCTCCTGGTCTATATTTGCCTAGTTTGGGCAATGTTCTTGACCGGCACGGCGACCTTTCATCTTGAGTCCCTCGAACTAAAGATGGACGCTGTGTGGAAGCTGACTCCGTTCGTAATGATGGTCCTAACGCTCGCTGTCGTAGGCACGCTCAACGCAGCGTATTCTGCCTACGCGGAGGTGAAGGACACCGGCGCGACGTTATTCGGTTCCGATTTCGGCACTCTGTTCGCGGTAGACACTCACAAAAATGTGACCGACTATCTCGCGCTCCTGCAAATCCTCCCTTGGGGAAAAACCCGAAAGCCAACCGACTCGCATCGTGGCCAGCCGCTTCTGTTGCGACTTCACCACCTGATATTTCCAGGTCTTTTTGGGGCCAGCTTAGCCACGAGCTATTGGGCCGTGCGTCAAAGCTCGTTCAGCCCGGAGCCTCGTTTATTTCTCGTTTTCGGCTGGATTTGCTTGTGGATACAAGCACTCTATTCGGTGCGACCAATCTGGCGATGGCTCGCTAGGCTTTTCGGCGCTAAGCCGACCGATGACGCCTACAACTGAAAAGATGTCTTGTCGGCGCTTGCCCTCGGCCTCCTAGTTCGCCAACCGGTTGAAGATTTTCTTTTTATTTCTATCACGGAGAAACGGCGAAAACTGATGGAAGGCTGAAAAAGACGACCCCGGCACTACCGGAGGGCGGTTCACTTTTTTCAAAATTCATATCAGTCTGGCTGCCCACGCTGAAAATACTTGGAAGTCGGCGGCCCTAGCAGGAAATAGGCGACGACCGAAAGAAGCACGACGTGCGCCAAAGCATCAGATAGTGAGTTTAGTGCGCTCACGACAATATGTAAGGCGAGCCAGGCGAGAACCAGCCAGCGAGCCCATCTTGCACCCCGGAGCAAGAAGGCACCGGCCACGATAGCGGTTGTTCCGACGAGCAAGATAGGGACAGTCCAACGGTCGAGTGAACCTTGCAAAAGGTGATAGGTCGTACTTAAGACCCCTACGGCTATGAACAGCCAGCCTAGCATCGTGACCTGAAAGGGACGCTTCATTTGACTCGCATGGTATGCTTATCTTAGTAATCCAACCACCCACGGTCAGTCCTTCTGAAAACGGGGTTCCGAAAGGAACTCCATGGACCCCTTCCAATCTTCTGGTTGTTCTCCCAGTTCAACGTTGTGCCGCGATTGCTGGCTCACACTCGATAGCGTCGTTCTTATTGAGAAAGGAAACAGCATCGCGATTACTTCGTTCCCGAAGGCGGCGAGAAACCATCGAAGCAGTTCGGCCTTGATCGAGGGTTCATTCGTGTTAGCACACTCGGTACGAACGACGGCAGCACTCTTCATTTTGAGTTCAAGCAACTGAGTTCGCAGACCTCGCGTCTGATCGTTGACGCCATCGAGCAATCTCACGCCGAACTTGTCAACCTAGAATTTCACCTTCCCCAATACACATTACGCTCAAATTTGAATCCGCAAGAGGCAATCTCGTTTTTGAAGCAGGTCCCGGCGGAAACGGCACACCTTGACTTGATCTTTGAGAATCACCTGTCGCTTTTTCTGATCCGTCCAGTTTCCTCTACAGGCCAATCTTGGCTCGACGAAAACGTTGGCGACGAAGACACACTAGCTTTTGGCGGAGCTGTTGTGTGTGAGGGACGTTATGTCGAAGCGATTTTTCAAGGCGCAATTGCGGCCGGTCTGGCGGTCCAATCGTGAACAGCCAATCGCCTTCACCCGCGCTTGTCGTCATCCACAACAAAATCGCCGCTGAATTTGAACGGGCTCGCAAGATTCATACGCCTCCCACGAAGGTCGTCAGTACCGATCTGAAATCGGAACTCACCTTGACGGACAGAGCCGCGCCGATCCTCCGTCGCCTCACTGCAAAGCCTGCGGAGCACACCCGACGTGACTGCGTTTCGTACGAGATTGTCGAGCCAAACGTCCACGACTTGAACGCGCTCTTCGACCAAGCGCTTGCATCACTCGGTTTCAAGCCGGAGGTGGCCCGATGAGCACTCGCGCAATCATCGGCAAGACGACAGGTGCCGAACAACAGTTCCGTGGAGTTTATTCGCATTCTGATGGATACCCAACTTGGCTTGGCAAACATCTGTGGCAGACCGTTCACGAGCAGTTTCAAGGCGACGTAAAGCGGTTCGTCCGCGAGATGATTGCCATGCACCCTGGTGGTTGGTCCTCTTTCGGGGATATTTGCTATTGCCATGAAAACGGCGCGAAAACTTCTGCGCCCAGGATGGTTTTCACCGATAAAGACTTCGCAAAAGGTGATGACGGCGACGCGGAATGGATGTACATCTTCGACGTGGAGACCCGAAAGTTATTCGTCCGCGACGTAAACCATAAAGAAGTTGTCGGAGTTATCGATCTAGATGGGCCGGAACCCAACTGGACCGTAATTGAGTGCGGCGCAAACTTCGAACACTACTCGCATTACGCTTGGGCGCACGGGCTACTTCCCAAGACTTCTAACCTCAGCACGCATACTTGGCTTGAACGTCATCCGCTTGACTTCCGTGATGCGATTGCCGTGATCGTGTCCGGTCGGCGGTACAAGATGACTGGCAGCGGCGGTGATGCCGCGTTCATGCGGAAACAATACCCGGTAGGCACATGGCTTTCGTCAGTCATCGCTGGAAACGGTAAGCGGCTGGATATTCCAACCGCCGTGCGGACTCAGGACGGTTATAAGCCTGCGGCCGGTGTTTCCTGGGTTATGCCTCCGACTGTGAACAACCCCCACGAAACAATTGTGGAGGCACAATGACTGCCGCCCAGAGACGCGAGTTAATCAAAATTTATTTGCAAATGCTGTTGAAGGAAAAGCAAGAACGGGAGCGTGCATGATGAAACCTAAATCAACGGACCCGACGGCGGCCTACGCACAGGAAATTGTTCGGCTAATTCAGTGCGGAAAATTGCCAAGCTTGGAACAAGTCCAGGCAGCGATTCTAAGCACACGAGAAGAATATCAGCGCTTGATCCTCGATGCGCGAAAAGAGGCATCGTGATTATCCTCCACGACGAAGAGTGAACGGGGAAGATGGTTTGTACAGACGTCCAATTCACTCGGCGAGCCATCCGAGCAGCGAGAAAGATGACAGCGGAGGAAAAACGCATCTGCAGGGA
>Ga0137403_10010300_pt1 | contig 10355 bp, 6 predicted proteins | sample CZOMad2_1_16fung_FD_122057 | JGI IMG/M metagenome (GOLD analysis project Ga0137403, IMG submission 122057) | Vadose zone soil fungal communities from Angelo Coast Range Reserve, California, USA - CZOMad2_1_16fungal (Hybrid Assembly) | ecosystem: Environmental > Terrestrial > Soil > Vadose zone... | reverse complement strand
AAGCCGAGTTCCATGAACACTTTGAGCCATTCGCCTTTGTTGGCTGCGGCGCGCACGGCCCGGGCGCGTCCCAAATCGGCATCGGAGACGCCGAGTTTCTTCGCCAGCTTCTCGATGTCCGACGCGCACTTGTTGAGCAGCTCGGCGTCCTTGGCTTTGATCGCCATCACGCCATCGGCGATTCGCACCCCGAGGATCATCGCCACGACGTCCTTGTCTGTGAACGCGTCGGGATCTATATCGATGGCGACTTTGCGGAAGGTTTGTGGCCAATTGACTTTGGTTTTCGTTAGGACTTGATCGAGTGCGATGAATTTATCGTAGGGCGTCGGCATCCCCACGCCGGCGTCTTTCGCCTTGCTGGGATCGAAAGGAGCTTTTTCTTCGCTCTCGCCCTTTTGCGCCGGTTCCTTCTGCGCTTTTTGGCTCTTTGTAGCCTGTTGGTTTGGTTCCGCTGACGGCGCGATGCACGGAAGCGCGCAGAGCAGGAAAAAGACTAACAGCGAACCGGTAAACCTGCGGAAATGTAAGGTTGAGGTCATATAAACTCATTTGTGTAACAAATTTGCGAAACGGGATACAAGCTTTTTTTACAAAATTTTTCGACGGCTCGGCGGCCGCGAAATCGTGGAAGAATTGTGCTCGACTCAGCACGCGTTGGGCATAAATATAGAAGCCGGTATTTTTATGCGGTCGCAGCACGTTTGGATTGATAAAGGAAAAAAAGGAAACGGATCGCGGTCTCAGCTTGTCTGTGCAGGGCGATTCTGCGCGATATTTGCGCTGGCGATTTGTTTGGCCGGATGCGGGGAGCGTTCGCAAGAACTGGAGGAACGCGTCACGCGACTACAAAAGGAATTGAACCGCACGCAGGACGAGCTGCGAAGCACAAAGCAAGCGCTCAATGCGACGAACGAAGAACTGGCGCGTCTCAAGGCTGCTTCGACGAACGCGTCCACTGCTGGGCCAGTGGCGCCGAACAATCCATCGCCACCAGCTTCCGGCGCTTCCGTTTCCGGAAACCCGCAGCCGCAGCAGCAGCCGCACCAACAGCCAGTTGTCCGCTCGGCTGGGCTTCCAGCAGACAGATCGGTGACGATCCAATGGCCAGATAACGGACGCGCGGCCGCCTCGGCTAACCAAAACCCTGTAGCAAACCCGGGAAGCAGTGCCGCCGGAGTCAGTTCGCAGCAAGCCGGCAGAAGCGGCTCGGGAGGCGCGAGTAATCGAACGGTCGTGATTCAGTGGCCCGGGAGCACCGGGGCAGCGCCTTCGCCAAATCAACCGAGCGCACCTTCTGGCGCGGCGAATCCGCCCGCGCGCGGCGTCCAGCAACCGGCGTCGAGTGCGACCGGCCGCTCGGATCGCACTGTCATCATTCAATGGCCCGGCACCGGGCAATCGCCGCCTCCGCGAAACTGAAGCAATGCGCATCGCGCCGAATAGCGCCGTGGCGAGACGAGAGCTCGTCACGCAAATCAGCAGCAGCATAATTATTCCGGCGGAGAATCAATGACCGGGCTGCTCAGAATTGTTGATGCTGCCGGCGAGCGGGATGCCGAGTTGTCGCGGGGCCGGATGACGCTAGGCACGTCGCGCTCGGATGCGCTTTTTGTAAAAGGCGAGGGCGATTATCCTTCGCTGTTGTCGTTAAGCTGGGACCCGCGGCGCGCGACGTGGACGCTGTATTGTCCGCTGCCTCTGGCTGCGCCGGTGACAGTGAATCGCCGCGCGGTGGCGCCGGGCGAGCAGATTCCCCTTACCAATCTCGATGTGATCGAATTGCCGGGCGCTTTTTTGCAATTTCAACGATTGCTCGCGACGCCGTTGCGATCGGGGCGGCCAACCGGCCAGATCTCGCTCGATAGTCAGCCGCTCGTGATCGGCCGCGGCGACCCGCACGGCACGGTGGACGCCGCGCGCGTCGACCTCGACTCGGAAGAGATCGCCATCTCGCGTGTTCACGCCATGATCGAGCGCGAGGGCGAAGACTATTTTCTGACCGATCGCAGCCGGCTCGGGACCGAACTCAACGGCGTCGCGTTCACGCGCGAGCGTCTCGTTTTCGGCGATCGTCTGCGGATTTCCGGTTACATCTTCGAGTTTACCGGTGACGCGCTGCGGCTGATTCACCCGGAGAGTTCAGGGACAGTTTCAGCCGAGAACGTGACTGTCCTGGCCGATGGCCGCCGCATTTTGGATCAAGTCTCTCTTAATATCGCCGCGGGAGAATTTGTTGGGGTGCTGGGTGGATCGGGACATGGAAAGACAACGCTGCTCAACGCGCTTTGTGGTATTAACCCGCCGACTTCGGGCGAGGTGCGCCTCGGCGGCGTGCCGCTGACGGACCGGGCGCGGCTGCGGGAAATTGGAATCGGTTACGTCCCGCAAGACGACATCGTTCACCGTGAACTGACCGTGAACGAAGCGATCACATTCAGCGCGAAACTGCGCTTGCGTTTGCCTCGACATCAGATCGACGCGCTGGTTTCGCGAATCACCAAGCGCCTGGGCCTGGCCCCGCATGCGCAACAACGCGTGGCCGATCTCTCGGGCGGGCAGCGCAAGCGCGTCAGTATCGCGATCGAATTGCTGGCCAAGCCCAGCATCCTGTTTCTGGACGAGCCCTCATCCGGTCTCGATCCGGCTAACGAAGAGGCGCTCATGACGCTATTGCAATCGCTGACTTTAACGAAACTAACAGTGGTCTGCACGACGCATGTCCTTCAAAAGGCATATCTGTTTGATCGCATTCTTGTCGTGCAATCGGGTAAATTAATTTTTGCCGGCAACAGCGATGACGCGCGACGGCATTTTCTGTTGCAAACCGGAGCCGAAGATCAGGGATCGCTTCAACATTCGCCGCTGGAGCGGATTTACGGGCTGCTGGCGAACTCGTCGAGATCGGCCAGTGATTGGGAAGTTGCGTTTCGACGTTCGCCGTTTGCCGCGCGCGCTGTTCCGCCGTTGCCACGAGCGCAAGTCACGCAAACGCCGCGCGAATCGTCGGAGAAACTGAAGGTGAACCAGTTCAAGACGTTTTTGCTCCTGGCCGCGCGCCAGTGGAGAATCATTCACTCGGACGTTCTGAACATCGCATTTTTGTTAGTGCAACCGCTGCTCATTGGCCTGCTGATCGGTTGGGTGGCGGACAAATCGGCCTTGCGAATGTTTCTCTGCATCGTTGCCACGATGTGGTTCGGTTGCAGCAACGGCGCCCAACAAATCGTAGGCGAACTGCCGATCTTCCGGCGCGAACGGGTCTCGGGGCAGGGACTCAACGCGTACGTATTGAGCAAGCTCGGGTTTCTCTCTGCCGTTTCGCTCACCCAGGCGGTACTGCTTTTGTTTGTCATGCTCTTTTTCACAAACATTTTTCATCCGGAAGAGGTCGATGTTCAGAACATCGGAAAAGAATTTGCCGCCCGGCTTGCGCCGATGGAACTCTTGACAGGCGAGTCCGGCGGAGAGAGCGATTTTAGCGTTGTAGGTGCGGATGAGCCTGCGGTAAACGCAGCATCGACATCGCGGCCGGAAGAAGGCGCCGAAAAAACGCCGTGGCAGCCGAACCCGCTGGTGCTCGGTTCGCTCATGAAGCTGGCCGGGTTCTTTCAGGTTTCTCAAAATGTGCTCGACTCCGGGCCGCGCATCGTCAGCCGCTCGGATGGGACGCCGCTTCTGGATTCGCAAGGCCGCCAGATCATTGTTCCCGGAAAGAGCATCCTGAATGTGCTCCTGGTTGCGTTGGGTTTGCGTTTCTTCGCTGTCGCGGTAGCGGCGCTCACCGGCGTGAGCATTGGCCTGACGATTTCCTCGATGGTCGGCAATACGACTCAGGCCGTCCTGTGGGTACCGCTCGTTCTGATTCCGCAGATCCTATTCGGCGGTGTCGTGGTAACTGTGCCGGACATGAGCAGATCTGTCCGCGCGTTCAGCAATGCCATGCCAAGTTTCGCTGCCCAACGTATCATGGATACGGCATCGTTGTATGGTTTGGTTACTCCGTTCCTCACCAATCGAACCAAAACACCGGTCTTCCTGACATCCCGTGGCGAAAAGGAAACGATCGAATGGAAGGACGTCGATCGTTCTTTTTCCCAAAGCTACGACAAGTTGTCTCCGGTGAACACGTCGTGGCAAAACATGGCGGTGATTCCTGGCTGGTTAGGTCAGCATAAACAGGCCGGCGACCGCAGCGCCGATGGCTTCCATATCGAATACCGCGATACCATCGAGAGCCGCCACGACGTTCGTTTTTCCAAGGGAACGCCGTTTTGGTCGCTTCAATCCGTCCAGATTGCCACCGGGATTTTGATTTTTTGGAACGTTGCCTGTTACGGCACGATTTTGTTAGGCTTGGTACGCAAACAAACGGGGAAATGATCGGCATGATCGTATTTGCGCGCCTGAGAAATCCGCCCGCTTAATGATCTGATATGCTCACGATCCCGACCGACACGGTTACGTTTCTCTTTACCGACATAGAGGGCTCGACCCTGCTTCTCAACCGCGTCGGCGATCGCTACCCCGAGATACTCTCAGAACATCAAAAGATCGTGCGAGGCGCCTTCGCAAAGCACAATGGCTACGAGATGGGTACGGAAGGGGACGCTTTTTTCGTCACGTTCGCTCGCGCAGCGGATGCAATCGCAGCTGCTGTGTCAGCACAAAAAGAACTAGCCGCGCATGGACTGGTCGCGAGAGTCAGTAGCGCGCAGGCTGCCGCTCGGAGAGCATTGTGAACCAAGTCAGCACAAAGGGACAGCACGCTATGTTCGCCTCCGTCATTTGAGGTTTCTTCTGCTTCTAATGCTGGCTATATTATGGATGTGACTGACCAGCGCTCGGGCGACGTCGCCGACGCGACGTTGCGTGAGTTCCGGAGCGGGCAAAAGCTTTTCGGCCGCTACACGTTGGTCAAAATTCTTGGGCGCGGCGGAATGGGCGTTGTATGGCTGGCACGCGACGAAGAATTGGAACGCGAGGTCGCGCTGAAATTCCTTCCTGATCTGATGCTGCAAGATCGCGCGAATTTAGACGATTTAAAGCGCGAGACTAGGCGCTCTCTCGAGCTGACTCATCCACACATCGTTCGGATTCACGACTTCGTGCATGACGAGCGATACGGCTGCATTTCGATGGAGTATGTGGATGGCGAGACACTCGCGAGTTTGCGTTGCCTAAAGGAACAAAAGGTGTTTGAGGCTAACGAGTTGACGACGTGGATCGGTCAGCTTTGCGATGCGCTCGATTACGCACACATTCACGCCCGCGTGATCCATCGCGATCTGAAGCCGGCCAACCTGATGGTAAATCAGCGTGGCGATCTCAAAGTCGCGGACTTGGGGATTGCCCGCACTCTTGCTGAATCGTTCAGATTGCTCACGGGCGAACAGGGCCCGAGGGGCACGTTGGCTTACATGAGCCCGCAACAACTCGATGGCGAGCGCGCAACACATCTCGACGATATCTACTCGTTAGGCGCGACCATTTACGAACTGCTTACCGGTAAGCCGCCGTTCTACTCAGGTAATGTCGACCGGCAGATCCACGAGCGAACTGCGCCGTCGATGACGGAACGGCGGAAAGATCTGAATATCGAGCCGGCGTTTGTTCCAGTGGTGTGGGAAGAAACGATCGCAGCATGTCTGGCAAAAGATCCAACGCGCCGGCCGCAATCGGCTTCGGAAGTTGCGGGGCGGTTACAGCTCTCTTCAGTGCCGCCGGGGACAGTCTCCTTGGTATCTGCGAAGCGATCCGATAAGGTCGAGTTTCCAACAGGAACCGTTACATTCCTCTTCACCGACATCGAAGGCTCGACCCTACTTCTCAACCGCGTCGGCGATCGCTACCCCGAGATACTCTCAGAACATCAAAAGATCCTTCGAGGCGCCTTTGCAAAGCACAATGGCTACGAGGTGGGCACCGAAGGGGACTCTTTTTTCGTCACCTTCGCTCGCGCAGCGGATGCAATCGCAGTTGTTGTGTCAGCACAAAAAGAGCTAGCCGCGCATGACTGGCCAGATGATAGCGGGCTTCTCGTTCGCATGGGTTTACATACCGGAGAACCGGGGTGCACAGGCGGTAACTACACAGGACTTGATGTGCATCGTGCCGCTCGGATTGGCGCCGCTGCGCATGGCGGCCAGGTGTTGATTTCCGAAGCGGCCAAGATCCTCGTCGGCAACCGCGTACCCGAGAATGTGACGATGCGCGACTTGGGGGAGCATCGGCTCAAGGATCTGCCCCAACGGGAGCACCTTTTTCAACTCATTATTCCCGGCCTTCGGGCCGATTTTCCACCGATCCGAAGCCTTGAGAACCGCCCTAATAATCTACCGGCGCAGGACATACCGCTTATCGGCCGCGAGAAAGAATTGTCGCAAATTTGCAAGCTGCTGCGTCGCGCCGACGTTCGGCTGCTCACCTTGACCGGTCCCGGTGGGGTTGGCAAAACCTTACTCGCGTTGCGAGCCGGCACGGAGCTTCTCGCCGACTTCGCCGATGGCACGTTCTTTGTCGAGCTCTCGACAGTCATGGATCCAGGATCGGTTCCGGCTGAGATTGCGGACGCTGTGGGTGTGAAAGAAGCAGGCAGTCAACCGTTGCTATCGCGGTTAACGGCATATTTATGCGAAAAGAGAATGCTGCTAGTACTCGACGGTCTCGAGCACATTCTCACCGCAGCAACGGTGATTACAACGCTGATGGAAGCGTCTCCGCATCTGAATGTCCTTGTAACGAGCCGCGCGCCGCTGCACGTGCGAGGGGAGCACACTTTTAGCGTACCTCCGCTCGCGGTGCCGAATCTTAGAGTGCCGTGGAACTTGGAAACGCTTTCGGCATCTCCCGCGGTATCTCTGTTTGTTGAAAGGGCAAAGGCCGTCAAAGGCGATTTCGTCGTAGATGACCAGAATGCTAGAGCCGTGTCCGAGATTTGCGCGCGTCTCGACGGGCTTCCGCTCGCGATTGAGCTCGCCGCTGCGCGTATTAGCTTGCTTTCACCACAAATGATGCTGGCACGATTAGTCGATCCGGCTGGGCATATTTCCTTACAAATCTTGACCGGTGGCGCACACGATCTCCCAGCACGGCAGCAGACACTACGCAACACCATCGCATGGAGCTACGACCTGCTCGAAGGCGGCTTAAAGAAACTCTTTTCCCGTCTGGCTGTTTTCGGAGGCGGATGCACACTCACATCCGCCGAGGTCGTTTGTAGCCCAGCGAATGATGTGCAGATAGACGTGCTCGATGGGATCTCCTCGCTGGTGGATAACAATCTTTTGCGGCGGGACCACGAGACGGGAGGCGAGCCGCGAGTCAGTATGCTGCAGACGATTCGTGAATATGGCTTGGAACAATTGCGCAAGTCGCGCACGGATACCGAAACTTATCGAACCCACGCCAAACATTTTGCTTCGATGGTGGAAGAAGCCGAAGTAAAGAGGACTGGCCCCGACCAAAGCATTTGGGCAGCACGCATTGCGGCCGAACAGGGCAACCTCCGTGCCGCGTTAGGATGGTCATTCGATAATATGCCCGAGCTCGCCTTGCAAATCACCGCTGCAGTTGGGGAGTTTTGGTTCGCACAGGGTCATTGGGCGGAACTCGAAACTGCGTGTGAGAGAGTCGCGCAACAAGCAACCGACGGTCCGGCCGAGTTGCAGGCGCGGTGCGCGAGGTATGCTGGACAGTGCGCTGAAGCTCATGGGGATCCAGTCCGTGCCGAAAAGTTCTTCGAACAAAGCCTTACATTAAGCGAGAAATGCGGAAGTGGCGCCGAAACTCTGGAGGCACTTCTGCACCTGGGGAATATTCTCATTGAGGATCGAGATCGAAAATCCGAAGTGCGCCCACTTTTCGATCGAGCTTTAAGCATTGCTCGGGAGCTTGCGGACGAGAAGCGAATTGCGGACGCGCTCTTCCACTCAGCGGTTCTGGCTATCAGCGACGGCGATTTCGAGCGCGCCCGAGAGATGTTAGAGCAAGCAGCAGCCGTGCGCCGAAAGCGCGGTGACAGCATCGGGGTCGCGCGGTGCATGAGTCATCTGGGCACTGTCGCCCTCCTCATCGGTGACTACCGCCGGGCCTCTTCCTGCTTGGAACTCGCTCTCACAACTGAAGAGAAAGCGGGCGAAAATCACAATGTTACCTGGGATCGCTATAAACGCGGTCAGATCGCCTGCTGCAGGGGTGAATACACTCAAGCTCGTGTCGAGTTCGAGGAATGCTTGAAGGCTTTCCAGCAAATGAACGCAACCCTCGGCGAAGCTTGGTGCATCTACGAGTTGGGGAGAATTGCGATCGACACTGAGGAATTTCTTGAGGCGAGCGGATACCTAGAGCGTTGCTTGTCCATGTTCCGGACCGCGGGCAGAGGAAGCGCCTGGGCGACGTTACAACTCGGCCGTATCGCGATTTACGAGGGCAGGCTTAGATCGGCTCGCAAGCTTCTCGAAAGAAGCCTCGCAATTTTTCGCGAGATGGGCTCTAAGAATGGAATGACGCAAGCGCTGGGTGAACTAGCCCGCCTGGCGCGCCTCCAAAGGGAACACGAACTGGCCCATTCCTTCTTAAAGGAGAGCTTCGAACTCGCCACACAAATGGATTCCAAACGTGCGGCGGCACCTGTGTTGCAGCAGTTGGCATATTTGGCGAACGCGCAAAACCAGCATGATCGCGCGGCCCGGTTGTTAGGCAAAGTCGATGCTTTGCGCGAGGAGATGGGTAGCCCGGTGCCAGCGTGCGATTGCGCCGAACATGAGAACGCGATTAAGCGAGCCAGCGCCGCATTGGGAGAGGAACCGTTTGCAAAACTGTGGGCAGATGGAAGGAGCGCTAGCCTTGATCAGCTCGAGGGTTGAGGACGTGGATGTGAATCGATTCGCGTAAGATCCGGCAATTTGTCGTCGGAGCGTTAATCGAGAATGGGCCAGCGGCTCGATTACGGCTACCTCGTAAACCACTTGTCGATTCTACAAACTCGACTCGCGCGGGAATTTCGCGTAGGGCAGGAATCCGCCGAGATGGAAAATTTGATCGGCGCGAATTGAGAATGGAGCGAGAAAATCATGGCAGCTGGAAACGGCGACGATGTCGTCCCGGTCGACGCCGTCATTGCTGACGCTGATCGTCCTTCGGTGCGGGCGCGGCGACGATCGGCCGCAAGGAAGGCCTAGTATGTCTATATGATGACTAATCGCAGCCGAGCCGTTCTTTATACTGGTGTGACAAGGAGTGTTCAACGGCCTCTCTGGTGTCACGGCAACGCTTCATCACGAAGTTTTACAAAGAGATACAAAGTCGATCGACTCGTTTACTATGAAAGCTTTGGCCGCGCTCGCGACGCAATCTCGCGCGAGAAAGAGATCAAAGGTTGGTGTAGAGAAGAGAAGAATGATCTGGTGCGAACGCTTAATCCAAAGTGGAAGATTTGGGAGAGGAGCTACTCGGCGATCGTGGGGTGGTCCCTCGCTCCGCTCGGGATGACAATGAAAGTTGATTGAGCGCATTAACTTAAAAACAAGTTGCAGCAAAGTTCCATTGTGAGGTCCCTCGCCGTCTGCGCGGCTCGGGATGACAAGCGCATGCATTGTTTTTCAAGAAGTCGGCTACGACGCGAACCTGACTTGTCGCTGCCTGAACGTTCGCGACGAGCGAGAGGCAAGTTTCGCTCCGGCTTTGAGAAACGAATCGACCCACCAAAAGACGTTCTCGTTACGCACGATGCGTCTCATGCGCTTCATGCGCGCACTACGCTCGGCCTGGTTCACGCGGAACGCTTGCAAAATCGTGTCGGCCATCTGCTCGACATCGTAAGGATTGACGAGCAGTGCGCCGGACTTGAGCTGCTCGGCCGCGCCGGCGAACTGACTCAGGATGAGGACGCCATCTTCGTCGATACGGCACGCGCAATATTCCTTGGCTACCAGATTCATTCCGTCTTTGAGCGGCGTTACGAAGGCGATGTCGCACCTGCGATAATGCGCGAGCAGATCGTCGCGATCGAGGCACCGAAAGTGATATTGCACCGGCAGCCAGGTGCTGGTTGAGAAGCGACCATTGATGTCGCCAACCAGCCGGTCGATGCGTTGCTTGAACTCGTGATATCTGGGAATCTCCACCCGGCTCGGTACAACGACCTGGATCAGGACCACGCGGCCGCGCAGTTCCGGATGACGTTCCAGGGCGGTGCGAAATGCGCGCAAGCGCTCGGGAATTCCCTTGCTGTAATCGAGCCGGTCCGAACCAAGGATCAACTGACAAGCAGGAAAAGTGTCGCGCAGCTGCTGAGATTTTTTCGCGATCGAGTCGGATCTTGCGCCATTCTCAAATGAGTCGAAATCGATCCC
>Ga0137403_10010299_pt1 | contig 10355 bp, 8 predicted proteins | sample CZOMad2_1_16fung_FD_122057 | JGI IMG/M metagenome (GOLD analysis project Ga0137403, IMG submission 122057) | Vadose zone soil fungal communities from Angelo Coast Range Reserve, California, USA - CZOMad2_1_16fungal (Hybrid Assembly) | ecosystem: Environmental > Terrestrial > Soil > Vadose zone... | reverse complement strand
GGCCGCGAAGGGATCCGCGTCAACTGCGTGGCGCCCGGCCCCGTCTACACGCCGATGGTCTACGCGGGCGGCATGACACCCGCCGCGCGCGAGAAGCGCAGGAAGGCGTCGGTCCTGCAGCAGGAGGGCACCGGCTGGGACATCGGTCACGCCGTGCGGTTCTTGCTGTCCGACTACGCGCGCTACATCACCGGCCACACGCTCGTCGTCGACGGCGGCACCACGCTCACCGCGCCGGAGCGCGACTCGCAGTGAGTCTCAGCCCTTCAGCCCGCTGACCCGGACGCCTTCGACGATCCGCTGGTTGGCGACGATGAAGACGACCAGCAGCGGCAGCGCGCTCAACGCGGCGCCGGCCATGATCGGGCCGTAGGACTCCGAGCTGTACGCGCTGCGCAGCAGCGCCAGCGCGACGGGCAGCGGAAACATCTCGGGCCTGTTGACCGCGATCAGCGGCCACAGGAAGTCGTTCCACGCCGAGCGAAAGGCGAAGATCGCCAACGCCGCCAGGACGGGCTGGGAGAGCGGCAGCACGATGCGCGTGAAGATTTGCCACGGGCTCGCTCCGTCGATGAGCGCAGCGTCCTCGAGCTCGCCCGGCATCGTCAGGAAGAACTGGCGCAGCAGGAACACGCCGAACGCGAACGTCATGGCCGCCTCGGGCACGATCAGCCCCTGGTAGGTGCTCAGCCATCCGAGCCGCTGCACCAGCACGTACTGCGGCACCAGCACGACGGCGTTCGGAATCATCAGGCTGCCGACGAGCAGCGTGAAGACGACGTTGCGCCCGGGGAACCGCAGACGCGCCAGCGGATAGGCGGCCAGCGCGCTGGTGACCACCACGATGGCGACCGTCCCCAGCGCGATCACGAGGCTGTTGGCGAACGCGCGGCCGATGCGCGCCGTGCGCGAGCTGCTGAACAGCACCTCCTGGTAGTGCTCTCCCGTGACCGGCCACGGAACCCACTCCGGCGGCAGCCGCACGATGTCCGGGGTGAGCTTCAGCGACGTCACGAAGACCCACACGATCGGCAGCAGCCACACGATGGCCAGCGCGCTCAGCGCGAGCGTCAGGACGAGCGCCTGGACGCGTGGGCGCCGCACCCCTCAGTACTCCGTGTGCCCGCGCAGGAGCCGGAACTGGAGGATCGAGAAGACCATGATGATCGCGAACAGCACCCAGGCCATCGCGGAGGCGGCGCCGAACTGGAAGAAGTTCTGGAACGCCGTCTCGTAGAGGTGCTGCACGACCGTCCGCGTGGCGTCGCCCGGCCCGCCGCTCGTGAGGACGAAGACCTGGCCGAAGATCTGGAACGACCCGATGACATGGGTGACGACGACGAACAGGAGCACGGGACGGAGCAGCGGGAGCGTGATCGAGCGGAACGTGCGCCAGCCGCCGGCGCCGTCCAGCGCGGCCGCCTCGTACAGCTCGCGCGGGATGTCTTGCAATCCCGCGAGGTAGATCACGAGGTAGTAGCCGGTCACCCACCACACGGTGGTGGCGATGATCGCCCACATGGCGGTCGCCGGATCCGCCAGCCATGAGCGCGCCGGCACGCCGAGCGCGCGCAGGTAGTAGTTGAACGGGCCGACGACGGGATCGAGCAGCCAGAGCCAGGCGAGACCGACCGTCACCACCGAGAGCGTGAACGGGAAGAAGAACACGCCGCGCAGCGTGTTGCGTAACGCGCCGCGATTCAATGCGAGCGCCAGGACCAGCGGGACGGCGAGGATCGGCAGCGTGCTGGCCACCGTGTAGAACGCCGTGTTCCAGAGGCTCACGTGGAAGCGCGTGTCGTCGGCCAGGCGCGTGTAGTTCGCGAGCCCGACGAATTGATAGCTCGCGCGCCCGAGCCGGGCGTTGGTGAAGGACAGGCGCAGGCCTTCCAGCAGCGGGTAGACGCGGAAGGCCGCGAACAGCAGCAGACCCGGCGCAAGAAACAGATACGCCGTCCCCGTTTGTCGGCGACGGCGTCGCGTCACGCTCAGTCCGGCAGCGCGTTGATCTGGCGGGCCAGGTCCTCCATCGCCGCCTTCGCGGGCTTCTGTCCGGTGTAGATGCTCTCGATCACGGGTCGCGTGAGGTTCTCGGCCGCGACCCACTTCGGCGTCGGCTGACCGACCTGCCAGTTCGGCGCCTGGCCGAGCAGCGTCTTGAGCACCGGATCGCCGGTGACGCGCGGATCGCCGTGGGCCTTGCGGCTGGCCGAGACCTGGCCGGCCTTGAGCGTCCACTCCGCCACGTGATCGGTCATCCACCGCACGTGCGTCCACGCCGCCTCGCGCCGGTTACGGTCGGCGCTCTTCGGCTTCGGGAAGGCGTACTGGTGCGGCATCGACCACACCACCGGCTGTTTGAAGAGCCGCGGCACCGGCGCCGCCGCGAAGTCCACCTTCGCGTCGCGCAGGCCGGTGAAGTTCCACGAGCCGGCGATCCACATGCCGAGCCGACCCGCGATGAACGCGTCGCGACAGTTGGCGTTCGCGGGCGGCGCAATGCCGAGCGAACCGCCGAGCCCCGACCAGAACTCCGCGACCTCGAGCGCCGCCGGCTCGCTCACGGCCGCCCGCTTGAGGTCCGGCGCGTAGATGTTGGCGCCGTTCTGCCAGAGCAGGTTGTGGAAGCCCCAGGTGTAGCGCCCCGGATTGCTGGTGCCGATGGCGAAGCCGAAGGTGTCGCCCCTGGCGATCTTCTTCGCCATGGTGACGAGCTCGTCACGGCTGGCCGGAACCTTCGGCTTTCCGTCGGCGCCGACGAGCCCCGCCTCCTTCATGACCTTCACGTTCAGATAGAGCAGGTGCTGGGGCACGTCGAGCGGCAGCGAGTAGCGCTTGCCCTCGAACGTCCCGCCCTGCCAGGTGGCCGGCAGATATCCGTCGCCCCGAAACCCCTTGCCGGCGGCGGTCGCCTCGTCGATCGCTTCCAGCACGCCGTCATTGGCGAAGTGCGGGATTTCGACGGTGTGGATCAGGGCGAGGTCGGGCCCTTCGCCGGCGGGCACCGAGACCTGAAGCTTCGGGTAGAGATCGGCCCACGGCAGGCGTTGCTGCTCGATGCGGATGCCCGTCTCGCGCGTGAAGCGCTCGATCAGCTCGTCCATCACCTTGCCGTCGGCGCCGGTGAGGCCGTTCCAGTAGGTGATGGTGGCTTTCGACTGCGCGGCGCCGTGGCGCGGCCACGCCGTCGCCGACGCGACCGCTGCGGCACCGGCCAGGAATGTGCGGCGGCTCACTGGACGCTGTGCCATGGCATGTCCTCCGGCGACGCTCGCGTCGCGCCGAGACTCTACCATGGGCCGCGTCGCGTTGACACGCGCCGGCGCGTTTCCTAGACTCCGCGGGTCATGACTCGCATCTCGATCGATCTCGCGCGGCGTCTCGGCCCGGTCGACCGCCGAATCTTCGGCCAGTTCATCGAGCACCTGGGGCGCTGCATCTATGGCGGCGTGTACGACGAGGGTTCCCCGCTCGCCGACGCCCACGGCTTCCGGCGCGACGTGCTCGACGCCGCGCGACCGCTGCGCATCCCGATCCTCCGCTGGCCCGGCGGCAACTTCGTGAGCGGCTACCACTGGCTCGACGGCGTCGGGCCCAGAGACAAGCGACCGCGGCGCAGCGAGCTGGCGTGGTATGCCGAGGAGTCGAATCGCTTCGGCACCGACGAGTTCGTCGAGTACTGCCGCGTGCTCGGCACCGAGCCATTCATCTGCGTGAACATGGGCTCGGGCACGATGGACGAGGCCCAGGCGTGGGTCGAGTACTGCAATGGGACGGGCAGCACCGCGTGGGCGAATCTCCGTCGCCAGCACGGCCACTCCGACCCGCACCGGGTGCGCTACTGGGGGCTGGGCAACGAGATGTACGGCGGCTGGCAGATCGGCAGCATGGCCGCGTCTGATTATGTGAAGAAGGCGCGCGCGTTCGCGATGGTCATGAAGCGCACCGATCCGTCCATCCAGCTCATCGGCTGCGGTCAGAACGGCTGGAGCGAGTGGGACGAGATCACCCTGTCGGGCCTCGCCGAGGTCATCGACTTCCACTCGATCCACCTCTACACGGGCGGCCCCGACCACTACGCGACGGTGTTCCAGTCGCACCAGGCCGAGCGCGCCATCCGCATCTGCTCGGCGCTGATCGAGCGCGTGCGCTACGCGCAGCGGATCGCACATCCCATCCACATCGCGTTCGACGAATGGAACGTCTGGTGGCGAACGCGCAGCCACGAGGACCGCGTGGGCGGCGTCGAGGAGCGCTATAACCTCTCCGACGCGCTGGCCGTCGCGACCTACCTGAATGGGTTCATCCGCCACTGTCAGACGGTGCGCATCGCCAACGTTGCCCAGCTCGTGAACGCGATCGCGCCGATCTTCACCAATCCGAAGGGGTTGTTCCTGCAGACGATCTATCATCCGCTGCGGCTCTACGCGGAGCACACACTGGCGTTCGGCCTCGACGTGCACGTCGAGGGTGAGACGTACGAGCTGCGGCCGGAGCAGGAGTCGCCGAGCGGCCGCGTCCACCACGTCGCCGATCTCGGCCCGTTCACGCTGATCGACGCCGGCGCCACCTGCGACGAGGCCGGCCGCGCTGTCTCGGTGGCGCTGGTCAACCGCGACCGCGACCGGAGCCTGCCGGTCACCCTCGACCTCGCCGGCGCGACGATCGCTGGCGCGGTGAGCGCGTGGGAGGTGAACGGCCCCGACGTGTCGGCCACCAACTCCTTCGAGACTCCGCGCGCGGTGGACGTCCGCGAGCGCAAGCTGGAGGCGCGCGGCTCCCGCCTGGAGACGGTGTTGCCGGCGCACTCCGTGACCGTGCTGCGCTTCGACGTTCGCTGAGTCGAGGAGCGCCACGGGTTCCCCGGGGCGCTCCGAGCGTTGGCCGGGGGAGTCCGAGGGGGGCGTAGCCCCCCTCGCTTGAACGAGCTGGGGGGCCATATCGGGGCCCCCCACGTCAGCAGGCGCGCACGGCGTCTTCGAGCAGCTTCAGCGCCGCGCGTGTGAACGCCCACATGTTGCGCTCGCGGTCGGCGTCGCCCGTCTCGACCGTGATCACGCGCTCGACGGGGCCGGACACGGCGATGCACGCGTGGCCCGCGGCGTCGCCGTAGCGGTTGCCCGTCGGCCCGCTCGCGCCCGTCTCCGCCAGCCCCCACGTCGCGCCCACGAGCTCGCGCACCGCCTTGGCCTTGAGCTGCGCATACGGCTCGCTACTCGAGCGGATGCCTTTGACCGCCTCGTCGCCCACTCGCAGCAGGCCGCGCCGCGCGGCCTGGGTGTAGATTACGCCGCCGCCGAGGAAATAGGCCGACGCGCCGGGCACGGCGAGCAGGGCTGCGGAGATCAGCCCGCCGGCCGAGGACTCGGCGACGGCGAGCGTCTGCTTGCGCTCTTTCAGCAGGGCGCCGAGCGCGGCGGCGATGGAGAGGTCGTTGGTTCGCATCGTCGACAGAATAACCCGTTCAGTGGGAACGATGGCGGACGAGTTGTTAAAGACGGGTCGCTTCTCAGAGAGGGCGTCAGGATACATCTTCGAAACGTTGCCCGGAGAACGGCACAAAGAACCCCTTACCCCTTGGCGCCATTCGGGCTTGGGCCACGATACGCGGCCACCAAGCCAGGAACCTAGACGCGAACAACCAGAACTGTTGACTGGCCCAGGCGTTCTTCAGAAAGAACGCCGTCAGGCCCGACTCGCGCCACGCTTCTCGTTCGGCTGCATTTCGTGTAATCCGTAAATCACCGGAGATAATGACCCAATCTTTTTCTGTGCCGAGAGCGTTGATCCAGACGATATCCGGGGTGTTCGATGCAAATTTCTCGCGTAGATGCGTGACTTGAAGTCTATCCGAGCCTTCCTCAAGGACAGCGACTGCGCGAGCGAGATAGGGAGACGTCGTGTTATCTAGGAAGAGCCTCACGCAGGAACAAGCGTTTCTTCATATTCGACGGCGTGTCGAACAGCGCGCTCATTCACTTTGAACCAACGTGCGACACGCGGAAAGGATTGCTCTGCCCTATATGCTCTCGCGAGAATGTTGGTTGGAACACCCTCACGCGCGACTATTGGTTGGCCGAAACTGCGCTGAGGGTCTAAGACGACCATCTTTTTTTTGCCGAGTGGCCACCACTCGATCGCTTGACCGTCGTCAGCAAACTTGAGATCTACTATGTACGGCTGCACGACGCTCTTAAACGAAGCCTGATCCGTCACGAGATCGAGGAAGGCACCGTCACTTCTCCCGAGGCTTGGCGCGAGGTCCTCAAAGATATCTCTACCATCGGTGAGAAATCGCCCACGGGAAAATGGGTAACGGCCGAGGGCCTCGTTTGCCTTTTGGTGAGCTCGGCGCAGCGTTTTCCACTTTACGCCGGCGCGAAGGAAGGCGTCCACGAAGCGAATTTCTTGAAGGTCGAGAAAACTGAGAACTAATTCACCATCGAGTGGCGGTAGGGAAGACGTGACGACCGGCAATGAGGCATGGCGTCCAGTCTTAGTTGGAAAGGTGTAACCACGTAGCCAACGTCGAATCCGACCCGAGGAAACGCGTGATAATCTTGCTGCTTCTGGGATGGTGTACACGCCCACGCCGATGTAGTGATAGCCATTCGTTGACATCTCGTCGTGGAGTGTAACGGGTAGGGAAACCGTGCACCATCGTTTCTGAATGACCCTACGGCTTGGGGTATGTACAACTCCAATTCCCCCACAGGGCCGGTTAGCGCAGCGCGCCAGCGATCGAGCCTCGCCCCCGGCTTCCGATCCAGCCGCAACACCGTTTGCTACGACTCGCTCCGAAGCGCCACTGCGAATTAGATCACCGCAGCGTCTGCTGGGGCAGTTGCATTCACCGGACAGGCATCGGCAAGCACTCGCGGTGGATCGCCGGGCCGAAGGCCGTGACGACGACGGCCACGAGGCCGGAAGCGACGGCGAACACGCTCCACGCGGCGCCGTAGGAGTCGAAGGCCTGCAGCACGAGGCCGAAGAGCGGCGCGCCGGCAAGCAGGCCGAGCACGATGGCGGCGAACGACACGCCGCTCAGCAGGCCCGACCGTGTGGCGCCGCCGGCCTCGGCGCTGATGATGAAGTAGATGCCGACCCAGCCGTAGGCGCCGACGCCGGCGAAGAAGGCGAGCAGCCCCGCCCAGACTGGGTCCGCCGTGGGCACCCACGCGTAGACGAGGAAGATGAGCGTGCCGAGCGCGGCGGTGAGCACGAGCCACGGCGGCCGGCGTCCCGACGACCAGCGATCGCTCGCGATCCCGAGGCCGAGCCGCGCGGCGGCGCCGCCGATCTGCGAGGCGGCGATCAGCACGCCGGCGCCGACCGGCGAGAAGCCGAGCGCCTGCACGCTGAACACCGGCAGGTAGGCGAGCACGGCCGACTGCACCATGCCGAGCACGACGCCGGCGCCGAACAGCACGAGCAACGCCGGGCGCCGCGTCCACCACCAGCTGATCGGCGCCGATGGGCGCGCGCTCGTGGGCGCCTGGGGTCGCGCCAGCGCGTTCAGCGGACGCCACGCGAACAGCACGGGCACGGTCATCCCCGCCGCGCAGGCCACGACGGCGACACGCCAGCCCCAGCGCGCGGCGATCGCCGGCAGCACCAACGCGGACAGCCCGCCGCCGAGCGTGAGGCCCATCTGCTTGATGCCCATCGCGATGCCGCGCTCGGTCAGCGGGAAGAGGTCGACGATCGCCTTGCCGAGCACCGGGTTCACCACGCACCAGCCCGAGCCGGCGCAGACGAGGCAGAGCAGGAACACGACGAAGTGCGGGGCCAGCGCGGCCGCCAGCAGCCCGGCGCCGCCCAGGGCGAGGGCGCCCAGGAGCGTCGGGCGCACGCCCCACCGGTCGGCGAGATGGCCGCCGGGCAGCGAGAAGAGCAGCCCGCCGACGTAGACCGAGGGCACGATGAAGGCGACGTCGAGGCGGCTCAGCGCAAAGCCCTGCATGAGGGCGGGCGACAGCGGCGAGACGCCGAGCATGCCGAAGGCGCCGAGGCCGTAGGAGCAGGTGAGGACGACGAGCAGGTACCAGCGATCGGGTGGCACGCTACAGCACGATCTCGCGCGCGACGCCTCGCAGGTCCATCTCGTACTCGAGGCCGGCGATGGGCGGATGGCTCGGATACCAGCACACGCCGCGAATCGCGGCCGGGCCGGCTGCGCGCAGAATCGTGCCCTGCACGAACGGCTCGATCGGGTGCGGCGTGTAGACATCGATCGCGGTGACGTCCGGCCAGTCGGCGCCGAGGACGCGCAGGCGCGTGTGCATGACGCTCACGACGAACGCGGCCTTGTCGCGGATCGCGTCGGGCGAAGTCTCGCCCCGGCGCACGATGGTGTCGGCATTCAACCGATCGACCTCGCCGGAGCCGGCGACGACGAACGTCGGCCGCGGCGCGGCGCCGGCCACCGTGTAGCCGAACGCGTAGAGCGACGGCTCGGATGGCGCGCCCACCAGCGGCGCCACGTTCGTGCGGGCGATCGGGTTGGCGCCGTCGACGAGCAGGCCCCACGCGACGAGCTGCTCGCGATAGCCGGCGTTGAACTCCGCGAAGCCCTCGAAGCTCAATGGCTTCGTGATGCGCAGCGCGATGGCGCAGAGCGCGGCCTGCGGCCGGCCTTCGGCGCGCAGGTGACGATCGATCAGCGCGAAGCCGTCGCGCCAGGGCACGAGCGCGCGCAGCGTGGCGAAGACGACCTGGTGGCCGGGCATCGCGACGACGCCGGACGAATACGGGTCGATGCCGGGCAGGAACCGGTAGCCGCCGCCGGGGACGTCGCGGACCATGGGTCGCGCCCGATGCTAGCATCTCGCGCATGAAGCGGCTCGTTCCGGCGCTGGCCATCGGCGCGATCGTCGTCGGCGCGGTGACGCTGGTCGCGCTCACGCTTCGCCAGCCGAGCGTGCCGACCTACGCGCCCACGCCCCCCGCGCCGCGCGATGCCGGCGCCGGGCTCGTCGGCCCCATCCTCTATACGGTGGACGCCACGGCGCCGGAGGCGTGGCAGGCGTTCTCGTTCCGGCTGGGCTCGGTGATCGACGCCGGACAGGGCGACCTCACCTTCCGCCGCTACTCGATCGTCGCCGGCCTCGGCGCCGGTATCCGCGATCTCGGCGAGACGCGCTTCGACGACGTGCGCGCGGTGCCGGCCGACGGCTATCTGGCCAACGAGGGTCGCGCCGAGCCGCGCAACCCCGCCATCGCGTCGTGGTATCACTACGGCTTCTTCTCGCACGTGCTGAGCCCCAAGCCGCACGTGTGGGCGGTGCGCACGGCGGACGCGCGTTACGCCAAGATGGAAATCGTCGGATACTACTGTCCGGGCGCCCGGCCCGGGTGCCTGACGTTCCGCTACGTCTATCAGGGCGACGGCTCGACGCGGGTCGAGACGCCGCCAGGGAGGGTGAGTTGGCAAAGCACACGATCGCGGTGATCCCCGGCGACGGCATCGGCAAGGAGGTCGTGCCCGAGGGGCTGCGCGTCCTCGACGCGGCCGCGCGAAAGTTCAAGGTCGAGCTGCAGCTCGATCACTTCGACTGGTCGTGCGATTACTACCTGAAGCACGGCACGATGATGCCGGAGAACTGGAAAGAGCAGATCGGCAAGCATGACGCGATCTTCTTCGGCGCCGTCGGCTGGCCCGCGAAGGTGCCCGACCATGTCTCGCTCTGGGGCTCGCTGATCAAGTTCCGCCGCGACTTCGATCAGTACGTGAACCTGCGTCCGTGCCGGCTCATGCCGGGCGTGCGCTCGCCGCTCGTCGACCGCAAGCCCGGCGACATCGACTTCTTCGTGGTACGCGAGAACACCGAGGGCGAGTACTCGAGCGTGGGCGGGCGCATGTACGAGGGGACGGAGCGCGAGGTCGTCTTCCAGCAGTCCGTGTTCTCACGTAAGGGAGTGGATCGGATCTTGAAGTTCTCGTTCGACCTCGCGAAGAAGCGCCCCAAGAAGCACCTGACCTCGGCCACGAAGTCCAACGGCATCTCGATCACGATGCCGTACTGGGACGAGCGCGTGGAGTCGATGGCGAAGTCCTACCCCGACGTGAAGTGGGACAAGTTCCACGTCGACATTCTGACCGCGCACTTCGTGCAGCACCCGGACTGGTTCGACGTGGTCGTCGCGTCCAACCTCTTCGGCGACATCCTCTCGGACCTCGGCCCCGCCTGCACGGGGACGATCGCCATCGCGCCCTCCGGCAACATCAATCCCGAGCGCGCGTTTCCCTCGCTCTTCGAGCCGGTGCACGGCTCGGCGCCGGACATCTACGGCAAGGGCATCGCGAATCCGATCGGTCAGATCTGGGCGGCGGCGATGATGCTCGAGCACCTCGG
>Ga0137403_10010298_pt1 | contig 10356 bp, 10 predicted proteins | sample CZOMad2_1_16fung_FD_122057 | JGI IMG/M metagenome (GOLD analysis project Ga0137403, IMG submission 122057) | Vadose zone soil fungal communities from Angelo Coast Range Reserve, California, USA - CZOMad2_1_16fungal (Hybrid Assembly) | ecosystem: Environmental > Terrestrial > Soil > Vadose zone... | reverse complement strand
TACGTGGAGGAGTGGGTGAACCCGCGGCTGCTGCGTGATGCCTATCTCGGGGCGATCTGGGAGGGCTCGGCCAACGTGGTGGCGCTCGACGTGCAGCGCGCGATCGCCAAGGACCGTGGGCTCGAGGCGCTGGCCACCTTCATGGCCGAGCGCCTCGTGCGGGTCACGGAGCCGGCCGCGAAGCCCTGGGTGGACCTGGTGAAGGCCAATCTCGAGGCGGTGACGCGGCAGGCGGCCGATTGGGCCGAGCAGCCCGCGACGGAGCGGGAGCTCGCCGCGCGGCCGGTGGCGGACACGCTCTATCATCTGCTCGCGGGCTCGCTGCTCCTGGCCGAGGGGCAGCTTCTGCGAGAGCAGGGGCGGGGCTACCGGAAGCTGCTCGCGGCCGGCCTCTATCTCAAGCGCTGGCTCGAGCCGCGTGGGCCCGCGAGCCCGCCGTTCAGCGCGCGGCAGATCGAGTGGCTCGATTCACTCGCGGAGTGGCGCCCGATTGACGCCGCTGCGCTCGCCGACGTGGACTAGAGGAGCCATGGACGTCACCGAGATCATCTGGCGTCCCGACCCCGAGGCGGCCGCCCGCACCCGCATGGGCCGGTTCATGACGCAGCACGGCCTCGCCACCCTGGAAGACCTCCAGCGGCGCTCGATCGCCGAGCCCGAGTGGTACTGGGACGCGGTCTCCCGCGACCTCGGCTTTCACTGGTTCACGCCGTACCGGCGCGTCCTCGACGAGTCCCAGGGCATTGCCTGGCCACGCTGGTTCGAGGGCGGGCGGCTCAACCTGGCCGACAACTGCGTGGACCGCCACATCGCGGCGGGCCGCGGCGGCAAGGCCGCGGTCATCGCCGAGGCGGAAGACGGCACGGTGCGGACGCTGACCTATGTGGAGCTGGGCGCCGACATCAACCGGCTCGCCAACGCGCTCAAGCGCCTCGGGATCCGCCCGGGCGACACGGTCGGGATCTTCCTGCCCATGTGCGCGGAGGCGGTGATCGCCACGCTCGCGGTCGCGCGCATCGGCGCGGCGTACACCCCGTGCTTCTCGGGCTACGGCGCCCAGGCGGTGGCCTCGCGGCTCGACGGCTGCGGCGCGCGCGTGCTCATCACCGCCGATGCCTTCGCGCGCCGCGGGCAGGCGATCCCGCTCAAGCGCACCGCGGACGAGGCGGTGAGCGCCTCGCCGACCGTGGAGCACGTGATCGTGTACCGCCGCGGCGCCGGCGACGTGCCGTGGAAGGACGGCCGCGATCTCTGGTGGCACGAGCTGGTGGCGAAGGAGTCCACCGAATGCCCGGCGCTGCCGGTGGAGGCCGATCATCCGTGCCTGATCATCTACACGTCGGGCACGACCGGACGGCCCAAGGGCACCGTGCTCACCCACGGCGGCTTCTCGATCAAGAACGCGCACGACTTCGCCTATCTCTTCGACCTGGGCGAATCCGACCGGCTCTTCTGGGTGACCGATCTGGGGTGGCTCATGGGGCCGATGCTGATCGGCGGCGCCCTGCTCACCGGCGGCACCGCGGTGCTCTTCGAAGGCACGCCCGACTATCCGAAGCCGGACCGGCTCTGGTCCGTGCTGGAGCGCCATCGCGTCACCGTGCTCGGCATCTCGCCCACCGCGGTGCGCGCGCTCATGCCCCACGGTACCGAGTGGGTCACCCGCCACGACCTCTCCTCGCTCAAGCTGATGGCCTCCACCGGAGAGCCGTGGAACCCCGAGCCCTACCGCTGGCTGTTCGAGACCGCGGGGAAGGGCAAGCTGCCCATCATCAACTACACGGGCGGCACCGAGATCTCGGGCGGCATTCTCTCGTGCTTCCCGATCGCGCCCATCAAGCCCTGCTCGTTCGCGGGGCCGATTCCCGGCATGGCCGCCGACGTCTACGACGAGAACGGCCGGCCGGTGCGCGGGCAGGTGGGCGAGCTGGTCGTCACGCGGCCGTGGCCCGGGATGACCGCGGGTTTCTGGAAGGACCGGGAGCGCTACCTCGAGACCTACTGGTCGCGCTGGCCCGACGTGTGGGTGCACGGCGACTGGGCCTATATCGACCCCGATGGTTTCTGGTTCATCCAGGGGCGGTCGGACGACACGCTGAAGATCGCGGGCAAGCGGGTGGGCCCCGCCGAGGTGGAGTCGGTACTGGTGGGCCACCCGGCGGTGGCCGAGGCGGCCGCGATCGGCGTGCCGCACGAGATCAAGGGCGAGAGCGTGGTGTGCTTCGCGGTGCTGCGCCCCGACCAGCAGGCGTCCGAGGCGCTCCGCGCCGAGCTCATAGAAGCAGTCGTGCGCTCGATGGGGAAGGCGATCCGTCCGGAGCGCGTGCTCTTCGCGCGCGAGCTGCCCAAGACCCGCAGCGCCAAGATCATGCGGCGGGTGGTGCGCGCGACCTACCTGGGCAAGGACCCCGGCGACCTCTCCTCGCTCGACAACCCGGGCGGAGTGAAAGCGATCAGCGACGCGAGCTGAGGGGTGCGAGGGTGAGGGGCGTTCAGGCAGCGCGTCGCTCCCCCCGCCGCGAGTACGCGACCGCCCCCACGATCAGCAGCACGACCGCGAGCTGGGTCAGCACGCCCTGCCAGGTCGGGTAGAGCCCCAGCGACGGGATCGCGGGCATGTCGAGCGGCTCGATGGGCAGGGCGCCTGCTTCCTGGAGCGCCGCGATGCCCTTGCCCGCGAGCACCACCGCCAGCACCGCCATCAGGACCGAGCCCCCGCCGAAGAACCAGCCGACCGGCAGCCGCAGCCCCAGCTTCAGGATGAGCCAGGCCAGCACCACGAGGCCCACGGCGGCGGCGGCGAATCCCGCGCCCACCGCGAGGCGCCCGTCGGGGCCCGCCTCGAGCCAGAGGGCCTGGTAGAAGAGCACCGTCTCGAACGCCTCGCGGTAGACCGCGAGGAACGAGATGGAGCCGAGCGCCCACATCGTGCGGCCGGACAGCGCCAACGCCACGCGCGTCTCGATGAAGGCCTTCCAGCGCGCCGCGTGGGCGTGGCGGTGCATCCAGAAGCCCACGTAGAGCAGCATGCTGGCGGCCAGGAGCGCGGTGACGCCCTCGGTGATCTCGCGGTGGGCTCCGCTCAGCGTGATCAGGTAGGAGGCGACCAGCCACGTCACGCCGCCGAGGGCGAGCGCGGCGATCCAGCCCGCGTGCACGTAGCGCAGCGCCTCGCGGCGGCCCGACTTGATCAGCAGGGCGATGAGCGCGGCCAGCACCAGGATGGCCTCGAGCCCCTCGCGCAGCAGGATGACGAGCGCGCTCGTGAAGACGGTCGCGGAGGACAGGCGGGCCGCGTCCAGACGCTGGCGGGCGGTGACGAGCAGTGCCTGGACGGCGCGCGCCTGCGCTTCGACCGCGTCGATGGGCGCGCCCGCCTGGAGCATGGCCCGGTAGCGCAGCATCTCGGCCTCGACGCGGGTCTTGAGCGCGCCGTCCACCGCGCTGAGCGGGGCCTCGACCAGCTCGAAGCCTTCGAGGTAGCCGGTGACGGCCAGCCGGTGCGCGCGCGGCGCGTCGCCTCGCCGGTAAGCCTCGAGGCTCTCGTCGAGCAGACGCGCGCTGAGATCGATGGCGGATTCGCGGCCCGCCCCGACCGCTCCCGGCTCGCCGCGCAGGTAGGCGAGCACCGCCGCGCCGTCACCGCCCAGCCGCGCGGTCACCTCCCGGGGCGTGGCCATCACGAGGTCGCGCAGGTCGCCGAGCTCGTGCTTCCCGGTGCCGCGCTTCCAGAGCTCGGCGCCGCGCGTGCGCTCGCCGCCTCCGCCCGCGAGCGTGCTCACGTGGAAGGCGAGCGCCCAGCGCTGCGCTTCGCTGAGCGCGGGGAACCCGGTCATGGCGGTGCCCTTGATGCCGAGCGTGATCGTGTTGTAGAGCCCGAACACGCTGAGCTGGCCCTGGCGGGCTGCGTTGGTGAGATCGGCGGGTGGCGGCGTGAGACCCTTGGCCGCGGGGCCGTCGCCCCGGCCGGTGGCGCCGTGGCAGACCGCGCAGTGGGTCGCAAAATCGGCCGGGGCGTACGCCAGATCCGGCGCCCGCTTGGGCGAGACCTGCACCCGGTAGACCTCGATGATGCGCCCGCGCAGCTCGCCCGCCATCTTCGCTACCTCGTCGCCGGGCCGCTTGTCCCGGACCGCCCGCGCCAGGCGCGTGGCCGTCGCCTCGAGCTCGGCGCGGTCCGGCCGGACCGGCAGGTCCCCGATCATCGCGCGCACGTTCGCGGTGAATTCGACCTGCTCGTCGTACTCGCCCTGGTCGGCGACCTTGCCGTCCTTCACCGCCTCCGGGTAGTCCACGCCCAGGTAGTCGAGCATGTGGAGGATCGGCGCGAAGGGATCGGCCTCGGCGGCGGCCGGCGCCGCCGTGAAGCCGGGCGCCGCGGTCAGGATGAGCAGGAGGGCGAACGGGATGAAGCGACGCGTCAGCGCTTCTCCCGCGGGGTGACCGCGATCGCGAGCTTGCCGACCCCGGCGAGCCGGGCCGCGTCCATGACGTCCACCACGCGGCCGTGCAGCACGTCGGTGTCGGCCTCGATCACCACCGCCAGCTCGGGCTCGGTGCGCGCCCGGGCCTGCAGTCGCGCGGAGAGCTGGGCCGCGTCCACCGGCTCCCGCTCGAGGTAGATGATGCCTTCACGCGAGATCGAGACCGAGACGGGGGCGCGCGCCGCTTCCGCGCGGGCCGCCTTGGGCAGGTTCACCGGGATGCCCCCGTGCACCGTCATCGCGAGGCTCGCCATCATGAAGAAGACGAGCAGGAAGAAGACGGTGTCGATCATCGGGATGATCTCGATGCGGGCCTTCCGCGGCGGCCGGCGCCGGAACTTCACGGGACCTGCTGCTCCCGCAGCGCGAGGTCGAGACGGCTGGCCAGGCGTTCCATCGCGTCCAGGGCCTGCTCGGCCCGGGACAGGAAGTAGTTGTAGGGCACCAGGGTGGCGATCGCGATGGCGAGGCCGGCCGCGGTGGCGATCAAGGCCTCGGCCACGCCGCCGGTGATCGCGTTCGGCTGGTTCATGCCGCTCGTGGAGAGGATGCCGAAGGCGGCGATCATGCCGGTGACGGTCCCGAGCAGCCCGAGCAGGGGCGAGAGCGTGATGATGGTGTCGAGCACCGGGAGGTAGCTGCGCAGCCGGCCCATCTCGGTCTGCGCGGCCGCTTCCATGGCGGCGGCGGGCGGGGCCTGTCGCTCGGCGAGGCCCGCCGCGATCACGCGCGCGGTCGCGGTGCCGGAGCGGCGGGCGATCTCGAGCGCCTCGTCCAGCTTGCCGCGCTCGGCCAGCTCGAGCGCGCGCTCGGCGGGGCCCACGTCGCCGTGTCGCCACCAGAAGCCGAGCCGCTCGATCACCACCGCCAGGGCCACCACGGAACAGAGCACCAGGGGAATCATCACGGGCCCGCCCTTGGCGAGCATCTGGATCAGAGAGCCGATGTGAAACACGACGGGCCCCTCGCTGCCGGCTTCGTCACCGGGACGGCCGGCTCTGGTGGCTCGCTGCCTGGGCGGGAAACGCCCGTCGAGGTGGCTGGCTGGGGTGAGCGGGTTACTTGGTCAGGATCAGCTTGTCCGCCTTGGTGATGTGCAACCGGTATTCCTGGCCTCGATGCACGATCACGACCTCACGACGTCCCCGGAACAGCTCCGTGCTCGCGATCCGCACGCTCGCGCGCGCCGCCGTCTGCGCCTCGCGCGCGACGGGAGCCTCGCCGGGGTCCTCGATCACGTATCCTCTTCCTTGATCTGCTGGGCGAGATAGTGCGCCTCGCCCACCTGCCGGATCAGCTCCATCTGCTCCTCGATCCAATCGATGTGCCCCTCTTCGGCGGTCAGGATGTCTTCCACGAGATCGCGGGTGCCGTTGTCGCCCAGTCCTCGGCACAGCTCCACGCCCGCGTTGAGCGCGGTCACCGCGGCCCGCTCCAACTCGAGATCGAGCCGGAGCTGCTCGGGCACCGTCTGCCCCACGTTCACCTTGCCGAGCCGCTGCACGTTGGGCACGCCCTCCAGGTACAGGATCCGCTCGATGAGCCGGTCGGCGTGGCGCATCTCACCGATCGATTCCTCGCGCAGCTTCTTCCACAGGCGCTTGTAGCCCCAGTTCTCGCACATCCGCGCGTGGATGAAGTACTGGTTGATGGCGGTCAGCTCCGCCGTGAGGATGTCGTTGAGCAGAGTCACCACCTGATCGTGCCCCTTCATAGATCCCCCCCGTGAAGACGTTCGTGGACGGTTGCCGCCCACCATAGTGCCTGTCACGGGCCTGCTCCACCAGCGCGGCCAGGAGCTCGCCGCAGGCGCCGCAGTCGCCGCCGGCGCCGCACGCGCGCTCGATCTGCGCGACGCTGCACGCCCCGTTCGCGATGACCGCTTCCACCGTGCCGTCGGAGACGCCGCGGCACAGGCACAGGATCATCTGCGGGCGCTCCGGGAGCCGGCCGGCCGGTCGATCATTCGGGTACCTTTCCCTTCACTCTTAGGGCGGTGATACGACAATGATTAGGTATACCTAATCACCAGGAGGCTGTCAACGGAGAATTTTCTCCCGCCGGACTGCCGGGCGGACTACCATCTGGGCGCTCGACCAACCTGACCCCGGAGGGCGTCATCATGCGACAGACCGTGAACTGGCTGTGGAGTGTCGTGCTCGCGATGGGCCTGGCCGCGGCGCCCGCCGCGCCGGCCCTGGCCGACGAGACCTGCCAGTCCCCCTTCCTGCCCAAGGTGACCGGCCAGGAAGACTACATCTACGTCTGGACCCTCGGGGTGAAGGGGGTGGCCGACGGCAACGACAGCATCGTCACGGTGGACGTCAACCCGACCTCCGGCCGCTACGGCCAGATCGTCCACCGGGCCCCGGTACCCGGCCAGCACGAAGCGCACCACGCCGGCTTCACCGACGACCGGCGCTTCCTCTGGGCGGGCGGCCTCGACACGAGCCAGATCTTCATCTTCGACGTGGCCTCGAACCCGGCCCAGCCGAAGCTGGTGAAGACGATCAAGACCTTCGTGAAGGACACCGGGGGCCTGGTGGGCCCCCACACCTTCTACGCGCTCCCGGGGCGGATGCTGATCTCGGCCCTGTCCAACGCCAAGGACGGCGGCGGCCGGACCGGGCTGGCCGAGTACAGCAACGACGGCCGGTTCATCCGGACCATCTGGATGCCCGCGGAGGCGGTCTACGGCTACGACGTGCGGGTCAACGTCAACCTGAACCGCATGCTCACCTCGTCGTTCGCGGGCCGGAAGAACTACATGCGGCCGATCGGGGAGCTCCTGAAGGACGGCGAGGCCATGAAGCAGTTCGGCTCGTCGGTCATCGTCTGGGACTTCCACGCGCGCAAGCCGCTGCAGGTGCTCTCGGTTCCCGGCGCGCCGCTCGAGCTCCGGTGGGCGCTGCTCCCGAATCATCCGTACGCCTTCACCTCGACCGCGCTCACCGGGCAGCTCGTGCTGATCCACCAGCAAGCGGACGGCAAGTGGGCGACCAAGAACATCGCCGAGATCGGGGCCAATATCCCGGTGGACATCAGCATCGCGCCCGACGACAGCAAGATCTACGTCAACTCCTACGGGGACGGGACGCTGCGGGTCTACGACGTGACCAATCCGTTCGAGGGCAAGCTGATCCACCAGGTGAAGCTCGGCGATCAGGCCAACATGGTGTCGACCTCGTGGGACGGCCAGCGCGTGTACGCGACCACCTCGCTGCTCTCGCAGTGGGACAAGCCCGGCGATCAGTGGCTCAAGGCCTTCACGTGGGAGGACGGCAAGCTGGTGCCCAAGTTCACCACCGACTTCAACGGGGTCGGGCGCGCGCACATCATGAACTTCGGGAGTAAGTCCCGCTAGCCGTGCGCGGTCTCCTCGGCCCTGGCGCGCTCGGCGCCCTCCTCGCCGCGGGCGCGCTGGGGGCGTCTGGTGTCGCGGCCCACTCGACCGGGCCCGCGCTCCCGGACGAGTTCATCCAGGGCGCGTTCTCGCCCGCATTCGTGCCGCCCCCGCCCGGGAGTTACGAGCTGCCCGCGATCAAGCGCGTGGGCGCCTTCACGCTCCGCGACACCGCGGGGCGGGCGGTGGACACCCGCTCGGTGATGGCGGGGAAGATCGCGGTGGTGAGCTTCATCTACACCGCGTGTCCGGACCGCCTCGGCTGCCCGCTCGCGAGCCAGGCGCTGCGGGATCTCCAGACCGCGCTTCGCGAGACGGGCCTCGCGGGGCAGACCACGCTCGTCTCGATCAGCTTCGATCCCGAGCGGGACCATCCGGCCCAGCTCGCGAAGTACGCGCAGGTCTACGACGCGGATCCCGCGCTCTGGCGCTTTCTGACCGCGCCGTCCGGGCGCGTGCTCGACGCGGTGCTGGAGAGCTACGGGCAGGACCGCACGCCCGAGCGTGACGAGCGCGGCCGGCCCACCGGGCGAATCCGCCACGTGCTGAAGGTGTTCCTGGTGGACCGCGGGGGGTTCATCCGCAACGTCTACAGCGCGGGCTTTCTGGTGCCCGAGCTCGTGCTCAACGACATCCGCACCGTGCTGGGCAAGCCCTAACCCCTAACCCGCTCACCTTGCCTTCCCCTAGGAGAGGGGTATGTCTTTAGGCAGTGAGACCAATTCGCGTCGCCTCAGCTTCGATAGCGCCAGTGATGCGCTCGACTACGCCCGTCAGGCCGTTGAGGATTCCAATCGCTGGTTGGCCTTCCACTCCATCAACCTTCCCAATCGCTATGAACGTGTCAACCTGGATGTCGACGCTACGTGGTACTCCGCGCGCTACGCGAACCAGTATCATCTCTTGTTTCGCGCTGTCCCATTGGGCAGGAATCCCGAAAGCGGCGGGTCCACCTTCGACGATGACTCGATTGACGACCCCCCCAGCATTTCTAAGGGCCATCGGGACGACGATTTCGTGTTTCTGGGTATTACATAGCTTGTTCAGAGCCCACAGAAGGTCATTCCCTCCTTTGTATGGCTGAAACGCCACCATCACCGCAAAGATTTCTGCCGGAATGTCCTTGGAGCGCCCCTCGCCACGGGCATGCTGCTTTATGGTTCCTTGCATCTCGCTGATGTTTTCCCGGAACGGGAAATGGGTATCCCGCCCGTCATTCCCAGCAGCCCTAGCCGCCGCGAAACCAGCCTGGTCGAGAGCGGCCCGCAGGCTGTTGACGGTGTCGAACGCAACGCCCCGCAAACCGATTGGCATGGGTTTGACCAACTTGATTTTGTAAAGATCCTCGGTTCCGTCCGCGTTTTCCTCGATGACCTTGGCGTATGGGTTGGAGTTGAGGAATGCGGCAACTTCCCCTTGAAATTCTGCGGCGCGGCGCTTGGCGTGCGCTAGGGCGTATCTTGCATCCTGAAGTAGATCGGCCATCGTTCACTTCTAGCCACGACGCGGCTAGCTCCCGCATTTTTGTTTACGCTTCGCCCCCCTCCCCAGAGGGGGAGAGGGTTGCCCGCTAGAGGACGTAGAGGAGGGGGCGGGCGCGCAGCGACGCCTCGTTCCAGAACCCGGTGGCACGCAGCTCGTCGAGCACCTTGGCCGCGTCGTCGCCGCGCATGACCGCGAGGGTCTCTCCGCCGGGGAAGAACCCCCCGAACGCCATGCGCCCACCGCCCCGCGCCTCTATCAGCGCGAAAGACGCCATCTCCACGTCGGGCGCCACGCCTTCCACCAGCATCACCGGGCGAGAGCCGTCGATGACGAGCGGGGGCGACTCCCAGGGCTCGAGGAACTGGGCGAAGGAGCGCGGCGTGTAGCTCGACCACACCCCGCCGGTGAAGTAGGGGTCCTCCTCCACCAGGCGGCGCAGGTCTTCCGGCTGCTGGACGCGGTAGAACACGTCGGCGCCGCGGCCGTCCGGCGTCGGCCCGCCGCCGACGACCAGGCCCTGCGACCGGAGGCCCATGAGCCGCTCCAGGTGCGCGGTGCGATGGGGCTCGCGCTTCTGCAGGTAATCGTCCGCGGTCTTCACCGCGACGTGGTAGACGATCACGGCGTCACCCAGCCGCCCGCGAACGGGATGACCTGACCGATGAAGAAGTCGGCGTCCTCGGAGGCCAGGTACACGGCCAGCCGGGCCGACTCCTCGCTGCGGGCGAGGCGGCCCGCCGGAATGTTCTTGACCATGCGCGCGAGACGGACCGGGTCGCCGGTGAGGGCGGGCGGGAAGTAGGTCGGGTTCTCGACGTAGTTCTGGGCGATCGCGTTGACCTGGATGCCCGCGCCGGCCACCTCGCGCCCGACCGCCTTGGTGAGTCCGTTCACTCCGGCGCGCGCCGCGGTGTAGGCCGCGTAGTTGGGGAGACCGGGGAAGGCGGCGGCCGAGGACATGTTGATGATCTTGCCGCGCCCGGC
>Ga0137403_10010297_pt1 | contig 10356 bp, 4 predicted proteins | sample CZOMad2_1_16fung_FD_122057 | JGI IMG/M metagenome (GOLD analysis project Ga0137403, IMG submission 122057) | Vadose zone soil fungal communities from Angelo Coast Range Reserve, California, USA - CZOMad2_1_16fungal (Hybrid Assembly) | ecosystem: Environmental > Terrestrial > Soil > Vadose zone... | reverse complement strand
GCTTTATGAGAAGAGCATAACTGCGGGAAAAAATGTCGAGGCTGCCGAGCATGACCTTGAGATGGCGAAAGCTTCGGCGGCAAGTGTTGTGGCGCAGACGAGAGCGGCGCTCACATCGGCCCGCCGCCATTTGCTCATACTCGGTCTGAAAGATTCGGAAATAGATGCGCTGGCAAATAAATCAAGTCTCGCCGCTGTCTTTTCTCTCACTTCTCCAATCTCCGGGATTGTCATCGAGCGCAACGGTACGATCGGCGCCACCGTAGGTTCAGACGCTAACGTGTTCAAGATAATCGACGCCTCGCGTGTTTGGATCGACGCGAATGTGTTTGAAAAAGACCTCGAGCGAGTAAGGCGTGGTCAGCAGGTCAAGGTTTCTGTCCCAGCTTTTCCGGGAGCGACCTTCTCAGGCAGGGTCATTCTGGTTTCCAGCGTAGTGGATCTGGAGACGCGAAGTGTGAAGGTCCGCACCGAAGTTGCAAACCCGGACGATAGGCTCAAACCGGACATGTTTGCCAATGTGCAGATAATCACCGACCTGCATCGCACCGCCATTTCGATCCCCCAATCAGCCGTCCTCGACGACGGCGGTAAATCAGTTGTCTTTGTAAGCGAAGGCAGCGGCTATGTGAAGCGAGGAGTGAACCTGGGGATACAAGCCAATGGTCGGGTTGAAATTATCGAAGGGCTTCAGGCCGGCGACAAGGTAGTGGTTAAGGGCAATTACCTGTTGCTCCAACAAAGCAAGCCTCAGCAATAAGGAAGCAGTGTGGGCGCGTTACTTCAACGTCGTTTGTTCGGGAGTATTAATGGGTTTCACCCCGTGACGGGTGACATGTTTATAGATCACGAGGAGCAATAACCTTCCGGCTCCGTTCGGAGGAGCGGAATTCAAGTAGAACTTAACCACTCCAGAAGCATTCCGCTCCTCCGAGCGAGATGGTATTTGGATCTTACGCTCTGGTCTATAAACATCTCACTCGTAACGGAGTGAAAACCGCTGTCGCACTATGAACCTTTAACTTCCTGATATTGTGGTTCAGTTAGCTTGAAAGTTTTTTGGTTTCTATTATGACCGATAATTTCATTGCCTTCTTTTATCGTGAGCGATTGCTTGTTGCCGTTATCTCGATGCTTATTATGGCGGGCGGCATGCTGGCGCTTTCCAGACTGAACGTCGATGCGTTTCCTGACGTCACGCCCGTGCAGGTTGAAATTGACACCGAGGGTCAGGGACTGGCGCCACAGGAAGTTGAGCAACTCATAACCTTTCCCATCGAGAACGTGATGAACGGGATTCCGGGAGTGGTGCGGGTGCAGTCGATTTCAAAATTCGGTTTGTCGGTGGTGACAGTCTATTTTCGCGACGACGTCGACGTCTACTTCGCGCGTCAGCAGGTCTTCGAGCGGCTCTCACTCGCGAAGGACAGCATCCCGGCGGGCTTCGAACCTCAGATGGGACCCATCACAACCGGAACCGGACAAGTCTATCTCTACGAAATCGTAGGACGTGGCAAGAGCACTCAGGAACTTCGCACCATCCAGGACTGGATAGTCAAACTGCAATTGCGCACGGTACCCGGCGTCGCCGACGTGCTTAGCTTTGGCGGAGACGTCAAGCAGTATCACGTTATAGTCGATCAGCAGGCGTTGGTTAATTACAACATCCCGCTCAAATCTCTCTTCGAAGCAATTCAGAACAACAATCAAAACACCGGGGCAAACTTTATCGAGCATGGTGACGAGCAGTACGTCGTGCGGGGGCTGGGACTGGTAAAGGACATCGACGACATCAAGAACATCGTGCTCGACTCGCGCAATGGCACGCCTATTCGCGTGAGCGATGTGGCGCAGGTTGAAATCGGGAACGAGCTCCGGCAGGGCGCCGTCACCAAAGACGGTGGGGGCGAAGTCGTGACCGGCATAGTCCTGAAACGAATCAACGAAAACACCAAGGAGGTGATCGAGCGGATAAAAGAAAAGGTAGTCGAGATCAACAAGGCGCTCCCCGAAGGCGTGAGCATCGTTGATTATTACGATCAATCTGAGCTGGTCGATAACAGCATACACACGGTGGTCAAGTCGCTGATCGAGGGTGAGGTATTGGTGCTGTTGATTCTCTTGCTATTGCTCGGAGACTTTCGTGGCTCGCTTATCACCGCCGCGGCAATACCTTTTTGTATGCTCGTCGCTTTCATTCTCATGTGGTATTCAGGACTTTCGGCCAATCTCACCTCGCTGGGCGGCCTCGCCATAAGCATCGGAATGATGGTTGATGCGACGGTGGTGATGGTCGAAAACATTTATCGCCATCTCGAAGAACACCGCGAGCATTCCATGCGCGAGGCCATATTGGTTGCCGCCCAGGAAATCGGGCGACCGATGTTTTTCGCTATTCTGATAGTCATCGCCGTCTTTCTGCCTGTCTTCACTCTGCAGGGCGTCGAAGGCAAGTTGTTCAAGCCCCTCGCATACGCTGTCACCTTCTCAATGATTGGCTCCATGTTAATGGCGCTGTGCATAGCCCCGATGCTGTGCGCCTTGTGGTTGCGGCTGAAGCAAGGCAAGGTCCGCACAAATCCGATCATCGGACTCTTCAAGAGGATTTACGTTCCGGTACTCAAATGGGCCATCGCTCACCGCTACATGGCGCTCACTATCGCTGCGGCATTAATCGTGTGGAGCGTTGCCGATGTCTTTATACTCGGCAGCGAGTTTCTGCCTACGATCGATGAGGGCAATATGCTGGTGCGTGCCACCATGCCTGCCAGCATCTCGCTTCCGCGGGCAATCGAAGTTTCATCCCAGATCGAAAAGTCACTTCGCGAGTTTCCTGAAGTCGAAACCGTCGTCGCCAAGATCGGGCGCGCTGAACTGGGCGGCGATCCCGAGAGCGTCAGTAACGATGAAATGTACGTGCGTTTGAAACCCAAGGAGCAGTGGACGACAGCAAAAACGAAAGATGAATTGGTTGATGCCATGCGCCGTCGCGTGGAAGGTTTCCCAGGCGTTCAGTTCAACTTTTCACAGGTTATTCAAACACGGAACGACGAACTCTTATCGGGCATTAACGCGCAGATTGCCGTCAAGATTTTTGGCGAAGACCAGGACGCCTTGCGCAAGCTGGCCGAAGACATTCGCGACGCCATGTCTCACATTCGCGGAGCGAAGGACCTGGCGGTCGAGCAGGTAGCGGGTGAGGAGCATCTGGAGATTTCGCTGGATCGGGATAAGCTGGCTCGTTATGGACTCAACATCGCCGACGTACTCGAAGTCGCCAAGATTGCGATCGGCGGAGACGAAGCGACCGACGTACTGGAAGGGCAGCGCCACTTTGCGATATTCGTGCGTCTGAACGAAGCTTACCGCAACCAGGTTGAAAAACTTAACGACATTTTGATCGCCGCGCCGGTGGGCGGACGGGTGCCTCTGGGACAGTTGGCGACTTTTCGCCTTTCGAGCGGCGATGCGGTGGTAAGTCGCGAGAACGCTCTGCGCCGCATAGTGGTGAAGTGCAACGTCACGGGGCGGGACATCGGCGGGTTCGTTCACGATGCGCAGGCGGCTGTAGCAGCTCAGGTCAAGACTCCGCCCGGATATTTCATTACGTGGGGCGGTCAATTCGAAAACGCGCAGCAAGCTACGCGAAGACTGCTGATTGCTATACCGATTGCGCTGTTGCTGGTGTTCGTTCTGATCTATGCCTGCTTCAGTTCGCTGCGCAACACGCTGACGATCATCTTCAACATCCCCATCGCGCTTGTGGGCAGCACAACGTTCCTGCTGATCTCGGGGTTCCCGTTGAGCGTTCCGGCGCTAGTTGGATTTATAGCGGTCTTTGGGATCGCAGTGCAAAACGGGATGGTGATGGTGTCTTACATCAACAAGCTTCGCAATGGGGGCATGGAGCTACACGACGCCGTGATCACCGGCGCCAGCGTTCGCTTGCGGGCCGAGTTATTGAGCGCGCTGATAGGCAGCATAAGCCTCATCCCGTTTATCATCTCGTCCGGAACCGGTGCCGAAATCGAGAAGCCGCTGGCTATCGTGGTTGTCGGGGGACTGGTGACCCGCCCGATCAAGATCGTGATTCTACCAATGGTATACGAGTGGGTAGAGCACCGCGCCGCCCGCCGCTCCGCCCGAAAAGCCGAGTCCAGTCTCGAGTAAAGTTGAGGGTCAATCTAGTATCGCTGCTGGGCGCTGGCATGATCGCTCATGGTATTCTCAAATTTACTAACGACGAAAGCGACAGGTATTGTGGCATCATGCGCCGATGGTAACTCCTACATCACGGTATCGCCGCATCGTTTCCCCTCAGAGGTCATTCCAGGTTCTGGTTATTCATGACCAGGACTACTATGCATTTGTTCTCTATATGGTTCCTTTTGCCCGCGCCGTGCCTGGTAGTACGAGTCGTAGATATTCGGACGAGAAAGTACCACGCGATACTCAGCCAACGCTTCGTTCCGCTTGCCCGCAAGGTCAAATGCTTGAGCCGCTCGGAGGTGGGCCCTTGTGACTGTGCCAGCGTCAGCTCCCTTCACGATCGTTGCTGCAAGAAACTCTCCGGCGGCGCTTTGCGGCTGGCCCATTAGTAGAAAGGCCTCACCATAGCGAAAGTGTATCAGGTCCAAAGCGCGCGGGGCGGTGCCTGCCGCGGGGTGCTCCTGTAGCATTGTCTCGAAAGTACTCAGGGCTTGGCTCTTCGTCTTTTCCGCCTCTTTAGTCTGGCTTGCCTGGCGCTCGATCGCTGCCAGCGAAACCAGAGTGTCCGCAGTTTCCAATCTGAACAGATAGTTGCGTGGATACTTCGCCTGTAGTTCTTGCGACAGCGCTAATGCCTCGGAGAAATGCTTCTCCTTTTTGTAAATGGCACTGAGCAGTACCTTGGCATCGTCGCGCGTCCACTGCCCCTCCTTCGCGACACGCTCAAGCGTCTGAATCCCGCGCTTCTTCGAACCATGTGCTCCGGCAATGCTTGCCAGCATTCTTACGGGCAGCGGCAGCGTGCCCACAATGTAGTCGTAAATCCCAATGGTCAACTCAGCATCATGGAAGGTTGGATCAAGTTTTATTACGTTGCGATGCGTGTCAACACCGCTTGAGCTGGAACGCAGGGCGGCTAGAAAGCGTCGCTCCACGGTCGCTGCGAACGATGCTCTCAAAGATTCAGTCGCTCCGAGCATATAGAGCGTCTGCGGATCGCGAGGATTGTGCTGCAATCTCGCTTTAGCAAGTTGCGTTGCCTGGCGCGTCAGATCGCGAAAGTCCTGGACCACCTGCGGATCGGGTTTGTCTTCCGTCCCTGCGTAAAATGACTGCGTGCTGTAGATGGCCGCTTGCAACCGGCGTGCTTGATTCAACGTCTCCAGCCAGAGCGTCGTGGCGAGCATGTGTGGGCCAGTCGGATCATCCGGATATAACCGGGCCATCTCTTTGAACCTCTGCCACGCAGCTTCATAGTCAAGATTGAAAAGAGCCTCAGATCCCTTCTCTTGTAGCTCTTCGAGCCGCGGAGTAACAGCAGCCGTTCCTTTCTTGTCGTCTCCTCGTTGCGCAGAAGCGCTGGCGAACGGAAACGCGGAAAGTAGAAACAGAAGAAGTAATACCGAATACTTCGTTAGCATTTGCCCAAAAGTTAGTGCTGACTTGCTCAGTCAACGTGACAAAGCAATCATAGCGCTCTTACGTGTTCGGCCAAATTGGTGGCCACTGCTTCCGGATCCCGTTGGGGAGAGTAAGTGACTGGCTTGCCGATGATCACAGAGACCTCGCCCGGCCAGGCAAAATGCCTGTTTGCTCTTTTCAGTTCCCACAATCCGTCAATTCGCATCGGCACCACAGGGGCGCCTAGTTTCTGAATTAACAAACCCGTGCCGGGCATGAAGGGATTCAGTGCTCCATGCTTTGTCCGTTGCCCTTCGGGAAACACAAGCAGACTAGAACCCTGATCCATCTTTTCACCAGCAAACCTGAAGCTCCGCCGAAAGCCGCTCTTTTGCGGCATCGAAAAGACATTGAAGAAGAAAACGACTGACACGTACTCGAGCAGATAGAGCAGACGAGTTAACACGCCCGTTCCCGGTTGCGGATGAAGCCATTCTCGCAACTGCTCTCCGTCCATGGCGATCGCCATTCTGGTTCGGAATCTTCCCGGAAGCGCCAGCAGAACCAACGCGTGATCCGCCATAGTTACGTGGTTGCAGATGAACACTAACGGCCCACGAACGTTGCGCAAATGTTCCTCGCCTCTGATTCTAGGCCAACCCATGACGCGCGTGACCGGCAGGATAATGAGGTAGAGAAGGACAATTCGCAGCCAGCTCAACGGCCAACGCTGTTGCCATTGTGGATAGGGATACGGCGCTGCTTCTTCGTGCCTCCCTTCGCGAATTATCTTTTCAACTTCGGCTAGCGTGGTTGCATCGGTGAAGGCAGCTTCATCGATCTCTAATTGATAACGATCCTCGAGTGCACTCAACAACTCGACCCGGCCGAGCGAATCAAGCTTTAGATCCGCTCCCAGCTTTGAAGATGGATTAAGTGTTACTGGTACGTCCTTGCTGATGCGCGCGATGATCTCAACGAGGTTGTTCGAAAGACCGATAGCAGAGGCAACGGCACTGCCGGAGATCTGACCCGCTCGCGCTAACTCAGCTCTCACGACTTCTCCGACAAGCTGCTTTCGGACTTTTTGCATTGCGGTACGCGGAAAGTCTTCGCCGGGCCAAACAAACCAGCGACGGATTTGCTGATGCGGCGCCAGAAATTCATTCACCCGGTTGATTACGGCTTCCGCGTCCGCGTGGGCGTCGCGGGGTATTAGCACCGCCAGCGGTTCCGGCCCATGGGGGCCGTCAATTTCGATGACCGCGGCCGCTTTTATCTCGGGTTGGCGACCCAGCACGAGCTCAATGTCTGCCGGGTAAATGTTCACACCGGCGGCGGTGACAATGACCTCTCTTTTTCGGCCCTTGAAATAGAGACTGCCATCCTTGTCGATCTCTCCGACATCGCCGGTGTGAAACCAGCCGTTTTCTGCTCTTGACCGATCGTCGTCTCTCCAGTATCCCGGCGAGACGTTCTCTCCGCGTACCAGAAGCTCGCCGTTCTCGGCCAGTTTCACTTCCTGGCCCGGCAGTACTTTGCCGATGGAACCGCGCGCCTGCTTGAACGGGTGGTTGACGCTTACGAGTGATGCAGTCTCAGTCATGCCATAGCCTTGAATCACGGCAAAGCCAAGCCGCTGCCAGAACTGTTCGGTGTCCGGGTTGAGCGTAGCGCCGCCCGAGATGAAGGCCCAGAACTTCCAACCAAGCATGTTGTGAATCGCGCGAAACGTCCACCAGCGCCGTAAAAAATTTCGGCCGGCCGAGGCGGCAATCGCGTTCTGAAATCTGTCCAGTTTTCCACGCGCCTCGTAGTCGCTCTCGATCTTTTCCCGCAGCGCATCGAGAATGCGCGGCACGGTGATGACGACGGAGATTCGGTCGCGTTTGACGGTTTGAACGATCTGTGATGGGCTCAGAGACTCTTGAAGGAAAACCTCGCCACCGAGCAATTGCGGCACAAAGATGCCCACGAACTGTCCGAAGACATGGCTCAGCGGCAGCAGATTGAGAAAACGAATGGGGTGAACCAGGCGCTCCCATTTCAGATAGCGCTTGATCTCCCGCTCGAGCGGCGTCAGATTCGCCATGAGATTGCGGTTAGTAATGAGAACGCCTTTAGGCTCAGCCGTCGTTCCTGAGGTGAAGACGATCTCTACAGTATCGTCGTAACGGTTGTCTGTTATGGGATAGGGGCTTGAGGAGTGATGGGCGGTCTGCGAGCTCAGTTCGTCGAGCGCGATCACAGGCAGAGTTTGCTCGATTAATCCGGAAGTGGCAGCGTCACAGATCGCGAGCGTTGCCCCGACTTGCTCTTCAACTCGTTTGACGAATCCAGGCTCGCTCTGAAGATCAAGAGGTACGACGATCACACCGCGAAGAAGACATCCAAAGAAGACTGAAACCCACTCAGGGCTGTTCCTGGCCCAGAGCAAGATGCGATCACCTTTTGCGATCTTTCGCGCTTCCAGTTCCCTGGCAAACCGCACCGCGGTATTCGCAATCTGACGGTACGACCAGCGCTTGACTCTTAGCCCGTGCCTGTGGGAGAACGCAGTCTCATTACCGCGTGACAGAAAATCGTCGAGGTAACTGGCGACAGTTTTGGGCATCAACCCTGAATCCATAGAAATGGTCTACTATCGTGCGTCACACTAAGTTTCGTATGAAGCTGCCGAGGTCATTTTGCCACGATTGTGTAAGCCCTGCTTGCTCCGCTGTTGGGGTAAATCGATCAGCGCACAAGGTAAGACTTTTTTGAAATTCAGCAAAGGCTAACCTGATGTTCTCCCGAGTCTTCCTCCCACTGAGCAGATAATGCGAGCTCTCGGGTTCGTCGAAGAACTCTGCCTCGCCGCAGCTCCGCCAGCCGCCGTTATCGGCTTCGCAGATTAAATTTTTGGCAGACTTTTGGCAGACTACACTTACGCTTTATACGTTTTATACACTGTGAACGTGACTTTTCTAGCCGCTTTAGTTAAGTTACGCCGCGGAAACGATTACGCGTTTTACGAGGTGACTGGGGACCGCGTTGACATGGTAGGGGTCTGGGGTTCAAATCCCCACACGCCTACCAATACTCTCCAACCTTAACTCGTACTTCCGAGTCTCTCGTAGCTCCAAAACGCTCCATTATTTGTGCCCTACTTGTTGCAAGCGAACTCCAACAGAGGTGTGATGGCGATGAAAATCCATAATAACTTCCGTGTTAGTGCACTAAGCATGACCTTGCTGTTTTTGATGGAGGTTGTGAGTCTAGCCCTTGGTTCATCTGCGAAACTGCCCATGTCTTCACCCGCGGAAGCGAGCAATAACCGCGAGGTAACGTCAACCACGACTGAATCTGTAAAGTCAAAACCAGAGGTTCTGTTCGACGACTTCAGCTATACCAATCAGAAAGAACTAAAGAAGCATGGCTGGATTGTTCGCACCGCAGCTGGCTGGCCAGGCGTGCCTGGCGCAACTTGGTCTGAACACGGCGTGTCATTTCTGAAAGACCTGAACGAGCCTCGCAACCGCATCTTGCGGATGACCTCGTCTACTGACGGCCCTAATGCGAACACCACTCAAACCCAAATATGTCACCAGCGAAAATATCTGGAAGGGACTTACGCGGCTCGGGTTCGATTCACGGATAGTCCGGTTTCAGGGCCGGCTGGCGATCAGATTGTCCAGAGCTTTTACACCATTAGCCCGTTGAAGGCTGCAATGGATCTCGACTACAGCGAGCTGGATTTTGAATATCTCCCCAATGGCGGCTGGGGAATCGCTGGACCAACACTTTATGCAACCACCTGGGAGACTTTCAGCCCAGAGCCAAATTGGAAGAAAGACAATGTCTTTCAACACGTCGGTGGCAGCCAGGCTGGGTGGCATACACTGATTACTCAGGTTGCCGACGGAAAGGTCAGATATTTCGTCGATGGCAAAATGTTTGCCGAGCATGGTGGCGACTATTACCCTGAAGATACCATGTCGATAAATTTCAATCTTTGGTTTATCAAGGATGGAATGGTCAACGTTTCAGGAGCGCGCCAGTATCAGGAAGATATCGATTGGGTATTCTATGAAGCGAAATCCGCACTGACACCTGAAGAAGTTGAAAAGCAAGTTACAGTCCTGCGCAGAAATTCCGTCAAATTTCGTGATACGGTTCCAGCGAAAGTGCCTGCATTAACGAGTCCCTGTAATTTCTGAATGCGATCGGGGAGTTCAAATCCGCCGCGCCTACCCAGAGTAAAACTCTTCAAACAAGAGGGTAGCTGCGCGCCAATCACACAGTTGATGCCCTAAAGCCATTCCGCAACTCCACCGGTTGCTTATGTTATCGCCTCATCGCTCTTGCGGGATATTACTTAAGGGTATGCCGCTACGATCGCGAAGCTTCCGGTCGATACTGAAGTTGAAATTGAAGTGACAGCGACGGACCCGAAAGGTCAAACCGTCAAATCGGTGGGCAGGTTTCAAATCAGTCGACCCGACCCCGGGTATGAAACGGATGTCATGTCGTCCGACGGCCAGATCTCCTTAACCATACCCGCCAAGGGTTTGCCTGCAGGGGCGCGTATATCAATCGGGCCAACCGCGGCGGTGCTGCCGCCTTTACCGGACGGCTATTCACTGGTTGCCGGGCCTTTTGCAATTTGGTCGTATCCCGACACTCAGCTTTATCAGCCAGGAACACTTCGCTTCCAACTTCCACACGAGCGGAAAGGTTCGTCCCTGGCGGAGTTCGCCGAAGGCT
>Ga0137403_10010296_pt1 | contig 10356 bp, 10 predicted proteins | sample CZOMad2_1_16fung_FD_122057 | JGI IMG/M metagenome (GOLD analysis project Ga0137403, IMG submission 122057) | Vadose zone soil fungal communities from Angelo Coast Range Reserve, California, USA - CZOMad2_1_16fungal (Hybrid Assembly) | ecosystem: Environmental > Terrestrial > Soil > Vadose zone... | reverse complement strand
CCCGGTGTGGATCGGGGCCGGCCGGTTCCCGAGCGCGAGGCCCCCGCCGAAACGATTCGCTAGCCAGCCTCCGGTTTTCGCGACCCAAGCTAGCCAGCCCGGTCAGTCCCCTGTTCCCGGGAGGCACGACATGGGTCGGCGTCGAGCATTCGTCAGGAGCATCAAGCGCGCGAGTCGGCGCGGGGTCCCCTTCACGCGCCTGTTCGGCATGGGTCTGGCGCTCGCCGCCACCTCCGCGTGGGCCCAGACACCGCCCGCCGGATCGCCCACCAAATCGAACGACGGCAAGGACGACGTCTCGCTGCCCGGGGTGGATGTGCGCGGGCAGCGCAACCAGTACAAGATCGAGGAGCCGAGCCTCTACAAGCTGCCCGATCCGATCAAGGACACCCCGCAGTCCATCACCGTGCTGCCCGGGCAGGTTCTCGAGGAGCGCGCGCTGTTCACCCTCCGCGACGTGCTCCGCACCGTGCCGGGCATCAGCCTGGCCGCGGGCGAGGCCGGTGGTCGCCAAGGGGACAACCTCACGCTGCGCGGCTTCCCGGCCGGCAACGACATTTTCATCGACGGCGTGCGCGACCTGGGCCAGTACGGTCGGGATACCTTCAACCTCGAATCGGTCGAGGTGCTCAAGGGGCCCTCCGCGGTCATGTTCGGCCGGGGCTCGACCGGTGGGGTGATCAACCAGGTCAGCAAGTCGCCGAAGCTCACCCCCTTCTACGAAGTCAGCGGTACCGTCGGCAGCGGGCCCCAGGGCCGCGCCACCGTGGACATCAATCAACCGTTCGGCGACTCGGCGGCGCTGCGCCTGAACCTCATGGGCTTCAAGGGCGAGACTCCGGGGCGCGACCAGGTGACCAGCGAGCGCTGGGGCGCCGCCCCGTCGTTCGGCCTCGGCCTGAACGGGCCGACCCGGCTGATCGTCAGCTACTTCTACATGGGCGACGACAACCTGCCCGACTATGGCTTCCCCTACCTCCGGGGCGGCCCGGCCCCGGTCGATCGAGAGAACTTCTACGGTCTGGTCAAGCGGGACTACGAGCACGACGACGTCCACATCGGGACGATCCGTCTCGAGCACGACTTCAACGAGAACGTCCGGCTCCGGAACACGCTCCGGCTGGCCCTGATCCAGCGCGGCTCCCTCATCTCGGTCCCGGCCATCGTCGGCACGCCGTCGCCCACGACACCGCTGACGTCCATCAACGTGTCCCGCACCGGCATCGAGCGGCATCAGGAAGACACGAGCGTGATCAACACCACCGACGTGATCGTGAAGTTCAACACGTGGCGGTTCAAGCACACCCTCGTGACGGGAGTCGAGGCCTCCCGCGAGACGTCCGACGTCCGGCGCTACACCTTCACGGGCGTGCCGATCACCGAGCTCGTCAATCCGAGCGCGTTCGCGAACCTCTCGGCCATGAGCCGGGCCAAGAACTTCGACGGCTCCTCGGCCGCGACCGCGGTGGGCGTCTACGCGGTGGACGAGATGGCGATCACCGAGCAGTGGAAGATCATGGGCGGGCTCCGCTACGACCTCTTCGACGCCGACTTCCGGAACCGCTTCGCGTCCCAGACGGTCTCGCGGACCGACGAGGCCCTGAGCCCGCGCGCCGCGTTGGTGTTCCTGCCCACCAAGGCGCAGACCTACTACTTCTCCTACGGCACCTCGTTCAATCCCTCCGCGGAGGCCCTCGTGCTCGCGCTCAACAACGCGAGCACCGAGCCGGAGAAGAACGAGACCTTCGAGCTGGGCGCCAAATGGGATTTCCTCGATGGCGCGCTCGGCGTCCGCACCGCCGTCTTCCGAACCTACAAGAACAACGCTCGCACCACCGACCCGGTGCTGGGCATCCAGGTGACCGATGGCAAGCAGCGGGTGCAGGGCTTCGAGCTCGAGGTGGTAGGGCGGGTCCTGCCGGGCTGGAACGTCTTCCTCGGCTACGCCTACCTCGACTCCCGAGTTCTGGCCTCCCTCGACGTTCAGAACGGCGTCCCGGTCGAGGGCAAGCGCCTCGCCAACGTGCCCGAGCACTCGGCGAGCCTGTGGACCACCTACGACATCACCAACCAGTGGCAGGTGGGCGGCGGCGCATTCTTCGTGGACAAGCGCTACGCCAATACCGACAACCTCAACGTGGTGCCGTCCTACGTGCGGGGCGACGTGACGGTGGCCTACCGGCCGATCAAGCCGCTCGAGCTACGCTTCAACGTCATCAACATCTCGGACGAGAAGTACTTCGACGCCATCCACCCGAGCCACGTCATCCCGGGCAACGCCCGCACCTTCCTGCTCACCGGGACCTGGAGGTTCTAGCGGTCCGATGCTCTTGCACATCCCCAAGGTTTTGACCGAGGCCCAGGTCGCGCACTGCCGCGCGATCATGGAGGACGCCAAGTGGGTGGACGGGCGAGAGACGTCCGGCCATCTGGCGGCCCGGGTCAAGCACAACCGGCAGGTGGACGAGGCAACGCCCGAGGCGCGGGAGATGGGCAACATCATCGTGACCGCGCTCGAGCGCACTCCCCTGTTCATGGCGGCAGCCCTCCCGTTACGCGTGTTCCCGCCGCTCTTCAACCGCTACGAGCCGGGCATGGCCTTCGGGGCCCACGTCGACAACGCCATCCGCGAGCTCACGAGCTCGCCGCTGCGCGTGCGCACCGACCTCTCGGCGACGCTCTTCCTGAGCCGCCCCGACGAGTACGACGGGGGCGAGCTGGTGGTGGACGACACCTACGGCGCGCACTCGGTCAAGCTCCCCGCGGGCGACATGATCCTCTACCCGGCCACGAGCCTGCACCGGGTCAACCCGGTCACGCGGGGCGTCCGCCTGGCCTCGATCTTCTGGGTGCAGAGCATGGTGCGCGATGACGGGGAGCGCTCGTTGCTCTTCGATCTCGACATGGCCATCAGCCGGGTGAGCGAGGCGACCCCGGACAACCCCGGCGTGGTCGCGCTCACGAGCTGCTATCACAACCTGCTACGCCGCTGGGCGGACGCCTGAGGAGGCCCTCACCGTGATGCGCGCGGGACTCGCGGGCTGGCCGCTCTGGATCTCCGTCAGCGTCCACGTGGTCGGCCTCGCCACCGCCTCGTCCGTCGTCGCGCTGGCGCGCCACGAGCCCGAGCGCGTGCTGGTCCCCGTCGAGATGGTACGGGTGGAGCCGCCACCGCCCGAGCCGCCGAAGCCCCCGCGCGTGATCCCGCGGTCGAGCCCGGTGGTCCGATCCGCCCCGATCACGCAATCCCTGATGCAGCCGGATCCGCTGCCCCAGCCCAACCGCCCCGAGCCCGTGCCCACGGCCCCCGACCGCCGCTACCTGGCCTCGGCGAACGTGCCCGGCCCCGCGCTGGCGGTGCCCGGCGACGCCGGGGCGGGCGGGCTCCTGCTCCCCGCGCCCGAGATCCCGGGCGCGGCACCGGGGGCCCGTGTCGACACCGGGGTGGCGCGTGGCACGAGCGAGGGCGTCACGTCGTTCGCCCGCCCGCTGGGCGGCTATCAGACCACCCCCCACTACCCGGAGAGCGCGCGACGTGAAGGCGTCGAGGGCGTCGTGACGCTCCGATTCGAAGTGCTCACGAGCGGCAAGGTCGGCACGATCCAGGTCCAGCGCTCCGCCGGGCGGCCGGATCTGGACCGGGCCGCCATGGAGGCCATCAAGACATGGTTGTTCGAGCCCGCTCGTCGAGGAAAGGAGGCAGTCGCCGTATGGGTCATCTTGCCGGTTCGCTTCGAGCTGAACGCCCGTTGAGTCGCTGTCCCCGCGGTCATCACTGGACAGCCATCGGGTTCGCCTTCTGCGCCATTGCCGCGACGGGAAACGCCGGAGCCCAGGGCATCTGGGACGATCCGGCCTTCGCGCTCTATCGCCAGGCCGTCGAGGCCATGGACCGGAAGGACTACGCGAAGGCCAGCGAGCTGAGCGGGCAGGCCATTGCCCAGCAGCCCACGCACGTCCTCGCCCACTACCTGCGCGGGCAGGCCGCGATGTTCCAGTCGCGGTGGGAGGACGCGGCCGCCGCGTTCGGGAAGGCGGTGGAGCTCTACCCAGGCTCCTTCGCGGCCCAGCGGGACCTGGCCGGCGCCCACGAGCAGCTCAATCGCGTGGACGACGCCGCGCGTGCCTACGAGGCCGCCCTCGCCCTGCGCGATCAGGACGATCTGCGGCTCCGGCTGGCCTTCATGCTGCTGAAGGCGGGCCAGCAGCCGCGCGCGCTTACCCACCTGCAGACGCTCGCCACGCGCGACACCAAGGCCCCGGAGGTCTGGAGCACGCTCGGGCGTCTGGCCTACGAGAAGAACGACCTCGCGGGCGCCGAGAAGTCCTTCACGCGCGCGGCCACGCTGCGCGACGAGGGCCGCGCGTGGTTCAACGTGGGTGTGGTGCGGACGCGTCTCAACGATTTGCCGGGGGCGCTCCAGGCCTACGAGAAGGCCGCCCAGCACAGCGAGACGCGCGAGCCGGCCCAGAAGGAGCTGGCCAAGGTGCGTGAAGCCATGAAGGGCCCGAGCACCGGCACCGCGCCCGATCGGGCGATGCCGGGCAGCGCCCCGGGCCAGCCGGTCCCGAGCCGCCGCTACTAGCGCGGTCATGTCGCTGCGCACGCTGCTCTTCTGGCTGCACCTGCTGGTCGGGGTGACCGCGGGCGCGATCATCCTGTTCATGTCGGCCACCGGCGTGATCCTGGCCTTCGAGCCCCAGATCACCGACTGGCTCGAGCGGGATCGCCGGATCGTCACGCCGCCGCCCGACGCGCGCCCGCTCTCCGCGGAGGCGATCCTGGCCAAGGCGCGCGAGGCCCGGCCGGATGTGCGCCCCACCGCGCTCACGCTGCGCGCCGACCCGAGCGCGGCCGCGGTGGTGAGCTTCGGCCGCGAGGGCGGCGCGCTCTTCGTGGACCAGTACCGGGGCGTGGTGCTGGGGGGGCTCTCGCCGGTCCATGACGCGCTCCACGAGGTCGTCGAGTGGCATCGCTGGCTCGGCTCGCGCGAGAACCTCCGGCCCGTCACCGGCGCCGCCAACCTAGGTTTCCTCGGGCTCGTGGTCGTCGGCGTCTACCTCTGGTGGCCGCGCCGGTGGACGCGGGAGGCGGTGAAGGCGGTCACCCTGTTCCGGCCCGGCCTGGGCGGTCGCGCGCGCGACTTCAACTGGCACAACGTGATCGGCATCTGGTGTGCGCCCGTCCTCCTGATCCTGACGCTCACCGGTGCGATCATGTCCTACCAGTGGGCCAATGACCTCCTGTACACCCTCACCGGGAACGAGCCTCCACCACCCCCGCCGGCTCCGGCCGCCGGAAGCCCGGTCACGCAGGGCCAGCGACGCCCACGTGCGGCGGCAGCCGAGACGGGACGGCCGCCCGCTGGGCTCGATACGCTCTGGGGGCGCGCCGAGCGTCAGGTCCAGGGCTGGGTCGCCATCAATGCCCGGCTGCCCCAGCGGCCCGATGGCCCGGTGACCTTCTTCATCCAGGAGCCGGTCGGCTGGCATCCCTCGCCCCGCTCACAGCTCGTGCTCGACCCGGTCACCGCGGAGGTCGTCAGGTGGGAGCCCTTCGCGGGGCAGAACATGGGTCGCCGGCTGCGGGCCTGGGTGCGCCCCCTTCATACCGGTGAGGCCGGCGGGCTCGCGGGCCAGACCATCGCGTTCCTGGCCTCGGCAGGTGGCTCGGTGCTCGCCTGGACCGGGATCGCGCTAGCCTGGCGACGCTTCCGGAGCTGGCGCCGCCGGGCTGGATCGGGCGAGGCCGTCCTGGCTCCGGAGGCTCGCCAAGAAGTGTCAGCAGACTGACACACCCTGCCAGAGCTGCCGTGGCAGGCCGCTCTTCTTTTCTTCCCTTTCGGTAAGTTAGGCTGAAATCACGGTGGCAATCCGCTTGCACCCTTGTCCGTGGCGTCCGGTCCCGCCCGGAGAGACCGAGAGGAGGCAGGCCATGGGTGGTGTCACCGTCGCGAAGCATCTGGAGCGGCTGGTCCGGTTCGTTCCCGGAGTCTCGGGCTATCAGGATCGTGAGAATGCCCGAGCGACCGACAAGCAGGTCCGGATGCGGCTCGTCGGTGAGTTGCGGCGGCTCATCCGGAGCCTCGAGGACGACAAGGAGCGCATCGCCGCCTCCGGCGATCTCTCCTCGCTCCCGCGCCTCGACCGGCTCGCGGGCCGGCTCGAGCGCCTGGGCCGCACCGTGGAGTTCGCGGGCCGGGGCTACTCGGGCCTCTTCGATCTCCACACGGTGGACGGCGACACGCTCGCCCAGCTCTATGCCTTCGACCTCGGACTCTTCGACGCGCTGAGCGCGGTGCGGGCCAAGGCGGAAGCGGTGCGGGCCGCGCTACCCGACCCGGAGGCGCTCCGGAGCGCGGTCGAGCACATGCGCGAGGCGCTGGACGACTTCACGGAGCTCTTCGACCAGCGTCGGCACATCGTCGACGCGGACTAGGACGGACCAACGCGATGTCACCGATCATGATGGAAGTCATCGAGTGGTTCGATCAGACCGGCACCGGCATCGTCCAGCGCTATCCGGAGGGCGGCTCGGGTGACATCAAGATGGGCGCCCAGCTCATCGTGCGCGAGAACCAGGCCGCGGTGTTCTTCCGCGACGGCCAGGGGCTCGACGTGCTCGGGCCCGGCCGCCACACCCTGTCCACCCAGAACCTGCCGATCCTCACCCGGCTGCTCTCGCTCCCGTGGGGCTTCCAGAGCCCGTTCCGCGCCGAGGTCTATTTCGTCAACCTGAAGGTCTTCACCAATATGCGCTGGGGCACGCGCGATCCGGTGGCCTTCAAGGACAACCAGCTCGGCCTGATCCGCCTGCGCGCCTTCGGCAGCTTCACCATGCGGGTCACCCAGCCGCTCCTCTTCGTCAACAGCCTGGTGGGCACCCAGGGCAGCTACACCACGGATCAGATCGAGGACTATCTCCGGGAAGTCATCGTGGCCCGGCTCAACGACTTCCTCGGCGAGACCGTGCAGAGCCTGATCGAGCTGCCGCGGCAGTACGACGAGATGGCGGTCGCGCTCAAGACCCGCCTGACCGACGAGTTCCGGAAGTACGGGACGGAGATGGTGGACTTCTACATCAATCGGATCACGCCGCCGGAGGACGTGGAGCGGATGATCGACGAGCGCTCGAGCATGGGCGCGGTCGGTGATCTCGACCGCTTCCTCAAGTTCAAGGCGGCCAAGGCCATGGGCGATGCCGCCCAGGGCCATGGGGGCGGGCTGGACGGCGGCGCCGCCGCCGGGGTGGGCGTGGGCGTCGGCGCGGGGCTCGGCATGATGATGCCGGGCATGCTCGCGAAGAGCCTTGGCACGAATCCCGGGGGCGCCGCGGTGGCAATTGTGAGCTGCCCGGGCTGCCACTCGGCGGTCGCGGCGGACAGCCGCTTCTGCCCGCGCTGCGGCCGCCAGCTCGCGACGGCCACGCGGTGCGGGCGCTGCCAGGCCGAGCTGCCGGCCGGCGCGCGCTTCTGCTCGACCTGCGGCCAGGCGGTGCCCGGCGCCTAGCGCCGGCGCGCCGACCCGCCGCTTTCTCCGACGACGTCTCCATGAGTCAGGTCGTCGTCTCGACCGAGTGTCCCACCTGTAGCGGCCCCCTCGATTTCTCCGAAGGGGCCAACGCCATCCGCTGTCCAAGCTGCGGCTCGAATCTGCTCGTCACCGGCCGCAAGCAGGTCCTGAGCTACTGGGTGGCGCCGAAGGTGAAAGCCGAGGTCGCGGGCGCCGTCGCCCGCACCGGCCGCCTCGAGGCGCGCGTGGCGGACGCGCGGCTCTTCTTCGTGCCCTTCTACCGGCTGACCGGCCACGACTTCCAGTGGCAGGACGTGCCGCCCAAGCCGGAGCCGGAGAGCGCGGCCTTCCCCACGGTTGGCGAGCGCCTGGGCGGCCGCGAGTCCGATCGGCCCGAGATCGAGATCCCCATCGGCTCGATGCTGGGCTGGGGCGCCGACGTCCTGCTCGGCCGCAAGGCCGGAGACGTTGTGCGCGACATGCTGGGCGAGTCCCCGAAACCGGAGCGCCCGCTCGACCTCGCCGTGCTCACCGCCATGCGCGCCAGCCCGTCGCGCTCCGCTCCCGACGGACAGGTGCAGTTCCTCGATCGCTACGTGGAGAAAACCTTCCCGGCCGCGGACCTCGCGGCCCTCGGCGTGGCCTCGCTCGGGGTGCGCGCCCAGGTGCTCCGCGTGTCGCTCTTCGAGCGCTCGGCCCTGGCCGCGCTCGGCACCATCGTCGCGCCGCAGCTCACGCCCGAGCGCGCGATGGCGCAGGGGCTGTCCGCGCGGGGCTTCGAGCACGTGATCTACCGCCAGGTGCTCGGGCGCATCCTCAGCGTGATCTATTTCCCGTTCTGGGTGGTGGAGCTCGCGCGGGACGGCGAGCGGTGGCTCACCGTCGTGGACGCGGTGGCCGAGAGCGTCGTGCAGCCGCGGGCCCCGCTGTCGCTCCGCGAGGCCCTCGAGCGGCCCGCAAGCGACGAGTCCCGGACCGTGGGGCTCCGCCCGCTGGTCTGCCCCAACTGCGGCTGGGCGCTGCCCGTCGAGCCCGACGACGTGATCTTCTTCTGCGGCTCCTGTCATCGGGCCTGGCAGATCCACGGCGTCGAGCTCACCGACATGCCGCACGAGATCGCCGACGTGCAGCCGAGCGCGGCGAATCCCGGGCCGGTCGCCGGCACGATCTACCTGCCGTTCTGGCAGCTCGCGCCCGAGGGCGCGGCGGAGGCGCCGCGGGCCTGGGCGCCCGCCTTCCGCTACCGCCGGCTCAAGGCGCTGCACGACCTGGCCGCGCGGCTGACCGCCAAGCCCCCCGCCTACCGGCCGTGGACCGGCGAGCGCCCCGCCGCGCACGGCTGCTTCTACGACGCCGAGGACGCCGCCCTCCTCGCGCGTTTCGCGGCGGCGGGCCGCCACCGGACGCCCCGCGAGGTCCAGGCCGCCACGGAGGCCGAGCCCCGGTTCACCGGCGCGCGCCTCACCTGGCTTCCATTCCGGCGCGAGTCCCAGTCGCTCCTCGATCCCTCCACCGGGCTCGCGCTCCAGGAGACACTCCTTGGCTAGACGACCCGTGCAGCCCCGCCGCTCAAGGAGTACCGCCGGGAGCGCCGCTCCCGTCGCGCGCGTCGTGCGCGTCACGCTGATCGTGGTGCTCGCCGCGGTGGTGTCCGTGGTGGGCTATCACGCGCTCCGCTTCGTCCGATCCTGCGCCACGCTCGACGGCGCGCGCGAGGCGATCGAGACTCACGTCAGGGGCAAGCAGGTGCGGCGGATGGCGCGGGTGCTGAAGACCGCCGATCGCGAGATCCTGGCCGCGCGCACCGCGGTGCGGGTGACCGCGCTGACCTGCGGCCCGAGCCTGCTGGGCGGGATGACCTGCCGCGCGCGCTACGTGGTCAACGGCCAGAGCGTGGGAATGGAAGCCGCCGACCACTACTTCCGGGTCGACTATGCCCTGCTGGCCGGGTGGCAGGCGACGAGCGTGGCCGAGACGTCCGGGCTGCGCTACTCGCTGACGCCCTGCCGCTGCTCGTGGACCGCCGACGGGCGGTAGCCGTGATCGCGGGCCGCCCGGGGCCGCGGATGCCCACGGGCCTCGCGCCGCGCGGGCGCCCGTCCCGCCAGCTTGCGCGCCCAGTCCCCCGCGCCCTTCCGTGAGCCGATGAGCGGAAACACCTCCCGCACCAGCCCCTCGTACTCCTCGACGGTACGCCGGTAGATGTCGAGCCCCGGTACCAAGTGGAGATCGACCGTGCTGGGCGGCGCGGCCGGCGGCAGGATCGAGACGTGGACGGCCTGGAAGCACGAGCGGCCGAGCTCGGGCCGGTCGGTCACCAGGATCTCGTAGAGCTCGGGCCACTGCAGCGCGACCTCGGGCGAGCGCGGGGGTGTTTCGCGGCCGAGATACGCGTCGAGGTCGGCGCAGTACTTCACCTCGACGGCGAGCAGCAGGTACGACCGGTGGCCCAGGCTCGGCTCGTCGAGCGCCTTCCAGACCACGAAGTCGGGCACGCTCTGCCCCGTGCGCATGAGCGCGGACACCTGGGTCTCGCGGGCCACCCGCGCCACCATGTACTGCGCGCGCTTGAAGATCCCCTCGACCAGCGCCTCCGCCATCCGGCCCTTGAGCAGATTGATGTCGTCCATGGCTCAGCGCTGGGTGTCCGAGATCCGGGTGGCCAGGGCCCGCAACCGGTCGAGCGTCTCCGGGCGGAGCATCGCCGCGAAGCCGGCCGGGTCGGACTTGGCGCGGTCGAGCGCCGCGCTCAACTGTCGCGGGTCGCCGCCGGTGCTCCGCGCGAGGTCCGCGAAGACCTCGGCCGCGAGCCCGTAGACCTCCTGGGCGAGCTGGGAGGACCCC
>Ga0137403_10010295_pt1 | contig 10357 bp, 10 predicted proteins | sample CZOMad2_1_16fung_FD_122057 | JGI IMG/M metagenome (GOLD analysis project Ga0137403, IMG submission 122057) | Vadose zone soil fungal communities from Angelo Coast Range Reserve, California, USA - CZOMad2_1_16fungal (Hybrid Assembly) | ecosystem: Environmental > Terrestrial > Soil > Vadose zone... | reverse complement strand
AACGTCTGTGCCCGTCCGACAGCCGGGAACCAAAGAAAGAAAGCGGCGCCGAGAACATACAGCCAAGACACGTGGACGCGCCGCAGCAGCTTGGGCCCGCTAATCCGGCGAGTCGAAGTCACTGCCGATACCGCTACATTCGAGAATTCGATCGACTGCCCAAACGGTGCCGGTTTCATTATCAGTGCCTATGAGCGCGCAGGAAAAATTGTGCTGGCGAAATTCACAAGCGCAGAGAGTGCACGTATAGCGCCGATTGTCGATGCGGAGTGATGCTGTATGTTATTGAGGTTGCTGCAGTTAGAAGGGCACTGGGGCGATGAACTGAGCAGTCTTTGCGCGCGATGCATGATATGCCGCGATAAAAGCCCTCCCGGGCTGTGGCGTCGCCTGAAGCACCGTCGTAGAATACTTGTCCACTGCCCCTGGCGACATCGCGTCCATGCGCCATCGATTCAAAACAACTCTCTACTGGCTCTTGCTCCTTGCGTTACCGACGCAAGGCCTGGCATCGGCCACCATGTCGTTTTGCGCAGCGGCGCCTCGCGCCGGGACAGTCATGCCCGTCGAGCATCATCACGTTGCAGGCGATCCCGCAGCGGATCCTGGAGATTCGACGGCGGCGCATCATCACGCGCAAAATAATTGTCACGGTTCCACGCACGGATCGCCATGTGCCGGATGCATGGCCTATTGCGCAGGAACCTTCATCATTCCATCGTTATTTGCGTTGTCACCGCTCGTGATGAGCGACGCCCAGCCCGCATCTTTCGCGCTGGTCTCTTTTCCGAGTCCGGGCTTCGACGGACCTTACCGTCCCCCTCGAAACATCTTCGCCTAGTGACAACGGCTCCGGCTTGTCCGGCAACCGCTCCATCGAGCATGCGCGGCGTTCACGCTGCGGTGCGCAGACGATCCGACTATTGGCGAGGTTTCGATGAAATCGTTTCGTATTTCCTTATTGACCATGACACTGGTCATCGCGGCAGGACACGCCAGCGCGCAAGATCCAGCCGATACCATGGACCATTCCCGTACGGGCCATGCCATGCAGGGCATGTACGGCCCCTATCCCATGACCCGGGAAGCCTCCGGCACGAGCTGGCAGCCGGATTCTTCGCCCCACGAAGGCATCATGGCGATGCCGGGCGAATGGATGACGATGATCCATGGAGACATCAACCTGATCTACGACCATCAAGGCGGACCGAGGGGCGATACCAAGACCTTCAGTTCCAGCATGCTGATGATGATGGGCCAGCGCCCGCTCGGTGAAGGCACGCTCGGCTTGCGCGGCATGGTGTCTGCCGACCCGCTGATGGGCAAGGACGGCTATCCGTTGCTGCTGCAAACCGGCGAGACGGCCGACGGCCAAACGCCGCTGATCGACCGTCAGCATCCGCATGATCTGTTCATGGAGCTGGCGGCGAGCTACAGCGTGCCGATCACCACCAGCAGTTCCGCATTCATCTATGCGGGATTGCCGGGCGAACCGGCGTTGGGCCCGCCCGCGTTCATGCATCGCTTTTCCGGCGCGGACAATCCCGAAGCGCCCATCTCCCATCATTGGCTCGATTCCACGCACATCACTTACGGGGTAGTGACGCTGGGTTATATCGCGGGCGGATTCAAACTCGAAGGATCGGCATTCCGCGGGCGCGAACCGGACCAGAACCGCTACGACATCGAAACCGGTAAACTCGATTCGGCCTCGGTGCGCCTGTCGTACAATCCGGGCCGGGATTGGTCGCTGCAAGTAAGCCGCGGCCATGTCGAAAGTCCGGAAGCGCTGGAACCCGATGTGAACATCAACCGGACTACGGCGTCGGTCATGTACAACCGATCGTTCGGTGCGAACAATTGGCAAACCACGCTGGCGTGGGGGCGCAACGCAGCCAGCACCGGCACTGCGACCAATTCGACCCTGCTGGAATCCGCCGTTTCGTTTTCGAAAACGCATACCGTGTTCGGACGCATAGAGCGCGCCGGCAAGAACGAACTGTTCGACCCCGGTTCGCCGCTGGCGGACGAAACCTTCGAGGTCGGCAAGCTCAGCCTGGGCTACATCTACGATTTTCCGGCCGCGGGCCATTTCAGAGTCGGCATCGGCGGCCTGGTCAGCAAATATTCCCTGCCCGGCGAACTCGAACCGTTCTACGGATCCGACCCTACTTCCTACATGTTGTTCGCGCGCGTGAAGCTCTGACGACCACGGCCTCCAAGGAGAAAAACATGACTTTCCCCGACTACCTCTGGCATCCGGTCTTCGTCCACTTCAGCATCGCGTTGCTGACCGTTGCGACGGGCTTCTACCTGCTGGCGTCGATATTCCGCAATGCTCCGCTTCGCAGGCAATGGATCACGGTGGCGGAGTGGAATCTTTGGACGGGATTCGGCTTTGCGGTTGCCACGCTGTTGTTGGGATGGCTCGCATTCAATACGGTCAGCCACGACAGCGACGCCGTGCACGAATTGATGGAGGCACATGCCCTGCTTGCTTTGATCACCGGCGCAGGTTTTGCGATATTGACCGCCTGGTCCGTCTGGCACCGCAAATCCGGAACCTATCCGTCCTGGCTGTTTGTCGGACTCATGCTGATCTGTTTCGGACTTCTGACAGTCACGGGATGGCGCGGCGGCGACCTGGTCTACCGCCATGGATTGGCCGTGGAATCGCCTCCCAGGCCAGCCGACCATTCATCACCATCCGGGGCGGAACCACCCGCGCCGCCTGACAAGAGCGCCTTGCCCCCTCATCACCATCATCACGACAAAGATCACGCCGATTGACCGAACGTCCGGGCATTAGCCGGAAAGGAAAGAAACGGGCGGCCACCCGGCTGCCCGTTTGCATTTACCTCTCCCTCTCCGCCGGGGGAGAGGTTCCGTCGACACGGCGAATGGAATTTTCTGTTGGGGCGGGAGACGGAACTAGGCGCGCTACCCGCGCGAGCGTGACTCGTTAGCGGTACGCCCGTTTGCGGGAACGCGAGCGAGACTCGGCACATTTACCGTCCCCACGCCCGCCAATGACTCGACTCCGCCCCAAGCCACGCCCGCCGGAGAGCCGAGTCCGGCCGACTTCGTCGGTAACGTGTCCGCGCGCCGGGGTGAGGTGATGGTCTTTCACGGAAGGTACTGCGTCACCTTTTCCGCCTGCTTGAGCAATGTTTCCGCGTCGCTCACCTCGAATTTACCGGGCTGCTCCACGTTCAACGACTTGACCTCGCCGTCCACGACCAGCATCGAATAGCGCGCCGAGCGCACGCCCATGCCTCGCTGGACCAGATCCAACTCCAGACCCAGCGCCTTTGAATACAGGCCGCTGCCATCGGCCATCATGCGCACCTTGCCCTTGGCTCCCTGCTCCTTGCCCCAGGCGCCCATCACGAAGGCGTCATTGACCGATATGCACCAGACCTCGTCCACCTTCTTGTCGCGGAACTTGCCGGCCGACTGGATGAAGCCCGGCAGGTGCTTCGCGGAACACGTGGGGGTGAAGGCGCCCGGCAAGCCGAAGACCGCGATGCGCTTTCCGCGAACCATATCCTCGACCTTGAATGCGTTCGGACCGATGGTGCAACCCGGCGTTTCGTCCTCGATGAATTCGTACAACGTGCCGGCGGGAAGTTTGTCGCCTACCTTGATCGTCATCTGAAACTCCTCCAGATCCTGGTTAAAGTCTTTGGTTGAAGTGAGACAATCCAATTGTACAACTGTCCCGACCACCTCACGACCGCCATGAGCAAGGCCTTTACCAGGGAAAACGACCAGGACGACGACGAGGACCAGGACGCCGGCGCGCCCCCTATCCCGGCGGGCCTGAAGAACTACATTACGCCCGCGGGATTCAAGCGCCTGAAGGACGAGGCGCTGCATCTGCTCGACAAGGAGCGCCCGGAACTGGTCAAGGTCATCCATTGGGCGGCTTCAAACGGAGACCGCTCGGAAAACGCCGACTACATTTACGGCAAGCGCCGGCTGCGGGAAATCGACCGCCGCATCCGCTTCCTGACCAAACGGATGGATGTTGCAGTGGTGGTGGATCCCGCTGCGCGCGAGGACACGGATCAGGTCTTCTTCGGCGCAACCGTGACGCTCGTAGGCGGCGACGGCACCAAAAAAACCTACAGTATCGTCGGCATCGACGAAACCGACCTGTCGCGCGGCCGCATCTCCTGGATATCCCCGCTCGCCAAAGCCCTGATCAAGGCCCGCGACGGCGACACCGTTACCGTCAAGGCTCCGGGCGGCGACGAAGCGTTGGAGATCACCAGTGTCGAGTACGGGGAGATCGATTAGAGGCAGGACTCGGGACTCAGTGATGGAGCGAGAGGCTTTTCTCCAAACCAGGCCCGTTCACCGAATTTCTATCATTCGCCGACGTCCCCAGTACGCCACTCGTTTCCACTGAGTCCTGAGTCCTGCCCTACTTCCCCTTCCACGCCTTTCCGAGCATCGCGACCAGCGGGCCCAACTTCGGCGGGCTTGCCTCCAGCGTGACGTGCACGCCGGCGGTCTCGAGCGCATCGCTGCACACCGGACCAATCGAAGCGATCAGCACCGCATTCAAATTCCGACGCAACTGGTCCACACCTGCGCGTTGCTCGGCCACGGCGAACAGATTGCGCACCTGGGATGCGCTGGTAAACACCGCCGCATCGATCTCCCGGCGTTCCAGCGCATCGAGCAAGCGGACGAGCGGACCGATGTCCTGCGGCAACGCCCATCGGTAAGTCGGCACCTCGATCACCTTCGCCCCGCGCGACTGGAGACCCCCTTCCAGGCCGAGGTTGGTTTCGCCGTAGCGCTGGACCAGCACGCGCTCGCCGGACAATTGCAGGCCGCGGATCGCAGCCAGCACCTCGATGGTCGTGTAAGGTTCTTCGGCGCTGATATCGATGCGCACGGCGCGATTGCGAAGCACCGCGATCGGCTTGGGACCTCGCACCGCCACCACACTGCCCGCCAGCAAGCCGAGCAGTTGTTCTCCCAGGCCAAGCTTGTCGACTGCTTCGAACAGCGCCCGCGTGCCGACTCCGGTCTGGAAGATTGCCAGCTTGACCGGATGCGCCTGCCAGTCCGCAATCAATCGCCGGATCGCGTCAGGATCGAGATCGGGTTCCTCCGCCAGCGCCGGGGCGCGAAATGCGATTCCACCCTGCTTTTCCAGCAAGACGGCGAGATGTTCGCCAAAACGGCTTTCCAGCACGGCAATTCTCTTGTCTTTCATGATGTCATTCTACGAAGGCGCCGTACCGCTGGCGAGTCACTCCCGGTCACGTGGGATTCCCGCGGCAGCAAGAACGTACGAACAAAGCGCAAGGATATTCAACCGGAGGACAGCCGCAAGCAATATCGGACTAAAAGTCGGCAACCCTTTGCAATCAATGCATCCCGCCCCGCTCCATGATACGTCTCACGGATCAGGCATTGCCAATGCGGTCGGTCGATTGCCGGATCACACGAACCCCGCGGTAAAACGTATTGCCAAGGAGAGAACAATCATGAGAATAATTTCGAAACTGATGTTAGCAGGTGCCGTTGCTTCGATGTTTGTCACAGCAGGCGCGTATGCCGAAGGCTCGAAGATCGTGACTCGCAGCCCGGAAGCGGCGCAGGCCGACCTGGTGCGCGACTGGAACTTCACCGGCGGCGGCACGGCAGTCCCCGTCCGCGAGCGTACCAAATCCGAAATGCAGGCCGACCTGGTGCGCGACTGGAACGGTCCTTCCAAGGCGACGATTGCCAGCGAGGACAAGAGCATCCCGCAAACCCGCACTGCACAGCAAGCTTACGACGACCTGGTCCGCAACTGGAACTAGGAACCGTTTGCACCATGTAAAACGGGCGGCCGGGCGGCCGCCCGTTTTGCTTTGTATCGCCGCCTAGCGGCGCACGGTTGCAGCGGTCTGGCCGAACAGAATGGCTCGCGACTTATCGTCGATGGTCGGCTTGGTGTTGATCGCCTTTCCCTTCTCATAAGCGCGCACCACGGCCGGCCGCGCGCGGATCGCCTCGAACCAGCGCTTCAGGTTCGGATGGTCGTCGAGATTCTGTTTCTGGCGCTCGTAAGGGACGATCCAGGGATACGCGGCCATGTCCGCGATCGAATAGTCGCCGGCAACGAACGCGCGGTCGTCGAGGCGCTTGTCGAGCACAGCGTACAGCCGCGAGGTTTCATTGACATAGCGGTCGATCGCGTAAGGCAGTTTCTCCGGTGCATACTGGGAAAAATGATGGTTCTGTCCGGCCATCGGCCCCAGGCCTCCCATCTGCCAGAACAGCCATTGCAAGACTTCGAATCGTCCGCGCAAATCTTTCGGCAGGAACTTGCCGGTTTTCTCGGCCAGATAGACGAGAATCGCCCCGGACTCGAACACCGGCACCGCAGCGCCACCATCGGCGGGCGCGTCATCCACGATTGCAGGCATGCGGTTGTTGGGAGAAATCTCCAGGAAATCGGGCCGGAATTGTTCGCCCGCGCCGATGTTGACTGGCACAATCCGATAGGGCATCCCGGTTTCTTCCAGGAAAATCGTGATCTTGTGGCCGTTGGGTGTGGGCCAATAGTGGAGATCTATCATGGTGAATGCGGTGATGGGTGATTGACGCCCTACAAAGGGTACCGGCCTGCGGCCATAACCTGGTTGATGCTGAACGTCCGCGACCGGCACTACAAGGCTTTGTGGTGCATGGGTGTTATTCGGCTGGAGAATAACTTGAAATCCGCACGCCGCTTATTCATTTTTTCGGGTTCGATATACTCGCTGTCAATGCTTCGTCCCCATCTTACACAATGAACAGACATTTCGACCTCCTTACCATCGGCGGCGGCAGCGGCGGCGTTGCCATTTCCAATCGCGCGGCCAGCTATGGCGCGAAATGCGCCCTGATCGAGTCGGGCCGCATCGGCGGAACCTGCGTGAACGTCGGCTGCGTGCCGAAGAAGGTCATGTGGAACGGCGCGAATCTCATGCACGCGATCGACGAAGCGCCCGACTACGGCATTTCCGTCCCTTCGCACCGCTTCGACTGGACCACGTTGCGGCGCCAGCGCGATCAGCATGTCCTCGATCTCAACGGCATTTACGAGCGCACCCTGGCAAAGAACGGCGTGGAACTCATTCACGCCAGCGCGCGCTTCGTCGGGCCGAAAACCGTAAAGGCGGGAGCCGACACTTTCACGGCCGAACACATCGTCATCGCGGTGGGCGGCCGGCCGATCGTGCCCGAATTGCCGGGAACCGGTTTCGGCATCACGTCGGATGGATTCTTCGAACTGGCCGCGCAGCCGATGAATGTCGCGGTCGTCGGCGGGGGCTACACTTCGGTGGAAATCGCCGGCCTGCTGCGCGCGCTGGGCAGCAACGTGACCATGCTGTTGCGGCGCGCGCACTTTTTAAATGAATTCGATCCCATGCTGCGCGAAGAATTGCTGGCGCAGATGCAGGCGGACGGCATCCGCATGATCACGCAGACGAAGATTGCGAAAGTGGAGAAAGCATCCACCGGGCTGCGCATCACGCAGGTAAACGGCGAAATCGTCGAAGGGCTCGACGGTTTGCTCTGGGCAATAGGACGGCAGCCGAACACGGATCGCCTGGACCTGCGTGCGACCGGGGTCGCGATCGACGCCGCTGGCGCCATTCCGACCGACGCATATCAGGCAACCAACGTGGCCGGCATTTACGCCATCGGCGACGTCATCGGCAAGCTCGATCTGACGCCGGTGGCGATCGCGGCCGGCCGGCGCCTCGCCGACCGCCTGTTCGGCGGCGTGATAGACCGCAAGCTCGATTACGAAAACATCGCCACAGTGCTGTTCACGCATCCGCCGATCGGCACCATTGGCCTGTCCGAGCATGAAGCCGTGCAAGCGCACGGCGCGGACAACGTGAAAGTCTACGAGACCCGATTCACGCCGATGTATCACGCCTTCACGCGCCGCAAGGTGAAATGCATGATGAAGCTCGTGGTGACCGGCGAAACCGAAAAAATCGCGGGCTGCCACATCATCGGCCCCGGTGCCGACGAGCTCATGCAGGGCTTCGCCGTCGCCGTGCACATGGGCGCAACCAAGCGCGACTTCGACGATACCGTCGCCATCCATCCGACGGTCGCGGAAGAACTGGTGACGATGCGCGGCAGCCGCGCCGCTGTCCGCTAGCGGCCGACGCGGCGGCGCCGCGAGGACTTAGGTTAAAGGACTCAGGACTTAGTGGTTCAAAGCCTAAAACAACTGAGTCCTGAGTCCTTTAACCTGAGTCCTGCCTTTGTCCTGCCTTCCCGTTTTTCGTGTTAACTTACCGCATGGTCTGCATCATCCACGGCGTCGCTGCGGATGATGAAACGCCCGCAGAGGCGTTACAACAAGTCTAACTCGGGGGAGAAGACCGATGGATGACCATGTCCGCAAGGATGAGGCCCGCGAAGTGCAGATGGGCCATTTCGATCCGTACCAGCTCGATCCGTCCCACGTTCTCGAACCGCCGACTTCCTTCGGCGAAATCATGCGCAAGACCGGACCCGGCATGGTGCTGGCCGCGTCCATCGTCGGTTCCGGCGAACTGATCCTGACGACGACGCTTGGCGCGAAGGTCGGTTACACCATGATGTGGCTGATCATCCTGTCCTGCCTGATCAAGGCGGTAGTGCAAGCCTTTCTCGGCCGCTACACCATCGCCACGGCCGAGACGGGACTGGACGCGGTGAACCGCATTCCGGGCCCGCGATTCAGGGTGGGCTGGGTGGTATGGGCGTGGGCCGCCATGGTATTCGTGTCGCTGTTCCAGATCACCGGCATGTTCATCGGCATTTCGCAGACCATGAACAGTATCGTCACCGGGGTTCCCGTCACCGCCTGGGTCATCATCTTCCTTGTGATCACGCTGGCCCTCCTGCTCGGTGGTGCCTACGGCCGAATCGAGAAGCTGGCCATGATCAAGGTCGGGATATTCACCCTCATCACCTTGATGTCTGCCGTGCTGTTGCTGATGTCACCGGACTTCCATGCGGCCGAGCTCGCGCAAGGCTTCACCTTCCAGATTCCGGAGGGAGGCCTCGCCATCGCGGTTGCGGTGTTCGGCATCACCGGCGTGGGAGCCACCGAGCTCTATATTTACACCTACTGGTGTGTGGAAAAAGGCTACGCCCGCTACACCGGTCCACGCGAGGACAGCGAAGCCTGGCGCCGCCGCGCCCGCGGCTGGGTTCACGTCATGAATTTCGACGTCATCGGCTCGATGATCATCTATACCATCGCCACAGTCGCGTTCTATCTGCTCGGTGCGGACATCCTCAACAAGATGGGGCTGGTGCCGGAAGGCAAGGCGATGATCGCCACGCTGACCCATATCTATACCCAGACCTACGGCGAATGGGCGAAATGGCTGTTCTACCTGGGCGCCATCGTCATCCTGTTCGGCACCATCATCGCCGCGACTGCCGGACACTCGCGCATGTTCGCCGACTTCATGCGCCTGCAGGACAAGTTCAGGAAAGACGACTTCAAGGCGCGCACGCGCTGGCGCGACATCTTCATCGTGGTGCTGGTGTTGATCCCGGTCATTTTCTACTTCATCTTCGGCCAGGCACCGGTAAAATTGGTGGTCTGGGGCGCGATCGCCCAGGCGATCATGCTGCCGGTCATCTCCTTCGCGACCGTCTACCTGGTACAGCGCCACCTGCCGCCGGAACTGAAAACACCGGCCTGGCTGACCGGGTTGCTGTGGCTGGCTGCAATCGTCATAACTGGGTTCGTGGTACCAGCGTTGCTCACCGAACTCAAAAAGCTTTTCTGATTTTTTAAGACAAAGGGAAAAACATGAGCGTCAAACGCCTGCACATCGGCCCGCGGCTTTCGCAAGTCGCGATTCACGGGGACACCGTCTACACCGCGGGAATCGTCGCCGACGATACCAATGTCGATGTGGCCGGCCAGACCGGACAGATCCTCGACAAGATCGACCAGTATCTCAAGGAAGCCGGCAGCGACAAGACCAGGATCCTGTCGACGACCATCTGGCTTGCCGACATCAAGGATTTTGCGCAAATGAATTCGGTGTGGGACCAGTGGGTGCCCAAAGGCAACACCCCGCCGCGCGCCTGCGTCGAATCGAAGCTCGCCACGCCGGCCTACAAGGTCGAGATCCGGGTAGTAGCGGCGAAGTAGGAACCGCAGCAATACTGCCCCGCTCCCCCACCCACCTCACCCCAGCCCTCTCCCCCCGTGAGGGCGGAGAGGGAGAGGGAAAAACAGAACGGGCGACTGCAAAGTCGCCCTTTTTCTTTGTCGGTTGCTCGCCGATGATTCAACGCATAGAGTTAGGCATCCACACTCGTTAACACCAGTGAC
>Ga0137403_10010290_pt1 | contig 10359 bp, 9 predicted proteins | sample CZOMad2_1_16fung_FD_122057 | JGI IMG/M metagenome (GOLD analysis project Ga0137403, IMG submission 122057) | Vadose zone soil fungal communities from Angelo Coast Range Reserve, California, USA - CZOMad2_1_16fungal (Hybrid Assembly) | ecosystem: Environmental > Terrestrial > Soil > Vadose zone... | reverse complement strand
TGGGCGCGAGCGCACACGAATGCCATTCTTCATTCTCGGCATGCGCATCGCAGAACCACCTCCCGCACATCGTGCAATGCACGGTCGTCGGTAAATCGCATGGCTCATCGTTAGGTGACACTCCCTGGCACAAGCGTTCCAGGTTTTCGCTGTCGCTTCCTCTTCCGCCCATCAGCGCACCTCCCGCGGCCTCTACGCTCCGATTCTACGCGCCCATTCTACCCGCATTAATAGGCTAGTCAGAAAAGTTAGAGCTTTCTGCCCGGTAAAGGTTTAGCAAAGCCTGGCCCGGCCGAATCTGTGACCTACGCCCTGCTGAGGCTCGGCTCGCGTAACCAATTGTTGACCTTCCGAAAGGTCCCATGGAAGGCATTCGCGTAAGTCTAAGTAAATCTTGTACTTATTTTTCGCTCCCATTGGCGATAGAAGTGCACCATTCGCAAGCGCCGGCCGATGAGTGAAGCGCTTACTATGGACACCTCACAAGCGAAATGGTTTTTGCGCATCTTCGCGAATGGTAAGAAGCTGGACAAGCTTACGATCAGAGAGCTGTATCTATCGGGGTACATCGCAATCGATCTGCACTCGCCCGGAAGCAACCCTCTTCCATCGGCCATCACCGAAAAAGGCAAACGAGCGCTCGGAATCTTAAAAGCTTAGTTGACGGCAAACCCCAAGTCACACCATTGACCATTACCGAGGATGTTGCACAACCTCGATCTGGAACACCATCGGCCACCGCTTCCCGGTCACAAAAATCCGGTCGTACTTCGCGTCGTAAGCGATCCCATTCAGGACCGCCTCGTCATCAATCCGTTGCTCTACGGGCAGCAATCCTTTCAAGTCGATCCATGCGATCACCTGACCGTCCTGCGGCGAAATCCGCGCAATCATTTCCGAGTGCCAGACATTCGCATAAATCTCCCCTTTGATGAACTCCAGCTCATTGAGCTGGCTAATGACTTTGCTTCCGTCTTTCACCACGATATGACGCGTTTCTCGAAAAGTTTCCGGATCGCGAAAGCGCAGCGTCGCCGTCCCATCGCTGGTAATCAGTTCCTTCCCCGTACGAGTCATGCCCCAGCCCTCCCCCGCGTAGGTAAAGCGCTTCACCACTTGCAGGCTGAATCGGTCATAGACGAAACAGACATGCGACTTCCAGGTCCACTCGTAAACATAGGAACCCCAATCCACGATCCCCTCGCCAAAATATTCCGGCGGCAAATCGCGACGCTGCAATATCCTTCCCGTTTCTGGAGCAACCGCCAGGATCGCAGAGTGCCCACTGATTCCGATTCCTTCATAAAATATTCCGTCGAGATAGAAAAAGCCTTCCGTGTAACTGTCAGTCGAATGAGGGAACGCCGCCACTACCCGGTACCCGTAGATCGGCGCAGCCTCCGCATGATCCCGGCTAAACAATAGCGCTGCGACCATAAATCTCAACAAACTTTTGCGCAGGGAATCCGTTCGAACCAGCATTGCTGGAAACCAGAATACACCGGGAATCGCAGTCCTTCCGGACATTCGCCAACCAAGAACCTGAAATTCCCGGCACGTTCCTGCAAACGCCTAGACGCAACTCCGCTCGCCAGTTAAACTCTCTTTTCACTTTTGCAATTTCTATTTTTAGGACTTCAGCCCCATGCTTCGTTTTTACACCGCGGGAGAATCGCACGGACAGGCATTACTGGCTTTTCTGTCCGGCCTGCCTGCTGGCCTGCCCATTGACCTCGAATTCATCAATCGCGAACTGCATCGCCGCCAACTCGGTTACGGCCGCGGAGGCCGCCAAAAAATAGAAAAGGATCGCGCCGACATTTTCGCCGGCGTGCGCCACGGACAAACCATTGGCGCGCCGGTCGCCCTCCGCATCGAAAATCGCGACTGGGCCAACTGGGAAAAGATTCTTGCCGTCGAAGCCTATCCCGAAGATGATTCCACAGCGAAAAAATTAGTCGCTCCACGCCCCGGACACGCCGACCTCGCCGGCTCGCAAAAATTTAATTTTCACGATGCCCGTTACATCCTCGAACGCGCTTCCGCACGCGAAACCGCGGCACGTGTTGCAGCAGGTGCGCTAGCAAAGCAACTCCTCCGCGCGCTCGGCACCGAAATCGCCAGCCACACCATCCAAGTCGGCCACACTCGCATAGATCGCGCTCCTTCCTGGGACGAAATTCAAGCCATCTCCAACGATCTGGAGTCCCCGCTGCGCTGCGTCGATTCCGCCGCACAAGACAAAATGAAAGCTGAAGTGGACACCGTCCTAAAAGCTGGCGACACCGTCGGTGGCGTTTTCGAAATTGTCGCCCACAACGTCCCCGTCGGCCTCGGCTCTCACGCGCAATGGGACGAAAAACTCGATGGCAGGCTCGCCCAAGCCGTAATGAGCGTCCAAGCCGTCAAAGGTGTGGAAATTGGCGCAGGGGTTCTGGCCGCGGGCTCGCTCGGCAGCGAAGTACAAGACGAAATTTTTTACCACAACGCCACCCATAGATTTTCGCGTTCCTCCAACCGCGCCGGCGGCCTTGAAGGCGGCATCACCAACGGCGAAGATGTAGTCGTGCGCGGCTACCTCAAACCAATCTCCACCTTGCGCCGCGCCCTTCGAACCGCCAACATGATCACCAAGGAGCCAGTCCAGGCTGCCTACGAACGCTCCGACTGGTGCGTGGTGCCCGCGGGAGCCGTCGCGGCCGAGGCCATGGTCGCACTTGTCCTCGCCGATGCTTTTCTGCAAAAATTTGGGGGAGACTCCCTGCAAGAGCTTCGCCGCAACTTCGAGGGCTATGCCAGACAAATTCACGACTTCTGAAGCGCCCATTTCGAAATTGAAGGACGCAAACACGGCTGCTGCGGACAGCAACGCTGCGCTCCAACCCAGCGGACCCGCGCGCAAAATCTATACCATCGTCAAGTACGGCGATCCGGTCCTTGAAAAACCCTCCAACGCCATCTCCAAATTTGACCCCGAACTCGCCGAACTCGCCGAAGACATGTTCGCTACCATGTACGCTGCGCAAGGCATCGGCCTCGCCGCCCCGCAAATCGGTAAAAACATCCGCATTGCGGTGGTGGACGTCACCAGCGGAAAAAATCCCGAAGCTAAAACCGTGCTGGTAAATCCGGAAATCATTCACTTCGAAGGTGAAAAACGCGAAGAGGAAGGCTGCCTTTCCATCCCCGGTTTTCGCGGGTACGTAGTCCGCCCGCAATTTGTCACCATCCGGGCCCAGGATGCCAAAGGCCAATCGTTCGAAATCCGCGGCGAAGATTTATTAGCCCGCGCCTTCTGCCACGAAATCGATCACCTCAACGGCATCCTCTTCCTGCAGCATCTGAGCATGTTGAAACGCGACTTGATCCGCCGCAAAATCAAGAAATTAAGAAAACAAGGCGAATGGTAGCCTTTTTCTTGATGTAGCGGCGGGTCTATCCCGCTGCGGTTTCTTTCTCCTGGTAACCCTGCACTCAATCTCCATCCGCCCCATGCCGCGCCCGTACTAGCTTTCCCCGATAGGACGCCTCCACGCTTCGTCGCCTAATCATTGCCGCACTCTGGTCATGGAATCTGAACCACGCGTCCGAACCCACGCGGGCAAAATTCTCTGCCACATTAATCACAAGGGGGAGAACCGCCATGCCACAATCGCTGACCATCTTCGCGTTGTACGGAAGCCGCGTTGCCGCCGAATCCACGGCCGACAGACTTATCCAGTCCGGCGTCAGGACCTCGGATATCTCCGTTCTGTTGCCCGAGCAGGTTCCCGCCCTATCGCACCACACCACATTGCAACCGAAGCTGGGGAAAGAAGCCGCCGCTCCCGGGTCACGTGGAGTTTTCAGCGGAGCGCTCGGGGTCCTGGCAGGGCTCAGTATGTTGGCCCTGCCTGGTCTCGGCCCTCTGGTGGGTGAAGGCACTCTCAAGGCCGGTCTTGCTAGTCTTGGCGTCGCCGGCGCTGTAGGCAACTTCGCGAAATATCTCATTAACCTTGGCGTGCCCGAACTCGAAGCGCAACGTTACGAAGACCGTCTGAAGCAGCAAGCGGTTCTTTTTGCTCTCCGCTGCGACACCCCCGAACAGGCCGCCCGTTTCTCCGAGCTTATGAAGGAAACCGGTGCACAGGACCTTTGCGCTGTCGTCGAACCATACACAACCAGCGGCGCAGCTGCGCGGACGGCCGCCGAGCCAACTCCCCCAGCGCATGAGACGTTCAGATTTATTGACCGCACCATGCATAAAGCCACGCCCGAGGAATTTGCGGGCGAATCTGCCGTCGACAAGGAATCCAACTCACTTCCCCTTTCGAATCGAAGATCCGCGGCGAAGCCCTGATCCCCGCCCGGCGCAACCCTCCTATGCTTCCCGGGGCTTCGTGCGCGGCCGCGCAATCAGGTAATGTATGCGCACGTTCTAAAACGCTGGTCATCCTGAGCCTGCCTGCCGCAGGCGGGCGCAGCGAAGGTTTGGTTTATTGCGACTGGCCATTTTTTTTTAATGTACGCGCTCAATCGCTGATACTTGTCATCCGGAGTCATCCGATAAGGATGAACCAAGGATCTCAACGTATAATCCAACCCGGACTAATCCATTGCGCCTCCTCTTTTGCGGGACCCCACAATTCGCCGTCCCCACACTGAGGCATCTCCTCGCCCAACCCGACTTCGAAATCGTCGCCGCCATCACCCAACCCGACCGTCCACGCGGTCGCGGCCACGAAGTCTCCTTCTCACCGATAAAGCAGACGGCTCTAACCGCCAAAACAAATGTCTTCCAGCCCGAAAAAATCCGCACCCTCGAATCCGAGCAATTCCTGCGCGAAGCCAATCCCGACGCCATCGTCATCATCGCCTACGGGCAGATAATCCCCGCGCGCCTCCTGAACATTCCCAAACTCGGCTGGATCAATTCGCACGCTTCTCTTCTACCTAAATACCGCGGCGCAGCCCCCATCCAATGGGCCATCGCCAACGGTGAAAGCAAAACCGGTGTCACTACCATGCGCATCGACGCCGGCATGGACACCGGCGGAATGCTTCTGCAACGAGAAGCGCCGATCGCTTCGAACGAAACCGCGCCCGAACTGGCAACACGCCTGGCAGAACTCAGCGCTCCACTCATGGCTGAAACACTTCGCGGCCTGCGCGATGGCACTTTGCAACCGAATCCTCAAAATAATTCCGAATCCTCGCTTGCGCCACTCCTGAAAAAAGAAGACGGTCGCATCAATTGGTCCCTTCCCGCGCAAACAATTTTCAACCGTATGCGCGCCTTCACTCCCTGGCCCGGCGCCTACGCCAAATTCAGAGGTTCGATTTGCCAACTTCAGGGCCAACCGGTGTCTAAAGACCGTGCATCAAACGTTGCTCCTGGCGAAATTCGCTTCCAACGCTCCGAAATACTGGTCGGCTGCGGCGGTGAATCTCTTCTGGGAGTTTCGCGCGTCAAAGTGGAGGGGCGAAACGAGGTTTCCGCGCTGGAATTCGCCAACGGAGCGCGTTTGCTGCTTGGAGAACATTTCACCTGACGTTGCATTGCAGGTTACTGTACGGTCAGGCATACTCAACTTTCGTCGCAGTCACGGTTAGAAATCGCATTCTGTTCGCACACGAAATCACGGTAGAACGTCACGCAACTCGGGAGCACATACTTGAAAACATTTAGCGCACCGCGCCACATCTGGGGTGTACCCGCACACCACCCTTTGCCCACGCGTTGGAATTGCTTGGCACGCGCCTCCGCTTCATCGCTACTTGCAGCCTTGTTGATTCAGCCCGCGGCAATTCTTGCCGATACTCCGGACGATCACGCGGCGCCCGCTCCGGTGACACCCGATGCGGTATTGAAAACCATGCAAGGCGAATTGCAACGCGCGTCAGCCGATCTGGCCAAGACCGATCCCGCTCCTTACTACATCAGCTACACCCTCTACGATCAGAGCCAGATTGTCCTCGCGGGCGCTTACGGTTCGCTGCTCACCAATAGCGCCAACCACCGCCGCCAGGTCGACGTCACCACTCGCGTCGGTTCTCCTGCTCTCGACAACACTCACGGCCAGAGCCGCGGCAGTGGCATGATGTCCGGCAGCATTCCTTTTGGCAGCGACTCTGATGCTATCGCCCGCGTTTTGTGGGAGCTGACTGATCGCGGTTACAAGCGCGCTTCGCCCGCCTTCTTAAACGTTAAGACCAACACGGCCGTGCGCGCGGAAGAAGAAGACAAGTCCCCTGATTTTTCCAAAGAAGCTGCGGTCCTGCACACCGGCGAGGAAGTCAAACTATCCGATCTCGATCGAACCGTGTGGGAAGGCGAAATTCGCCGCGTCTCCGCTATCTTTCGCAAATATCCGAATGTTTATTTCGCCAGTGTGGTCCTGCAGGAACAAAACGCCAAAGAACGTATGGTCACCAGTGAAGGCACTGCGATTATTACTCCCAGCGCCTCCACTCGCTTGATTATGGAAGCGCAAACCCGTGCTGACGATGGCATGGACTTGCTGCGCGTGGAAACTTTTCAGGCTCCGTCCGCGAAAAGTTTGCCGGATGAAGCCGAGCTGACCGCCAAAGCAGAAAAAATGGCCACCGACCTGGACGCGCTGCGCAAAGCTCCTGTCGCCGAACCATACGACGGACCAGCGCTGCTCAGCGGCCGCGCCGCAGCTGTCTTTTTCCACGAAGTGCTCGGTCATCGTCTGGAAGGCCATCGCCAGCGTGACGAAGACGAAGGCCAAACCTTTACCAAGAAAGTTGGTCAGGAAGTCATTCCGAAATTTCTGAGCATCGTGGACGATCCCACCGTCCGCGAAGTCAACGGAACAAAATTGGCTGGCACCTACGAGTTCGACAGCGAAGGCGTTCCCGCTCAGCGTGTGGAACTAATCACCAACGGGGTACTAAAGAGTTTTCTAACCTCGCGCATGCCCATCAAGGGTTTCGAACATTCCAACGGCCACGGCCGCAATCAGCCCGGACTCATGCCTACTGGCCGCCAAGGAAATTTAATCGTCACCTCTTCCCAAACCGTTCCAGAAAAAGATATGCGCCAGAAATTAATCGACGAAGTAAAAAAACAAAATAAACCGTACGGACTTTATTTTGACGACATCCAAGGTGGCTTCACGCTGACTACTCGTTCTCTTCCGCAAGCCTTTCAGGTGCTTCCCGTAATCGTTTACAAAGTTTATGCCGACGGCCGTCCCGACGAACTGGTTCGCGGTGTGGACATTGTCGGCACTCCGCTGGCCGCGCTGACCCGCATCATCACCACCGGCGACCAGCAGCACGTCTTCAATGGCGTATGCGGAGCGGAAAGCGGCAACGTTCCGGTTTCCGCGGTTGCGCCATCGATGCTTTTTTCTGAAATGGAAGTGCAAAAGCGCGCGCACGAGCACGATCGTCCGCCGATTCTGCCTCCTCCCGGATTCGAAAATCTGCCGGCAAAACAAACGGTGCAAGCCAGGGCCGAGGTGAAGCCGTGAAAACTGAAGCCTTGAAAAACTTTCGCCGCGCGCTTGTCGCACTGCTTTTCATTATTTTTATTGCGGCGGCGAAGACGGCCGTTTCCGCACCCAAAGATTCCGACGCGAAGAGCACTGATGTAATGCTGGCCGCAAAAGTCGCAGCCAAGGGCGATCCCGTTCTTGATGCGCTGCTGGTCGAAATGGAGCGCTCCAAATCGCAATTGAAAATGGATCAATTACAAACCCCGTACTACATCGAATATCGCGTCAGCGACATCGAAGATTTCACCACTGAAGCCGCATTCGGCGCCACGCGCGAAGACCAAAAGGTTCACGTGCGCTTGTTACGCGTGACGGTGCGCCTGGGCGACTACAAACAAGACAGCTACTACGGCCAGGGTATTGGCGGCAACGCGCTGCTTCCACTTGACAACGACCCCATCGCACTGCGTCACCAGATCTGGCTGGCCACCGATGAAGCCTACAAATCCGCTGGCGAAGCGCTTACCCAGAAGCAATCGGTCCTGAAGCAGTTCAACGCCGAAGAACATCCCGTCGACGATTTCGCGAAAAGCATTCCGGTGCAACTGGTCGAGCCGATCATGGCACTGAGCGTGAATCGCGACGAGTGGAAAAAAACTCTGGAATCGGCTACTGAACTGTATCGTCAGTATCCAGATATCCAGTCGGTGACGGCTTCGGCGCGGTTCACGGTGGTCAACGAATATTTGCTCAACACTGAAGGCACGGTTACGCGCAACGGCCGCGCAATTTACTCCGTGCAAGTCAACGCGGCTACGCAAGCTCCAGACGGCATGCGTCTGGGCCGCACTCCCGCGTGGACCGTGGCGAAACTCGGCGAACTGCCGACAAAAGAAAAACTTCTGCACGACACCAAGGAAGCGCTGGACACGCTCGTCGCTTTGCGCAAAGCGCCGATCGTCGAAGAAGAATATCGTGGGCCGGTACTTTTTTCTCCGGACGCCGCGGACGATGTGGTCGCTTCGCTGATCGGCGGCAACGTGTTGGGCCGCAAACCGCAACTGGGCGCGCCAAATCGCACTACCGGAACGTTTGCCACCAGTTACAAATCGCGTATTCTTCCTCCGTTCATTAATGTCGTTGACGATCCCACGCTCAAAGAGTTCGGAGGCAAGAGTCTCACTGGCTCCTACGAAGTGGACAGCGAAGGCGTGAAGTCCGCGCCGGTCGACATCATTGCGAAAGGCGTGCTTACCAATTATCTTGTGGGCCGCACCCCGATTCGCGATTTCCCGGAATCGAATGGCCACGGCCGCGCGGCTCCCGCGGCTCCTCCTGGACCGAATGTCGGTGTGCTGCTGATCAAAAGTTCCGAAGCGCAAACGCCGGACGCGCTGAAAAAACGCGTGCAGGAAATGGTCAGCAGCCAGGACAAGCCGTATGGTTACCGCGTCGAGACCATGGCCGGGACAGCGCCAAGATTGCTGTATCGCGTCTATGCTAAAGACGGCCACGAAGAACTGGTGCGCGGCGCGGTGTTCAGCGAACTCGACGTGCGCGCGCTACGCAGCGATTTGAGCGCTGCCGGCAACGATCCGCTGGTCAGCAATCGCACCGGCGGAATTCCGTCCACGGTGATTGCGCCTTCCCTGCTGTTCGATGAATTGCAGGTGAAGCGCGCGGATACCAGCAAGGATAAGTTGCCGTATTATCCGGCGCCGCCGTTGCTGAAAAAATAGTTTCCTTCCGGTTCTTAATGTAGCGGCGGCTTTATGCCGCCGCTCTTTCTTTTTGCGCCCTCGCTTTGCAAATCACCGCGTGTCGTCATTCCGAGCGAAGCGAGGTACGGTTTTGTATCGAGCTTTTTTTGCCCGATGAATCTCTCTTCGATTGTGGCGACGTCGAACACGCGCGCAAACATTTCGCGCGTGTAATGCCGGTTGGCGTTTCGACGATCGATGCGAAAACCGCCGGGCTGAAGCCCAGCACTACGTTCGGGAAACCCGGGAGCAGCGGGATAAACCCGCTGCTCGTCGCCGTTGTAGCGGCCGGTCTTTAGATCGGTGCATTTGTTTTCGCGCCTACGGAACATCGGCGAAAAATTCCTGCGTTGCTGAATGCGCGGCGGATTACACTTGCTGTTGATGCGGCTATCCGCAATCCGCAGAATTGTAGAGAAACTCTCCCTATGAACTTTCGCGAACGGATTGAATGGATGTTTCGGATGCTGCTGCTGGTATTTATTCTGGCGTCGGCGGCGTTTTTGAGCGCGATCACTGCGATGCGCATTGCCATCCACGGGCGCGAAGTCTCCATGCCGAATCTGGTGGGCAAAAATGTTTCGGACGCCAGCGGCGAATTGCGTTCGCGCGGGCTGGTGCTGCGGGTGGCGGACCGCGTGTACAGCGAGCAGGCGATCAACACCGTGGTACGGCAAACTCCGCCGCCGGGTTTGTTGATGAAAGTTTCGCAGCAGGCGCACGTGGTGTTGAGCCTGGGGCAGCGGCAATTGCAGATTCCCTCGCTCGAAGGAAACTCGCTGCGCGTTTCGCGTATTGAATTGCTGCGCGCGGGATTGCAGGTGGGCGAAGTCTCGAACGTAACCGTTCCCGATGTGACGGCCGATACCGTGCTGATACAAAATCCCAAGCCGGGGGCGGGAGCCGCTTCGCCGCGCGTGGATGTGCTGGTGTCGGCTGGTCCGCGCGAAGCGGCGTTTGTGATGCCGCACCTGATCGGAATGAACGATGCGGATGCGGTGCGGCGGCTGGAGTCCGTTTCGCTGAAGCGCAAATTGAATACCGTAAGCGCGCCGCAGTGGCCCCACGGAGCAGTGATCGACCAGTCGCCAACGCCAGGAGCGCGAGTGGCGGCGTCCACCGTAGTCGATCTGACCATCGCGGAATAATCGACG
>Ga0137403_10010289_pt1 | contig 10359 bp, 26 predicted proteins | sample CZOMad2_1_16fung_FD_122057 | JGI IMG/M metagenome (GOLD analysis project Ga0137403, IMG submission 122057) | Vadose zone soil fungal communities from Angelo Coast Range Reserve, California, USA - CZOMad2_1_16fungal (Hybrid Assembly) | ecosystem: Environmental > Terrestrial > Soil > Vadose zone... | reverse complement strand
GGATGGAGGCGTGCCGCCGCGCTGACGGCGAGGCGCCAGCGGCGGAGGCGCGCGAGCATGGCTGACGGCGGCCACGTGTTCACCGCGCAGGGACCGGGCGGCGTCCTCTGCAACTGCGGCAGGTACCGCGAGGACGGCGTCCACGTCGACCCGGCCCCGCCGTCCGACCCGGCACCCACCCGTTTCGAGGACGCCGAGGTTGACGCCCTGGCCGTCATCGTCGACCGCATCGCGGTGCTGCAGGCCGAAACCGGCGGCGAGACCGTGCAGCGGGTCATCCGCTACCTGTGCGACCGGTACGGCACCGATGGCTGAGGCCGACGACTGGGGCGTCTTCGTCAATGAGTGCGGGATCTTCGCATCCCGGATCGGCATCGACCGGTGGACGGACTTCACCATGCGGTCGCCATCCCGGCTGACGTGCCTGTGGACGGGACCGGGCGGCGGCGAGTGGCACGTCATGTGCGGCACCAAGCAGGACGCCACCGGCACCCGGGACCTCTTCCTTGAGGTCGGCTTCCACCGCGCGCACCTCAAGGTCGCCCGGCTGTCCGCCTGCCAGGAAAAGGTAGCCAAGAGCAGGGCGCGCATCGACGGCCGCATAGCCGAGGCGGTGGCCAGTGGCTGAGGCCCGCGTCACGAGCGCCGTCAGCGCGGCCGGGCTGCGCGAGCTCACCATCGCCCTGCCGCCCGGCCTGCCTGTGCTGAGCCTCAACGGCCGCCTGCACTGGGCCGCCCGCAACGCCGCCGCCCAGGCCCTCAAGCAAGCCGCCTGGGCGATCACCGCCAACGCCCAGGGTGCCGCCGATGGGCCGGGCCGAGATCACCGTCGAGTACCAGCCGTACGACAAGCGCCGCCGCGACCCCGACAACTACGCCGCGACCGGCAAGCCGCTCATCGACGGCCTGGTCGCCGCCGGGGTGCTGCCCGACGACGACGGCAAGCACGTCGCCGTCGTCCGCTACGTCATCGGGCCGCTGTACCGGCTGCACCCGCGCGGCCGGATCATCCTGCACGTCCAAGAGGTACAGGAGCAAGAGTCCTAGTGAGAATCGACATGGCAACCTCGGAGTGGCACAAGCTCGTCAGGCCCGTCCTGCCGCACATCACCCGCGACGGAGACTTCCCCGAGCTGTCCCAGGTCCGCATCGAGGTCGGCTCGCAGTGCCTGTACGCGGTCGCCACCGACCGGTACACGATGGGCATCGAGCGGCATCCCCTCGCGCTCGCGGACCGGCTGCGGCCCCAGCCGCCCGTCCACGTCCGCGAGACCGACGTCCAGGCGTCGCTGAAGCTGTTCAGCTACACCAAGGACGACGACCCGCAGTTGTCGGTCACGGTCGACACGGTCACCATGCCCGTCGAGGTCATGGGCGAGAACGGCCGCTACAGCTCGATGGCCGTCACGCTCACCTCGGCCGCCGGGGCGCGCATGGTCATGCATGACCGGCGGATGCCGTCCCGCGACCCCGCCGACGGCTGGCAGCGGGTCCTGGCCGCCGCCATCGGCCGGACCCAGGGCGGCACCCTGTCCGGGATGGACCTCAACCCCGCGCACCTCAAGCGCTGGGAGGCGGCCGTCCGCGCCGGGGAGCGGCTCACCCTGTGGACCGGGCCGCGGCGCAAGGACGTCGTCCTTGTCACCGTTGACGCCCACTTCGCCGGGCTGTGGGCGCCGAACCTGTGGTCGTCCGCCGAGAATCCGGCGATGCCCGACCCGGCCGGGCTGCCGTGGCTCGCCGAGCTGGAGGACGTGAACGCGGAGACGGGGGAGCTGCTGCGGACGGGAGCGGGACTGGTGACCGGCGACGACTCCATCTCGGGCGACTGACCGGCGACTAGGAGAAATGAGCAACCTGAATGGCGGCCAGCGCGACGGAATGGGCATGGCGGCAGTCGCGCGCAAAGAATGGCTCGCTAATAGTGCTACTGGCAATAGCCGATGAGCAAGACAAGGGGAACGCGGAAATGACCGTCATGGACATCGCACGGAAAGCGAGGCTGTCCGAGCGCGCCGCGCAGAACGCGCTCAGGGACCTCGCGGCCCTCGGCGAGCTGTCCGTGAGCGGGTCCGGGGGGCGCCGGAGATATGCCGTAAGGGGTGCAGATTCTGCACCCCTACTGACCGGTAGGGGTGCAGAATCTGCACCCCCGCAGAATCTGCACCCCGCAGAATCTGCACCCCAGCCAGAGGTTATCCACACCCCCGAAACGACTCCGGGCGAGCCGAAACCGCAGGCCAGCACCAAGTGGGGTGCAGATTCTGCACCCCCCGGGCCTGTGGACAACTTTTCAGACGATTTTGATCTTGGTTCTGTAGTCAGTGGAAGAAGATCAAGATCAAGAGCTACGTCGTCGCTTCGCGACGACTGCGCGCGCCCGTGCGATAGCGCGCCCCTGCGCGAGGACGCCGAGCGGCTGTGCCAGCACCTCGCCGACCGCATCGAGGCCAACGGCTCCAAGCGCCCGAATATCGGAAAACGGTGGCGTGATTCCGCCCGCCTCCTAATCGACAATGACGGGCGAACCGAGGAAAACATCCACCGCGCAATCGACTGGTCCCAGCAAGACGACTTCTGGCACCGCAACATCCTGTCGATGCCGGCACTCCGCAAGCATTACGACCGGCTCCAGCTAGACGCGAAAGCTGAACAGCAGCGGAAATCACGGCCATCCGGCAAGGGAAATCCCGACGACGATTACGCGGCGGCATTGCAGCGGATAAGCGCACGGAAGGAGCACGCTAATGGAACCCGAGGAGACGGCGACAATCGTCCGGCTCGTCAAGTCAGTCTTCCCCCAGCAGCCGATTGACCGCGCCACCTACGACACATGGCACCTCGTCATCGGCCACCTGGAATTCGGCGCGGCACAGGCGGCAGTGATCGCCATCGCCCACTCGGAGAAATTCTGCTCGGCCGCCGACATTATCCGCGAGTCGTCCCGCGCCGCGAAGTCGCACCCGTCCGACCGCAGCGTCGCCGAGGCCCTGGGCGCCGCGAACCGCCGCGAGCTGGACCCGGCAGGCGCGACGCCGCCCACCGCTGAGTTTCTCGCCGCCAAGGCCTCGATGCTGGAGCGGATGCAGGCCCGCGACGAGGCCGCCTACCTCGCTGACCACGTCGCCGAGCGCAAGGCCGCAGCGTGGCTCAACGGGGCGATCCGTGGCCGCCAGCCCGTCGAGGAGCCGCTAGGGCTGGCTGACGGGGCGCAGGCGCTGCCCCGCTGGGCTCAGCTGCCCGGCGACCCGCCCGAGCTGCGCGCCTGGCTCGCGCGGCAGCCCGCCGAGGCCACGCCGCCATGACCCTCGGGTGCTTCCTGTGCAACGGCACCGACCACTGGGCCGACAACTGCTGGACGCAAAAGCCGCCGACGAGCCGCGACCACCATGAGGCCCGCATAGCGACGTACCGCGACTGGATGCACCAATGGCGGGTGACGCCCCGGCAGAAACGCGACCTGATCGAGCACGAGAACGCAATGTGGCGCAAATGCGCCACGGAAAGGAAAAGCGCATGAGCGCAATTGACCGCGAGCCTTACCGGGGCGGCGCGTTCTGGTACTGCCCGTGGAATTGCTGGCGCGGCAAGCGCCGGTCTCGCTTCCGCTCGGCCAAGACGGCGCGGCGGCACGTCAGGAGGCACCATGGCTAGCGAGATCTACCCGGAGACGCCCCCCGGCCCGCCGCCCGCGCAGCCGGATCTGACCGCCATCAACGGTGACCCCGTGACCATCGATGAGGTCAACGCGATCCGCAGCCTTCACCGGCTCGCCAAGCGCTGGCCGCAGACGCTCAAGCTCGTCAGCATGGGCGGATCGCTTCACGTGGTCCACGCGGCTGACGAGCGGTTCCACGACCCCTTCGCCCCGGTGCGCGGGGAAGCCGTGCTCGACACCATCTCCGGTATCCCGAACGACGGCGGCGACTGGTGAGCGGCCCGCCGCCCGCGCAGGCAGCCGCCACGCCAGGGCAGGCCGCCTACGAGGCGGCCCCGGAACTTGACGACTCGCCCGTACCCGGATGGGGTAACTTCGGCCCCGACAGGCGCGCCGCATGGGAAGCTGCCGCGCAGGCCGTCCTCAACGGCGCGTTCCCCGGGCTGAAGCGCGAGCTGGCCGAGGCACGCGCGAAGCTGGCCAAGGCGCTGGCCGCCAACCAGCGATGGGCCGAGACGCTCGGCGACGTTCAGCAGCGGCATACCGAGGTCAAGCGAGAGCGCGACGACGCCCGCGCCCACCGCGAGCGGCTCAACCGCGAGCTGGCCACCTCGGCCCGCGAGCACAACAGCCTCACCGCCCAGCTGGCCACCTGCCGCGAGCGCAACGCCGCGATCGCCGCCCAGCTCGACCAGTACCGCGACGAGCGCGACGAGGCCCACGAGGAAGCCGCGCTGCCGCCTGATCGCCCTGAGGGCGGCGTCATGGGCACCGCGCCGTGAGCAGGATGACACCCGGGGAAGCGGCGGCAGCCGACGCCGGGATCAAGCGAATCCAGGCTGGCCTGGACGCCGACCGCACGATCGCCAGCCTCCGCGAGCAGCTGGCCGTCACCCAGGCGATCGCCCGCATGCTCCAGGCCACCGCCATCGAGATCCTCGCCGCCTACGAGTCCGGCACCGTCGTCAGCGGCGAGCTGGCCGGCATCTGGCGCGAGCGGCTGGGGGCGCCGTGAGCGCCGCGGCGCGGCATCAGTCGCCGGTCCTTGACGTCATCGGGCAGCGCGTCCGCGAAGCGCGCCTCGCCGGGGGGCTGACCCAGCGCGATCTTGCCGTCAGGGCGTGCATAAGCCGGGAGAGCATCGCCAACCTGGAGCGCGGAGACCAGGACATGCCCGTCACTCGCCTGTGGCTCATCGCGCGCCTGCTCGGCATCAGCCTCGCCAGCCTCGTGGAGGCACTATGAGCGCCGCGGCGCCGCTGGACTACGCGGGCCGGTGCGAGCGGTACGCCCGCCAGCGCGGCTGGGCCTACGCCGTCAACCGCTCCAGCATCGGCCACCTCACGCCCCGGCAGCGACGGCGCGCGCTCAAGAAGGAAGACCACGCCGGCCGCGACCGGCTCACCTTCGAGGCGCGGGCGTCTTTCAGCGGCTGGCCATGTGACGTGTGCGGCCTGCCCGACCCCTACCAGGGCACCGGCGACGGCATCGGCTCGTGTGACTGCCCGCGCTGCGAGTGCGGCGAGGCGGCCCACTCGGCCTTCTGCGCCTGCCCGCCAGACGACTACTACGACCCGGACGACGACTTCGACGAGGAGGTCCGCGCGGACCTGCAAGCCAGGCACGACGCGATGGTGACCGAGTTCGAACGGCGCTTCCTCGGCGACCTGTCCGGCTGGAAGCCGACCGGCCTTCGCCCGCTGGAGGCGCGCCGTGGCGACTGACCCGCAGCCGTACTACGACGACGGCCAGGTCCAGCTCTGGCTTGGCGACTGCCGTGAGGTCACGGCGTGGCTCGAGGCTGACGTGCTGGTCACCGACCCGCCGTACGGGCGACGGTGGCGCTCCGGCGCCGGCATGACCAACAGCCACGGCCGGGGACGCGGGACCATCGCCCACGGGGGCATCGCCGGGGACCGCGACACGACGACGCGGGATGAGGCGCTCGCCATGTGGGGCGCCCGGCTGGCGATCGTCTTCGGTGACCCGCTCATCGCCCGCCCGGCCGGAGTCGTGCAAGTCCTCGCCTACGCCAAGCCGGCAGACGCCGGGGTCAAGGGCGCCCGCGCCGGGTTCCGCCGCGACCTGGAGGTGATCTACCTCGCCGGCCCGTGGCCAGCCGGGACCGGGGGCCGCTCGTCGGTCCTGCGCACCGGGGGGCTGGTCGCCGGGCCGCGCGGGATCGGCACCCGCAACGGCCACCCGCACGCCAAGCCGGTCGACGTCATGGAGCAGCTGATAGCCGCCTGCCCGCCGGGCGTCATCGCCGACCCGTTCTCCGGCTCGGGCAGCACGCTGGTCGCCGCCCGCAACCTCGGCCGCCGCGCCATCGGGGTGGATCTGGAAGAGCGGTACTGCGAGCTGGCTACCCGCAGGCTCGCCCAGGGGGTGCTCAGTGCCTGACCAGCAGCCGCCCCCGGGCCGCTACGCCACCGAGGCCGACGCGATCCGCCGCCTGGAGGCCCTCAAGCGCGCCGGGCGCTGGCCCGGCATCATCCGCCACGCCGACGGCACCCGCGACCTGACGTGGGACCCGCCCGGCATCCCCGACCGCTACTGACCGCAACTGAACAGGAGACCGCCATGCACCTCACCGCGAAGGCCGCAGTCCTCGCCATCACCGCGGCGGCAGCCGCCGCCCTGACCCTCACGGGCTGCTCCCAGAAGATCCAGGAGCCATTCCGCGATGCCCCCGTATCCGGCCACCAGTCGGCGCCCGCCGAGGTCATCGAGATGCCCGACGGGTTCAGCAACATCGCCGACAAGTGCGACGGCCACGGCCACCGCGTGTACGTCGTGTTCCACTCCGACAGCTCATACGGCTCGGTCAGCGCCATCGCCGACCCGGCCTGCCCCGGCGCCCCCGCCAAGTAACCGCAACTGAACAGGAGACCTGATCATGAGCAACGCACTGACCCTCACCCAGCAGGGAATGTGGACTGAGGTCCACGCCGACGCCATCGAAATGTGGCAGATCATCGCCCGCCACGTGAAGCTGACCGAGAAGATCGCCGAATGCCCGCCACTGGCCGAGCTGCTCGCGGAGGCGATGATGGCCCGCGACGACAACATCGGCGCCGGGCCGTTCATCGCCGCCCGGGACGTGCTCCACATGGCCCGCCAGCGCGCCGCCGAGCACCAGCGGCAGCAGGCCGAGGGCAACGGCCACGGCCAGCCCACGGCCCAGTTCACCGCCGTCGTGCGCGCCGAGGCAGTGCAGGTGACCCAGTGAGCGGCACGATTCCCAGGCTCGTCCTGTCGGAGATAACCCTCAGCGCCATCCAGGCCGAGGCGACCCGCGCCCACCTCAAGCACGGCGACCACTCGATGCTCGGCAAGCACTACGCCAGCGGCGACCGCCTCGCCATCCTCGTCGAGGAAGTCGGCGAAGTCGCCCACGAGCTCACCTACGACCAGGGCGGCCCCGGCGTCGGCGAGGGACGCCGCGACGAGCTCGTCAAGGAGCTGATCCAGGTCGCCGCCATGGCCGCCTCGTGGGTGGAGTTCCTTGAGGGCGGCCACCAGTGACCGGCCAGCCGGACGCCCCGCACCGCCGTGACCTGGCGACGGCGGCGACGCAGGCCATGTGCGCCATGCAGTTCGCCGCGCAGGCGTGGCCGTCGTTCGCCGCGTGGGCCGAGCAGCACGTGCCCGATGTCGCCTTCGATGAGGGCGACCGGCTCGCGATGGCGGAGGCCGCCGTGGTGATGGGCAGGCTAGCGGGAGTCCTCGATGGCTGAGCCGTCCGCGCCCACGCCAGGGCAGGCCGCCTACGAGGCGCATGACGCCGTGCTCGGCGAAATCGAGGGTTACACGCCCGGCGAACTGCCATCCATCGCATGGAATCACCTGCCCGACGCCGAGCAGCGCGCATTCGACGCCGCCGCGCAGGCCGCGATCGACTGCTACAACGACAACCGCGCCGACTGGCCGAACGAGGCCGACCTCGCCCAGATCACCTCGCGTCACGTCAGCCAGCAGGCGCAGGCGGATGCCGCCAGGATGTGGCGGGACGCGTTCGGGACCGAGCCATGACCGCTGACCGCCTGTCCGACTCGTGCGCGGAGCTCGCCCGGCTGCTGCCCGCCGCCCGCACGCTGATGCACGTCCCCGCCGCCGCCGGCACCACGGCCCACGGCCCTCCCGGTTCCCGCCCGCCCTGGCAATCGGACGCCGCTGACGCCGCGATGGACGCCCACGAGGGCCTGCGACGCCTGGAGGCGTCCATGCGCCAGGCCGTCACCGGCCACCACGGCCGCAGGCGCGGCGGGTCCGACGCCAACACCAGCGCGGCGCTGGACGCCATCGAGCGGCTCGGCGCCGGGCTGACCGCCGATGACGCCGCCCGCGCGGCGGTGATCCTGGACCGCTGGTCACGGCAGGTGGCGATGCTGCCCGCCGTGGACACCGCCGAGCCATGGCGGCGCGTCCCCGGCGCGTCCTGCCCGTACTGCGGGACGCCGATGCTGCGCGTCCAGCCCCGCGCGGGCCTGGTGACCTGCCTGCGGTACGGGGCGTGCACCGGGGATGCCGATGGTAACCACCCGATGGGCAGGATGGCCGTGTCTCCGCTCGACGGCTCTCCGCAGGTGGTCTGGAACGACGGGCTGGTGACGTGAGGCTCACGCGATTCACGTGGCAGGCTGACCCGCTGCCCTATGAGCGGAAGGTGTTCCCCGGGGGCGAGTGGATGGAGCACCTTGGCGGCACTGAGTGGCTCGACGCCGCCAGGCCGCCATGGTTTCACCGGTGCTGGCCGCAGACTCGCGGCTGGGTGAACCGTGAGCTGGTTGAGCGGTGCGCCTGCGGCTCGCTGCGCTTCGATGGCTGGGGGCCGTGGGTCCGCCGCAATGAGCGCAAGCGCAGCGCCCGCCAGCTCACCATCGTCCAGGCCAGCCTCGCCGCCGTGGCCGCCATGGCGATCACCTGCGCCGTCCTGCTGGTCATCCTGGGGCTAGTGCCGTGAAGATCGCGCAACGGCACTTCGCCATCCATCATCTGCCGGACCTGAACATAGAAGCGTGCGCCGCCGTAGTGGCCTGCGGGCACTGGGTGCGCGCCGGGATCTTCTACGGCACAGCACCTGGCAGCAACATGATGGGCAAGCACATCACCGCATGGCCTACCCGCTGCGATGACATGCACGGATGGAACCTGCGGTTCGGATGGTGGCCCGCGCCGTGCGTGACGCTACTGCTGCACACTCGCCCATGGCGCGGGTGATGCCACCATGGGCGGGTGGACGCGCCCAGCCTTACCCTCGCCGAGGCCGCCGCCATCCTCCAGCCGCCCCTGTCCGAACGGCAGCTGCGCGCCATCGTCACCGCCCTGGCCTGGCAGCCCGCCGCCTACCGCCGCACCGGCCACGCCGGGCGCCCCGCGCCCGCTTATGACGCGACCATGCTGCTGCGCCTCGGCGCGGCACTCGCCCCGTTCACGAGAGGATGACCATGGATGAAAGCCTGCACCCGGTAACGCGGGCGATCAGGGAGCGCGTTGAGGCGCATGAGGGAACGTCGGCTGCCCAGTGGTACGTGGATGAGCACAGCGTCGACTGCGACGCTGACGAGTTCTGGGCAGTAGTCGATGAGGCGGTGCGCGGCGGCGATGACCACCATGGATGACCTGACCGCGTTCATCACCGCCCGGCTAGACGAGGACGAGGCCATGGCGATAGCGGCAGCCGCCGATGCCACCCGCCTCGCCGGGCGGCCGAACTGGACGTCTGAGGCTGCCATGGTGACCGACGCGGAAGACCTGGACTGGGCGATCTGCGACCTGTCGCCGTACGTCGATGATGAGTGCCTGGCGCGGCACATCGCCCGCCATGACCCGGCCCGCGCGCTGCGGGAGGTAGCCGCCAAGCGCGCCATCGTAGCGCTGCACGCAGTCAACTCCGAGCCAGAGCTGTGGGGCGACAGCCACAGCGATTGGGCCATGCGCGGCCAGCCAACCGGCCATGTCACCTACTGGTGCGGCGAATGCGACTACGACCGGGACTACGGCCACATCGGCAGCCGCCAGGAAGGATGCGCGACCATCCGCGCCATCGCCGCGATCTGGAGTGACCATGGCGACTACCCGGGCGCGGCAGTTGCCCCGTGACCACGGATAACGTAAGTTAATGGGCACGCGACGCATCTGCCTGAAGGGCGGACTGTGATGTCACCAGCCACGTTCCTTGAGCTCCTCGCGGGCGCCGGATGCGCGTGCGCAGGCATGGTCATCCGGGCGTGGCTCATCAACCGTGCCGAGCAACGCAGGCATGACCGGGGCGAATGCAGGGACCCGTACTCAGGCAGGTGCTGACCATGGCCCGCTGGACAGGATCAACAACCGTCAGAGGGTACGGCACAGCCCACCAGGCAGAGCGAGAGCGCCGCCTCAGGGTGTACAAGCCCGGCGACCCGTGCGCCATGGGCGGCGAGCCGATGACGTGGCCCATGCCGCTCGCGCGCCGCTACCTTGACCTGCCGCACGACCATGCCAACGGCGGGTACCTCCCCGGACTGTCCTGCCGCAAGCACAACCGCGGCGAAGGAGCAGCACGCGGCAACCGCATGCGCCCCCGCAAGCCCAGGCCATTCGCGACATCACGCGCCTGGTAGGGGGGGAGGGGTCACGACGCGACCCGGGCCACCCTCCTGGACTGGACGGACCGCCTGCGGCGCGAGCGGGGCGCCGGCTTCCCGCGCAAGGTC
>Ga0137403_10010288_pt1 | contig 10360 bp, 9 predicted proteins | sample CZOMad2_1_16fung_FD_122057 | JGI IMG/M metagenome (GOLD analysis project Ga0137403, IMG submission 122057) | Vadose zone soil fungal communities from Angelo Coast Range Reserve, California, USA - CZOMad2_1_16fungal (Hybrid Assembly) | ecosystem: Environmental > Terrestrial > Soil > Vadose zone... | reverse complement strand
TATGCTGGAAAAACAGTGGGCAGAGTAGAGCCGGCACTAGCGCCGAACCGTTTCGCGGTGTTCTGTGCAGGATCTAAGACTCGCTGAGCATCACGCCTGCCATGGCAGCCGGGTTTGTGGTTCGGGTCTGCGCTATCAGCTACCATTTGCAAGCAATGAAGAGTGATCAGCGCGATCTTCTGGGGATTCTCCGCGCACACTGGACTTCTTTCTTACCGATTGCCGCTCTCATACTGGCCGTTATATTTCTGCCGGCGCGGATCATCGGTTCGCCTCTATTCTTTCCAATCGTCTCATTTTCTACTATTGGTTCTGCTTCTTGGCGCGGTGTGGAAGAGCTCACCTCCGCACTAGTGACTTCGCAGCCAGAACGTTAGTCCGCTTCCTCCGGCGCGGCTCCGTGAAACCCGTCCGGGACTGAGCCGTGACCAAAGGGAGCGGTTGCGTCAAGCTAACGAGTCTCCGCGACATGCCACTAGGACCCCGCGACCCAGGGTAGTGCGCTAAATGTGTGCGCCTAGTTCCCAGGGAGGTCGCCTTTCATGATCGTCGGCTGATCTGCCTGCTTTTGATTGAAGCAAGAATTACTCCAGTACCGAACGATGCGCCTGCAAGTACTTGTAGACCGTAAAGCAAGAATTGGTCTCTGTCAGTCAAATAGACGATTGATCCATGGGTATTCAATGAATGAACCCTACCAATTACAGGATCGGGCGATATCGGTCTGGAGAACGCATAATGCGTCCAGAGTCCCCAGGACGCAACGCCTAGACCTAAGCCGATGGCAGCAAGGACATTAGCAAGTAATCGGCCACGGAAATGAATCCTCACTGGGCAACTTTAGCAAGAATCCTATCATTCCTCCAGCAATTCTCCACACAAACCTCCCCTGATATAATTCGTTACATGGAATTCTCCCGCCTTCTATTAGTGCGCCAGAAGTTTTCCGATCGTAGTATCCGCGATGTCCGCGCCGCCGTTTCCGAGGAGCTGGCGCGCTCTCCTTTCGGTGGGCGCTTACCGCCCGGAGCACGCGTGGCGATCGGCGTGGGCAGTCGCGGGATCAGCAACATTGCCACCATCGCGCGCTCGGTTGTCGATTTTTGGAAATCGAAAGGTGCGCGGCCGTTCATTTTTCCCGCGATGGGCAGTCACGGCGCGGCCACCGCGGAGGGCCAGGCCGACGTGCTGGCGCATTACGGCATCATCGAAGCCACCATGGGATGCCCGGTGGTCAGTTCGCTCGACGTGGTGCCCGTGGGGCGCACGCCGGACGGCATCGAAGCCTTCATGGACCGCAATGCCTACGAAAGCGACGGCGTCATGCTGGTGGGCCGGGTCAAATGGCACACCGATTTCGCGGGGAAAATCGAGAGCGGTCTGTTCAAGATGATGGCCATCGGGCTCGGCAAGTTCGCCGGCGCGCAGCGTTATCACACCTATGCTTACAAGCTGGGGCTCGAGCATGTCATCCGCAGCGTGGGACGCCAGGTGCTGGCGTCGGGAAAGATTCTGGGAGGTCTCGCCATACTCGAGGACGCGCACCACGCGACCGCGCAAGTCACCGCCGTGCCGGTCGAAGAAATGGAGCAGCGGGAAGAGGAATTACTGCGCCTCGTGAAATCCTGGATGGGCCGCATCCCCCTGGACCTGGATGTTCTGATCCTGGACGAGATCGGCAAGAACATCAGCGGCGCGGGCATGGATACCAAGGTGGTGAACCGTGGCGTGTACGGCGAGTACAACCCGTGGCCGGATGCGCCCCGCATTGAGCGCATCTTTATTCGAGGCTTAAGTGATCTCAGTTACGGCAACGGCGTCGGCCTGGGAATGGCGGACGTGGTTTCCGACCGCCTGCTGGGCAGGATTGACTGGAACCCCACGCAGATCAACTCACTCACCGCATCGACCCCGGCCGCGATTCGCACCCCGGTCCACTTCCCTACGGACCGCGAGTGTCTGGAGCGCATTGCGCCGACCGTAGGCAAGCACGATTTGCGGGAAGTGACTTACGGATGGATTCGAAACTCGCTCGAGCTGGCGTCGATCGCGCTGAGCGAGAACTTGAGGCGGCAGATCGGGCAGAATCCGAATCTGGAGATCCTGGGTGAGCCGCGGCCCGTGGAATTTGATTCCGCAGGCAATCTGATGGATATGTTGGTGCCGGCCGGCGAGGTCGTTGCGACCCACTAACTCCCGGCGGCCAGAACAAAAGTCATCTTCACTTCCGCCGGTAACGCATGCCGGCGGTGTCTCCGGCGGCGTTTCATTTCCACACGGCGCGACCACAATCCCAGGCGAGTTGCACCGCGGCCGCGCTTCCCGCCGATCCGGTATGTCTCTTAACTGGCCGCCGTGGCAGCCATGACCGAGCTGATTTTCGAGAAAACCGTGCTGATGCTGCTCGCAATCTGGGGCATCACAGCCGCGGACGCAACGGCAATAAAACCGGCCATCAGCGCGTATTCGATCAGATCCTGAGCACGTACATCCCGCCGTAGCCTCATCCATAGCCTGCGGTACAGGCCAGCCTCCCGGGTCCATCCTTTCTGCTGCATTCGTTTCCTCCTTTCCTGCACCCCAAGGTGGGTGACGCGCAGGCGCGCACCCCCACCTGCGCACAATGTCGGTTAGCTGGCTGCTGCTGACGCCATCACCGAGTTGATTTTCGAGAACACCGTGCTGATGCTGCTTGCGATATTGGGCATCAGCGCTCCCGCCGCGACCGCCACGAAACCCGCCATCAGCGCGTATTCGATCAGGTCCTGGCCGTGTTTGTCTTTCCAGATCTTCAGGGCTAAGAATGCTTTGGTCATCTTTTTCATGGTTCCTCTTCCTCCTCGTGGATCAATACAACGGGGAATCTAGTTCGAGCCTACCAGCGGGCCAGCGGACCGGAAATTGGGTTTAAGACTTAGATCGCCTTCATAAGCATCTAGTACGGTGGCGTAGATCCGGTAACGGGAATCCGCCGACCGGTACACCAGGCGGAACTGGTACGGATGCTCACGCAGCAAATCGGCGGTCAGCCGTGCCAGAACTGTCCCGTACTGATCGTGCTCCATGCTGCCGATCCGCAGCAGTGTGCGTCCCGCCGGGATGGGATGCGGGGAGATTTCCCGCTGCAAGGACTGCGGTAGCGGCGGCCTCACGTTTCGAAGCAGACGTCGTGCGAGATCCGTGCGAGGATGCCCAAACACTTGCCAGACCGTTCCCTGCTCTACGATGCGCCCGTGATCCAAAACGGCAACGCGATCACAGATTTCGCGTATCACGCTCATCTCATGGGTGATGAGCACAATAGTCACCCCAAGAGTTTCCTTGAGATCTTTGAGCAACCGCAAGATCGACAATGTCGTTTCCGGGTCCAGGGCCGACGTGGCTTCATCCGACAGCAGCAGCGATGGGCCCGACGCCAGCGCCCGAGCGATTCCGACGCGTTGCTTCTGGCCGCCGGAAAGCTTCGACGGATAGGTGCCGGCCTTGTCACGCAGGCCGACCAACTCCAGCAGGCGCTCGACTCTTTGCGCTCGCGAGAGGCGATCCTGGCCGGCCAGCTTGAGCGGAAGTTCAACATTCTCGAATACCGTCTTCATGGCCAGTAGGTTGAAATGCTGAAAGATCATGCCGATCTTGCGACGTACTCGATTTAAACCCGCCTCATTCAGCAAGGTCAGGTCCTCGCCGTCGACGACGACGCGACCCGAATCGATCTTTTCCAAGGCGTTGATGGTTCTAATGAGAGTGGATTTGCCGGCACCGCTGCGGCCAATGATGCCGAATACTTCCCCGCGCCCGATCTCCAGGCTGACTCCATCGAGCGCAACGACTGCACCAAATGCTCGATGCAAAGACTCGAGCCGCAGAATCGGCGTCGTAGAAACCTGTTCGGAGATGCCGCGGGCACCGGCTGCCTCGAGGATCGCAGCGGCGGGTTGCCGCACGGGGTCGGGGAGCCACATCCGCGGCAGGCTACCACGAGATCACTTCGGGCTCTCATAGCAAGTGATTCTATGGATGTGCCTAACATGTATGTGGTTGCCCGGTAGGGGGCCTGGCGGCATAATAGAAGGTTCAGTTTTGCGGAGAATGGATTTCATGGCTGACCTGGCGATCTACTACGAACATCCGACCTGGTTCGAGCACCTGTTCAACGCGCTTCAGCGCCGGGGAATCGAATGGTCGCCTTTGCGGATTCAGGATTACATCCTTGATCCGACGGAGTTGTCGGCCCCTGCGCCGGTGGTCTTCAATCGACTAGCCATGTCATCTTATCTCCGCCAGGCGGAGCATGCGACCTACCATGCCCTTGCCGCAATCGCTCACTGGGAACTGGCCGGGGCTCGTGTCATCAACGGTTCGGCTGCGCTCCATGTCGATACCAGCAAGTCACGGCAGTTGAGTCTGATTCGATCTCTCGGATTTGCAGTACCCCGGACCCGCGCCGTGCATCGGCGCGAGGACGTGAATATTGCCGCCGCTGAGATCGGATTTCCGGTCATCGTCAAACCGAACATCGGCGGCTCCGGGTCCGGCGTGGCGCGGTACGAAAACGCCGTTCAATTGGACGAGGAACTGGGCTCCGGGCGAGTGTCGATCGGCATCGACGGTGTAACTCTCGTACAGGACTATGTGCCGGCTCGTGATGCCCGGGTAATCCGTTGCGAGACGCTGAACGGCCGCTTCCTCTATGCAATTGCGCTGAATGGCGCCGGAACCACCTTTGATCTGTGCCCGGCGGATGTCTGCATGGTGGACAAGCCCACCATTACGATCGAGGCCTATCAGCCGCCCAAAGAAATCGTGTCGGCTGTTGAGGCAATTGCCCGCGCGGCGCACCTGGATATAGGCGGTATCGAGTATCTGATCGATGACCGGGACGGCACGGCGCGATTTTACGACATCAATGCGCTCTCGAATTTCGTGGCCCGGCCATTGGACGTATTGGGGTGGGATCCCCACGAGAAGCTCGTGGATTTTCTCGTGGATACCATGGGGAAAAGAAGGCGCGCCGCATGAGGTTCGGCTACTGGGCGCCGGTTTTTGGAGGCTGGCTGAGAAACATCCGGGATGAGGGCATGGAGGCGACCTGGGAGTACATGAGCCGCCTTGCGCGTCGGTCCGAGCAGATCGGATACGACCTGACCCTCATCGCTGAACTGAATCTGAACGACATCAAGGGTATCCGCGAGCCCGCGATGGATGCCTGGTCGACTGCGGCGGCTCTGGCCGCCGTGACGGAACGGCTCGAGCTCATGGTCGCCGTGCGGCCGAACTTTCATCAGCCCGCGCTGTTTGCCAAGCAGGCGGCCAATGTCGATCAAATCTCGCGGGGCCGTTTGTCGCTGAACGTCGTCTCCTCTTGGTGGCGCGATGAGGCAATTCAGTATGGCCTCGCGTTCGACGAACACGATGATCGCTACGGGCGGACGCGGGAGTGGCTGGAGGTCGTGGACGGACTCTGGTCCGAGCCGGTCTTTAATCATCGAGGTGAGCGCTACACACTGATCAATGCCATCTGTTCGCCGAAGCCCGTGCGGCAGCCCCGCCCAATGGTGTATGCCGGCGGCGAGTCCGATGCGGCGAAGTCCCTGATCGCCGAGCGTTGCGATGCCTATGTCATGCACGGGGATGAGCCGCAGGTGATTGCCAAGAAGATCGCCGACATGCGCGCGCGGCGGGAACAGGCAGGAAAACCTCCCATGGTGTTCGGCATGGCGGCTTATTCGATCGTGCGTGATTCCGACTCGGAGGCGCAACGGGAGGTTGAGCGCATCACCACCATTGATCCGCAGGCAGCAGGCTTTGACAACTTTGACCAGTGGCTGTCGGGGACGCAGCTCGAGCGCGAGTTGAAGCGTCATGAATATTCAGTGTCCAATCGCGGCTTACGCCCCCGCCTGATCGGCACACCGGCTTACATTCGTGATCGTGTCGCGGAATTCGAGGCGGCAGGGCTGGATCTCCTGCTGCTGCAAATGAGTCCTCAGGCCGAGGAAATGGAGCGCTTTGCGGCGCAAGTCATTGCCGACTAGCGCGAGCGGGCTGCCTCGGATGGGATCTACTTGCCCTCGTGATCAACGGCATCGTGGGCGCCGGCATCTTCGGATTGCCCGCCAAAGTGCAAGCGCTGCTCGGCGTCTTTGGACTCGTGGCCATCGGTGTTTGTGCGGCCGTTATCGGACTCGTTATCCTATGTTTCGCCGAGGTGGCCAGCCGGTTTACCGAGACCGGGGGCCCATTCGTCTACGCGAGTGCGGCTTTCGGACCGTTCGCCGGCTTCTTGACGGGGTGGATCCTGTGGGTGGCGCGCGTCACGGGAACGTGCGCCATCTGCAACCTCTTGCTGCAGTACATCGCCTACATCCGCCCTGAATTCGAACAGGGCATCGGCCGTGCCATGATGGCCTCGGGGATCCTCGGCTCCTTGACGGTTATTCATTACCTCGGCGTGAAGCGCGCGGCGCTATTCGGCAACCTCGTCACCATCGTGAAGTTGATTCCGCTGATCATTTTTGTCGTGATCGGCCCGTTTCACATGGATCCGACGCACTTTGTCATTGGCGGACCTCCGGTCAATGCGAAATTCGCCGAGGCGGTGTTGCTGCTGTCATTCGCCTTCGTGGGCTGGGAAAACGTCGTGGTCTCGGCGGGCGAGATGCGCAACCCCCAACGCGACCTGCGTGTCGCTGCCGAAGCTGCGGCGGACTTCCGGTGTGCCGGCGGCGCGTTTCGTACTGCCCGGCGGGCTCATCATACCTGGCGCGGCGCTCGCGCTGATCTTATGGCTGATCGCGAGCTCGTCCTGGGCGGAAACGCGTGATGTCACTATCATGACGTTACTAGGCGCTCTCCTTTATGGAATAGGGCGTTGGCATGGAAGGCGGACTGGCCCGGGCCCCTTGAACCTCCAACGGAAGACATCATGACTTGCTATGTGACTCATTTGGAATGTGCGAACTGCTTCGAACGCTACGCTGCAAACCAAGCCCATGGATTGTGCGTGAAATGCCAAAAGCCGCTGTGGGTGCGCTACGACCTGGATGCGGTCCGTGGCGGATTTGCCAAGAGGGATTTGGCCGCGCGCGCGCCCACGATGTGGCGATATCGTGAATTGTTGCCCATCCAAGACTCGGAGAACATCGTCTCGCTCGGGGAAACCGTGACGCCGCTCCTGCCGGCGCCGCGTCTTGCGGCGGCGTTCGGCATGCGTGAACTCTTTGTGAAAGATGAAAGCCGCCTACCGACCGGCAGCTTCAAGGCGCGCGGTATGGCGATGGCCATCACCAAGGCCCGGGATTTCGGGGTCCGTCGAGTGGCCGCGCCCACCGCCGGCAACGCCGGAGGGGCGATGGCGGCCTACGCCGCCCGCGCCGGCATGGAGTCCTACGTATTCATGCCGCAGGACACCCCGACCATCAACGCCAAGGAGTGCTGGTTGGCGGGCGCGAAGACATTTTACGTCAATGGCCTCATCAATGACTGCGGCCGAATCGTCGGGGACGGGAAGACGAAAAAAGGTTGGTTTGATCTGTCCACGTTGAAGGAGCCGTATCGAATCGAAGGCAAGAAAACCATGGGTTTGGAATTGGCGGAACAACTCGATTGGCAGTTGCCGGACGTCATTTTGTATCCGACTGGCGGAGGCACGGGGCTCATCGGCATGTGGAAGGCGTTCGCCGAGCTCGAGCACTTGGGCTGGTTGAAGTCGTCGCGCAAGCCACGAATGATCTCTTGCCAGAGTGAGGGATGCGCACCCATTGCGCGGGCGTTTGATAGGGGTCAGAGGTTCGCCGAGAAATTCGAGAACGCGGCGACCATCGCCAGCGGTGTCCGCGTACCCGCGGCGGTCGGGGACTTCATGATACTCGACGCGGTTCGGGCAAGCGGCGGAACGGCTATCGCAGTGGCCGAAGGCGCCATCGAGCCATGGATGAGAAAGGCGATCGCACTCGAAGGCTTGTCGATCTGCCCCGAGACTGCGGTTTGCTTTGCGGCGCTCGAGACACTTCTCGCGCGCGGTGACATTAGGCCTGGGGAGCGAATCGTCATCTTTAATACAGGCGCTGCGCAGAAATACCCGGAGGCAGTTCACGAAGAAATACCCCTCCTCGACATCCGGCATCCCATCGATTGGGCGCAAATCTAGGGCGGCAGCGGCGGATACCCTGCCCCTCATCGACCCTCGAGTGATCCACTCAATCGCGCTCGACAATCCATGGCGTGCTGTCTCATTCCCGCGAACCTGGTGATAATGAATCAATTCTCTGCGATCGTAAAAAAGCCTAAGATCAAGCATAACTCGCTGCGCGCGCCTTGCGCCGTCCAATCGTGGGAGAACATCAAAATGAGCCTTCGTGCGCTACGCTCCCTCCAGATATTGTCATGGCTGATCATTTGCGCGGGGCCGGCGTGGTCCGCGGAGGCCTACCGGCCGATCGATCACACCATGGCGGACAAGACGATCACCCTTACGGGGCATGATCTCAGCATCGACCAGCTCGTTCAGATCGCCCGTCACGGCGCGAAGGTCGCGATCAGCGCCGAGCTTCGTCAAGGGGCCGCGGATTCCTTCGGATTGATCCTCGAGGCTCAGGCTGAAGGGGTACCCGTGTATCTGTTCAATCGGATGCCCGGGTCGGGTCGGGAGATCGTATCGCTGAAGGGCGATCCGGACTCCGAGGAGTACAAGGCGGAAATCGCTCGCCGGTACGATGATTCCTCCCCCGGCATGGCCGAGTCTCTGGGCTTCGGCACGGACGTTCCAGACGAAGAGATCGGGCGCGCGATGCTGGCGGTGGACCTCAACAACATGCGCTATCTCGCCGCGAGCCCCGGTTTCGTGTTGGGGCTAGCCGACCTCCTGAATCACGGTGTCACGCCGGCGGTGCGCTGGCGCGGCGCCATCGGCGAGGCCGACTTCGTGCCCACCGGCGCGGTGCTCCGCGGCCACGGCTATGCCTACTATCAAGGGACCCGCATGCGCGCCGCGGAGGCGCTCGCCAAGGCCGGCCTCAAGCCCATCAAGTTCGATGGCGCCGACGGCAACCTCATCACCACCAGCGCGTTGAGCGCCGGCTTTGCGGGATTGCTGGTCTATGACTTGCGCCGCCTGATCGAGTGGCAGGACCTCATCTGGGCGATGGATCTGAACGGCATGAACGGCAGCATTGGTCCCCTCACCATGCCCGTGCAGGCCACCCGTCCCTTCGCCTGGTCCAACTTCGCCGCGCTGCGCGTGCTCGACATGCTCAAAGGGAGTTACGTGTTCAACGGCGACTACCGGGTCATTCAGGACCCGGAGAGCCTGCGGGCCACGGTATGGCGTGACGGCGGAGTCTGGCAGGCCTGGGCACGATTGCGCGACAACACCTTGATCCAGATGAACTCGACCGATCACAACCCCACCATCCGTCCGGACGTCTCGCCCTCCGATTCTTGGGAACTGTCGACCCCCCAACTCATGAAATACTACGTGAAGGGCGGCAAGTTCTCCCACGGCAAACATGGGTTTGTGCTCTCGAATTCGGACTGGGATCCCTATCCGCTGGTCGACGATGTCGAGGAATTTCCGATCTCGCTGTCGAACCTGATGGTCGCCGTCGTTCAGCGCATGCACCGTTTCGACGACACGTTCTTCACCGTCGCCGACGCGGGCGAGGTGCTCAAGGCGCACGGAATCGGTGGCAGCGCCAGCGGTATCGGCGGGGGCGGCGGCGGCGGAATCGTCGACGCGCTGTGGCAGGAGCTGAAGCCGCTCGCCAACCCGGTGGCGCCGGACGGCGTCACCGCCGACAAGGGGGTGGGCGACTTGGATGCCGTGCCGATGCTGAAGCTCATGCGTCTCAAGCAGGCCATGGACGTATCGCGCGACATCCTGGGTCAGGATCTCTTGAATGCCGCGTTCTGGATGGATGTTCGCAAGCTCGAGCGCCCGGACCGCACGTTCGGCGCGGCTCCCACGGCGGTGTGGACCGCCTTTCGGCAGGTGGCGCCTTTCCCTCCCGACGCCGCAGCCGCGCGCGCCACCGAGTCGCTCGGCAATATCGCGACACAATTCTTGCAGTCGCGGCCGCCGGAGAGCTTCTACGCCGCGGCGTCGATTCCGATGCCTGGCGGGGACGCCGCGACTGCGCCCCGGGCCGAGCCGAAGCACGTCATCCGTTGATGCTACGAGATGCAGCTCTCAACTGCCACTGCGGATGACGGTCACGTCGGTACCCGAACTCACGAGCGAGAAGTCCGCCGCACTCATCGTTACGCGGAAGACCCCGTCTTCCAACCCTGCCGGATCTCCCGATAACGGAAACAATCGACGAGGTGATCGTTTACCATGCCGACCGCCTGCATGTGGGCATAC
>Ga0137403_10010287_pt1 | contig 10361 bp, 8 predicted proteins | sample CZOMad2_1_16fung_FD_122057 | JGI IMG/M metagenome (GOLD analysis project Ga0137403, IMG submission 122057) | Vadose zone soil fungal communities from Angelo Coast Range Reserve, California, USA - CZOMad2_1_16fungal (Hybrid Assembly) | ecosystem: Environmental > Terrestrial > Soil > Vadose zone... | reverse complement strand
GGCGCCGAGGGTGGTGCCGGCCAGCGCGGTCTGAATGTCGGCGCCGGTGAGAAGGCCCGCCACGCCGATGCTGCCGCCGAACCACTGGTTGGCGACCGGGATCACCCGGGTATGCAGCCCGCCCACCTCGAGGGCCTCGAGGAGGCGTCGCAGGCGCGGCGCGTACATCTCGCCCGTGACCACGGTGACCGCGCGGGGCCGCGCCAGGCGGACGGGCGCGCGGCGGCGCGCGCGGGCCCAGCCGTCCTCGAAGCGGCGTACCAGGCCGATCCCGTCCTCCGCCACCGGGAAGCCCTCGTACGCGGCGCTGGACGGCAGCGGCAGACCGGCCTGGAGATAGAGCTCGTCCCCGCCCCAGACGACGCGGCTGCCCAGCCGCGCGCGTAGCTCGGCCTGCCAGCCGGCGAGGGTGCGCACGAGGTCGCGGGCCTCCTCTGCGGTGAGGGTGCGGAGGCGCGGGAGGCGCTCGCGATGCGCGGTGAGGCCCACCGGCACCACCGCCACCGTGGCGACGGCGGGGTGGAGATCGGCCAGCTCGCGGACGGAGCGCTCCAGCGCGGGGCCGTCGTTCCAGCCCGGGCAGAGCACGATCTGCGCGTGCATGCGGATGCCGCCGCGCGCCAGTCGCGCCATGAGCGGCATGAGGTCGCGCTTCACGCGCGGCTCGCCCAGGAGCCGGTGGCGGAGCTCGGGATCGGTGGCGTGCACCGAGATGTAGAGCGGCGACAGCCGCTGCGTCTCGATCCGGGCGAGCTCCGCCTCCTCGAGATCGGTGAGGGTGATGTAGTTGCCGTGGAGGAAGGAGAGGCGGAAGTCGTCGTCCTTGACGTAGAGGCTCTTCCGCATCCCGCGCGGCAGCTGGTGGATGAAGCAGAACACACACTTGTTGGCGCAGGTGGAGATCTCGCCCGGGGTGGGGCCGAGGAGCTCGAGTCCGAGATCGGGGCCGCGCCGCACCAAGGTGAGGCCGGTGGTCTCGCCGTCCCGCTCCACCGCGCAGGACAGGCGCGCGTCGCCCGCGTTGAAGTGGAAGTCGATGACGTCGCGCACGCGCTCGCCGTTGATGGCCACGATCCGGTCGCCCGCGCGCAGGCCCGCGCGCCCCGCCGCGCCCTCGCGCGCCACCGCGCCCACCACCACGCCGTCCTCGTCCCCGCGCCGCCGCGGCGCCATGTCAGCTCCGGCCCGCCACGCTGGCGGGCGGATTGAGCTGCTTGAGTCCCTGCACGATGTACTGGAGCCCGGAAACGACGGTGAACGCCGCCGCGAGCCAGGCGAAGAGCCGGGGGATCAGCGGGCCGGTCATGAAATAGTAGAAGAGCATGGCCGACACCACCGTGCCCATCTGGAGCACGGTGGACATCTTCCCGATCCAGGTGGGCGCGGGGTGCACGGTGCCGCCCGCCACGTGGATGACGAGCACGCCCACCGACAGGATCAGGTCCCGGCTCACCACCACCGCGGTGATCCAGAACGGGATGACCTTGAGGTAGGTGAGGGTCACGAAGGCCGACGTGAGCAGCAGCTTGTCGGCCACGGGATCGAGGAACGCGCCCAGCCGCGACTGGCTGCTGCGGCGCCGCGCGATGTACCCGTCGAGCATGTCGGTGAAGCTCGCCAGGCAGAACACCACGAAGGCCTCCCCCACCCGGCGATACACGAGCAGGGTGACGAAGACGGGGATCAGGAGGATCCGGAGCGTGGTGAGCCAGTTGGCGAGTCCCATGGGCCGGCGGCGCCTCAGGCTTCGTGCCGGTAGGGCGCCAGCTGGGTGGCGAGGCGCCGGGGCACCTCGACCTCGACGCGGATACCCTCGGGCAGATCCGCGCGTTCGATCACCCGCCCGCGGTCGTAGCAGACGGCGAGCGCGGGCCCGTCGCGGTAGGGGATGAGAAGCCGCATCCGCTCCACGCGCGGGCGGAACGCCTGATCGATGCGCTCGAGCAGCGTGTCCATCCCCTGCCCGGTGCGCGCGGAGATGGCCACCCCGTTGAAGCGCGCCACGAGATGTCCCAGGGCGGCGTCCGCCTCCAGGCGGTCCACCTTGTTCAGCGCCACGATGATGGGCCGCTCGGCCAGGCCCAGCTCGTCGAGGAGGCTCTCCACCGCCGCCATCTGCTCGTCCACCCCGGGATGGCTCGCGTCCACCACGTGAACGAGGAGGTCCGCCTCCGCCAGCTCCTCCAGCGTGGCCTTGAAGGCGGCCACCAACTGATGCGGCAGCTTGCGGATGAAGCCCACGGTGTCGGTGAGGATGAAGGGCGCGTGGCTCGGCCCGGAGACCAGGCGCGCCGCGGGATCGAGGGTGACGAAGAGCTGGTCCGCGGCCACCCGGCTCGCGCCGGTGAGCTGATTGAGCAGCGTGGTCTTCCCGGCATTGGTGTAGCCGACGAGCGCGACCACGGGATAGCCGGTGGCCGAGCGCCGGTCACGCACGAGACGGCGGTGCACCCGCACGCGCTTGAGCTCCCCGCGGATCTTCTCGATGCGGTGGCGGATCATCCGCCGGTCGGACTCGAGCTGAGTCTCGCCCGGTCCCCGCGTCCCGATACCGCCGCCCAGCCGCTCGAGATGCTTCCACTGGCGCACCAGGCGCGGCAGCAGATAGGAGAGCTGGGCGAGCTCGACCTGGAGCTTCCCCTCCATGGTGCGCGCCCGCTGGGCGAAGATGTCGAGGATGAGCGCGGTACGGTCGATGACCTTGAAGCCGAGGGTCCCGCCGAGGTTGCGCTCCTGGATGGGCGAGAGCGCGTCGTCGGAGATCATCAGGTTGGCGCCCTGCTGCTTCGACCAGTCACGCATCTCCTCGACCTTGCCCTTGCCGAAAAAGAGTGCGGGGGTGGGCGCGCGCCGGTCCTGGGTCATGCGCCCGATCACCTCGGCCCCGGCGGACTCGGCCAGCCGGCCCAGCTCGTCCAGGGACTCATCCACCTCGAAGCGCGGCTGCTTGGGCAATCGCAGCGCCGTCAGCACTGCCTTCTCCCGCGTGCTCACTCCGTCACTCCCTCCTCCCGTGCCAGGGTCTCCACTGTCCGCGCCGCGCCGTCGAGTCCGCCCACCGCGTCGACGTCCAGCCAGCGCACCTCGGGATCGCGCGCGAACCAGGTCATCTGGCGCTTGGCATAGCGGGTGGTGTCCCGGATCATCAGCCGAGTCGCCTCGGCCTCTGTCATGTCGCCCCGGAGTACCGCGCAGAACTGCCGGTAGCCAATGCCCCCCATGGCGGGGAGCGCTTCATCATACCCTGCGGCGAGGAGCTCCTGCACTTCGCTCATCATCCCACGGGCCACCATCGCCCGCACCCGATCCGCGATCCGCCGGCCCAGCGCCTCGCGCGCCTGGCGGAGGCCCACCATGAGCAGTCGAAAGGGGGGCACCGCCGAGCGCCAGTCGGCCGGCTCGGCCCCCCCCCCGCCCAGGGTGAGGACCTCGAGCGCCCGCACGAGCCGGACCCGGTCTCGGGGGTGCAGGCGCGCCGCCGCCGCCGGATCCCGCTCGGCCAGGCGTTGATGGAGCGCTTCGGAGCCCTGGGTGGCGGCGAGCGCTTCGAGCGCGTCCCGCAGCGCGGGATCCGCGGGCGGCGCCGGATGCAGGCCCTTGAGGAGCGCCCGGACGTAGAGCCCGGTGCCGCCCACCACCACCGGTAGCCGGCCCCGCGCCCGGATGCCCGCGATGGCCTCCAGCGCGTCCCGGCGGAACCGTGCCGCGTGATAGCGCTCGGGCGGATCCACCACGTCGAGGACGTGATGGGGCAGCGCCGCGCGCTCGCCCGCGGTGGGTTTGCCGGTGCCGATGTCCATGCCGCGATAGACCTGGCGGGAATCCGCGTTCACCGCCTCCAGGCCCAGGCGGGCGGCCAGGCGCACGGCGACGTCGGTCTTCCCCACCGCGGTGGGGCCGACGAGGACGAGGAGCGGGGGGTGCTCGTCTGCTGGGCGGCGACTCTGATTCTTCATATTGCTCGTCTCGCCTGCGGCTCGCCTCGCCCTACCACGTTCTGCGCAGCTCCTTCCGAATTTCCCGGAGGGACAGGCGCGAGACGATGGGACGCCCGTGGGGACAGAAGTACGGCGTGCGCGTGGCGGAGAGATCGCTCAGGAGCCGGCGCATCTCCTCGCGCTCGAGCGGCGCCGGCGCCTTGATGGCGGCGCGGCAGGCGACGAAGGCCAGCGCGCGGTCGAGCTGCGGCGCCGCGCCCTCCTTGCCGGGGCTGGCCAGCTCCTCGAGCATGCGCGTGATGAGCCGCCGGGGCTCCCGCCGGGCGAGGAGCGCGGGCACCGCCCGGACGAGACAGGTGGCGCCGCTCCAGCCCTCCAGCGCGAAGCCCAGCCGCTCGAGCGTGGGCGCCCACTCGACGAGCAGCTCTCGCTGGCCGGGCGGCAGCTCGAGCGTCTCCGGGAAGAGCAGATCCTGAGAGGCGAGCGGCGCCGCCGCCAGATCGGCCTCCAGCCGCTCGAAGAGCACGCGCTCGTGGGCCACGTGCTGGTCCACGAAAAATACCTCCTCGTCGGTGGCCGCCACCACGAAGGTGTCCTGGAGCTGGCCCACCACGGCGCCGAAGAGGTCGCGACCGAAGGGCGCGGCCGCCTCGTGAAAGAGGCCCGGCTGTCGGCCCGCGTCCTGGCCGGGCTCTCCAACCACCGTGACCGCCGTGCTCCCGGTCACCATGGTGGCCGCGGGATCCGGGACGCCGGCCGGCCCCACGCCGCCCTGGTGCTGGACCACGTCGGCCGCGCGAAGCGCCGCGTGCGCCGCCACATAGAGCGCCTCCTGGACCAGGCGGGGCGAGCGGAAGCGCACCCAGGCCTTGGTGGGGTGGACATTGACGTCCAGCTCTTGCGGCGGCAGGTCGATCCAGATCACCGACACGGGGTGCTGGTCTCGGGCGAGGAGGGGCCGATAGGCGTCGAGCAAGGTTTGCGTGAGGAGGGTGTCGCGCACGGGCCGCCCGTTCACCACCCACGTCATCTCCTCGCGACTGGCGCGCGCGGCCTGCGGCGGCGCGATGAGACCCACCAGGGCCAAGCCGTCGGCGGCGTGGCGGAGCTCGAGCATCTTGCCCGCGACCTCCCAGCCGTAGATGGCGCCCACGCGGTCGCGCAGGCTCTTGGCTCGCGGCGCGGTGAGTGCCGGGCGTCCGTCGTGCGTCACCGCCAGGTGTAGATCGGGATGGGCCAGGGCGATGCTCTGGAGCAGGCGCAGCGCCAGCGCGAGCTCGGTGCGCGCGGCCTTGAGGAACTTGAGCCGCGCCGGCGTGTTGAAGAAGAGGTCGCCCACCTCCACCGTGGTGCCGGTGGGCGCGGCGACCGCGAGGGGCGCCTCCGCCGCCCCGCCCTCGCCGCGCAGCAGCGCCCCCTCGAGGGCGCCCCTGGCGCACGAGACCAGCGAGAAGCGGCTCACCGCGCAGATCGCGGGCAGGGCCTCGCCGCGGAAGCCGAGGGTCTGGATGGCGTCGAGGTCCGCGTCGGTGGCGATCTTGGACGTCGCGTGCCGCGTGAGGGCCCAGCCCAGCTCCTCCGCGGTCATCCCCACGCCGTCGTCGCGCACGCGGACGAGCTGGCGGCCGGCGTCGCGGAGATCCACCGTGATCTGGGTGGCCTCCGCGTCCAGCGCGTTCTCCACCAGCTCCTTGACCACGGAGGCTGGGCGCTCCACCACCTCGCCCGCGGCGATCTTGTTCACCAGGTGCTCGGGCAACAGCTTGATCCGGCTCACTGGGGGCGCTCCCGGATCATGCGCTGCCACTCGGCCAGGAGGTTGAGCGCCGCGAGCGGGGTCATGGTCCCGATCTCGAGCGCGGCGAGATCCTTGAGGATGGGATCGCCGCCCGGCGGAAAGAGGCCGAGCTGCACGGCCTCGCGCCCGGTCGTTTCGGGGGACGACGGCGCACTGGCGGCAGCCAGCGCGGCCCGCTCGCTCTCCAGCTCGCCCAGGATGGCCTTGGCCCGGGCCACCACCGCGGCGGGCAGCCCGGCCAGGCGCGCGACCTGGATGCCATACGAGCGGTCGGTGCCGCCGGGCCGCACCGTGTGGAGGAAGATGATCTCCTCGTTCCACTCGCGGACCGCCACGTGGAAGTTCCGGACCCGGGGCAGCCGGTCCGCCAGCGCGGTGAGCTCGTGATAGTGGGTGGCGAAGAGCACCTTCGCCCCGTGCGCGCCCTCGTGCAGCGCCTCCGTCACCGCCCAGGCAATGGCCAGCCCGTCGAGGGTGGAGGTCCCCCGCCCCACTTCATCCAGCAGCACCAAGCTGTGGGCGGTGGCGTTGTGGAGGATGCTCGCGGTCTCGACCATCTCCACGAGAAAGGTGCTCTGGCCGCGGGTGACATTGTCCTGGGCGCCCACGCGCGTGAGGATGCGGTCCACCAACCCGATGCGCGCGGAGGCGGCGGGGACGAAGCTCCCCATCTGGGCCAGGATCACCAAGAGCGCGGTCTGGCGCATGAACACACTCTTCCCGCTCATGTTCGGCCCGGTGAGGATGACGATCTGGGTGCGGTCGGGGTCGAGGCCGACGTCATTGGGCGTGAACGCGCGCGCCCCCGTCGCCTCGATGACGGGATGGCGGCCCCCGGCGATCTCGAGCACCCGGCTCTCGTCCACCAGGGGGCGCACCCAGCCGCGGAGATGCGCCACGTCACCAAGCGCGGCGAGGGCGTCCAGGACCGCCACCGCGCGCGCGGTGCGCAGGAGCGTCTCCGCCTGCGCCGCCACGCGGGCGCGGACCTCGACGAAGAGCTCGAACTCGAGCGCCGCCATGCGCTCCTCCGCGCCCAGCGCGCGGCTCTCGTACTCCTTGAGCTCGGTGGTGACGTAGCGTTCCGCGCCCACGAGGGTCTGGCGCCGCACGTAGTCGGCGGGAATCTTGGCCGCGTGGGTGTTGCTCACCTCGATGGAGTAGCCGAAGACGCGATTGAAGCGCACGCGCAGCGAAGGGATGCCGGTGCGCGCGCGCTCGCGGCCCTCCAGCGAGGCGATCCACGTCTTCGCGTCCCGGGCGGCGCGGCGCAGCTCGGCGAGGTCGGCGCTCCAGGACTCCCGGATGAGCCTCCCCTCCCGGAGCTCCCGCGGTGGCTCGTCCTCGAGCGCCTCCTCCAGGAGGCGTCCCAGGTCGGGCAGCGCCGCTACCTCTCCGGCGAGCTCGGCGCAGAGCGGCGCGCCCAGCCGGCCGAGCGTCTCGCGCAGGGCGGGCAGCACCCGTAGTGAAACGCGGAGCCCGACGAGGTCGCGGGCATGCGCGACACCCAGCGCGGCGCGACTGGCCAGGCGCTCGATGTCGCCGATTCCCTCCAGGTGTGCGCGCAGGGCGGCGCGAGCCTCCGGCGCGTCGACGAGCGCGCCCACCGCCGCCTGGCGGCGCGTGATGGCGGTCACATCGCGCAGGGGCCGTAACAGCCACTGGCGCAGGGCGCGCGCACCCATGGGCGTGCGCGTGCCGTCGAGGAGCCCGAACAGGGAGCCCCTTACCGCGCGCTCCTGGGCGGTCTCGAAGAGCTCCAGCGTGGTCACCGCGGTCTGGTCTAGCCCCAGCGCGTCGCCCGCGCTGAAGCGGAGCAGACGCGTGAGATGGCCGAGCCGGTCGCCCTGGGTCTCGCGCAGATACGCCAGGGCCGCGCCCGCGGCCTGCAGCCCGGCCCCCAGCCCGCCCACACCGAATCCATCCAGACTCTCGCCGGAGAAGTGGGCGCGCAGGCGCTCCCGCGCCGGCTCGCGCCGGAACCAGGCGGGATCGCCGAGGGTGAGGGGGACACCGCGCGCGGCCAGCGCGCGGCGTAGCGTCTCGTCCCCCTCGCTGCTGACGAGGATCTCCGCGGGCCGACGCAGCAGTGCGGCCTCCAGGAGGCCGTCCCCCCCGCCCGTATCCTCCCCGGCCCAGAACTCGCCGGTAGACACCTCCGCGAGGGCGATACCCAGCGTGCCGCCGGCGCGTCCCCCCTCTCGCCCACCTTCCCGATGAACGGCCAGGAGATAGTTGCTGGCGGCGCCGTCGAGCATCTGCGTGTCGGTGAGCGTGCCGGGGGTGATGACGCGCACCACCTCACGCCGCACGAGCTTCTTGCCGGGGCCGGGCGCCTCCATCTGCTCGCACACGGCCACCTTCTGGCCCTGGCGGATCAGCCGGGCGATATACGTGTCGGCCGCGTGATGCGGGATGCCGGCCATGGGCGTCGCCTGCCGCGCGGTCAGCGTGATCTGCAGCAGTCGCGCTCCCACGTGCGCATCCTCGGCGAACATCTCGTAGAAGTCGCCGAGCCGGAACAGCAGGAGATAGTCCGGGTAGCGACGCTTCAGCTCCCGGTACTGCTGCATCATGGGCGTGAGCTCGGTGCGGCGAGCGTCCGTCACGCGCGAAAGAGAGCCGCCAGGCGGTCGTAGGTGGTTTCGAGCGATTCGGGCAGGACCTTGGTGTCGGCGATGACGGGCATGAAGTTCGTGTCGCCGTTCCAGCGCGGGACCACGTGGGCGTGCAGGTGACCGACCACGCCCGCCCCCGCCACCCGTCCGAGATTCATTCCGATGTTGAAGCCGTCGGGCTTGTAGCCGGCAGTGAGCGCGCGAACACTCTCCTGGACGAGGGCCATCGTCTCCGCGAGCTCATCGGGGGTGGCGTCTTCGACCTTGGCCACATGCCGGATGGGCATGGCCATGAGATGGCCGGAGGCATAGGGGAAGGTGTTGAGGATGAGGAAGGCGTGCCGGCCGCGCCGGAGAATCAGGGCCCGCCGATCGTCACCGGCGGAGAGAGCGGAGCAGAAAACACATGGGGCTTCGGGCGCCCCGGCGGAAGCCACGTAACTCATCCGCCATGGTGCCCACAGACGATCCACTCGGCAGGACTAGGTGTTGACGAGCTCGCGGAGCCGCTTGCCGACCTTGAAGAAGGGCACGCGCTTCTCCGGCACGCTCACCGCGTCACCGGTTTTTGGATTGCGGCCCTTGCGGGAATTCCGGTGTCGGATCCTGAAGCTGCCGAACCCCCGCAACTCCACCTTGTCCCCCTTGGCGAGCGCATCGGTGATGTTGTCGAAGACGGTATTGACGATGGTCTCCGTCTCCTTCTTGGTGAGGCTCGACACCCTCGAGACTTCGTCGATCAGATCCGCTTTGGTCATGACCTGACTCCCCCCCGTCTCCGCGACCGTCTGACCAGCCCGACTGGACCCACGCTCAGGATGGCGAGGATTCCTGGGTCACGCTAGCATGCCGGCCGAAAGATTGTCAAGAAGGTTGAGGGGTTAGGGGTCACCCCTCCCGGACCCCCTCCCGACTAGTACATCAGGTAGAGCGGCGTCCGGAGGGAGGGCAGCGCCGGCAGGAGCGCCGCGGGGGCGCCCAGACCGAGCTCGCCGCGCAGGAGCTCGGAGAACGAGAACCGTCGCCGCGGGTAGATGACCTTGGGCTTGCCCAGGATGCCGGCGAGCTTGGCGGCGGCCTCCACCGCCTCCTCGAAGCCGCCCAGCTCGTCCACCATCTTGAGCGCGTGCGCCTGCCGGCCGGAGTAGATGCGCCCGTCGGCGAAGGCGCGCACGGCGCCCTCGTCCAGCCCGCGGCCCTTGACCACCGCGGCCACGAACTGCCCGTAGACGTCGTCGAGCAGGGCCTGCAGGATGCGGCGCTCCTCGGGCGTCATGACGCGGGAGAAATTGCCTACGTCCTTGTAGGCCCCCGCTTTGATCACCACGTACTCGACGCCCACCTTCTTGAGCAGGCCCTCGACATTGGCCATCTGCATGATGACGCCGATGGAGCCGGTGAGGGTGCCGGGATTGGCGAAGATCCGGTCGGCGGCCGTCCCGACATAGTACCCGCCCGACGCCGCCACCGCGCCGAAGGAGGCGACCACCGGCTTGCCCGCCTTCCGCACCCGCTCGATGCCCCCCACGATCTCCTGGGTGGGCGCCACCACCCCGCCCGGGCTATTGACCCGGACCACGACCGCCTTCACCGCGGGGTTCTCGGCATGCTCTCGTAGCTCGCGCACGGCCTGATCGCCGTCGAGGATGATGCCCTCGATCTCCACCACCGCGATCCGTGCGCCGCCCGGCAGCGACCCGTCCTCGAGCACCGCCATGAGGATCCAGACGGTGACGAGAAAGGCCACGAGAAGGCCCGCCGCCAGGCCGAGGCCCAGCAGCAGGCTGCGCGCGCGCGATGCCACTCGCTGGCTCCTACTCCTCGTCGTCGAAATCGTCGTCCTGGCGCCGCTTCCGTCCCTTGGCGCCCCGGCCGCGCCCACCGTCGGTCTGCGCCGGCTCGTCGAGCATCACCGCCGCGGCCAGCTCCTTGAGCGAGAGCCCGATGCGCCGCTCATTGGGATCCACGCGGATCACCAGCAGCGTGAGCTCGTCGCCCACGTTGACC
>Ga0137403_10010286_pt1 | contig 10362 bp, 12 predicted proteins | sample CZOMad2_1_16fung_FD_122057 | JGI IMG/M metagenome (GOLD analysis project Ga0137403, IMG submission 122057) | Vadose zone soil fungal communities from Angelo Coast Range Reserve, California, USA - CZOMad2_1_16fungal (Hybrid Assembly) | ecosystem: Environmental > Terrestrial > Soil > Vadose zone... | reverse complement strand
AAGAACAAAGCCCGCAACGAAATCCAAGAGTCTGAAGTTGACCAAGAGCACCAAGAGCGCAAAACCCCATAAGAGCCGGACGAGCAAGAGAATGGCTGGCTCCACCTAGCGTTGTCATCCTATGGCAACGGGAGCACTTGACCCAGGCTGAGATATTACATAGCGGCTGTAAGCGGGCCGGTGGCTTTCAGAGCACGGGTTGCGGAAAGGCCAGGGTTCGGGGGCCGGGCGTGCAATGTGCAAATCCAATGCTGAGCCTCGAACGGCACCAACGGATCCTTCTACGAGCCATCGGAATACGTGATAAAATGCGGAGCGTCCTTAGACAACTGGGAGTAATCATGAGCAACTCCGTATTAACCCGGATCCAAGATGGCTTCAAACAATTATCTACCTCCGGGCAACTGTGGCTGATCAAGCGACTTGTGCATCACGTCCATGAAGCCACCCTGAAACAGAGTAACGACGGAGACGAAGATCTTGCTCTCATGGCTACAGATCCTCAGATCCAAAACGAACTCCGAAGAATTGAGCAGGAGTTTTCCTACGCCGAGGCGGATGGGTTGGAGACAACCTGATTCCCGTTGAACTTGGTGAGCTTTATCTCGTCAATCTGAATCCCGCCCAATGCAGAGAGCAAGTAAGCGGTCGGCAGTCGAAACTCGGTGATTAGTTGAAACCAGCTTGGGTCACTTGAAACCGAAGGGCCAGGGCTATAGATTTCACGGATGACGAAATACCAGGTCGTCATTGATACGGGCGTTTTGGTTTCCGCGCTCAAGTCAAACCGAGGGGCATCGTTCAAAGTATTGTCCTTGATGCCGTCTGGCAAATTCGACTTTCATCTCTCTGTTCCGCTCGTCTGCGAGTACGAATCGGGTTTTGAAGCGAGCGGAACTGGGTTTAGCATGGAGTTCAGAGGAAATTGATGAGCTCTTGGACATCATTTGTTTGTTGGGAATCAAACACGAGATTTGGTATCTGTGGAGGCCACTCCTTCGAGACGCGGGTGACGAGGTCGTTGCAGAGCTGGCAGTAGCTGCTCAAGCTGATGCGATCATCACCCACAACACGAGGGACTTTACGGGCATGGAGAAATTCGGTGTCAAGGTGACCACTCCCAAAGAGTTCTTGCAGGAGATCGGAGAGGCAAAATGAGCACAATTACAATCAATGTGCCGGAATCGCTTTTTGACAAGCTCAAGGAAGCGGCGGAAAAAGATCAGAGTACCCCGGAGCATTTCGCAGTGCTGGCTATAGCCGAAAAGCTATCGAGTCTTATGACGGTGGAATATCTGCGAGAGAGGGCAAGTCGGGCAAAGCTGGATCGCTTTGAAGAACTGTTGTCAAAAGTGCCAGACGCTCAGCCTGACGAATCCGACAGGCTCTAGCTGCAATCGCATTAAGGCTTGGGGGCTGCGCGCCGGAGCTACCTGGTGGTCCCTTCTAGGCTGAGAGCTAATTGAAGCTCACAACGTCCGCGTAAAGCCGACCCTGAAGGCGAATCGTTTCTCGGGCGCGAGCAGGGCGCCGTTGGGCACCACCTTCTGCGCGTTCGGATTCCACGCGAAGATCAGCCTCAGAGGTATATTCAGAACCGGAATAGGGAATCGAATCTCGCCGCCAACCGACGCGCGATAACGCGGAAGGAAGTCCTGGCCGGGTTTGAGCGGCTTGAGTACGGTGAGCACCGTCACCGGCGCGCCCGTCGATTGAACTTGAGTCATCGTTTCGAAACTCTCTTTGACCAGGCTGCGCGCATCGAAGGATGTACCGATGTCGAAGAAGGCCGCGCTTGAAAGCCGCCAGATGATTGGCACTCGATACTCGGCGTTGAACAGCACCTCGGTGTCTCCGCCGATCGGACGCACGTCGCTTGAGACAAATGTCGTTGTGTTCCCATCGCTGATGACAAAGCGGTCCACTCGTGCCAGCGGCGCGATCGAGTTCACATCGTAGCCCCGCACTTCGGTTTCTCCGCCAAGAAAGAAGCGCCTGAACACGGGCACGCCTCTCACTGTCGACAGCGCCTGTTCGCGAAAGGCCTGACCGAACGCGCGGATGTACGAGGCGCGTATGCGAAACCCGATAGCCGCTGGCTCTCGAGATTCATCGTTCTTGTTTCCCAGAGGCCAGAAGCGGCGATAGTCGAAGTACGGCTTAAAAGTATTGAGGCTTCCTCCGAGTGCGCGCGCGCCAAGCTCTGCACCCAGTACGATTCGCTCTCCTCGCTGCGGATCAAGCTCACGATCGAGGGTGTCGTGCAAGAAGATCGGCGTGAGCGAAGCGGTGCGCAGGCCGCCTTGCTCGAGCGTGCGCGGCGTCGCGGTCGTCATCACAAGCGCGTCCGCGAGATTGGTCGACGTGATTGAATAGACGAGTCCAACCCGCGTCGCCGCCGCAATCGTGTACCGTGATTTGTTGAGCGGAAGAAACGCGCCGATGCTCCCGCCCGCCGTGCGTTCCACAAAAAGCGGCTCTCGGCTTTGTAAAAGAGTGTTTGCGTTGACGAACTCTAAGCGCTCGAAGAATCCTGTTAGATCGAAGCTGATCGGCAGCTTTCCATAAGACATCGTCGAGAAGGTGACGCCGCCGCTGCGTTCGCGCGTGCCTATCCGAGCGCGCCCGACGAGCCGGTCGCCCCTGCCGGTCAGGTTAGTGTTTGAGTAATCGAGCGAGATCGAAGCTCCGCCCGTTGTGCCGCCGCCTCCGCTCAGGTCGACCCGCTGATGATCGCGTTCCTTCAGGTGGAGATCGACATCTATGAGACCCGTCGCGTCATCGGGCCTCATCGCGACATCGCTCAGCTGAATGGGTTCAAACAAGCCGGAACGATTGATCTGCTCGAGCCCAAATTCCCACAGCGGCTGATTAAAGATGTCGCCCTCAGCGAGCGGGATCATTCTCAGGATGACAAACAGTTTGGTGTGAGTATTGCCCGTGATCGCCAGCGTCCCAAGCCGGAACTGTTTGGCCTGAGAAGGGGTTGCAGTTGTGGAAGATAACGCTGGAGGAGCGAGCGGGGAGGCGCCGTGCGTTTGAGACATGCTCGACGCCGAGGTCGTTGCGATTAGTAATGCGACGGCGATTGTTTTGGTATTCATCGACTACCGCGACGCGAAATTGTTTACTATCCATCAACTACCGCGATGCGAAAGGGTTCCCAGGGCGCTTGCTGCCAACATAGAACGAGCCGCGCGGCCTTCCTTGCCCAGTGGGTGCGCGTCGAGTTCTTGTGAGCAGGCGAGGAGTTCAAGCTGACCGCGTCGCGGTTGCCTATCGATAGCGACGGGGATGAGCCTCATCCTGGCCGCGTAGCGGCTACCTGAATCCCCGTTGCACCGCGTCTATCGATAGGTAACCGCTACGAGGCCCGGGCTCTGTTGATTATGCGGTCTATTGATAGGTAGCCGCCACGCGGCCCGGGCTCTGTTGAATTGTGTGGTCTATCGATAGGTAGCCGCTGCGCGGCAAGCGTTGGGTCTTGCCCAAATTCAGAGGCGCCCCCTGCCGAGTGGGTGCTTTCAATCCTGCGCCCGGATCGGGTAAACTCGCTCGACGAAAGCGAGCTTGTTATGAGCGAAAACACCGTGAGCAAGAAGGTCATCGTCACCGGCGCGTCGAGTGGTATCGGCCGCGCAACTGCCGAACGCTTCCTCCGCGAGGGCGGCACCGTCACCTTGGTTGGCCGGCGTGAAGGCGCGCTCCAAGACATTGCCTCGCGCCACTCCAGCGGTGGAAAAGCGTTCGTCATCGCCGCTGATTTGTCGGATGAAAAGCAAAGCGAGCGCTGCATGGCCGAAGCGATCGAAATGATGGACGGGCTCGATGTGTTGGTCAATGCAGCCGGCATCCTGAAGGCCGGACGCATTGAAGACACCTCGCTCGGCCTTTGGGACGAGATGCTGAACATCAACCTGCGCTCGGTGTTTCATCTGATGAGACTCGCTGTGCCTCACCTTGAGCGCTCGCGAGGGAACATCGTGAACGTGTCGAGTGTTACCGGGCCGCGGTCGTTCCCCGGCGTACTTGCTTATTGCGTCAGCAAGGCGGCGGTCGATCAGTTGACTCGGTGCGCGGCGCTTGAGCTTGCGGCGAAAGGGATACGAGTCAACGAGGTGAACCCGGGGGTCGTTGTGACCGAGCTTCATCGCGCCGGTGGAATGAATGATGAGGCGTACGACGCGTTTCTGGAGCACAGCAAGACTACGCATCCACTCGGGCGCGTGGGCCAACCAGAAGAGATAGCTGACCTTATTTACTTTCTCGCGTCCGATCGTGCGGGGTGGATCACAGGCGCAACAGTGAGCATCGATGGAGGACGCGCGCTGACTTGCGCGAGATGAGAATCAGAGGTCAGAGGTCAGAGGTCGGAAATCAGGAGATGCATTTTCTGACTTGTCAACGCGGTGGGCTGTTTCTTATTGCGCTGATCTGCCTGATTCTACATAGCGGCTGCATTTTTCCGCGAGGCCAGCGCTATCGCCACTTCACTACGTCGACGCCGCTGCCTCCGGGTCAAATCCTGGTCCTCGGTTTCATGGGCGGTCGTGAGCCCTGGAACAACGACGAGCGCAACGTGCGCAAATTGGCGCTAAAGCTCCGGGCGATGAAAGACCCTGGGATTTGCATCGAGACAGTCGAGAACAAAAAGCGTTCACTGGCAATCGAGTTGATCAGGAATGCGTTTGACCGCCATCGCGCCGGCAAGCTCGACGAGCGAGAGCGCTCGTCGATCCGGCTGATTCTCTATGGCCAAAGTTTTGGTGGCGCGGCGGTGGTCAAGCTAGCCCGGGAACTGAAGAAGATGGAGGTTCCCGTGTTGCTGACCGTTCAAGTAGACAGCATCGGTCGCGGCGACAAGATGATCCCTCCCAACGTCGCGCGTGCCGCGAATCTCTTTCAGGGAAACGGCTGGTTTATTCGAGGCGAGCCCGAGATTCACGCCGAAGATCCGGCGAGGACAACGATCATAGGCAACTTCAAATACGACTACAGTCACAAGCAGATCGACGTGTCAAAGGTTCCATTGATGAAAAAGGCATTCAGGGTTGCACACACCAGAATGGAATATGATCCCGATGTATGGGTGAAGGTGGAAGAGTTGATTCTGGACTCAATCAAGAAGTTGCGATAGGCGGGCTGTTAGGGCACTATCCTTCTTGAACGGACGGAGATCAATCAAGGAGAACCACATTGAAGAGCATCAAGATCGCAATCTCACTGATTTTCATCGCCGGCTTAGTGGCCGCGTTTGCCAGGGAAACTCTCGGCTATCCACCGTTGCTGGCTAAGGCGAAGAAGTTCGGCGCTAAGGACTGCACGTTCTGTCACGTCGATCCCGAAGGTGGGCCTCCGTGGAATGAGCGCGGACAATGGCTGATAAAAGAAAAAGAGCGGCGCGGGGCGGAGACGGTCGACGTCGAGTGGCTAGCCGACTATAAGCCGGGCAAGGTCGAGGCTCAGAAACCTGCTGATGCTGCGAAGGCTACGGATGCGGCGAAAGCGGATGACAAAAAACCATCGACGCCGGCAGCTCCAGCAGGAAAGGTTGATCCGAAGACATTCGACGACTTCGTTGGCGAGTACGAAGCCCCGATAGGCATCCTTGTCATAACTCACGAGGGTGACAAGCTGTTTGGCCAGCCAAAGGGTGACACCAAGCAAGAATTGAAGCCGGAAGATGACGGCAGTTTCACTGTGACTAACGTGGGTGCAAAGATAAGGTTTAACCGCGATGAAAAGGGCAAGGTCATCGAATTTGTGATCAACTTGAACGATCAGGAAATGAAGGGTAAGAAGATCAAGTAAGTCAGGAGCGACAACGGTGAATGAGAAAGAATTGTTCTTGAAGTTCTGGGAGAGGGAAGCCCCGGCGACGCGAAAAGTCATCTCGCGCATTCCGGAAGACAAGTCCGATTACAAACCCGAACCGAAGTCACGAACAGCTCTCGAGATCGCCTGGCTGATCGTTATGGAGGAGAAGGTGCTGGCCGAAGGGTTGGAAAAAGGAACGGTCGAATGGCAAGACTTTCCGCCGCCCGCGACGGTCGAGGATATTCTCGCGACTTACGATCAGAATCACGACGACCTCACTAAACGGCTTCACGCGCTCGATCATTCGATATGGGAGAAAGAGTTCAGGTTTGTATACGGCGAGTATGAAATCTCGCGCGGAACGGGCTACCACTTTGGCTGGGAGTTCCTGTTCGACACGGTGCATCACCGCGGGCAGCTCTCGACTTATCTCAGGCCGATGGGATCGACGGTGCCTTCGATTTACGGTCCGAGCGCGGATGAATCTTCCTAGTTCCTGTCACAGAAGTTTGCCGGTGAGTAGAGGCCAGTCCAGGAAGGGCGTTTTTCCATAGAAACCACCGCTGGTTTAGCCAACCGCGCTTCCGGGTATTGCCGCACTCCGCGTAAACCATATCCAAGGCTAGGCAGAATGATCGTGCATCATCTGTCCGTAGATATCCGACAGGCGGGCCTTCGAAATTCCATCGCGCTGGTCGATCGCAAGAGGATGATCGGTGGGTTCGAGTTCTCAGTATACTTGATCAGCCTGCCTCGTCGTGATCGGCAGAAGTATTTCAACCAGGAGTCCGCCGCCGGGAACGTTGGAGGCTGATACCGATCCGCCGTGGATATGGACCGCACGTTGAGTGATTGAAAGGCCCAAACCGCTGCCCCCCGACTGTCGATCCCTTGCATCGGCTACGCGATAGAAAGGGTGAAAGATGTTTGCTAATGCTGCTTGTGGGACGCCCGACCCTTTATCCAGCACTCTGATGACGGCGTGCTCATCTTGATTGCCGTTCTCACATCGCAAGGAAACTTCGACAGACGTGCCTTCCGCCGTATACGACGCTGCGTTTCGAACGACATTCTCGATCGCGCTACGCAGCAGTTGTTCGTTGCCATCGATCTGGCAATCCTGACAAGCGACCAACTTCACGGCGCGCCCGGAATTGCGTGCTTCGAAGTCTGCATCAGCGACGATCTCATCCAGCAGCCGCTTAAGGTCGACGGAGCCGCCATCCCTGTTCGGCGGCTTGCTGTCCAAACGAGCAAGGGTGAGAAGCTGACCAATCAGATCGTTCAGCCGGTCGGCTTCGCGCTCGATGCGGTCCAACGCCCATCCGGCTTCCGGGCCGTCACCCGTTCGCGCCAGTTCGAGCGCTATTTTTAGCCGCGCCAGCGGCGACCGCAGCTCGTGGGATATGTCGTGCAGCAGCCGCTGCTGTGAATCCATCAGGGATTGTATGCGCTCTGCCATAACATCGAAGTCACGGCCCAGATCCGCTAGCTCATCACGACGCCTGCCGTTCGCGGCGCCGACTCGGGCGGAAAGATCGCCGGCCGCGAGTTGTTGCGTCGCGGCTCGCAGTTTGACGACCGGCGAGCTCAGGTACCGCGCGAGCAAGTAACAAAGAACGCCAGCGGTCAAGAGCATGGCTACAGATTCCGTCCACAGGAAATGAAGCGAGAACGGCATTAGCACGTTGATCGGCCGCTGAACTTCACCCAGCATGACAAACTGATTCCCGCTCGGCGCCACAACTTTGCGGGCTACAATTCCGATCTGGCCGGCTTTGCTGAATGTCTCTTCCTTCGCCGCGGATAGTTTCTGCGCTATCTCTTTTTTCTCCGGCGTCGCTTCTCGCCCTGAGACCTCATTTCCGACAGCGTCAAACAGATAGCCTCGAATTCGCGCGGTCCTACCCAGCAGATCGAGGTAGTCGCTCAGCGCTCCCTTTCCTTCCCGCTCGTATTTTTCTGCTGCCGTCGTTCCGAACATCACAAGGGAGGGTTCAACGCCGCGCACCGGCCCGTCGTCAGGTTCAGTCAATATCGTTGAAACTGCGTGGGCTACGACTATGAGCGCCGCAGCGAGCGCAAACCAGACGAAGATTTTGACAAACAGACTTCGCATACAAATCACTCCTGGAAAAAATGCCCGACATACTTCAGTTTGTCGCACGTCCCTGCTTCAGCAATCTCCCCGACAAACTGAAGTTTGGCGCAAGTCCCTACTTCAGCAATCATCCAGCGAGAAACTGAAGTTTGTCGGACATCGCCGCGCCGCGTCTTTATCAGGGTGAGGCTTCATGGAGTCTCCTTTGCAGCATCCGAGGGCTTTGCATAGATGTAGCCGATGCCGCGAATCGTCTTTATTCGTTCAACCCCATCGGAGTAGTGGCCCAGCTTCTTGCGCAGATTGCTCACGTGAGTATCGATGCTCCGGTCATATGGGGTGAAGTTTCGACCGAGGATCGACTTTACCAGGTCCTCGCGAGATACGATGCGGCCGGCCGCGCGTATGAGAGCTTCTAGAAGATCGAACTCTACCGTGGTGAGAGGAAGTTGCTCACCGCCTCTCGTGACAACACGAGTGCCTTTGTCCAACTCGACGTCGCCGGCACAAAAGCGTTCGGGTGAAGCGGTCGCGATAAGCTCGCCGGACCCCGCCCCCGACCGGCGCAGGATGGCACGAATCCTGGCGATGAGTTCTCGCGGGTTGAACGGTTTTTGCAGGTAGTCGTCCGCGCCCATTTCGAGCCCGACGATCCTGTCTACATCGTCTCCTCGCGCGGTGAGCATCAATATGGGCAAGGATGACTTGCTGCGGATGCGGCTCAACGCCTCGAAACCGTTAAGCCCGGGGAGCATCACATCTAACACCACCAGCGCGTAGTCTCCGGACAGCGCCCGCTCGACACCAAGATTGCCATCGTTCGCCGTCTCAACTTCCAGGCCTTCGCCTGTCAGGTATTTGGATAGCAATTCACACAAGTCCAAATCATCGTCGACGATCAGAATGCGGTTCATTACTTACCTCGCCGGCTGCCGAGCGGGATGCTCCAGCACCGCAAACGTGATTAACGTTTAGACAACTACGTCCGGCATTGAGAATTGTCAAGCAAGGCCGCTCAAATTTGACAGATCTAAACAAACCCTTCACAAACCCTTAACGCTCGTTTCAGCAAAAGGGTCGTTCCCTTCACGGCTGCCTCGAGACAAGCCAATCTCCCGCTAACTACGAACCGCGACCCCAAACGCCAAACTGTACGAAAGGACGCTACTAAAATGAGATTTCTAAAGATAGTTGTATCCCTGGTCTTTGCAGCCGTGCTCGGCATACCTGCTGCCGACACGAGCGCAGTCGAGAATCAGTCCGCAACAGAGGCCCCGACTGGCTTTGACGATCAGACCAACGGGTTTGTTCTACAGGATCAGTTCGACGCCGACAAAGCGACATTCGAGGAGCGTGAGCTCATTAGCGACGGGCTTGGTCCCGTCTACAATGCCCAGTCCTGTGCCGAATGCCATCAGAATCCCGTTACCGGCGCGATCAGCCAGGTCAGTGAAGTGAGGGCCGGGCATTTCGACGGCGCGAATTTCATTGAGCACCCTGGCGGCTCTCTCATCCATTCGCGGGCCATAAACGCGAGCCTGCAGGAGCGAGTGCTTGACGGCAACGAGGTACGAACGCTGCGCACGTCTTTGAACACTCTGGGTGATGGCTTTGTCGAAGCCATCAGTGACGAAACAATCATAGCGATCGCGAATAGCCAACCCGGGGGATCCCGCGGCCGAATCGCGGGTGAGGTCGTCCGAGTGCCAGTGCTCGAGGCTGGGGGCGCGCTTCGAGTAGGCCGATTCGGATGGAAGAATCAGCATGCCAGTCTGGTTTCGTTCTCCTCGGACGCCTACCTGAACGAGATGGGAATAACCAGCCCGTTGTTGTCCGTCGAGAACACATCCAACGGCCGTTCGATCGCCGACTTCGACGGCGTACCCGATCCGGAGAATACAGAAGATGTCGAAAAATTCGCCAGCTTCATGAGAGCGACGAAGGCGCCGCCGCGCGATGAAGCTCTGGCGGCTACCACCGATGCTCAATCCGGTTCTCAGACATTTGACCGGATTGGCTGTGCTATCTGCCACGTACGGGATATTACGACTGCGGCTGCGGGAACCGTAATAAATGGGGGAGTACTCGCAGTCGCTTCGGCGCTCGGTGATAGGTTGATCCACCCGTTCAGCGATTTCCTGCTGCATAATGTGGGAACGGGCGACGGCATAGTTCAGAACGGCGGCCCGTCGACTCGAAACAAGCTGCGCACGCCTCCTCTGTGGGGTGTGCGCACTCGAAACCAGTTGATGCACGACGGTCAATCGCTGAGCTTCAACAACGCGATCCTGCGACATGGGGGTGAGGCTTCCCTGGTCATCAACAGCTATCGGCGATTGAGCGATGCACAGAGGAACCAGTTGATAACGTTCCTCAGATCCTTGTAGCCATGAGATGGTTTTGTGTGGTCAAGAGCATGGTTTCCCCAGTGGCGCACTTGCCCC
>Ga0137403_10010285_pt1 | contig 10363 bp, 9 predicted proteins | sample CZOMad2_1_16fung_FD_122057 | JGI IMG/M metagenome (GOLD analysis project Ga0137403, IMG submission 122057) | Vadose zone soil fungal communities from Angelo Coast Range Reserve, California, USA - CZOMad2_1_16fungal (Hybrid Assembly) | ecosystem: Environmental > Terrestrial > Soil > Vadose zone... | reverse complement strand
AGCCGCCGCCCAGCGAGCGATAGAGTTGGACCACCGCCAGAAGCTGGTTGAGTTCGGTTTGGGTGAGCGAATTTTCCGCCGGGAAAAGCAGTTGCTGCTCCTGCAACACCTCATAATAGCTCGCCAGTCCCGACACGTAACGCTGCGTGGCCACCTGCACCGCCACGCGGTAGGCGTCCACGGCGCGCGCCTGCTGCAACCGTTCCTCCGCGTATTTTTGGCGCGCAATCAGCGCGTTGGAAACCTCCTGCAACGCGTTCAGCACCGTCAATTGATATTGCAGCATGGTTTGTTCCCGCACGGACTTCGCCTGCCGGTATTCACTCACAAGTTGTCCGCCGCGGAAAATCGGCCCCGCAAAATCGGCGCCGATGTTCCACGCGTTCGCCCCGCCGGCGGTGAGCGTGGAAAGTTGCGGGCTGACCTGTCCAAAAAGCGCCGTCAGGCTGAGTTGCGGGAAAAAGTCCGCCACCGACACGCCGACCAGCGCGTTGGCCGAGCGCAGCAGTTGTTCGGTTTCGCGAATATCCGGACGCCGTTCCAGCAGCGCCGAGGGCAGGCCCACCGGCACTTCCGGCGGCAGCATTTCCATCAGCAGCTTGTGGTTCCGGATGATGGGCCCGGGGTTTTGTCCGAGCAGCACGCTGATCTGGTTCTCTTGCAGCGCAATCTGGCGCTCCAGTTCCGGCACCGTGGCCGCGGTGGAATCGAGCAGCGCCTCGGCGGACGCCGTTTCCAGTTTGGACACGACGCCCCCCTGCATCCGCTCGCCAAATATCTTCAGGCTCTCGGCAAAGGAGTTGGTCGTGCGCCGCGCAATCTCGAGTTCCTGGTCCAGCGCCAGCAATTGAAAATAACTTTGGGCCGCCTGGCTGATCAGCGAAATCCTCACATCGCGCCGGGCTTCCTGGCTGGCCAGATATTGCGCCTGGGCGGCTTCATTGAGCCGGCGCAGCCGGCCCCAAAGGTCAATCTCCCACGAAGCAGTCCCTTCGATGAGGAACGTGTTGGTAATCGCTCCGTGGTTGAAAAGCGCGTTGCCGTTGACGGCGTTCCGGCCCCGGTTTGCGCTGGCCTGGTAATTCAATTGCGGGAAAAACGCGAGACGACTTTGCAGGGCAATGGCCTGGGCCTGTTCCACGCGGGCAATGGCGATGCGGAGATCGTAGTTGTTGGTCAGCGCGGTGCGGATAAGCCCCTGCAAAGTCTCGTCTTGAAACACCTGCCACCAGGGGAGGTCGGCCACGGTATTGGTGGCCGCTTCGGTGGCATCGCGAAAATTCGACGGCGCATTGATCGCGGGACGCTTGTAGTTCGGTCCAACCGCGCAACTGCCCAGCAAAATCGCCGACACGCCCAAACCAACCGCCAGATTCAACCAACGCCGGCTTGTACCCCGGTTCGAACCACGGGTACCGTGATTTGAAAACGTTTTGCTCATGGTTGTCCGGCTGGTTTTCAATGTCCTTTCGGCCCTTCCGGCGGCGGGGGTGTTTCCGCTTCGGCCGAAGTCTCCTTGCCGCGATGCGAGAGCCGTTCGATGACATAAAAAGTCACCGGGATGATGAATATGCCGAGCAGCGTCGCGCTAAGCATCCCGCCGATGACCACCGTGCCCATCGTCTTGCGCGAAACCCCGCCCGACCCGGACGCCAGCCAGAGCGGCACGCAGCCCAGCACGAACGCAAATGAGGTCATCAAGATGGGACGCAACCGGATGCGCGCGCCGATCAGCGCGGCATCAATCAACGTCTTGCCCCGCTCGTATTCCGTCTTGGCAAATTCCACGATCAAAATGGCGTTCTTCGCGGCCAGGCCGATCAACATGATCAAACCAATTTGCGCATACACATTATTTTCGAAACTCCTCGCCCACAGAGCGAGAAACGCGCCCAGCACCGCGACCGGCGTGCCCAACAGCACGCTGAACGGCAGCGACCAGCTTTCATACAACGCCGCCAGAATCAAAAACACAAATATCAGCGACAGCCCGAACACGGCGATGCGCGGGACGCCCTGCGCCGCCTTTTGCTCCTGGAACGACATGCCGAGGTAATCGTAGCCCATTTCGCGCGGCATGGTCTTGGCGAAAACATCCTCCAGCGCCGCCCGCGCCTGGTCGGAACTGTAGCCCGACGCGGCCGCGCCGTTGATCTGCTCGCACTGATATTGATTGTAATGCATGATGAATTCCGGGCCCTGGCGGTGCGTCACCTTCGTCAGGGCGGAGAGCGGGACGCTTTCACCACGGCTGTTGCGTACGTAGAACAAGCCGATGTTGTCCGCGCTCGTGCGGTAATCGCCCTCGGCCTCCAGGTACACCTGCCATTGGCGGCCAAAGCGGTTGAAATAATTGATGAACGTGCCGCCCATGAACGTCTGCAATGTTTTATAAACGTCGCTTAGGTTCACTCCCTGCCTCATCACCTTGTCGCGGTCAACGTCCACAAAAATCTGCGGCACGCTGGGCAGATAGGTCGTGCTCAAGCTGGCCAGCTCCGGGCGTTTGCGGGCTGCGTCCAGGAACGTGCCCAGGTTTTTGGTAAGAAATGACAGGTCCTGCCCCGAGCGGTCTTCGAGCAAAAACGTGAACCCGCCGGCGGAGCCAATCCCGGGAATGGCCGGCGGAGCAAAGGTAAACGCCGTGGCTTCCGGCAGAGGCGCAAGTGCTTTGTTCAGGTGCGCCCGGATGGCAGTGTATTGTTCCTCCGGTTTCGTGCGTTCGTCCCACGGCTTCAGCGCCACAAAATAAAACGCATTATACGTCGTTTGCACCTGGCCGATGAAACTGAAACCCAGGACCATCGTGTAATACTTGACCCCCGGCGTCTTCGCCAGAATTTCCTCGATCTTTCTACAGGCCGCGTCGCTGCGGTCCAGCGAGGCGGCGTTCGGGAGCTGGACCCCCAGGTAAACGTAGCCCTGGTCCTCCTCCGGCAGGAACGATGAGGGCAGGTGTTTTCCCATGCCGACGGCCACGACCGCCATGCCAAGCAGCAAAAACAGGCTCAACACGCTGCGGCGGATGAGCAGGTGGCTGATGCGCACGTATTCATTCGTGGCCCGTCCGAACACGCGGTTGAACCAGTCAAAAAAACGCTGGAGCGGCCCGCGTGATTTGTGCTCGCTTCTCGGCTTGAGCAGCAACGCCGCCAGCGCCGGGCTGAGCGAAAGCGCGTTGAACGCGGAGAAAATCACCGAGATGGCGATGGTCAGCGCGAATTGCTGGTACAACCGGCCCGTGATGCCCGGAATAAATACCGTCGGCACAAACACCGCCGACAAAATCAGCGCGATGGCCACCACGGGCCCCGCCACCTCTTCCATCGCCTTCAACGCCGCGTCCTTGGGCGCCATTCCCTCGTCGATGTGCCGCTCCACCGCCTCCACGACCACGATTGCGTCATCCACCACCAGGCCGATCGCGAGGACCAGGCCGAAGAGCGAAAGCGTGTTCATGGAAAAGCCGAACAGCGGGAACATCATGAACGTGCCGATGAGCGAAACCGGCACCGCCAGCAACGGAATCAACGCGGCGCGCCAGCCCTGGAGAAAGATGAACACGACAATGATCACCAGCACCAGCGCCTCCCAGAGCGTGTTGAGAATTTCTTTCATACCCTGCGATACCGCCTGGGTCGTGTCCAGTGACACCGCATAGTCCAGGTCCGACGGGAAACGCTGCTTGAGCTGGTCCAGCAGCTTCTTCACACCGGCGGCGGCATCCAGTGCGTTCGAGCCTGGCAACTGGTAGATCGCGAGGACCGCCGCGGGCTGGCCGTTGAGCCGGCCACGGATGGTGTACACCTGTGCGCCCAGTTCGACGCGGGCGACGTCTTTCAAACGCACCATCGACCCGTCCGGGTTGGCGCGAATGACAATCTGGCCGAATTGATCCTCCGTCATCAACCGGCCCTGCGCTGTGACCGTGTAAGTATATTCCTGGCCGGGCGGGACCGGGCTGCCGCCGATCTGTCCGGCGGGGTTCACCGTGTTCTGGCTGTTGATGGCGCCGATGACGTCAGTAACGGTCATGTTGAGCTTGGCAAGCTGGTCGGGCTTGATCCAAAAGCGCATCGCATACTGGCCCGCGCCGAACACGTTCACGTTGGAGATGCCCTTAACGCGTGTCACCTGGTCAACCACGTTGATGAACGCGTAATTGGCCAGGAACGTCGCATCATAGCTTCCATGCGGCGAATATATCGCCACCAGCATGAGCGGCGTGGTGGGTGACTTCAGGATGGTGACGCCGAATTTCTGAACATCGTCCGGCAGTTGCGATTGGGCCTGCGCCTCGCGCAACTGCGCCAGCACCCGCTGAACCGCTTTGGGATTTTTCTCCAGTCGCGCGCGATTATCGAAGCGTAGCAAAAATTCGCTCTCTTGCCGCCCGAAGTCCAGGGCGCAGAGCCCACGCTGGTTGACCGCGGCAAAAAGCGGTCCCAAAGGCGAGCTCATTTCACCCCACTGGATCAACGGCGCTTCTGCCGCAAACCACTTCCTGACACGGATTCGCGAATGGGCAAGAACTGTCTCCGCTGGACCGCTCAACGCCGAGCGCAATTGCGTCACTACAGTATGATCATCTTTGGCTGTGTGTTTTGTCATTTCTCCTCCTCCAGGGCGAGACGCAGGTGACGAATCGCCTGACAGACATTGGCGCGAGCGCTCTCCTGCGAGCAACTCAGAATCTGCGCGATCTCAGGGTAGTCCAGGTCTTGGAGATAGCGGAGTGTAACGCAGGCCTTTTGTTTGGCGGGCAATCCGTTCACCAGGGCGCGCACTCTTTGTTCCATATCTTTACGCGAGCTCGAATCGTCGCTTGCCGTCTCCAATTCCGCTGCCGAGCGCTTCAACAAAGCTTGTCGCGCCGATGTTTCATTCGGCGAAATTGAGTGTAGGCGCAATGGGTCGCAATCTTGTAAAGCCAGGCTCTGTGGTTGCTGTTCGACCGCACCGCCGCAAAACTGTCATAGGCGCGCAAGAACACGTCCTGCGTCAGATCCTTTACATCCATGCTACCATCCCGGTGCCCATCATTTCCCATTAGCCGCCAAAGATAGGCGAAGATCTCGTCGTGATGTCGTTCGATCAGTTCCTCAAAGCGAAGCGCCATTTCGGTTACCTAACTCTCAGAATGGTATAACCACGAAGCCGTTGCTTTGTGAAATCTTGCGGAGAAAATTTTAGGCGCCGCCGCGGTCTCAGATTGCTAAGCGTTCAACGAACGGCAGTTAAAACTAAGACCTCGCCTTGGGGCAAAGAAAAGATTGTCACTCCCGCGGATCCAACCAGAGGACGGATCGGCCTTAGGCTGAAGCGGGAGTCCACGGGCAGAAAAAAGATCCTGGATTCCCGTTTTCACGGGAATGACGTGTAAAAGCGAAAGCAATACGCCAGGGAATCAATCGCAGTTTATGCCTCCGGCACCATCCCTTTCTTTTTGAGTTCCTCGATGGCGTTGGGCGTTTTTTCGAGGTTGCCGGCGCCCATCCCTTTGAGCACGTGAGATGCCTTGGTGAACTGGATGTCGTCATACGACACGACTTCGATCCGGTTGCCCCAAGGGTCGCGGAAGTTGAGCCGCTCGTTGATGCTCTTTAAGCCAAGTTTTTCCAGTGCCCCGCGCACCGGCTCGCGGTCATCGACGACGAAACCGAAATGGCGCTTGTCGTCCGGCCCCTGGGTCTTGCCAAGGCTCAACTGAACGAACTGGTCGCCCATATCGATGAAGGCGTTGTGGTCGCTTTTGCCGCGCAGCTTGAAGTCAAAAATCGCACCATAAAATTCGAGGGCCTTGTCCAGATCGCCTACTTCGAGGACTACATGGTTGATTCCCAACGCGCGGGCCTTCTTTTCGTTCTTAGGGTTCATCATTCTCTCCTTTCAATGAATTATACATCTTAACTCTAGTTACACTTTAGCAGATCTCCGGACGTGAGTCCGGGTGGTGCATCGGTTCCGAAAGTGACTGAGTCGTCATTCCGGCCAAGCTGGCGACAGCTAGCGCGAGCCGGAATCCAGGAAGTACAAAGAGTTCTGGATTCCCGTTTTCGCAGGAAAGACGGATGAGATGCATGCAAAAGGATCTTAGCCGATCGCTGTTCGCGGACGGAATAGCGTCGTATAAGGGTGATGGTCATTGCGTGTCTCGTAATCTGTCAGGGTGATTTTGTTCTAGCACTGGGAAAGGAAACCGACAAGAGCGGAACGAGATCAATGAACGATGAGTACTTGTCTTGGAGAAAAAAACGTCGCTACAGATTCGGGTGGACGATACTTATCCGGGTGAGCTTTGTTAGAATTCCAGCAATGTGTGAAGGGAGAGAAGGTTGGTTAACCGTTTGATTTCGACGGTTCCAAATGAAAGGTCGACAAGCGTACCGGGCCACACTGGTGGATCCTATGGCGGCTCCGCGGTACGAGCAATTTCACGCGGCTTCGAGCGCCCAAACACCGGTGAACTTCAGGTAATAGCACTCTATTTCAATCGGCGGGATGTTGCTCTTCAGGAATTCCGCAGCGCTCCGCAATTCCGATTCGTGGTTCGCGGCCTCGCGCTCCTCATTCCCGCCGAACGCCTGTAACCCGCCGTATGCTCCACAATCGGTATGGACCATCAGCATCACCCGGTTGGTCCCGTGCAGCCGCATTGAGGTTCGCACCTGTCCCAGCGCAAAGCTGCGCTCGGATTCTTCCGCCGGAGAGGCGAAGGTCTTCGCCCCTCCGGCGATCTTTAGCGGATCGGCCCACCAGATTCCGCGCTTCTTGAGGAATTTGCGCGTCACCAGCTCAAATCGCGCGTCGAAGCACGAAACGACACACGCGTCCGCGCGATACACGTCGGCCTGCGAGTCGAAATGAAAGACCTTCTTCACGGGCCCTACCCGGCGCGGCGCGCCTTGATTTCCTTCAGCAGTTTCTCGATCTCGTCTTCCTTCTCCAAAGCCGCCAGCCTGTCCTCGACGTTGTCGCTGACCATCTCGGCCTTGGCTTTGCTGACCGCCTCCGCGTGGCGCACCTTGCTCTTCATCCGCTCGAACGTCGCGACCTTCGACTTATCCCCGATCACCATCTGCGCGTCGCTGGCCTTAGCCAACGCCCGCGACCGCCGGTGCTGCGCGATCAGCATAGCGCTCTTCGATTCGGCCTCGGCCAGCTTTTGGTCTAGCTTGTGAAGAGCCGATTTCAGATTGTCGACCTCCATCTTCTGATCCGCCACCAGCGAATCGAAGCTCCCCGCCATCTGTTTGTAACTCATGGAGCGCTCCAGGGCCGCACGCGCTAGGTCATCCTGCTTTTTGTCCACGGCCAGTTCGGCCTTGCGCATCCATTCGGCCTCTTTGTCCGCGTTCTCCTTCTGCTTTTTTTCCAGCACGTGCTGGTCAGCAATGGCGATGGCAACCTGGGTCTTCACCTGCATGAGCTGGTTCTGCATGTCCAGGATCACCTGTTTGATCATCTTCTCGGGGTCCTCTGCCCGATCGATGAGATCGTTCAGGTTGGCCCGCATCAGCGTAGATACTCTCTCCAATAAAGCCATAAAACCTCCTATCTGTTAGTTAGCTGCGCCTTAGGCCTTTGAGTCAGACTTGGGCGCTTTGTCTCCAATCAGTCTTACCTTGGAAAGCAGCTCCGAGAACCGCATTCCCGAAAGCGTTTCGAACAACGCGGGGATCTGCGCGGCCATCGCCGCCACGTCGCCCGTGATCTTGTTCATGCCGGCGGCATCACTATTGCCCGTCGACACGATCGTGATCTTGTCCACGTTGGCAAGCGGGGAAGCGAGTGCCTTGACGATCTCGGGCATGTTGCTGATTAGCTTGTCGATGACCGCCGCCTGGTTGTAATCCTGGTAGGCTTCGGCCTTCACGCTCATGGCCTTTGCTTCGGCCTCGCCCTTCTTGAAAATGATCTCGGCTTCGGCTTCGCCGGTCGCGCGGGTGGAAGCAGCCTGGCCATCGGCCTCGAAGATCAACTTCTGCTTCTGGGCCTCCGCCAGCATCTCGATCTTCCGCCGCTCGATCTCGGCCTGCTTGAGCACCGTCGCGATCAACTCGCGCTCGCGGCGTTGGATTTCGGCCTCCTGCACGGCGATCTGCCCGGTCTTTTGCACCTGCTCGATCTTGACCTGCTCGGCGATGACCTGCTGCTGCATTACATTGGTCTGGATCTCGTAAGCCTTGTCGGCGGATGCTTTTTGCTTCTGGATGGCTTCGAGGAAGTTGGCCTGTTTGATTTGGAGATCACGCTGCGCTTCGGCCTGCGCAGCCTGGGAGAGTGTTTCTGCAAGCACGCGTTCTTTGTCAGCTTGCGCCTTCGCCACCGCGGCGGCGCGCATGGCTTCGGCGCGCTTGATCGCTGTGTCACGCTCGGCTTCGGCGGCGGCTACGTCGGCGTCTCGCTTGATCCTCGCTACGTCTGGCCTGCCCATGTTGCTGATATATTCGTTCTTGTCTCGTACTTCTTTAATGGTGAACGAGATCACTTCCAGACCCATCTTGTTCATATCGTCGGCGCATGTGGAGCGCATGCGGTCTCCAACCATTTCGGGCTGCTTCACGATCTCTTCCACCGTGAGCTGTCCGATGATGCCGCGCAGGTGGCCTTCCATGACCAAGCGGATGAGTCCCTCGCGCTCTTGTGGCGTTTTGGTAAGAAACTGTTCGGCCGCGGTCTGAATCGATTCGGGATCTGATTTGACTTTGATCTGTGCGACGGCTTCCACCGTTACTGCGACGCCCTGTCTGGTATAGAGATCCTGCTCGGGCGCTACGTCGAACGACATCAACTCCAGCGAGAGCATCCTGCAATTCTCCACCATCGGGAAAATCACGGAGCCGCGCCCCTTGATGATGCGGGTGCCGCGGAAACCATATACCACGAGTGCCTCATGCGGCCCGGCCTTGCGGTACAGCCGGGCGAACACGGAGATCAGGAACACGATGGTCAATGCCATCAGCCCCGCGATGACTAAAATTTCCAAGCTCATGTTTTAGCCCTCCTTAACTTTGTTTGGACTCTTCCGTAGAATTCGCGAGTTCTTCCCAAGGGCGGACGTAGGCGATGCCACGCTCGTAACGGGTAACGACGACTTCGGTTCCTTTTCCGATTGCGAATCCGTCTTCGCTCCGCGCGGGAGCGGCGCGGCGACTTCCTGCCTGCGAAAAGATCATCTCGCCGGTGCCGGAGGGACGAATGTTGCTCGTGACGGTTCCGAGCACGCCGATCATATCGTAGTCGGCAGGGTTCAGTTCTTCGTCCTTACGGATGAGGACCTTGGCGAAGAAAAAAAACACGATCGCCGCTCCAACGAGCCCGCTGGCGCAAGCGAGGCCGAGCGCGAGCAGAGACCAGAAGCTAGAAAACCGGGCGAGCACGTAACCGGTGCCGCCGAACCATGCGAGAAACGCCGCCACGGTTCCAAAATTGATACGTGAGGCTTCACCCGTGTGGCCGCCGTGTGTGTGGGAAGCGTGGCCATAATCCCCGCCTATATGGAAGTCGAAGTGGGGCAGATCCAGATGCAAGCTTCCCAGCAACGAAAGCAGACTGAGGGCAAACCCCAGAAAAAAACAGAGGAGATAGAAATTAGTCCACGTCATTGCGGCGACTCCTTTCCGCTGGTGGCTTGAGCACCTGAAGCAGGCGCTCGGCCAGACCAGGATTATCGAGAATGGCACCGAGCAGGACCAAGCACATGCGCGAATCTTCGTGCCGCGCGATGCTAACCAGAGCCTCGTGCAGATCGAGATCGCGCCGGAAGCGCTCGGCGCCGTTGATGAGCCAGAGATCCATCTTATCTTCCATGGCGCCCACATCGGAGACGAGTTCGGTCGAGTAGCCCTCGGGATCGTCGACCAAATAACCGGGATGGACCTTGAAAAATCGCGCCAGCAGCATGCGCGTCGAATTCGTAAGGTGCGGCCGCGCCCCGTTCTCGATCTGCGAGAGATAAGACTGACTGATAGTCTTACCAAACTCCTCTCTGATCGCCCGAACGATCTCCTGCTGAGTCATCGCACGTCCCAATCCGCGAAGCGTCCCCTCGATTTCACGCAGATAACGAAGTTTGTCACCTAGAACCATATTACTAATTGCGATATATATATTACGGATTGTAATATTTGTCAAGGGGTGTGAAACGGCATCGCACCACGGCAATCCGAGGGCCGGTAAGCTCGACTGAGCGGTACCCCTAAACATCTCAACATTATAGAGGAACCAACAGGAGGTCATCAAAGTCCTGCAGAAATACGCTCGGGGAGAGGAGAGGATAGGCCTTACTAAAAAGCCTATGCGGCGTATCAAGATCTTTTAGAGAACCACACTTATCCGATGTCGATGGATGAACGGTGAG
>Ga0137403_10010284_pt1 | contig 10363 bp, 9 predicted proteins | sample CZOMad2_1_16fung_FD_122057 | JGI IMG/M metagenome (GOLD analysis project Ga0137403, IMG submission 122057) | Vadose zone soil fungal communities from Angelo Coast Range Reserve, California, USA - CZOMad2_1_16fungal (Hybrid Assembly) | ecosystem: Environmental > Terrestrial > Soil > Vadose zone... | reverse complement strand
CGGCCTTTAGCAGGCTGCTGAAAAACGACGCTGCACCTCCACCAACCCTGCGTTGGTGGAGTGATGACTGACCGGCTATGGCATGATTCAACGTCCGCCCTCCACCTTCCCCGTGTCGGTGGCGGGCCGGACTGACGTACGTATGGCGTAGCTTGGCAATCGCCGCCCCACCAACGCAGGGTTGGTGGAGGCTCAGCGTCCTTTTTCAGCAGCCTGTTAGGCGGAAGTTTGTATAGTAGACTCGAGCAATGTTGGGACTACAAACTTCCGCCTAAAGGCCGAACTACCAACAGCCTTCTTTGCGTGAAGTTCGCGAACCGAATAACATGCCATCGATGACGACACCGGTCGAACGATCCATTCTCCTGGTCTCCTGCTACGAACTCGGCCATCAGCCGGCGGGCATAGCCATGCCGATGGGGCTGTTGCGCCGCGCAGGTTATGAAGCCGAAACGATGGACGTTTCGGTCGAAGGCTTCGATGCGGACAAGGTTAAGCGCGCCGGCTTCGTTGGGATATCGGTTCCAATGCACACCGCGTTGCGACTCGGCTTGCGCGTGGCTGAAGAGATTCGCAGGCTCAACTCCGGCTGTCACGTTTGTTTCTATGGTCTCTACGCGACGCTCAACGCGGAATACCTCCTCGGCAGCGTTGCCGACTCGGTGATCGGCGGTGAGTTTGAAGAAGCACTCGTTCAACTCATAAGGGCGGTCAAGTCCCAGGCGCCGATCGAAATTAACAGCGTGAGCTCTCGAAGCCTCGCATCGCGGCCGGTGCTTGCTCGGCTCAACTTCACCGCGCCCAACCGAGACACGCTTGTACCGCTTGAACATTACGCGAAGCTCGAGCACAACGGCGAGCAACGGCTGGCGGGTTATGTCGAGGCGAGCCGCGGGTGTTTGCATCTCTGCTCGCATTGCCCGATCCCACCAGTGTACAACGGACGCTTCTTCGTAGTTCCTGAGGAGGTTGTTCTTGAAGACATTCGCGGGCTCGTAGCTTCCGGTGCGCGGCACATCACGTTTGGCGATCCGGATTTCTTGAATGGACCCGGGCATTCGCTTCGACTCACCCGTACGATGCACGCAGAGTTTCCGGAACTAACTTTTGATTTCACCGCAAAGGTCGAGCACATTCTCGCGCACCGAGAGTTGATTCCTGAGTTCGCGCAGACAGGCTGCATTTTTGTTGTTTCGGCGGTTGAGTCGTTGAGCAACGCGGTCCTTGAACGTCTCGACAAAGGGCACACTCGAGAGGACGTTATTGAAGCGCTTCGTATACTGCGCGCCGCCGGAATCGTTATGAGGCCGACGTTCGTTTCGTTCACGCCGTGGGCGACAATCGACGACTACATAGATGTTCTCGAGTTTGTAGAATCCCATAACTTGATCGATCACGTGGACCCGGTTCAGTACAGCATTCGGTTGCTTGTTCCGCCGGGCTCCCTACTGTTGTCGCAGCCCGACACTCATCAGTGGCTTGGACGGCTGGTTCAAGAGTCGTTCTCCCACGAGTGGGCGCATCCCGACCCGCAAATGGACGAATTGCACAGGCGAGTGATCGCGCTTGTCGAGCAAGCGGCCGTCGGGAATGAGGACGCTGCCGAGACGTTCTACACGATTCTGAAATTGGCGCTTACGCTTCGAGGAGATGCGCCCGCGACTCGATTAGGGCGCCCGGTTGATCCGGCTCGGTTGCGCCCGCCGCGATTGACTGAAGCCTGGTTCTGCTGAGCGGAACCCACGCGGGACCAGTTTGGTCCCCTCGAAAAAAGGGCAGGGATGTGATGGTGTGGATATGTCTTCAAGGAATCGTCTATAATCAAGCTCGAACGAAGAGACCCAGACAGGAGCACAATAATGAGTTCACCGCTAGCGATTCAAATTAAAGCCGAAGTCGATCGGCAGGACATTCACGTTTGCCGCTTCACAGTCGATCGGCCCTTGCACGAGGGGTCGGCGGTCTTCTACACCGCTGAAGAAGCGAAGGACAACGACCTGGCCGATAAGCTGCTCAAGATCCCAGGCATCATGAAGGTCGAGTTCAACAATAACCTGGTCGACGTCACCCAGGGAGGCGCGGAGGATTGGCGTCAATTGGGTAAACGAGTCGGCACAGCGATCCGAGCTTTCCTTAATCCACCACCCGAGATTGCTGAAGGTGATCGACTGCCTCCGGAGCATGTGAGGCTGAGGGTACAACAAGTCCTCGACGAGATGATCAATCCTGGGGTGGCTTCTCACGGCGGGTTCGTTGAGCTGCTGGATGTTCAGGACGACAACATATTCATACGAATGGGCGGCGGGTGTCAGGGCTGTGGCGCGGCGGATGTGACTTTGAAGATGGGGATTGAGCGATTGATTCGGGAGCAGGTGCCGCAGGTCCGCGAGATACTCGACACGACCGATCATGGTTCGGGTACGAATCCGTATTACGCTCCTTCGAAGTAAAACAGAAAGAACGACACGTTCGATCGAGTTCGTCTTAGGAGGAGATTCGCCTAATGACGGCCACAGTTCGTCCCGTTAGAAATGCATTGCTGTCTGTCGCAGTGTTGTTGTTCCTTGCGCCGCCGATGGCTTCGGGACAGCAATTAGAAGACACAGTGCCGTTTGAAACCATCGTCAAGTACATGTTCGGAGGCCCTTTTGAACCGGGTGCTTCCCCAGTCGTTTATTTTGTCACCGATAGGCGAGAATGGAAGAAGGTATGGAAGCTAACACATATTACGTTTCCCGCCAGGCCTCCATTGCCAGAGATCGACTTCAGCAACCGCATGGTGTTAGCGGTCTTTCACGAGTACATCGGGGGATCGTGCAACAGATCAATCCAAAAACTTGTCGTGACCGAGGACGGGCTGGAAGTATTTGTTAGGCAGACCTGTCTGGACTGTCCGGTGCAGCCTGCGAATGTTAATAAGCCAATCGAAATTGTCCAGATCGAGCGGTTGGAGAAGACAATCAGGAAGAAGGATCCGAAATTGGTAGTGGAGCTCCAAACGATACCTTGTAAGCCGCCTGACCCGGCGTCGAATTGACGGACATTAGTTGCACCATTGCTATCCGAAAATATCTTTAACCTTATCGACAATTCCGCGGTCGTGATGGCCGTCGGTTTCGAGGTTGGCAAGTTCTTCAAGCAGCCGGCGCTGTTCCTTTGAGAGGTTCGTCGGCGTGACAACGTTGACTGCGACGTAGAGGTCACCGCGCCCGCGCCCGCCAAGCACCGGCATTCCCTTACCTTTGAGCTTGAACATGCTGTTGCTCTGCGTGCCCTCTGCAATGTGCACGCTCTGTTGGCCGTCGAGCGTCCGCACGGTGACGTCCGCCCCGAGCGCGGCCTGGGCGAATGATACGGGAATGGCGCAATACAAGTTCGCATCGCGGCGCTCAAAGAAGTCGTGCTCTTTCACGTGAACGATCACATAGAGATCTCCGCGCGCAGCTCCTGATTCGCCGGCCTCTCCCTCTCCTGCTATTCGCAAGCGAGAGCCGTTGTCGACGCCGGCGGGAATCTTGATCTCGAGCATCTTCTCTCGCTCGACGCGGCCTTCGCCGCGGCACCCGCGGCATACGTCTCTGATCACCTTCCCGTTACCGCGGCACGTGGAGCAGGTGCGACTGACCGAAAAGAAGCCTTGCTGATACCGGACCTGTCCGCTCCCTGCGCAGGCGGAGCAACGCACGGGCTGGGAGCCTTCGGCCGCGCCGGTTCCGCTACAGACTTCGCAAGCTTCCAGCCTCGCCACGCGAACCTTGGTCTTGAGTCCGTTCGCAGCTTCTTCGAGTGTGAGTTCTATATCGTATCTGAGATCTGACCCGCGACGAGGTCCGGGGCGACGAGTGTTTCGTCCGCCGAAGATGTCACCCATACCGAACATGTCGAAGAGGTCTTCGAAGCCCGGGAATCCCTGGCCGAAGCCCGCACCCGCCGTGGCGCCCGCGCCGACACCGGCGTGGCCGAAGCGGTCGTAGCGCCCGCGAAGCTCCGCCTGCGAGAGGACTTGATAAGCTTCGTTCAGTTCCTTGAACCGCTCCTCTGCCTGGTGGTCACCGGGATTCTTATCGGGATGGTATTTGAGCGCGAGGCGCCGGTATGCCTGTTTCAGTTCTTGATCATTCGCCTCTCGGCGAACGCCCAACACCTCGTAATAATCTCGTTTGCTACTCAACTGTTGTTCCTGGTTTCTGGTTTCTAGTTCCTGGTTTCCGATCTCGCATTCCGGTCAACAACCAGAAACTTGAAACCAGCAGCCAGAAACCGAGGATGAATTATAGCAAACTCTACAACACCTCGGACAACGGCGTGGTGTCTTCTTCCCTTTCGCCATCCGCTGGACCCGATGCGAGGCCCGTCGGCCGGAACATCGCGTCGGTAATCAGGCGAGCGGCTCTTTCGAGTTGCTCCAGCGTGTAACGCACTTCGGCAGAGTCTTCTGACCTGAACGTTTCTCGTGCGTGATCGATGGTGTTGCGCACGAACTCCTGGTCGTCGCTCATCAGCATCCACCCGAATTCGCCGAAAGAGCGCACGGTGTTCTGAAGCAAGCCTTCCAGGCGGTTTCGGGAGATGATGATCTCCCTTATCCGGCGGTCGGACTCGACGTTACGATTTGCCTCTTCTATCAGGTCGTAGATCTCAGAGGCCGACAACCCTGAAGACGGTGTTATTCGCATCGCCTGTTCGAGCCCAGTCATCTTGTCGCGCGCTGAGACTGAAACGATTCCGTCGGCGTCTACCTCGAAAGTGACTTCGACTTGAGGCAGGCCGCGTGGGGCCGGCGGTATGCCCACCAGCTCGAAGCGCGCGAGGCTGCGGTTGCCGGCCGCGATATCGCGCTCGCCCTGCAGAACGTGCACCTCTACTACTTGCTGATTGTCGGCGACCGTTGTGAACACCAGGCTCTTCTTCGTCGGTATGGTCGAGTTGCGATCCAGAAGCTTGGTGAACAGTCCGCCGCGCGTTTCGATACCCAGCGACAGTGGAATCACGTCGAGCAGTATCAAATCCTTCACGTCACCCGCGAGCACGCCGACTTGAATCGCCGCGCCGATGGCAACGACTTCGTCCGGGTTGATCTCGATGGAAGGCTCGCGCTTAAAAATGTCGCGCACACGGCTGATGATGATCGGGGAGCGGGTCTGGCCGCCCACCAGCAGCACCTTTGTGATTGCTTCCGGAGTGAGCTTGGCGTCTGCGATCGCTTTCTGGCAGGGCTCGATCGTGCGCTCGACCAGATCGACGACAAGCTCTTCAAACTTCGTTCGACTCAGGGTCTTGTTGAAGTGCTTCGGGCCGGTTGGATCCGCAGCGATGAAGGGAAGGTTTAGCTGAGACTCAGTAGTGGTGGAAAGTTCGCACTTGGCGCGCTCGGCTGCTTCCTTCAGCCGTTGAAGCGCGAGCCTGTCAGGACGCAGATCGATACCGGTCTCCTGTTTGAAGGTCTCGATCATCCAGTCGACTATGCGCTGATCGAAATCTTCACCGCCGAGAAACGAATCGCCGCAAGTCGACAGTACTTCGAAAACGCCGTCGGCCATCTCCATTATCGAGATATCAAACGTGCCGCCGCCCAGATCGTACACGGCGATCCGTTCGTTGTCGCGTTTGCCGAGCCCGTAGGCGAGCGCTGCAGCCGTCGGCTCGTTGATGATGCGCTGAACAGTCAACCCGGCGATCTTTCCCGCGTCCTTCGTAGCTTGCCGTTGAATATCGTCGAAGTAAGCGGGCACGGTTATGATGGCTTCGGTGACTTCATCGCCGAGAAATTCTTCTGCAGCCAGTTTGAGTCGCTGAAGCAAAATCGCCGAGATCTCGGGTGGTGAATAATCTCTCCCGCGCACCCGCACTCGGCAATCCCCGTTTGCCGCTTCGGTAATTTCGTAAGAGCAGACCTCACAAGCGCGCTGAACCTCAAGCGAGTCGAACTTGCGTCCCATCAGTCGCTTGACCGCGTAGATCGTATTGGCCGAGTTCGTTATTGCCTGGCGCTTGGCTATTTGGCCTATCAATCGCTCGCCCTTCTCCGTAAAAGCGACTACCGACGGCGTGGTTCGCCCGCCTTCTTTGTTTGGAACTATCTGCGTAACGCCGCCTTCCAGTATCGCTACGCACGAGTTCGTAGTGCCGAGGTCTATTCCGATAACTTTGCCCATGAGACGAGCCTCCTATCTCCCACTCACTCAAAACCGAGAAGGTAAAAGGGGTCTGATTAATCGATAGGGGCCGGGGATTTGAGATTGTCGATTGGCGATTTCCGATTACGAATGAGATCTCGTGAGATTCAATCGGCAATCGCCAATCGGAAATCGGCAATTACTTTTCAGGGCTGGAGGCGACCTTCACTTTGGCGGGACGCAGCAATCGGTCACCGATCCTGTATCCTCGCTGAAACTCCTGGATCACTGTGTTCTCTTTGTGTTTGTCGGTCGCTTCCGTAGTCACCGCTTCGTGAACGTGTGGATCGAAAGTCTGCCCGACTGCTTCAACCGCTTCGAGTCCGAGCTTCGATAACGCGTCTTTGAATTGCTTGTGTATCAATTCGACGCCATGGCGCAACGCCTCGGCGTCGCCTTCGCTTGTCTCCAGGCTGGACAGCGCTCGCTCGAAGTTATCGACGACTGGGAGGAACTGCAACAACACGTCGTCCCGCCCGTGCTGATAGAGTTCGCCGCGTTCGCGCTCGACCCGCTTGCGGTAATTCTCAAACTCAGCCTGCCGTCTGATCAGTTTGTCATACAGCGAAGCCCTCTCTGCGGTGAGCGCATCGATCTGGGCTTGCAGTTGAGCGACCGGGTCCTCCCTGGGCTCGTCTGGTTCCGCTGCGTCTTCAGCTTCCTCTTGTTCTCCCGGTTCGACGTTTTGCTGCTGATCGCTCGGGCCATTCGCCAACTCAATTTCGCGGGGCAAGTCAGATCCCTCTTCTGAGTTTGATCCGATACTCTCGTCGTCATCAAAACTAATCGGTATGTCCTTTGGCTCGTTCTTCTTATCGCTCATTTTCCTTCTGTTTCTTTCTTATCGTCGTTCCACCGCCACAGACTCAAAGCGTCCTGGCCGAAATACCGCCGAGTGCGCGCTCAAACAACTTCGCAATGTAATCCACTATTGCGATCAGCCGGTCGTATTCGAGTCTGGTCGGTCCCACTACGCCGATGCTACCCACGGCGGCGCCTCCCGGATAAACACAGGGCGAAGCAATCACAGTGCAGCCACGCAGATCGACGAAACGGTTCTCACTGCCAATGCGCACGGCCACGGCCTCGAGCTTCGCGCTCTCGATGCACTCATTCAATATCTTCACGATGCGGCTCTTTTGCTCGAACATCTTAAACAACGCCCGCATCCGCTCAGTGTCCGCGAAGTCTGGCTTCGATATTATGTTCGAAGCTCCTTCAATAAAAACGTCAGGCTGGTCGCCTTCCTGCAAACTCTGACTACACAGCAGCACCGCGTTGCGCAGGAACTGATCGTAGAGCGCTTTCTCTTCGCTCATCCGGAGCACCAACTGGTCGCGGATCTCCGCCAGCGTCCAACCGTGGAAGTTCTCGATCAGATAACGCGAGGTCGCATTCAGCTCGTCCTGCGTGAAGTCCCCGTCAATGCGGATCACCCGATCCTGCACCCGGCCCGCGCTCGATACTGTAATGGCCAGTATCCGCGAGTCTGGCAACCTGACGAACTCGATGTGCTGAAGTATGTCCCTCGAGCTCGAATGCGACACAACTATGCCGACGTTGTCGGACAATTGCGACAGTAGCCGGCTTGTGCGCTCCATCAGCAGCTCCGGATTCCCCAGCGACTGCTCATCGAGCAACCGCTCGTTTATGAGCGCCGCATCAGACCGCGAAAGCTTTGTCGTGCCTATTAAATTGTCAACATAAAACCTATAGCCCCTGTCAGTGGGCAACCGCCCCGCCGACGTGTGCGGGTGCGTCAAATAACCTTCGTCTTCAAGCTCCGCACAGATGTTGCGGATCGTAGCGGACGACAAGTTCTCGCGCGACTGTTTAGCCAGCGCGAACGATCCAACAGGCTGGCCCGTGGCGATGTGATCTTTCACAATCGTCGCGAATATCTCCCGCTTGCGGTCATCGAACCTGTTACCGCTTCTCTTTGTCATAGGTTCTAACAGGGGGGCACGCCCGAACGGAATTTCGAGGCCAACTTAACATCACAGCGACGCCCTGTCAATAATAATGCCCCGCAAAGGTAGCGCTGCGCAAGCTAGGAGTTCGCGACAGAATCCAATTAGTTAGCGCTTCTTGACAGAATCCTTCAGAATCGGCCTGAATCTCTGCACGCAGGGCTGGTTAGCGCTCGTATCTCGATTCGGTCAAGCTTGACAACCCCTGCCTGTTTCTATAGGTTTAGTCTTTTCTGTCGAGACGTTTTTCGAGGAGCGTAGAAACATGAAGAGGACCTTTCAGCCCAACAACCGCCGTCGCGCCAAGACGCACGGCTTCCGCGTGCGCATGAGCACAAAAGGCGGGCAACTGGTGCTTAAACGCCGCCGCGCGAAGGGCCGCAAACGCCTGACACCTGCGCACTACTAAGAACGGTCAGTAATCCGTAGTCCGTAGTCAGTCGTTTTGCGCGGCAACCTAAACCGTCGGACTCTTACTACCGACTACTGACCACCGACTACGGGCAAATGACTGAGGTATCCGAGAAGTTTCCCAAGACGGACAGAATCTTGAAGCGCGACGTTTTCCGCCGCGTCTACGAGGAAGGCCGCAAGATACAATTCACGTACTTCACCGCGTTTGTGCTCACGAAGCAGACGGACACAGCTCGCATAGGCATCACCGCAACGCGAAAGATGGGAAACTCGGTTGAGCGCAATCGCGCGCGTCGCCTGGTGCGCGAAGCCTTCAGAAAAAACAAATGGCTAGTCCCACATGGAGTTGATATAGTCATTAACGTGAAGCGGTCCTTGGCGGAGGCAGCTTACCGCGACTTTGAGGGTGAATTCATTACATTTCTGCAGAGGGTGGGCCAGAAGTGAAGGTTGTTCTGATTTTTTTCATACGCACTTACCGGTTGCTTATTTCGCCACTACTCCCGCCCTCGTGCAGATTCACGCCCACCTGCTCCGAGTACGCAATGCAAGCAATAGAGAAGTACGGCGCGCTGCGCGGTGTTTACCTTGCAGCTCGGCGGCTCCTGCGGTGCCACCCGTTTCATTCAGGCGGATATGACCCAGTGAGGTAGTAAAGGACGGGCGGACACCCGCCTGATGTGATTTGATGGATCGAAATCGTTTAATAATGGCGTTGGCCCTTTCCCTGGTCGTGCTGATGTCGTGGCCTCTCATCATGCGCTACCTGGCGCCGCCGCCGCCGACTGAAGAGCCGTTTCAAATCCAGGAGGAGCTACCGAAACGGGCTACAGAGAATCCGCAGCAAGCTCCGGTTCCAACAACAAAGAAAGCTACACCACCAGCGCCAACCGCCGCCCAGCCTCAAGCGCAAGCGCAGACTACTCAAGCGGCGCAGCGCGACTTCACGATCAGCTTCGAAGATCAAGGCAGACCTTACTGGCGCGCCACGCTGTCGAATCGCGGCGCGGTGGCAACATCGTGGATACTCGACAGGTACAAAGAGAACGGCGTCGAGCGCGTCATAACCGGAGCTGACAACAACCCTCTCCAACTGATTCCGCAACCGATCCCCGAACCGCTGAACGCGCCGTTGAGCCTGCGCACTCCGTGGTCACCTGAGATCGGGGTACAATTGAATCGAGTCAACTTCCAGATCGAAGGAGTAGGTCCCGACGAGACTAAAGTCACGCTCGGCCCGGATGAGTCCCGGAAGATCACTTTCACCTACACCTCGCCCTCGATCACGGCGACAAAATCATTCACATTCCATGGCGGCAGCTTCGCGTTCGACGTGACCGCAGAAGTGAAATCCGGCGGCAGCACGCAGCCGGTTGAAATAATTCTGGGCCCGCGATTTGGAGATCAGAGCGACAGACAAACCGGGAGCTACAGCACTCCTCCTCAAGTCATCGCTTATACCCGAGAGGGTAAACGCCAACAGATTCTCGGGGCGGCGATAACGCCGCCATTCGCCACGATAACTGCCATCGACCACGATTCGAATCAAATCGAGCTTGATAAGCCGCTTGCGGACGGCGTAACCCAGATCAAGCTAACGGCCGACAAGGGCGCGACGTTCATCGGGTATGCGCGCGTGATCAATCGTGAAGCGAACGGCCACAGGCTCACGCTCCACTCGCTGTCGGCTGGAATATCGAGGGGCAACGGCGTGGCGCAGGGCGCAGACACGCTCAGGAACGTTTACGGATGGGCTGGAGTCGCGGATCACTACTTCGCTATGCTCGCGGTGCCGGGTCAAAA
>Ga0137403_10010283_pt1 | contig 10364 bp, 13 predicted proteins | sample CZOMad2_1_16fung_FD_122057 | JGI IMG/M metagenome (GOLD analysis project Ga0137403, IMG submission 122057) | Vadose zone soil fungal communities from Angelo Coast Range Reserve, California, USA - CZOMad2_1_16fungal (Hybrid Assembly) | ecosystem: Environmental > Terrestrial > Soil > Vadose zone... | reverse complement strand
AGCATGCTCCCTAACGGATTGCACGGAGCGGCGCAACAAGTTCCTGCAATCTCAGAAATGCCGGCCGCTGCAACCGCGCAAGCGCCAGTCCCCGACTCTACACTGCAAGCCGACCGGATACGTAGAATAAGTACATAGCACCCAGAATTTAAGTACTCAATACACTGGATTCCAGCTCCTCAGCACATTGCTGTTATTAAGTGCTTACAAACCCACCCTCTGCTGTGGGGAGAGGGCAGCCATAGTGGAGGAGAGATGGAATGTCTTGCTGATGCATAGTGTGGAATGTGGCATGGAGGCATGGTGCCTGCATCATTGAGTATCTATTAGCAGGATTATATGTCATGTCCCATAACATTCACATGACTTCTGCTGAGGATTTCAGCTAGTCCCAAATACTCAGGCATCCAGGCATCCTTCCCTGCCTTGATGATTTTTGGCTAGTCCTGAAACTTGGGGTATCTGGGCATCTATCCCCACCCACTGTACCTGTAATTGGACTGAAGCCCAACATTGGGTTTCATTAAACCCCAACCCTGTTTTCTCCTTATAGTAATAATTTATTGCTGCTTGATTCCCTCTGACCCTGTGCTTACTATTCTGGTACACACCCTTGATTCTTTGCTCATGCATCCCCATTACCTCCCACTCTTGGCATTAGTATATAAGTAGTTCATCCATGTGTTTTATGACCCATCTTGAATATCAACTTGCACCAGCTTGCATACCTTATACTCGAGAACCTCACCCTTACCATCTTGACTGTCAACCCCAAAAGTCAACTCTAAAGGCTGAACCTCTAGCTTCATCACCCTTCTATGCTCCCCTCTGCAGAGGCTAGTCTCAGACTTAACCTGAAGTCCAAAAGTTCAACCCCACTTGAAATATTCAGACAGAGTTAGTAGGTAGGTGCAATGCACAAGCTGAAGGCAAAGTCTGAACCCCAACAAATGCCAAGGAAGTTCCAATCAAAACATGAACCCCGAGAGTACCCAACTTCAAGTGCTAACACTAGGTCATAAACATTCAGTACTGTGGAATGTGTCATTGAGATATCCAATGACTTTGCAAATTGAAAATGTTTGCAGCACTGACATTGACATGACATTCCTTTACCTTGATGCTGATATTCTGATGTGACCATGTTTATGCTGTTCAGCATGCAAGGTTCAACTTGTGTGGTGTCCGTTGTCACAGCTGCCCAAGCCCATTCTGTCAACTGCAGCCTCACCATCAAAATCCATCCAACTATTTCTTTCAAATGAGATCAGTGATTTGTGTGGAAATAACATGGATGTCAGAATAGAAAACTATGGCACAAAGGAAATAGGCCATGGTGAAACATGCACTCTCATGCATAGATGGGAGTGTTATCACTGTGACATGCTAGGTAGTCCAAACGAATGTAAGATTCAAACATCTGGTCATCATGACATGGTAGAGAAGGGTTCCATCTAATTTCAATGCTATGTTCGTATCATATACAGTGTCCGCTTTGTCGAAAAGGGTGCTCCTGGAATTTTTGTCCTTCACATTCCCTGTAAGTTATCCAGTGCTGACGAATAAAGAGTTTGAGTATTGAATATGCGAGGCAATTGTGGATACACCTACTCCAGCAAATATCGTGGGGTTCTAGTGTACCTGTTCCTTGCATTGTTGCCATGATGTGCCATGTACGAACTGGCCAAGATCAATCTTTGTAACATGCTCTGCGATAACAGCTGTATTTCCGGGCCGCCACAGACCCACATGGTAAGAGGGCGGCACCCAAAAAAGCAGTTCCGCATTTGTACCGAGCATCCAACCATTGTCCAATTTGGAGGAGTCTGTGAACCCAGTCGAAGGGGGTTGCTCAAGATTCAAGACCCGTATTGTCTTGTCACCAGAACCAGAAATGAAGCGCTTGCCATCCGGGGAGAATGCGACGGAGTTGACTGGGGTGTGCTCTTCAAAGGGGCCAGAAACAATGAGGCCTGTCTCGGCATTACGGACCCGTATTGTCTTGTCATAAGAACCAGACACGATGCACTTTCCATCGGGGGAGAATGCGACGGAACGGATGCAATCGCTGTGCTCTTGAAAGGGGCCCGAAACGACGGCGCCTGTCTCGGCATTCCAGACCCGGATCGTCTTGTCACTAGAACCAGACACGATACGCTTGCCATCCGGGGAGAATGCGACCGAGGTGACCGGGCCGGTGTGCCCTTCCAAGGGGCCAGAAACGACGGCGCCTGTCTCGGCATTCCAGACCCGGATCGTCTTGTCATCAGAACCAGACACGATGCGCTTGCCATCCGGAGAGAATGCGACGGAGCGGACCCAATCGCTGTGCCCTTCCAAGGGGCCAGAAACGACGGCGCCTGTCTCGGCATTCCAGACCCGGATCGTCTTGTCACTAGAACCAGACCCGATACGCTTGCCATCCGGGGAGAATGCGACGGAGCGGACCGAGGAGGTGTGTTCCACAAAAGCATACATCGGGGCAGGCCAATTCATTGCTTTACCAGTCCGGATGGAGAGCATTCGTGGGAATCGTGGTAGAAAGTGTTTTGACACTGCAGACGCGGCCGGAGAAAATGGCAGGGCAGATAGGTAGATGTGAGGAGTACTTTGTGAGATGACTGGGTTGAAGGCTGCCACAAATCGACTTGCATCTATGCTAAAGTCTGCGAGTTCATCATCGTTCCCCTGACAAATCACATCTCAACCACCACACGTTGGAAATATAATTAGCAACACGAGCACTCACCCTACACCATTCGGCCGTCCACAGGAGTGCCGGCGACGCCACCGGCACTTCTTTCAATAAACTCAAGGCCTCCAACCAGTACAGAAACCCATTGTACATGAGATTCCTGACGCCGCTGAGAACTTCCGAATCACGAGCCACAAGCTCCAGGTGATCCGCCCAGAATCGGGATGAGTACGATAAATCATCAGGGAATGCCGTTTTTACACGCTCGGACAGCTTCGAGACATCGTCGTTTCGAACATGTGACGTTTCCAGTTCGCAGATATTAAATCGAAGTCCCGTCTTTAGGACCCGCAAGCAACCCAATGCAAGGGTGTGATGCTGCTTCGACACGTCGATAAACCATGGATCGCTCCCACACCGATCATTGTGAGTTAGATAATCTGCCAAAGAGGCATGGAGAGCCCGAACAGGCTGGCCCGGACCCCACTGCAGGAGACACCGAAGACGGGATAAGATGAACTCGGATGCCCTACGGCATTGCAAGCCGAGAATCCTATCCATTGCGATATTAGTGAGGGGAACTCTACCAAGGATGACTGTTCCCAAAATCTTGCGGAAGTCCTCCGCGAACGTTACACTATCCCACTTTCCTGCCGCGAGGAGTGCTGTTGCGTACAGATGATCCAGCGAGAACCCTCCCCTCTCGTGTGATTCACTTTTCATCAGAATATCGAGCTGTTCCACCGGGTCGTGACCTTCCCGAATAAAAGCGGTGGCAGTCGATGCCCAGATGAACAGACCGGCCGAATGATCCACTAGTGTCTGCAGTTTTTTGTCCCCCGGCCAGTTACGAGGCAGCTTGTAGTGATCTGTGATAATCGACATCTCATGGCGGATGTACAACCGTACGTCCACGGCGGTTGACTGCGTCATGGTGTCAAGCTCCAGCCTGTGAATGTGATCCATCGAGAAAGGAGGATCGATGTCTGCCTCAGCACGACTTGTTATGAGAAACCTGAAGATAGATGGTAGTGTGGCGAATTCTTTGGCGAGCAGTGCGACAAGACTCCGTCGCGATTTGAAATCGCCGCATTCATCTAAGGCGTCGAGTATGATGACGATAGGACCCTTTCTGTGCAGCTCAGCGACGGTAGTGAGCGGCTCCAACAGCAGCTTGGTGAATTGAGTATGAATCGGAGGCGTGGATACATTGAATACACCATTGATCTTTTCGCAAATGGCAGACTGGATGTTGGGGTCGGCACATGCAAGCTGATGGGCCATCGTGCGGATAACAGCGCGCGGATCGCTCTGCACCGGATCGTTCCTATCAAAGAAAATGAACGCCCCGAGACGGTGCAGTTCCCGGAAGCGCTCAGCGATAGTCGTGGAGATGGTGCTTTTGCCGGACCCTGCAGGACCATGCAACCAGAGAATGTTTTGGCCTCCTGAGGGCGTGCTGAGCCAGTCCGTGATGGACTGCAGGATTTCGACGCGCGTTCCTTCCAAGCACTGCTGGCGCGAGAATGCGTCCATTTCCACAGGGCTGAGAACCTTCAGAGTCTCTGTTCTGACTAATACGTGATGTTCTGGTCAACATGCGCGAGACTTGATCCACCGAACAAATTCACTCACCCAATCTGTCGACTCCCCCGAGCGTTCGGGTAGAAATGAAGACGTTCTGGAGAACCACGCCCTCGCTAACTGATTGCTTAAGCGCGATCAATGCTTGCGAAAGTTGCGATATCTTCTGACTGCTCTGAGACCACAACTGCCTCACGGCTCTGCCTGAAGAGCCTGTCAACCACAGGTCCATGATGACTGATAAAGAGCCCACCTCCAAATCCGTGGCCTGTGTATTCTCGAATAAAGATGGCACATTCTACCGTTTGTGTTTGGATTTTGTCAATGATATCTTCGAGGCGCTTCATCTTAGCGGGTAGGGAGTTGACGTCATCAACAAACGACCAGACGTCAATCATCGTGTTGACCAGGTCGACGAGTTTATTGTCTGTCTCCAGCTGGTTCTTAACCACCTGTATGTAGTGATTAGCGGCAATAAAACGGTCAATGAAGCGAGGCGCACCTTATAGAAAGATGTTATTACTTTCCAGGCGAAGTCCGCATACGGATGGACCTAGGTGAAAGGTCAGGCGAGGCAAAGATGAATGACAACCATTCACATTGGCTATCTCGTCCCCTATCCGCATAAACACATCGAGCTTGGAAACAAGCTTCTCAAGTGCATCTGAGAGGCCGTTTATCATCGGGCCAGCATATCCAACAGCGTCCGCCGCTTTGAAAACTTCACAGTCAGTTAAATCCGCTGCGCGCTCCACAGGTTCGATGTCCAGCTGTGCATTGCGCATGGCAATAATGCCCGCTTTGGAAGTATCAATGGCCCTGAGACGTAAAACAATGGCTCCCCTACGTTCGGCGTCACCCTTGCCTTTTTTCGCCTCCAAATCAAGGGTCAAATCTGTGGTGTGGTCTGGAGAAGAAAAGACAGGGATGATATGCGCCTATTCACCTTGGCTGCCCTCGCACAAACTCAAGAGCCTACCTATCTCGATATCATGGCCACCAAGGCATGGATCTTTGGCCGGCCAAGGTTTCGCGGTGCGGTGTTTGACTTTCAGAGAAAGGACGGAGGAGGGGCTTTTCGGTGACCTGACAAGACATCAGTAGGCTGAATGATGGCGCACACTCATGAAGATATGCTGACAGAATGAAATCTTGATTCCATGTGGGTGCGATCTCTCTCTTGACTACACGAGTGCGTTGTTCAACACCGTCAACGAGTATTTCGACGTATAGGCGGGGGACATTGGATTGGAAATTTGCTGGCCGCCATAGGATGTGGCTGAGGCTCCCGACTGTTGTAGTGGTGTATTAGTAAGGTCCACACGATCGATCGAAACTACTGACCGTTCAGCGAATAGCTCTGCGACATGCTGACCAAATCATTTTGAGCACGTGACCAGCACCAACTCCGTTTGCGGATTTGAAACTCCGCCCACGCGCGGCTCTGGGCGCCTTTCTGGTAGGAATGCGATCGGCGACGGGCGTTCGGGTGCCCGAGGTCTGGGAAGGGGCGCCTATGGGCGTCTATTACGTCAGCATGTCCCGGGACATGGCTTACGTAAGGGGACCCGCGCGTCGCGCGCCCAGGCGACCCTAAGCTATGAGGCGACGGTCGGGGCGGTATTACATAATTTTCGGCCAAAGAGAGCTCTGGACATAGTTGTCATCTTTTTTGTATCTTTTTATTATTACGTCTTTTTATATTCCGCAGAGGCAGACCTCGGACTTTATTTTATGGCTAATAGGTGCTGGAGTTCTATGTAATATAGTTTCCGGCTGTGTTTCGTGTACTGTACAGTCGGGACTCGGGCGCCGAATAGTTAGTGGTTCGACTCAACCTACTGCGCGCCGACCGCATATTGCAACAGGGACCCCAGGGCTCCTGCCCTGCCACAACCACTCCCGGACACCCGCTGCACCGCTGACGACCCGTCGTTCCCAATGGCCTGGCCACCTTGCGACCGTTTGCAGGTGCTCCCTCGTGCCTCTGAGCTGCCTGAGTCCTCCACTGCTTTGACCGAATGGTAGTGGGGATATTTTACGCTCAGTTCCCGGTCCTCCCTAAGGAGGAGCTTGCACGAGAGGGGTATGAGGCGGGGGGTGTGCTCCTCTTCGGAGTGTGCCTGAAGTTCTAGTAATCCCCCAAACTTGGTCGCTGTCTTATCAGTGATTTCCATTGACTCCTATTTCACAGCAAACTTGCTTTGGAGGCCACTGGTTCGCACGATATTTCTAATTTCTTACAACGGCACTTAATACCTAACGGGCATCTGTACAGACGCCAGCCAAGACGGACGAATGCATGGATGCATCACCTGACTCGCGGCCTCATGAACACACGCCGGCACCTACCCCACGCCCCTCACGAACACACGCCCACACTTCCACCCTCGCATACAATATTCAGCTATACGTACGCCCGCACGGACGCCTGTATGGAACGATCGTATGCACCTACGCCCCCACGCACGCCTCCACGCCCTCTCGACTGCACGCACGTGCGCACTGTACCCCACACGCGTTCACCCATCCCACCCAGTAGAGGTGGGCATCTGGCAGGCATGGTGGTGGGCGTGGTGGTGGCGGGGAGAGTGAATGGGCTGGAGAGGTGGGGCGTCAATGTGCATCGAGATGGGCATGTAGGTGGGCGAGGAGGCGGGTGGGGAAGGAGAGGTGGTAGGCGACGAAGGGGGCGGCAAGGATGGAAAGGCAGACGGAGAGGTGAGCAATCAGGGAGAAGAGGCAATGGAGAATTTGGGCCAGATGGGAGAGGAGGCGGGAGAGGAGGCGGGAGAGGAAGGCCAAGATGCAGGTGAAAAGGCGAGCGAGGAGGAAGAGGTGGCAGCATCGTACCCGTGGACGCACGCATACACACGCATGTACTCCCAGACTCTCTGGCCTGCCCCCACCCTCGCCCGCCTCGGCCTCGTGTCACACATGAGTGCACGCATGCACGCCCGCACTCCTGCCCCATCCTTACCTGCCCCTTTGCCAGTCCCGCCTACAGCCTCACCCGTCTCGCCCTTGTCCCACACGTGCACGTATGCATGCACGCAACGCACATGAACGTTCGCCCGGCTGCACACGTGCACAGCCGTACGCGTACGCCCACTCCGTCCTGTCCCCACCCTCCCACCCACGCCCTTGTGATGCACACCATCTCGCCCATGCCTTTTCCCATTCCCTCGCCCTTGTACAATATGTGCAAGCACGCATACACACACCTCCCCGCTCCTTTATGTACGGTGTACGGACTCATGCATGCACGCACGTGCATTCACCATCGTCCACATGTCCCCCCACCTTCACCGTCACCGTTATGGCCACCCTCGTCCCACATGCAAGCGATCACCCACAAGTACGCACTATCACCCTCATTCCCACGTCCCATCCGAGCTGCATACACCTCCCTGGTTCCACACGCATGCACGCGTTGCCTTTCTTTTTGGTTTGTTTTCTTGTCATCTTTGTCTTTTATTTTATTTTATTTACCTTTTCCTTGTATATACCATCTAGAATATTAATTTTAAGTTTAACAAATTTGGGCATGCAAAGAAGAAGCACCTGAGCCCCAGTGAGAATCCTCCCCGAGCTGGTAGGATTTGGTAAGACGAAGGCGGACTTGACAGAGGTTCCCACCCACGGGGCGAACGAGATCATGATCGATGATGTCGGGGACGACAACGTGCAGCCACGTGCGTGCGTTTCCTAGAACATGATAATTTTCATAGGCGGGACTTCATACTAATATGAGTCTCTTGCAGTGATCGATCTGGTCATCGGCATCCCGGATTGGAAAGTTTGGGTCATTTTCATGCATGTACCAACATGATAAGCTTCAGATCCTTGGGCTAATCACGGATGTCTGCAATGGACTCTGGGAGACTGGCCAGGCTTTGGGTTCATTGAAGCGATGCGGGGAAGAAGCGATCGGGATATGGAAGATGCGGGATGTACCTTTCGATCAGTAGCTTGGCAGGAATTGAGATGTGATCGTGTGATCGGCGGACACTGAATCTGTTCCTTGAATCCAGGACGAATATCTTACGCAATATCCTGGATCTCATACAACCGCGTGATCAAATGCTTGTGGTCCTTGTTTGCGCAGATCTCATCCCGTCAAAGTTACATAATCCTTCTGACTTGGGCACCTAACAATTTCCCAGTTCAACAAGCGAATGCTGCCTTCGATTGGCAACATCGACACAAATCATTTCCTCACACCAGCCTCGCCACTCGTGCACTCACATCAGCAACAGCTTCAAGAGGTGCCCATGTTCGTCCATGCCAGCCTCGATAATGGACAGGCCGGGATGGTCGGAAGGTGCTAAATGTGTGGCCGAACATGCATACAAGTGAGAGTGAGGCGATATTTCTTGAGTGCTAAGGTGCGCCAGCAGTCGCATCAGCGATTGTGACAGTGCTTGGCATGCGCTTGCCAGGAACAGAGTGACGGGTCACCAAGGCTACTATTTCGGAGGTAGGGAACATGCAGTGTTCCTTTGATCCTCCTCTTGCTGACTCGTCATCCTGTCATCCGGGAGTCTGTCAATCACTGCACATGATGCCCTTCGCTGACTTTTCAGGTTCAGAACCCACACTCCACAATGTCTCTGCAGAGATTGGGCACATGCTGCACACAAAAGGGACCAGGAAGCCCTTCACCCATGCCCTCCACAAAAGGGAGGTTAAAAAAATACTTTGGTGGCATGTGCTTGATGTCCTGCAGGCTCGTTCAGTCAATGCTCACTGCTGTGCTGCACACACCAGGACTGCTACCTCTGATCGATCACCTGCCACAAGTCAGAGTGCACACACCGGTTGGGCTGGCAACCTACATGCACCATCAGATTAGTGTATGTGCTTGCAAAGCTGACCAGATGTGATAGCTGCAAAGTGGGATTTATTCTCAAGAAGGATGCAGCCTGACCTGAGTGGAACAAGCAGTAAAGTGTCAAAGATAGTTTGCAAAAACTTTCTCACACTTACCACCACCTCAAAATCAGCGACCACAGGTTTTCTGGCTTTTGAGTCACATAAACATTAGATAGAACTTCTACTACTACTACCCTTACATACATTCTACAAAAATACCCCCAAAACAACCTCATGCCACAAAAAATGCCCAGGACTCCAACTCGGGTTGGTGGTCACATCACTCTGCAGCCACAATGAAAGCCCTGTCAGATGCACACCAGGTCCAGATCTACACAGGGAAATGACTGAATGCCCTCTTGTGAAGAGCTCATAAGGCTGAATCAAGATGCACTCACCTCAGCAGCACAAGCTGGTGATTACCTAGAAAAACAAGGCTATGAACTGGCAGACAAAAATGGATCCAGGGCATTGCTCAGCTATACACTGCTCCTCACTCACTGTGCACCACCAAACATCCTCCCCAGGGGCATCAGGGCAGTTGCCACCCTCCCTTACTACTTCTGCCCTATCGAAGATACGATCCAATGATGGACTCAAGTATCACAAGGTTCTGTTCAGAAATGGGGCTGGATGGCAATCCCTTGACGAATCCATCTTCCCTCCTGAATCTGATCTTTCGGAGTCTCTGTTTCTCCAAGCTTATCACAATTGGCTTACCATACTTGATATGATTTCATCACCTGAGGTAGCTGTTGGATGGTACGAACACCATTCCAAAATGCTTCAAGACCAGTGTTTTTCGGCATCCTTCGAGGCTTGGCACAGTATGGACAAGCAGCTTTGTTCCCAGTTTATAGATGACCCTTTCATCATTGACCCTACATGTGTGGCTTACTCCCAGCTTTTCAAAAGGGCAAGAATGGATGCCTTTCTTGCTCATGCTGAGAGATTGCAACATGGCCAGTCCTTTTGTACAAATGGGTCAGGACACAGCAATCACCAAGAGTCCAGTTCTTCCGACGATGGATCACGTCGTTACCACCTGTACAACAAAGGAAGTGACCATGGCAAATCCCCAGACTCCTTTCATGAAGGGCACAAACCCACTCTTTGCTTGTGATGCAGAGCCATTGGTCACAGGGCTGGCAACTGCTTGGCCTCCACATCTAACCATCCAGACTGTCCGATTGTTGTGCCTGGAAGAACA
>Ga0137403_10010282_pt1 | contig 10366 bp, 11 predicted proteins | sample CZOMad2_1_16fung_FD_122057 | JGI IMG/M metagenome (GOLD analysis project Ga0137403, IMG submission 122057) | Vadose zone soil fungal communities from Angelo Coast Range Reserve, California, USA - CZOMad2_1_16fungal (Hybrid Assembly) | ecosystem: Environmental > Terrestrial > Soil > Vadose zone... | reverse complement strand
TTGCAGGAGATCGGTTTACCACAGTCCGGACTCGATCGTTTCATCCGCAAGTCCTACGAGCTGCTGGGTCTCTGTTCGTTCTTCACGGCTGGTGAAAAAGAAGTGCGCGCCTGGACCATCCCGCAAGGGATTTTGGCTCCACACGCGGCTGGTGTGATTCACTCGGATCTGGAACGGGGCTTTATTCGAGCGGAGGTGATTCACTATGATGCTTTGGTCACCAGCGGCTCGCTGGCCAAAGGACGGGAGGCCGGCAAGCTCCGTATTGAGGGTAAGGACTATCGGGTGCAGGATGGCGATGTACTGCTGATTCGTTTTAACGTGTAAGCTGGTGCATGGTGTAGCAACGGTGAGATTGCCCACAGAGGAGGTTCATTATGGGAAAAGCCCTGGAAGGGGTACGTATTCTGGATATGACACACGTGCAGTCAGGACCGTCCTGTACGCAGATGCTGGGCTTTCTGGGTGCCGATGTCATTAAACTTGAACCGCCTGGGCGTGGGGATATTACCCGTGGGCAGCTGCGTGATATCCCGAATGTGGATAGCCTGTACTTTACCATGCTTAATTGCAATAAGCGCAGCATCACGCTCAACATGAAATCGGCGCACGGCACAGAGATTTTTACCGAACTCCTCAAAACCTCTGACGTGCTGGTGGAGAATTTTGGCCCGGGCGTGCTGGACCGTTTCGGATTTCCATGGGAGACCATCAAGCAGATCAACCCGCGTGTCATCTACGCATCCATTAAAGGGTTTGGCTCGTACGGTCCGAACAGTGGCTTAAAAGCCTATGAATCCATAGCCCAGGCGATGGGCGGGTCGATGAGCACCACGGGTCTGGAAGACGGTCCGCCTCTGTGTACGGGCTCGCAGATCGGCGATACGGGGTCTGGTATCCATATGGTGGCGGCCATTCTGGCGGCGCTCTATCACCGCACCCAGAATGGGCGTGGGCAGCGCGTGGAAGTAGCCATGCAGGACAGTGTGCTCAACTTGGTACGCGTCAAGATGCGTGACCACCAGCGGCTGCAACATGGGCCTCTATCTGAATATCCCATCAAGACCTTTGGCAAGGCTGTGCCGCGTTCGGGCAATGCCTCTGGTGGGGGGCATCCTGGCACAGCGCTACGCTGTAAGCCCGGGGGGCCAAATGATTATGTCTATGTGGTCTTCCAGCCCCAAATCTGGGACCGCTTGCTGCAAGTCATGGGGCGGGATGAGCTCATTGGTGATCCGCGCTATAGTACGCCGGCAGCCCGGCTTGAACGCCTTGATGAAGTCTATGCCCTGGTTGAATCCTGGACCATGCAGTATACGAAATTCGAGGTCAACGAAAAACTCAATGCGATCGATGTGCCATGTGGTCCGATTCTGGACACCTCTGACCTCATCAGTGATGAGCATCTCAAAGTGCGTGAGATGATCGTTGATGTGCCGCACTCACAACGGGGTACCTTCCAGACGGTCGGTTGTCCGCTCAAGCTGTCGGACTCGCCCGTGGAGGTGTCCTCATCCCCGCTACTCGGTGAGCATACAGAAGAGGTGCTGCGCGAGATCATGGGCTACGACAAGGACAAGGTCGAGCAACTGCGCAAGGAGGGAGTCATTTAAATTCGGGATCTGAGAGGATCGTGCAGTCGACTCGGGAGGGTGTGTAGGGAAAGGTCCCACGTAGCAGAGCTTCGAGGGTCTGGATGACCACAGCGGGGGCGAGAGTAGTGAGTGTCAAAGGTCCTGAGGGCTGAGGCCAGAGCACACATGCCTGGAGGCTGCGCGGCCCCCAGACGAAAGGGTCTGTGGGGCCAAAGAGCGCCAGCGTCGTTGTCCCAACGGCGGCAGCGAGATGGGTGATACCTGAATCGTGCCCTACTACCGCCTGACAGCGTGCTAGGATGGCTGCCAGGTGGGGTAAGGGGAGATGGTGCGCGCGTGGCCAGCAGGGCATGTCGGCAGTATGCCAGAACTGAGTGTCGTGGGCTTGCTCGGCTGGCCCGCTGATGAGCAAGCCCGGGATACCTTGCTGGGCTGCCCAGGCCATGACTTGCTTCCAGCCTGCCACAGGCCAGAGCTTATACGCTCCGCCACTCCCGGGATGGAAAGCAATCACCCCCTGGGTTGGTAGACCCATTGTACGCCAAAACTGTGCCGCTGCCTCTTGCGCCGTTGGAGTAAGATACACGTGTGGACAGACATCGTATGGCTGGTGCACAAAGGGCGTGACAGGCTGGAGGAGATGTTCAGCAATATGGATACTTGCCGGCGGATGCGGCCACCACGTGAGCACTTCCCCCTGACAGTAGCGCTGTAAGTTCGTAGCAAAAGTCTCGTCAGGCGCAGGGAGGTAGGAGAGAATCAGCTCACAGGCACTCAAGCAGGTCACCATAGCCTCCAATAGAATGGGATGCTGGCTAAAAAGCCGATACAGGTCGCAGCGTTCCAAGTCAGTGATGCAATTGACATAGTGTGGATGCTGAGCGAGGACCGCACGTGGTGGATTGCCCAGGAGTTCGATCATTGCCTCAGGAAATGCCTGGCGTAAGGCCCCCAAGGCTGGTAAGGTCACAATCGTATCGCCGACCGCACCACCACGTATAACAAGGATGCGTTGCATAGCTGGCTCCTAATTCGCTCTGGCAATGCGCGTTACCTATAGCTACACTCACCAGGCAAGGATACACTGCGCAGTGCCAGGATACACAGAGGTATAGAGTATGCCGATTTTTGAGTATACCTGTGAAGAATGTAGGAAAACGTTTGAGCGTCTGACCTTACAACCACAGTCGGGAGTGCAACCTCCTTGTCCACAATGTGGGAGCATGCAGACGACCAAAGTCTTCTCGACCTTTAGCACACAAGCCAGTGCTGCGGGCTGTGCTCCAGGCTATGTAGGTAGCTCTGCTTTTCGTTGAGCGACGTAGGCGTGATGACTGGTAGTCATCTCTGTAGACTTGCGCCTCGTGGGCGCTTTCCTAGGCATGGACCCCACGAGGCATTGCGTATGATGCTGCAGGACACCCTGGGAGGACTGTAGGCTATGCATACCTGGATTAAGGATCACCAGAAATTCAGGATCATGATGAGCACAACAGGGCTCTACATTGTGATCATGACACTGGCGCTGGTATGGCGGGAGGCGAACTTTGCTGCCTGGTTTCTTGTGCCCTTGAGTATTCTCCATCTCTATTTTTATGGCATTATTCACGAACTCACGCATAACAATATCTTTGCCCGTGCCAGGGCTAACATCTGGATCGGGCATCTGCTCTGCCCGCTCAATCTTGTATACTTTCACACCTTTAAGACAGTCCATTTGCAGCATCATCGTTTTGTGCAGATCCCAGCAAGGGACCCCGTGTGTACACGGAAGCAAGATGGCACCTCTTTCAATCCATTCTGGTACCTGATCATCTGGCCCTATCATGCGGTGCGCTGGTATGTCCGGCACCTTACCCAGCATCGGAATCGTCGCCGCTTGCTGGCCAATTACCTGGCCTTTACGGTTGGCATTTACAGCCTCTTTGCCCTTGGTCTGGTATGTGGGGTGCTATCGACGATGCTGTTCTTTTGGGCTCTTCCTGTCTATATTGGAACGGTGTTCCTGATTGGTATTCGGAATCTGATCGAGCATTATGGCTGTGAACCGACACGGTATCGCACCTCGCGCACGCTGAAGAGCCCTCTACTAAATAAGTTGACATTCAATAGTTTTTTCCATCTCGAACATCATTTGATGCCGACCGCATCGATAGCCCAGGTGCGCGAGCTGCATGAGCGCAATCGCAAAATCTACCACGAAAAAAAGGCATTCATCATGTAAAATAGCTGGAAAATCCTTGTCTTATCCAGAAGAAGCGACTATAGTTTTGCCTCCGTAATCCACGTTCGTTCCTCGAGAGTGTCTCGCCAGGGCTTTGCTAGTCTGTTGGCAGTTCACAACGACAGCGATTCCTCCTCTGAGGAGTGTGAGTGAAGTGCCTTCGCCAGGGGACTGTTCTGTTGCTTGGTAGAGGCTCTATAAGTGTCCATTATGCATAGAAGGGTGTTGAGAAGCGATGGAATGTGTCACGATTAAACCAGGTACGAATTGTATCTTTATGAAAAAGACAGGCTGCAGCTTCAACGGGGGAGCCTGTCATCCCATTGTCGATGCCTGCGAAGGGTGTGGGTATGTCATGGAGAATGGGCAGGGCAAATATTGCCAGCTCTACGCCGATCCAGCGACCAAATGGGTCTTTGGCCGGTGCAATTTCGCCACCCATGTGAAGGGCGACGTGCAACCCTCTGCCCAGCGCCTTAACCCTCTCAAAGCCTCGAAGCGTTCGCAGAGACAAGGTGTCTGAGCGCTCCCCGGTCGCTCTGTGGGACACGCCATGGAGCGGCCACCCGGCTCCTCACTTGCAAGAAACGCTGTTCTTGCCTGACTCTCCATGGTATTATCTCTACTGCAGTACGTAGTTGTCTGTTCCTGATAAAGACTCTGTAGGTATTATACACAGCTACTATGATGAATCCTATTACGCTACATTCTGTGACCCCACAAGCTGGTGTCCGCGGCGGGCATATCACATTGCCTTGTGCAGGTGTAGATGCCCAAGCGTTAGAGACCTGCAGTATCATGTTTGGTGTGAGCCCGACCCGTCCTGTGCTCACGACCCCTACTTTGTTACTCGGGGTTGTCCCAGAGAGTACTGGCCTCAACAGTGTCCAGATTGTCCAGGGTGAACGGCAGAGCAATGCCCTACCCTTTGGGATCGCGACGCGGCTCGCAGACAATCTGCATCCAGTGGCCAGCCCGGTCGTGGACGCGGCGGGAAACATCTATACGACCATCAGCGGGACAAAAGGCCAGCAGGTGCCAGTCTCCCTCTACAAAATATCCCCAGGAGGCGAGGTTACGCCGTTTCTCTCTGGTATTGCGAATCCCACGAGTCTTGCCTTTGGACCGGATGGCGCTTTGTATGTCAGTAGTCGTCATGAAGGGACGGTCTATCGTGTTGATCACCAGGGCACTGCTGCCGCCTTTGCCACTCAACTTGGCATTGCCACTGGCCTAGCGTTTGACGCCCAAGGCCAGCTCTATGTCGGTGATCGACGCGGGGCGATCTTGCAGGTCGCGGAGAATGGCACGGCCCGGGTTTTTGCGCGACTCGATCCCAGTATGACCGCCTATCACCTGGCGTTTGGGGATGACGGGTGGTTGTACGTCAGTTACCCAACTCTGTCAGGGTCTGATCAGATTTATCGTATTACGCCCGATGGTGAAGTCCAGTCCTTTGTGCGTGGTCTCGGACGTGCGCAAGGCATCGCCTTTGACATGGCGCAGAATCTCTATGTTGTGGCATATCATGAGGGCGAAGGTGGCGTCATACACATTACTCCTACGGGAGTGATGACCCGCGTTGTTGCGGGTGTCAATCTGGTTGGCCTCGCTTTTGGGACGAACGGAGACCTTGTCCTTACCGACAACAGCACAGTGTATAAGCTCGCTTTCGGTGTGCAGGGACGACTTTTACCTTCATGAGGGCCGGGTCGTATACCGGTGCGGCATGCGAAGGAGTGCACGTTGCAGAAGATGAATATTGGCACGGTGCTCTTTGATCAGTCAAAAGGGGCAGCAGTGGTCACGCTTGTGGAAGAACAGGGGGCACGTGTCCTGCCCATTTTTATTGGTATCTGGGAGGGGATGGCCATCTTTCGTGAGCTCAATCGTACCCCTTCGCCGCGTCCCGTGCTGCATGACATCCTGTACAACCTTCTCCAGGGCTTTCAGGCACGCCTCGAAAAGGTCGTCGTCGATGCTGTGAATGAGAACACCTACTACGCCCAACTCTACGTCACCCAGCACGATATCACGATGATTGCCGATGCGCGACCCAGTGATGCGCTGGCGCTGGCGTTGAAGTTTCAGGTTCCCATCTATGTGGCTGATGCCGTGCTCGAGACTGCTGGCAAACGCGCGGATTTTGCGGTAGGTGACGAGCGGCACGAAGAGACCGAGGGGGACCTGGACAAAAGTGAGGATGTGCGTGCCTGGCTCGAGAATGTGCGCCCCGAGGATTTCGCAGATCCACAATGAGCGATGCAATACAGAGGGCATAATCATGGCTGACGCGTCGGAAGAATTTACCTATGAGGACCGTTCGCAACTCCCCGACATCCTGCCGATTTTTCCACTGCCGAATGTGGTTCTGATGCCCAGCGCGAGCCTGCCGCTGTTTATTTTCGAGGATCGCTATAAACAGATGGTCCAGGACTGCATCGCGGGGGACCGGTATCTCTCGGTCGCACTCCTGCGAAAAGGTTGGGAACAGGAGTCAGGCTCGCCTCGGCCCTACCCAGTGGCTGGTTTTGGGCGCATCGTGCATGCTTCACGCTTACCCAACGATTGTATGGATATTGTCATTCAGGGCATGGGTCGTATTCGCATGCTGGACTTTCATGATGATCGAGCCTATCTGCGTGCTACAGTTGAACTCCTCCGTCCGATATATGCCCCTGGGGAGAGCCTCACCGAGCCGGCCGCAACCATGAAGCAACGTTTCCTCGATTTGCTCGACCTCAAGCGGATCACCGCCCCCGAATTACGTACGAGCTTACGACTCCTGGCCAGCCCGATTGATCTAGTCTTTTTCATTCTAGCGCGCTTACCCCTCGATCCCTACACCAAGCAGGAGATTCTGCAGACGCCTGCAGTAGCCGAGCAGATCACACGGATTATCAATATCCTTGATATGTCCCGAGGAGCGCAATTGAACTGAGGGAGAGAGGGGGTGAGTGGGAGAGGGGAGAGGGAGAAATCACACGGCTTTTCTCCCCCTCGCCCCCTCCTCCACTCTCCTCCTCTTTTTTTAGAGCGAGCGATGGATGAACGGCTTCGCCTGGGGCCCCACGTAGTCCGCTACCACGTGGCCTTGTCCGACCAGACAATATTTGTAGATGACCAGCCCATCCAGACCTACCGGGCCACGGGCATGGGTTTTGTTCGTACTGATGCCGACCTCTGCCCCTTTGCCAAAGCGAAAGCCATCCGCAAAACGTGTCGAGGCATTATGCATGACGGTGGCAGAATCAACATACGCCAAGAATTGCCCTGCCGTCTCTGAGTCTTCCGTGAGAATAGTGTCTGTATGGCCCGAGCCGTGCTGATTGATGTGGGCAATCGCTTCTTCAGGGCTGTCAACGATGCGTAGGGAGACGATGAGATCGAGATATTCGGTATCCCAATCTTCGGCGGTCGCCTCCAGGACCTCCGGGAGGATCGTCCGTGTGGTAGCGCACCCGCGCATCTCAACCCCCGCTGTGCGATACGCTGACGCCAATATGGGTAAAAACGTCTCTGCTATGCGGCGATGCACCAGGATAGTCTCGACGGCATTGCATACCGCGGGATACTGTACCTTGGCGTCATAACACACCGCCACCGCCTGTCCCAGATCGGCATGCTGGTCAACATAGGCGTGGCATAGACCTTCAGCATGCCCTAGCACGGGCACACGCGTGTGTTCCTGGATGTAACGCACGAACGCATTGCTGCCACGCGGAATGAACAGGTCAATATACTCGTCGAGGGCCAGCAATGCGTGGACGTCCTCGCGGGTTTCCACCATCTGTATCGCCTCGACATAGGAGGCGTCAACGCTGGCGAGGGCGCCCCGAATGAGCTGCCCCAGCACACGATTCGATGCCTGCGCTTCCGAGCCGCCCTTCATGATCACGGCATTCCCGGACTTCCAGCACAGTGAAGCAATCTGGGGGACAGCATCTGGACGCGATTCAAAAATCGCTCCAATGACGCCAATCGGACAGGTCACCTGCGTGAGGACCAAACCTGCATCGAGTTCTATGGTTGACAACGTCCGTCCCACTGGATCGGGCAAGCCGGCAACGCTGCGCACGCCAGTCGCCATATCCAACACCTTGTGTTCGGTCAGCTTCAGCCGGTCTAGCAGCGGTTTGGCCAGGACTCCACGCTCAACCAGGCTCTTGGCCTGGGTTACATCGCGGTGATTCGCCTCCAGAATATGCTCCCGATGCTCGATCAATGCCTCGGCAATAGCCTCCAGGGCGCGGTCCTTCGTCGCTGTCGATAACGTTGCCAGCCGTAAGGCAGCGTCCTTGGCACGTTTCGCACTCTCTTGCACATGCATAGCGCTTGATCCCTCTCTCTAGCGATAGCGAGGACTACTGGCGTCCGGTGGCCGAGTCGTGCCTTCCTTATTCTTCCGGATGACATCGAGGGTCTCCTGGAGGGCCTTGAGCCGTTCTTCCTGCGTCGGACTCTGGCCTCCAACAAACTGGACAACAAGGGGAAAACCCACAAAGCCCTGGGAGGTTGATTGCCCTCGCTCGTCGGTAGCGGTGATGTAATACTCAATACCCTGACCCGCAGTCATCCAGTCAGGCACCACCGCCCGATACCGGTTCTCCGCCACGGCATCCATCGGCAGTGCAGTAAAATCACCCCCGCCGACGGCACGACAGAAGACGTCTGCTTTACGAATGCCAGCAGGCGAGGTAATGGTCGCCTCGATAGTCAGGGGGGCACCACGCCTCTGTGGTCTCGTGAAGGGGGCATGGTCAATGGCGAGGCGTGCCTCTTGAGGTTGCTGCGCCACAGCGAGCGCGCCCAGCAGACTTAACGCTAGCGAACAGCTGACAACTCTGTAGAGCATGTACCACAACTTTGGCATGCAAGATCTCCCTTGTCCAAAGACAATATATGCGCAGAGAGCTTCCAGTATAACCCATGTGTAAGGCAATTGTCATGACGTGTGTCATCGTCACCTATCCTTGTGTTCTACCAGGCTTTTTGCCACAATGCTTCGTGTCGGCTGTGGGCGGTCAGGTTGGGGGAACACGGTATGCCTCCAGAGTTCAAAGCATGAGGACACTGGCAGAGCACGTGCATACAATAACGCAAGTAGGGTGGAGTGGTGAGGTGCAGTCCATGAGCGACGAGCAGAATATGGTGAGCGCATTCCATCGAGCCTTTGACATTGTCATTGGGACGTCGCCAGCGATACCGGACGAAGCGACGTGTGCTCTCCGGATGAGCTTGATCCAGGAGGAATTTGACGAGTTACGTGAGGCGCTCGCCCAGCAGGACATAGAAGCTGTTGCGAAGGAGTTGGCTGATCTTCTGTACGTTGTCTATGGTACGGTTGTGTCATGTGGGATTGATATGGCCCCTGTATTCCGAGAGGTGCACCGCTCCAACATGAGTAAGGTGGGCGGACACAAGCGAGCAGATGGCAAGTGGATGAAGCCACCCAATTATTCGCCGGCTCGTCTCCAGCCCATTTTGGCTGCCCAAGGCACGTAGGGATATCAGAGTGGGCTACCCATGCGCAGACACAGCCGAGTCCACAGCTGTGCATTGCTGTTCCTGCATCATACCTTGGTTGAGGGATACGTACCCTTGTTTCCCTCCAGGTGTTCTGCGACAATAAAGAAAATATTAAGATGTATACACTGTAAGAGATGCGTGACCTGCCTCGCTATGTTGTAGTGGGCGATCTCATGGAAAGGAAAGTGCAAAAGCGAGACTGGTTGAGTCCAGTCAAAAGAGGTATACATGAGTGACGAGGAGCACATGGTGACTGAATTCTACCGGGCCTTCGGCATTGCCATCGGGACATCCCCAGCGATGCCGGATGAGGTCACGTGCGCCCTACGTATTCGGTTAATCCAGCAGGAGTTGGACGAATTACAAGCGGCTTTCGCCCACCAGGATGTAGTAGTGGTTGCCAAAGAACTCGCTGATCTGTTGTACGCTGTCTATGGCACTGCCATATCGTGCGGGATTGATATGGTGCCTGTCTTCCGGGAAGTGCACCGCTCCAATATGAATCAGGTGGGAGTACGTCAACGTGCCGATGGCACGTGGATCGGACCAGTTGGCTACACACCATCCCGTCTCCAACCCATTCTTGCTGCCCAGGGCAGCCTGGAGCATTATGACGCGGCTGTGCATACCCAACAGAAGAACGGTGGCGGGGTGGTATACGCTCCCACCCTACAAGCTGGTACGTTGGGTCCTGTCCCAATAGACAAGCCTCAGGCCATGCGAGGGATTTTGCCTCTTGCTTCTGGGGATAGACTGCCTCATGTTGTACATATCGACAGGCGCGAGGGTAGCACGAGCATGCGTGAGGCCCTTCTGGTGCAGTGTCCACGATGTGGCAAAAGCTTCGTACGACGCTCACATCGGCAAGGGTTCAAGGAACGGCTGCTGAGTTTGGTGTATCTCTATCCTTTTCGCTGTCAGGTCTGTGCCAAGCGCTTTCGAGTCTTCCAGTTCCGTTCCCGGTACGTGAAGCGTACAGTGGACCGACGGCAATATGCACGGCTGTCCACCCGGATTC
>Ga0137403_10010281_pt1 | contig 10366 bp, 11 predicted proteins | sample CZOMad2_1_16fung_FD_122057 | JGI IMG/M metagenome (GOLD analysis project Ga0137403, IMG submission 122057) | Vadose zone soil fungal communities from Angelo Coast Range Reserve, California, USA - CZOMad2_1_16fungal (Hybrid Assembly) | ecosystem: Environmental > Terrestrial > Soil > Vadose zone... | reverse complement strand
CAGGACGGAGTTTATTTCGACGGACTGCGCAAGCGCGTGTATGTCTCCGGAGGAAGGGAGCTGCCGAGCGGCTTCGTGTACATCTACCAGCAGAAAGAGCGAGACCGATACGAGACCATCGACAAAATTCCAACACGCGAAGGCGCAGGAACATGCTTCTGGTCGCCGGAACTCAATCGCTACTACGTTGCCGCTCCCGCGAACGACAAGCAAGATGCCGCAATCCTGGTGTATGCTCCCCTAGACTGACGAGTGCGCGTAGTTATCAGGCTATGGTTGCGACTGCCGACACTTCAGCCGCGATTGCTTCTCCCACATCCTGGGTTCGGGCCTTTCCGCCAACGTCCGGAGTAAGAGGGTCGCGCCGCGCAATCACTCGAAAAATAGCTTGTTCGACGGCATGAGCCGCGTCCTTCTCGCCCAGATGATCCAACATCATGGCGCCGGACCATATCTGCGCTACCGGGTTGGCAATCCCTTTGCCGGCAATGTCTGGAGCGGAGCCATGCACCGGTTCGAACATAGAGGGAAATTCCCTCTCCGGGTTCAAATTTGCCGAAGGAGCAAGTCCCATCGATCCCACCACGGCGGCACCCAGATCTGACAAGATGTCGCCGAAAAGATTCGATCCCACCACTACGTCGAACCGGTCGGGATGACTTACGAAATGAGCACTCAGGATGTCGATGTGGTACTGGTCCGATTTCACTTGGGAATAAGCCTTTGAGATCGCAGCGAAGCGCTCGTCCCAGAAGGGCATGGTGAAGACGATGCCGTTCGACTTCGTCGCTGATGTGACGTGATTCCGTCGGCACTGGGCGAGTTCAAACGCATAAGTAATGATGCGGTCACAGCCTTGACGAGTGAACACTGTTTCCTGAATCGCCATTTCCAGGTCCGTGTTGCGGTGCAAGCGCCCGCCCACCTCCGAATATTCCCCTTCGTTATTCTCGCGGACGATGCAGAAATCGATTTCTCCGGCTCTACGGTCAGCAAGCGGACTCTTGATTCCCTCCAGCAGACGAACCGGCCGCAGGTTGACGTATTGTTTAAAAGCGCGGCGAATCGGGATCAGCAGGCCCCAAAGAGACACGTGATCGGGCACTCCAGGGTATCTGACAGCTCCGAGATAAATGGCGTCGAACGGGCGTAACTGTTGCAGAGCATCTTCGGGCATCATCCGTCCGGTGCTTAGATAGGTTTCACAACTCCAATCGAAGTTTGTCCATGACAAAGACAGACCGAAACGGCGGGCGGCCACTTCCAGCACCCGAATTCCTTCAGGAACAACTTCGCGTCCGATACCGTCGCCTTCGATGACCGCGATCTTATAGCTGTTCAATTTGCCTCACTACCCCGTATTGGCGCGTGGGGTTGAAAACTTATTTGCTCAACAGGGCCGTCAAGCCGCGCACATCGGACAAGTCTTCAAGATTGCGTACCAGATCGATAACCTGGGTCGCCTTAGCAGCGGGCCATTCCGCGAAAGCAGCGCAGCCCTGAAACTTCTCGGCGACCTCGTCATAACTCATCGGGTTGCTGGGGCTTCCTTTGCCGAAGTCCGCGCTGCCTGTTATCGTTCGACCGTCTTTCATGATGATCTTGATAATCGTCGTCATCTTATCGTATCCCGCTTTTTCGGCTTCGGGATCGGCATAGAACCGGACCCGCCTGATCATCTCCTGAACGTCGGGCCGGTTCACTACCGCGTCGGTGAATTTTGTCAGGTCGGCCGTGCCATCAAGGAGAATAATGACCATACAAAATTCCATGCTGAACTTCGCCTGTAGGCCGTTGGTCGGCCGATGGTGAATCAGGGTGTTTGGCATATTGCGGCTGGTGCCAACCTCAATCCGTTCCACATCCGTGGCACGGATTGAGTTGGCGCGAACCAGCCGCAACAGCTCGGTCATCCCAGGGTGGGTCAGGGAGCCGCTGGGGAAGGGCTTGATAGAGACTCCCGGATTCTGGAACGTCCAAGGTTTGCCGAGGCGATCAACAATCGCATTCGGGTCGTATCCACCGCCATATGCATGGAAGAATCCGCGCTGAGCCTCCAGAATCTGTTCCGCGCCGGTCCATCCGAGCGCGGCAAAATCGACGGCTACCACGCCACTCTCGCTGGCATGGCCCGCCTGGAAAGCTTTCATCATGGTTCCGAAGTTTTCGCGCAGGCCCGCGGAGTGGCTGGCCGCAATCGCGAACGCGCGCAGTGTCGCGTCCCCGTCCAGCCCTTTCAATCTTGCGCACGCGGAAGTGCTGCCGAACACTCCGCAGGTTCCAGTGGAATGAAACCCATCCTGATAATGCCGCGGTGAAATTGACTCGGCAATCTTGCACTCAACTTCCACACCAACGTGATACGCAACCAACAAGTCTTTGCCGCTCGTGCCTCGCATCTCGGCGATCGCCAGCGCGGCCGGTAGAACGCACACCGTGGGATGAACAAGCAATCCGTAGACGCGATCCTTGGCGACTGCCAACTGGGTATCGTCGAAATCATCCACGTGGATGGCGACACCGTTAGCGAAGGCGGCGAAGCGGGCCGGATACCGTACCGAGGATCCCAGTACCGCCGCACCGCCCCTTGGGGGAGAAACAAAATCTCTCAGACACTCCTGAAGCAGCCCCCACGTTTCAGCTTTCGATCCACTAAGCGCCAGCCCGAGACCATCCAGAATCGACTTCTTGCCCAGTTCCATCGGCTCGGCTGGGATATCGGCGAACTTCAGGTTCACCACGAACTCCGCGATATAGGATGTCACTTTTTGCACTTGCGGGAATTTCGCTTCAGCGGACGCCTGAGCGGTCTCCACGTTGCCGAACACCGGTTTTGCCCCGCCAATGAACCCGAGCGTGGCTCCAGTTCCGGCCGCCTTCCTCAAGAAATCACGTCTTCTCATATCTATGCTCATCATCTGTCGCCGATCAGTTCTTCCTGAATAACGATCCACCTTTCATAACAGACTTTTACGCGCTCGGATTCGGTGATGCTGCGAAGGGATCGCATGAAGGCGGCAAAAGGCGCGGAGGTCTGAGCGGCAGCCATTGCACACCAACACGAGATAAACAGCACCCAGTTTCTTCAGCATTTCGGGAGCTCAATCGTGACGACTCCACATTAATACCCGATGAAGGCAAGATGAAACATTATTCAGGATCGCGGGCCGCCACGCCGGCTTTCTGAACAAGTTTTCATCGGACTTCGCTCACGGTTCTGTGCAAACCGTCCTATACTTGCTGAGCCAGAGACGCCATGCGAATTCTGTTAGTCGAGGACGAAAATAAGGTATCCAGTTTCGTCGCGCGCGGATTAACCGAGGAGCGGTTTGCGGTCGATGTCGCCGCGGACGGCAAGACCGGCCTCGATCTCGCCACAACTTATCACTACGATCTGGTGATTCTCGACCTCATGTTGCCCAAGATCGATGGTAGTCAGGTTCTTCGCCGTATTCGAAAGGACAATCTTCAGGTCCCTGTGTTGATCCTCACGGCGCGTGACACGGTTGCCGACAAGGTCGGGAATTTTGAAGCCGGAGCGGATGACTACCTGACCAAGCCATTTGCTTTTGCCGAACTGCTGGTGCGAGTGAAAGCTCTACTACGGCGAGGTCCGGTGACCCGAGATAGCGTGGTGCGAGTGGGAGATCTCGAACTGGATCGCCTTTCGCAGCAAGAGCGGCGCGCCGGTAAAAGGATTGACCTAACCGCGAAGGAATATTCCTTGCTGGAATACCTGATGTCGAACGCAGGCCGGGTTCTGTCCCGGACCATGATCATCGAACATGTCTGGGACCAGAGTTTCGACGGCATCACGAACATCGTTGACGTTTACGTTCGACACCTCCGAAACAAGGTGGACGATCCATATCAGCAGAAGTTAATTCGTACGGTTCGCGGCGTGGGCTACGCCATCGGTCACGGAGCGCAGCCATGAATACACGGTCTCTCCGCTTTCGCATCACGGCATGGTATGCCGGACTGCTTGCCGGGACCCTGATAGTGTTCGGCGTCTCCGTTTATCTGGGGCTCGAGCGATATCTCGATTGGACCCTTCAGAGGACACTGGTCTCGGAGTGCCGAACCATCGGGACAGAACTACTCTCACAGTTGCCGGTCAAAGACAATGCGTGGCTCGCGACCGAGATCAACGAGGCTTATGCCCCAGAAGTGAATAGCCGCTTCATTCGCGTCGTCCACCAAGGATTGGGAGTTGTGTACCTGTCGGCCGCGCCGAAGGACGGCACGTTCGACCCCTCGCGAATTCCTCTTCCCAGCGACCAGGAAGAGGATGGTCCGCGAAAGCTTTTATTCGGAGCCGGGAATCGCCTGCTGATCCATTCGATGACTCTTAAAGCGGCCGATGGAAGCCGTTTCCTCGTGGAAAGTGGCGCTCCTTACAATCAAATCGAAGTCGTCCTGCACGGTCTTTTACTGACGCTGGCGATCTATATGCCGTTCGTTGTTTCTCTCGCGGTGGCGGGCGGTTACTGGCTGATGAGGCGGTCCCTGCGACCAGTCGACGAGATCACAAAAAGGGCCGAAGGCATCACTTCCACGAACTTGAGCGAGCGTCTGCCCGTCATACGGACTGGCGACGAACTGGAGCGACTTTCCATATCCCTGAACCGCATGATCGAGCGGCTCGATGACGCCTTTCAGCACATCAACCGCTTTTCCGCGGATGCCTCGCACGAACTGCGAACGCCCTTAACCGTCCTGCAATTGGAACTTGAAGGCATCGCACAGAACCATTGCTGGGATGCTTCTCTGAGAGACCAGATCGGCAGTGCCCTGGAAGAAACCCACCGGATGTCCCGAATCGTCGAAAGCCTGCTGGCGATATCGCGCCTGGACGCAGGGGAAGCGAAGATGGACAAGACACGTCTGGATCTGGGCGAACTGGTGGCATCTACTGCAGACGAAATGAGGCTGCTGGCAGAGGAGAAATCGATCGGGCTGCGTACTCATGTAGCAACCGGGATTCAGGTGGAAGGGGACCGGACCCGCTTACAGCAGGTCATCGTGAACCTCATTGACAACGCCATCAAATACACACAGCAAGGCGGCAAGGTCGAAATCAGCGTCGGCGGAGAGGGAAACACCGCAGTCCTCGAGGTTTCTGACAATGGTCCCGGGATTCCGTCCCACGCTCTGCCCCATGTGTTCGAGCGCTTCTACCGCACCGACAAGGCCCGCTCACGCGCCAGCGGCGGAGCTGGACTGGGGCTTTCCATCGTCAAGGCGATCTGTGCCGTGCATAACGCCGAAGTTAAGGTCTCGAGCCAGGAAGGCCGGGGTAGCCGCTTCCGTGTGGAACTTCCGTTGCTCCCTGTTTTTGAGAGCGAGGGAGCCAGCTCCGCGCTTCGGCAACTCTAAGTCGGTAACGCGATTCTGTAATGGTTAAGAGTGTTCCAGACAAAAGAAAAAACCATGGGCGGACCACCACTTCCAACAAAGCCAGCCACCTTGACCGAATCAATCCAGAGTGTTCCATCTCGCGCTACTTCGGTACGCTGGCAAATGATGGGGCTGGTTACAGCCACCGCCATCCTTACTTATCTTGATCGTCTGAACCTCGGTATCGCCGGCAAGTTCATCCAGGATGAGTTCTCCATTCCGCTAAAGACCATGGGGTGGATCTTGGGCGCCTTTCTGCTCGGCTATTCCCTGTCGCAAGTCCCAGGAGGATATCTGTCGGACCGTTACGGTCCGCGAAGAGTGTTGATTGCGGCCATCGCGTGGTGGTCGATCTTGACGGCCACGACTGCCCTTGCTCCCCAGCTTTTTTTGAGGGGTTGGTTCGGAGTAGCGTGGTCGTTCGCCGTGGTCAGATTCTTGATCGGGATCGGCGAAGCCCCGAGTGCTCCCGCCTATACCAAGGTCGTTGCGAACTGGATGGGAAGCAGCCGCCGCGGTCTGGGCAGCAGTTTCAATTTGCTCGGCATAGGGCTGGGCGGAGTGTTCACGCCCATGCTGATCACGTTCATCGTGCAGCGGTGGGGCTGGCGCACGGCCTTCTATTGTTGTGGGCTTTTGGGGATTGTCGCTGTCCTGGCTTGGTACTTTTTGGCCACAGATCGACCCGATCAGAATCATCGGGTCAACCAGGAGGAACTCGAACTCATTGCTCGGGGCTGGCCCCAGCGCAAGCAGGTCGCTTCCGAGAGCGGCGTGCCTTGGTTGCAAATCTTCACCAACCGCTCCATCATCGCTCTGGTGCTGGGGTATTTCTGTCAGGGGTTTCCGATCTACTTCTTTCACACTTGGTTGTTCATTTACCTGGTGAGGGTGCGAGGATTTTCGCTGACGCAAGGGGGTCTCTACGGGACAACCCCATATCTGGCGATTGCGTTGGCTTCTCCGCTGGGCGGCCAGTTTTCGGATTTCGCCGTCCGCAGATTCGGTAAGCGCTTGGGCCAGCGCGTCGCGGTATGGGTGGGAATGTTTTCTTCGGCCATCTTGCTCTGGGAAGGGGCTCATGCCGGGAATAAAGTGACTGCCATTTTTCTTCTCGCCGCGGCTGCCGGATGCAACATGTTCGCTTCGGTTACCTTCTGGGCGGCATGCATCGACCTGGGTCACGAGTACTCCGGCTCGGTTGCCGGGCTGATGAATACCTTCGGGAACCTGGGAGGATTTTTCTCTCCCATCGTCACGGCTTACATTGCTTCAGCATTCGGCTGGACGTCGGCGTTGACCTTAGCCGCACTCGTGACCGTCGTCAGTGGACTTTGTTGGTTGGCTGTAGACAGCACCAGGGGCATCGGAGATCACAGCGACTAGCCTTCCTTGAACGCAGGTTGCTCAACACTGACGTGCAGCTGGATCGCAGGCAATGACCACGGCCTGGCGCTGCCGTCTGTCGGGCAGCCTGGGATGAGCCCTGACGCTGGTTCATTGCCCTGGCTGCGCCGCCTCCATGCTTCTCATGCCAATGGGCCCGGACCTTTCAACCTCTGCGTGCATCGCGAGAATGTGAAGACGCTGAGCTACGTGGAAGTTAGCTGGACTGCTGGCTTAAGATTCAGGTGTCGCCGATTCAGTGAGATGACTCTTAATCAGTGCTCGAAGGTTCGATTCCTTCGGCCCCGTAGAACTTGCGCTGCGTTCCATGCGGCTGTCTTGGTAGGGAATCGGCCAAGCACTTTTGACCGGCGCTTTCCGTGTTCCCACCAATAGAAATTCCACGTCTTGCTCCTAAGATCCAAACAGACACTTCCACCTCTACTTTTCCGCTGCATTGAGTCCTCCAGGTTCAGCAGCAGATGGCGGGACCATCGTAGCATCCAACTCGGAGCGTAGGAAGCGCCAGGTAATACGTTTGGATCCGGATAGCTTATGGCCCGGTATCTTGCCGGCCTTGGCCCACTGCACAATGGTTCGCGGACTTACCTTCAAGTGCCGCCCGGCGTCGATGCTAGTGAGCCATTCCACGTCATCATCCTCTAATAGAGTCAGTTCCTAACGTCACATCTGCCTAGATCACCCGAGAATTCTCGGCTTCCCTCGTATTGCAACGACCGCTGAAGCCTAACTCCATAGCGGGCCTTCGTCGAACCAAAAGGCTTCTTGATGTAAGAGAGTCGCGCAAATGCTGCGAAATGAGTGCCTTGAGTAGGGAGTGTCGGTAAGAGAAGTAACCCTAGCGGTTCCGGAGTGCTCTCGAAATGTAGACTGAGACCTGATTTTTCGTAAGCGGGTGCTTAAACAAGTCCGCCCATAATCGTTTTCCTGTTTCCTGTTGCCAGGACTCTGGGGGCAACAGTTTGCTGTCTTTTTCTGCTTTTTTGTCCATTTCACGGCATATCGCAAGAGCGGTTAAGTCTGGGTGCCGAGCCTTCAGCTTTACTATTTGGTGTTTTCTTCGATCGGGCTGTCGTTGACGAATAGGCTTTCGTTCGGACCGTGGCTGACTTGAGACACCGTTTATCATTAACAGCGAACCCGCGTTTTTCAGGTCACGGTCGATCGTCACTAATAATACATTCAAGCCATTTCCTTATCGAACTTGCTTGTTCATCTGCCGCAGCCGTACCTTCCCAATCGCCATACTGCGTGGAAGCCTTGAAGCGCTCCATATCACCTCCGAGTAGACGCTGACCTAACCCGAAATTATAGCCCCAGAGCACCCAGGGGACATTTTGCGTTAGGCTGTCACGAAGCAGTTGTTGCAGAAATCCTTATACCAGAGAATCTGTGTTTCAAGGCCTACAGCGGAGGCCACCGCTCGTAAGGACCTCGCTTGTCCCCAGTCATCCGTAATGAACTTGTCGCAATAGGGTAGATACACGCTCATGTAGAGATCGTTGCTTCCTGCGTCCAAGTCTTCACCTGCGACGGGATCGCGCACTGCATTGTTGAACCACGGCACGAACATGGCGTAGATGAGTGCCTTGAACGGAGGACAAACCCGCATGAACTCCTCGACGGTACCTGCGTCGGAATTAGTTTCGGTGACACGGTCGTAGTAACTCTGCGCCATCGCCTGAATCGATCGGCCTTCCGCCTGTTCTAATCGCGAGATCGTGGGCTGAAACATGGTGGGCGACAGCTCACCGTGTCTTCCGAATATCGCTTCAATCTTCGGGCGTAGCGAGACAAATCGCTTTTTGTCCAACTCCTTCCGATGCTCATAGAACGCGTGTTGCTCCTTCGCTATCTGAGCATCAGAGATTAATTCGTCATTTCGAATCATGTTCTCACAGGCCGAACACCTGACATTGACGAGCTTCCAGTTGAAATTTGCTGGGTCCTCGGCATAGTGCAGGATCATTTGCTCAGTTAACCAGTTGCTGGGTAGGAGACATTCGCTCGGGCCGCGCTGAATGGCCTGACAGCTTGCGAAGAGAGCCTTACGAGATTCGGTCTTCCTGGTGGCGAATAATTCTTCAATGCTCAATGCCGCGAACCGAAACCAATATTCAGAGTTGAGCTTTTCCAAAACGGCGTTGGAACGAGACACATCCTTATCCTGAGCCAACCTGTTGTGGGCACTCGTATCGAACGTCACTATTGGAACTTCGCCAATCATAGAGTCGTCTCTCATTCTTATTGGCCCGCCGTCTGAGCCTGAATAGAACGTCGTAGCTTGCGGATCGAAGCGGCGGCTTTACGCCTTCGGAGCGTTTCCGGTCCTACGGAAGAGTTGACGGAATCTGGAGGCTTGATTCACTTTTTCCTGTCGTCTTTGTGCGCTTCCCAGTGTCCGTGCGGGTCTTCCATTGCAAACCTGTGATCCCGTTCTTCCTCAGTAGGGAATCTCTCCTTAAGACGGCTGTCAATATTGTGGAGTTTCCACAGGACGAGGAAGAGTAAGACCGCGATCATACCCAGCAGTGGTTCAATGTTCACCCGGTCCCCCGCGTGCTCGCAATTATAACGAACAGCGCGTGCTGGGATCATGGCTTCGCAGAACGAAAGCTGCTAGCTAGCTAGCCCTGCGTGAATAAGTATCGAACTCGTTCTGAACTGGTTTCTTCAAGCAGGAATGCATCGCATGGTAGTCAGCACACCATTGGCAGAAGCTCGCAACCACCACATACGACAGTCGGCACAAATTGCCGCTCCGCAGTCAGCACATTCCGCCACGGAACGATTGCTGCACGGTGACACCACGTCGCTGTCGCTGCGCACGTGCTCGATTTGGCAGAGATAGCCAAGGTCAACTCCACCCGCTTTGCGATGCTATCGTTTGATGGACTTAGCGAGTGCCATTGCGCTTTGCCCCACCTAAGCGCAGACTTGCAGCCCTCTTGAGTAGGTGATCCCATGGAAGACTCTGAGATTCTGATACTGATCCTGTGGATCGTATTTGCGAGTGGACAGACTCAAAGCAACGCTCAAGTAATTTGGCCGTCCTTTCGTACATTGGTTTGAGGTAATCCCATGTTTGGAGAAGAAGAAAACACGCCCTTCGATCAAAGCACAACATTAGAGCGATACAAGGCCGAGGTCCTAGCCGATCAGGAAAAGCATGATGCCGATCCGTTCCTCGCGGTCAGGGTCGTGCTGCTGATTGCTACCGGGATATCGGCTTTCACGATGCCGTGGATGGTCAGTTGCTTTCTTGCTCTGTGCTGGATACTGGTGATGGTTTGGCCGAAGAGCACCTAAAGTCCGAGTTTGTTAGCTAGGCGCGTCGATCCCAAGTTTAGTGGCGAGGCCCTCAACGCCTGCCTTTCTCACTACTTGGGCGTGCTTGTTCTGTTTGATGTCTCAGAGGCGGGATGTTGCGATCTGAATCTCACTTCCTATTTCCTGCTAGTGGAGTACTTGTCGATACCGGCCTTGAACGTGGCGGCTTTGCCTAGGTTGGATGACTCCAAAACGATGTTAAGACCGGTAGAAGACGACAAGCCGAGCT
>Ga0137403_10010280_pt1 | contig 10367 bp, 20 predicted proteins | sample CZOMad2_1_16fung_FD_122057 | JGI IMG/M metagenome (GOLD analysis project Ga0137403, IMG submission 122057) | Vadose zone soil fungal communities from Angelo Coast Range Reserve, California, USA - CZOMad2_1_16fungal (Hybrid Assembly) | ecosystem: Environmental > Terrestrial > Soil > Vadose zone... | reverse complement strand
ACCCCGCGCGATAGGTTACTCCGCTTGACGATAAAATCCACATTCACTGCAGTACCAGATGCTTGGCAGCCCTTGAACCACTGCCTCCCAATCTAGCTTCCAGTCGACGGGCATATCCGTCCGGTGCATTCGGTGGCATGGGTCGTCAGGCTGATGCCGCGATTTCAGGTGGGCCTCCATGACCTCATGCCGCTTTTCGCCCTTGGCGACCGCTGGCGTCTCGCCACACACCGGACAGGCTGTGGGCGTGGAGGTGCTGGGGACCGCTCCCGTATGAAACCCTCGGTGCGTCTGTTCCGGGGACTTTTTCTGGCCATTGACCATCCTCTGGGTTAATCCGCGGCAGCTTCCTGCCGGCGATACTTCCAGAGCAAGGCGCGCGCCTTACTATACGGGTTGTGCTGAATGACATGCTCGACCTCTTCCGGTGGGACCCTCAGATCCCACTGCGCCACTTCGGCTCGGAGCCGGACCCGATCGCGCTCAGTCGCGTCGACCGCCTCGGCGTGGGCGCTCGCGGTTGCAGACGATGATGCGAAAGGGGCCGATGGTCCACCCTCCTCGGTCGCTGGTAATGCGGTTGGTACGTCGACGGCCGCAGGTACAGTCTTGGATGCGTTCGCGTCTCTCGTCTCAGATGGGGGCTCATGATTGGGGACATCCTCCTCGAGGATTACACGCAGGGCTTCACCATAATGTGCCCGGACCGTGTTGTACTGATCCATCGTCATGGTCTCGCGCAGGAACTTCTTGGTCACCTTCTGGCTCTCTGGGAGGTGCATGAGCCGCCGCATGTCATGCCCGAAGGCCTCCAGGTCGATGTTGGCCGCCTTCGCGGTATCAACGAGTGTGGTGATTTCATCGGCCGTCGGATGCACCTCTCTGGTGGCTTGAGAGACGCTCTCTCCCTCTGGGAGAGGATGAGGGATGACGCGCTCGGATGGACGTAACTTTTCAGCGGCCGCAGACTGAATGGTGTCTAATTCGGTCTCATCCAGCCATCCTAGCCCGGCAATGGACAGCGTCACACGTCTCTTGGCCTTCGTTTCCGACTTCATGAGCGCGTTGGCTAAGGCATCCCCTTTAAGGTTCCCCAGCGGCACGGCACCAGTGCTCTCATCTTCACGCCCGGTGCGATCTTTCGCTCGGGCTGTCACGATGTAAATATCTCCCAGGCGTTCGCGGTTCGTGATGTAGATGCTGATACCGTGCAGCCGGCGCAATTGGTCCGCACAGTCCCGCAAGGCGTACAGGCGCAATTTGCCATTCAGGGTGAGGAATTCGAACGGCTTGGTGAGCGGATTCAGGCCAAGGCTCCGGCAGACGGCTGTGTAATACTCCGCGCGCTGGGCCGCATTGAGCTCTGAGAGATCGCCGCCAATGACGACCTTCTCCATGACATCGGGCGGAATGGCGTGCTGATGGTCATCAGATGGGGACATCAGGGCGGTTGTGGTCTCGTTCGTCATGAGCGCCGCCCTCCCCTGTACCGCAGGAGCCAGCGGAGCCATCGCTGACAGTTCGCGATTTCGCGATTAAGATTGGCGACACGGGCTTCGAGCTGATGGCAAAGCTCACAGTCCTGTGATGCGATAAATTCGGCCAGATGTTCCCAGAAGCCGAGGGTGCAGACGGTCAGCGGATCAGCGAGCAGGAAGCCGCCGCAGTGCTCTGCCTGCATAAAGACGACGAGCTGGTCGTGGAGGTCGGTGGGATTAGTCATGGGGCACCTCCTGCACGGCCATGCGGAGGTTCACCTGGTCGTCAACGGCTTTGGCGATGAGGCTCAGGAGGGATTGCCCCAGCTGTGCGAGCTTCGTGATGGATTCTTTTGGGCGTCCAGGCTCATGGGGGTTCGCGATCGCATCGTCGATGAATTCATACAGCGGGGAGTCGTCGGCGTCGAGGTCGCTGAGGACCACTTCCAAGATCCGGGCGCGGTCGATCGTCGAGGCCATGCGGCAGTATTCACGCCACTGGATATTGTCGTCCTCATCCTCAAAATCATCGGGAGGGAGGAGGTTATCAGGGCGAACCGAGTAGTCAGCTGGCAAAAACGCTTGCGATCCCATCGTAGGCTCCCTCATAATAAAGGCGTTTGGTTGAGGCCAAATGTGGTTCACCTGCGACACCCCCGGTAGACTGTTCCAGCAGCCTGCCGGGGTCACCCCTACGCGTCATTCCATCGTTACCTCCCTCTCCCTTTTGCGTGGCGCTTCTTGATCGCTACTCTGACGAGCTGGCCTTTCTTGTTGAGCCGCAGTGTCCAGGCCATTGTGTGTCCTCCCCTCTTGTGAGTGTGATCCTTTCTTTCTAGGTATAATATAATATATACCTTGACAGTTGCCTAAGTCAATAGTATTTTATACCTTCTAAAAAATATTTGACCGTGCACACACAGCCTCATAAAGTGGAGGACATGACCTTGCACGAACTGCTCAAACAACACGGCATCCAGACGATCGCCGACTTGACCCACCGAACTGGGCTTTCGAAACAGTACGGGTGGCTGCTCTGGCACGGGAAAGTCAATATCGGGCTCCGCATGGCGAAGCGTCTCTCTGAATCCCTAAGCCTGCCGTATACTGTCTTCCTCGATCTTGAGCGCCCGGTACCACCGTCCACTCGACCACCTGGGCGCCCAGCCAAGCGGAAGCCTTCGCCGAACGGGCGCCCACGCAAACGCAAGGAGGATGCACCAGGGGAGGGGACAGCGCATGAGTGATCTTGCGACGATCTGTGCGCTGACCGACTGATGCGCCTGCAGGGCATCTCACGGCTAGTGAGCAGGATGTTCGGAAACGAGGATCAGTAAAGTAAAGGGAGGGTATTATGGATTCTCGTAAGGGACCTTGATGTGATTTGGTAGGAGATGTTCCGATGACTGATCGACTGCGGGAGCAAGTTGACCGAAACTATCAAGCATTTCAGCAGCAATTACCGGCACTCGTGATCTCGCATCCTGGCAAGTTTGCACTGATGCGAGATGGCCAAATCGTTGAATTTTTCGATACAGCCCACGATGCCTATGTGACGGGACAACGGCTGTTTGAGCAGGATAAGCTCTTTTCCGTCCAAGAGGTGACGGAAACACCGGTTGATTTAGGGTTCTTTTCACATGCCAGCGCTTAGTGGACAGTTTAGCCTAGGCATTAGCCCGCTCATTAATATCGGGGTCCTGCCGGCAGGACTGCTGACGCCGACCACAGCTCAGACCGTGCAAGTGACTGCATTCCCAGCGTTGCTCGATACCGGCGCCAGCATGACGTGCGTATCACCTAACGTAGCCCAAACGGTGGGGTTGCAACCTATCGGGATGCGCCAGATAGTATCAGCAACCCATACGGTTCCTGTGCCAGTCTACTTAGTAGATCTAGTGCTTCCGTTTGGCACAGCAGGCTTTATGCTCTCGGGAGCCCAAGTAATGGAATTTTCCCCAACGGGCGGTAGCGCATTCCAAATACTGGTTGGCCGCGACATTATTTGTCGGGGGATTCTCACCCTCAGCTTTAATGGCCATTTTAGCTTTGCAATATAAGCTGTGGATCTGATTGGACGAGAATTGAACATCTAGGTAAGCCGCAAGCGAGGTGCCAAAGGCCTGGCAGCGGAAGGCGCCACGCCTACTACCTGGAGGTCACCAATGCCATTCCCACTCAAAGTCGGCCAGCGCACGCGGCTCCATGTGGCGTTCCTCCGCGTCGACGGGAGCCGTAGCACCGTCGCGGGGCCTCCCATCTGGACGTCATCGAATCCTGCCATGGTGGCGATTGTTGAGGATCCCTTGTCGCCGGACGGTCGGTCGGTGTATGTCGAGTGCTTAGGCCCCGTCGATCCCGCGGTACCCTCACATATCGTCGAAATCAGTTGCGCGGGGGAAGTCGATTTAGGCACCGGAGTCCGGGTGATTGAGACGCTACCGTTCGAAATTCAGCCACAGGCCGCAGAGTCGACAGCCGCGGTGATTACTGCGGAGGTGCCTGAGCAGATCTCGATATCCTAGCAGGGCTTCCACGTCGAAGACGAGCATATAACTGGTTGCAAGGTTTAGGCACGATAGAAACGCCTCACATTGAGCAAGGTGTACGCCATCAATTTCATCCCGTCGTGGCGCTGCGGGAGGTGCTCGAAACGGAGGAGCAACCGCGTGAATTTGTCTTCCCACGCAAACGTCCGCTCGACCCGCTCGCGTAACGCATGCATCGCTGCATTGAACCACCGCTTGCGCCCGCGCTTGGGACGTTGGCGATGGCGAGGCGTCTCCTGGATGTTCGGAATCATCCCCGCATTGAAGATGGCCTGGCGATTCGACGTTGAATCGAACCCCCCATCGCGATTGAGAGACGCACCTTCCAGCACCACCCCCGTGAGCTTGGCCATCCGCTTCAATCCCTGTACGCCTTCCGGCCACAAGACCGTATCGGCTTCATTGACCGGCGCCACCGGCAGGGGAGCCAGCCCATAGCCGTGGTTGTCGGTGCTCGCGAGGACTTTCTCCCCCTTCTGATGTGTGTCGCCTGAAGAGCCCATGCCATCGCCGCCTTTTGGGGCCACCGTGTTCGTGCCGTCGCCATGCAGCACGCGCAGATCGAGGTGGTGGTGGTCCGACAGCGGCCCCACACTGGCGATCAAGGCATCCGCGAGTGAGCCATCGTCGGACCACCTGGCGAAGACTTTGTAGACAGTCGTGTCATGGATGGCCGCGTTGCCGGGGGTGTCTTTGGGCACGGGCCAGCACGGCCACGGCTTGCCCGTCTACCGTACCCCGAAGATGAGGTTGAAGACGCGATGGTAGCCGAGTGTGCACCTGGGTCCACGCTTGGGCCTGGTGAGGTGCGGTCAGATACATTGCGTGAACTCAGAGTCGGAGAGTTGGACGGGAATCGGCGTGGTGGCGGGCTTTTCTGGCATTGCGGGCATCATCAATGGGCCGCATGTGAAGAGGGCTGCGCTCGTCCTTGGGCGACGGTATCTTCACATATGATACGATGTGAGGTCAATCGGTACAACTCGCAACCACTTACATCTCAATGTCTATGGAAAGTATCGTTTCAACGTGGAGGAGATCCGCGGGCGGCAAGGCTTACGGCCGCTCCGACAGCCAGGCCGGAGGGGCTAGCGTACAAAATTTCTCCGATTCTTCGGGGAAGCCTATAACGTCTGGACGTGCCTTATGGCCGACGTGCCCTATGGCCCTTGAGACCATCGCGCAGGAGCACCATCTCCCCGCCTAGCTGGCTCACCCTTAAACGAACTCACCTACCACCCCCCTTAGCCAGGCCAGAAAAAAGTGGCTCCTAGAGGCTGCGCTGCGGCAGTCTCTGGCCTGGTGGTGAGCGTCACTTCTGGGACCTACGAGCAGGTGTCGCAAGAAAGCTACGGTTCGGGCCCGAATCGAACACCCCGACGATCTGGCCTGCCGCATTAATCGCGAACGGCTAGGACCACGCGCTGGGGGGGCCGGGTGGCACATCAACGGTGGTATAGGTGTCGCCGTCTTTGAAAAAGCCATGGCGGACCCCTGCGGCATCATCGAACATCCCCACGATCTGGCCGCGATCGTTGATCGCGTGGGCCTCGGTGAGCGTGGCGCCGGGGACCGCGATGATAGTGAAGGTGTCGCCGTCTTTGAGAAAGCCATAGCCGTGCGTGCTGTCAACACTGTACCCGCCGACGATCTGGCCTGTCGCGTTGATCCCGAATGCCACGGTCTCCGTGGCGCCGGGCACATCGATGGTGGTGAAGGTGACGCCATCGGTCAGAAACGCATGGACGGACGGCGTGGCATCATCGAACCGCCCCACAATCTGTCCCGCCGCATTAATCCCGTTGGCAAAGGTGCTCATAGATCCGAGGACGTCGATCGTGGTGAAGGTGTCGCCGTCATTGAGAAAGCCATGGAAGTGCCCTGTGAGATCATTCTGGAACTACCCGACGATCTGGCCCGCCGCGTTGATGCCGTGGGCTTCAGTATATGTGGCGCCAGGGACATCGATGAAGGTGAACGTGGCGCCGTCTTTCAGAAAGCCGCCCCCGCCCCCCATGTCATCAAGCCAGCGCCCGACGATCTGGCCGGCGGTGTTGATCCCGAATGCCTCGGTGGCGAGCGTGGCACCGGGCATCGTGAAGATGGTGAAGGTATAGGACGCGCCATGGGCCGCGACAAGAGCACTGAGCAGAATACTCAGGAACAGTGCAGCCGGCAGTAGAGAGCGATGCATGGGGCGGACCTCTTTCTGTTCAGGGGGTCGGGTCAGCATACACAGGAGCCATGGGGCGAACCTATCCGACTAGCCGGAGAAAGTACAGGACAATAAGTCCGCGCCCCCATCTCCCCCCTCGCGCCAGGGCTCAGGGGCACACTCTCCCCCATCTCCCTGGCGCGAGGCGAAATGATCGCATCCTGCCCCTACCCCCTACCCACTCCGAAAAACCGATCACTCTGCGGGGCTGCTATGCGGGGCACTCCCCCCTGATGTACAACCACCCTCCCGGTATGTGTCCACCGAGTAGGAGCACCCTGCACCCGTCGTCATCAACGGTTCCTGTGACACCTGGGTCACGAAACGCCTTTAACTGTATCAAATAGATATATTTTGACATTAATTGATAATTAAGCATGCTGCAGGGATCAACAGGGCTATCGCAGGTGCTTCAAGCACACCACTCAGGGGACAGGAGCGATTCACGCGCGGGGATGCCATGCATGGCAGGATAGGAGTCGCAATGCGCGAGCTATTAACCGTGGAACAAGCCGCCGCCACCCTGCAGCTCAGTCCGAAAACGCTCAAGGGCTGGCTCCGGGCAGGCAAGCTGACGGGGTGCAAGATTGGACGCCAGTGGCGGGTCAGGGAAATGGACCTCGAAGCCTTTATCCAGGCATCCCTGATCATGCGCGGGAGCGAGCCAACCCCATCCACATGAGGAGTGAGAGCATGCACATGAAAGCGCTGGGCGGGATCTTGTGCGTGGGTCTTTTGACGGCGTGTACGCAGGTGCCGAGGCCATCGACCTATCCCTATAGCCTCCAACAACAGATGGAAGCGGCCGAACACTGGCAGACCCTGGCCGTGCAGATGGTGGAAAGTCTTCCGAGCCGAACCGAACCCGTATATCTCCCGCCGGAGGATGACTCTCTCTTTGGGCAAGCCTTGCGCACCCTTCTGAAGACGGAGTTGACGCAGCGAGGCATCGCCGTGACCGACTTTGAGTCACAGGGCCTCACCCTCGCCTGGGACGTGCAGCTCGTCCCGCATGGCGGATGGCGCTGGAAACCCCATCTCCCTTACGGGGGCGTCTTCGTCGAACCGTTGCTGTTTCTCGTCTCTCCAGGCGTGGTGACCGGCCCCTTACCGCACTATGAAGTGATCATCACCACGAAAATCCTCCGGCAGGACCATCTCCTCTCGCGGCATGACGACATCTTTTACGTCAATGATGGCGATTGGTGGCATTACGTGCCCCCGAACGTCGTCAAGCCCGTCCCCGAATGCGACCATGCGCGGGTGCGTGCCCAATGTCCCCTCTATCAGTACCGAACGGATGTGTATCGCGCGAGGTGCCAGGATGGCTCGGGCCTGGAGGTCTCCCTGGGGGCCCTGACCGTGGTCCCTCCGCCTGCTGACCGGCCCCGTCCCTGGCAGGCGGAACAGTGCACCATTACGGCCGCTAGTGCCGGGCGATAAGGGAATCGGCACGCGCCGCATGTCGAACCCAGGGTCTCTGTCCTTAGCACGTCGTCGACGAGCGTCCCCTCGCGTGGCTCCCCGCCGGCGGTCATGAACTCGAGCTGGGCCCCTTGCGTGCCGCCACAGATGGCGGCATGGGCGGTCACCTGCCACACCGCCGCCTGGTTGGCACCGGGCGGCAGCTGCGCCACCACCTGCTGACGTAAGATCCGATACAGGGTATCGGGCATGGCCTGACCCTCCTGATCAGGCTGAAGGCCACCGTCGGCCCCAGGCGCGACGATCGCCACGAAGGCCGACGGTGGGGACTCACCCCCCAGTATATCAATAGTGATCAGGGGGACACTTCTGGTGCCTCACGCCTCTGCTCCCCGCCGCAGGTTCCCATAATAGGACACTTGTCAACTGGCCTTGGGCCTATCTCAATCACGGTTGATCATGGCTCGCACCCCCGCCCCAGCGATGCCCCTTGAGGTCCACCAACGTGTCTCAAAGGCCTTGCATAGCCCTGGGTTCTTGGGGTATTATGGGGGATATCAAGGGATCGAGATGTCCGCCATGCCTGGTGGCGGGCGGCTCACACGCCTGGAGGACCCCATGCAGACCGATGAAATTTTCACCGTCGAAGAGGGGGCGGCGTATGCCAAGATCGCCCCGAAAACGTTACGCAAGTGGCTGAAAAGCGGCCAGCTCCCCGGGCTTCGCGCCGGTCGCCACTGGCGCGTGCAGAAGAGTGCCCTGCAGCGCTTTCTGCGGGAGCAAGGCCAGAAAGCCGTCAAGGGAGCCTGAGCCATGATGGACCCACAGAGCCCCATGGCCATCGCGCTCGGCATCATCGCGGGGCTGGCGGTCGGGGTGCTGCCGGCGTGCGCCGTGCTGTGGTGGTTCGGCCATCGCGCGCACCGCCAGATCGTCCAGGAGGCAGCGGAGCGCCGTCGCCAATGGCAGGCGGAGCAGGCCGAGCGCCGGCGGCAATGGGCGCTCCAGCAGCAGTTGCGCGACCTGGAGCAGTCGATTCGCGAGGAAGCGATGTCCGAGGAGGCGCGGGCGTGGCACCGCCAGTGGCGGCAGCAGCAGGCCGCGATTCACCAGGAGGCGCGGCGGCGCCTGGGGCTGCCGGAGGAGAGGGACGATGAGCAACTATGACACCGATTTCTACGCCTGGACGCAGGACCAGGCGGCGGCGCTCCGGGCCCAGGAGGCGAAGACCCTGGACTGGGACCACCTGGCCGAGGAGATCGAAGACGTGGGGAATAGCGTCCGCTTTGCCATCGAGAGCCAGTTGGTGCGCCTCCTCTGGCACCTCCTGAAGTTGCGCTATGACCCGGCCACCAGGCCACGCCGCGGCTGGCGGGTGACCGTGGACACCGCCCGCGAAGAAATCGCCAAGCGGGCCAGGGGCGGCTTGCAATACTATCCGGCTGCCTACCTGCCTGAGGCCTACCGCCACGCCCGCCGCAAGGCCGCGCTGGCGACCGAGCGGCCGCTGGCGGATTTCCCCGAGGCCTGCCCGTGGTCGATCGCGCAGGTGCTCGATGAGGACTTCTGGCCGGAGGCGTGACACGTGTCAGACCACAGACGTCACGGTGGGGACGATTGAGAGGAGAACGACCCTATGCCCTCACGACCCTTGACTCTCCAGATCCCGTGAAATGGGGATGTCAGTTGGCTCGCATGTCCAGGGTGTGGCAGCCCGGATTTTCAGCCCGTTGGTGTGGGTGTGAAGCCGTGGAACAGCCCTCTGGTCCAGGGCATTGACCTGTTGCTCGGCCAGACAGAGACACTGGCGGCGCGGACCGCAGACGGCTCCCCTGAAGTGCAGGTGACGATGGGCTGTATTCACTGCGGTGCAGGGCTGACGCTGCACATCACGGGTGGTCCTGGGGGAACAGGGCTATCGGTGTCAGACTGAGACCCATGGAGAGGAGGGGAAGATATGGATTTTGACCAGTGGAATCAGCGTCAAGCGGCCCGCCTCTCGCCACGGGCCTGTGGTTGGTTCTTCTACGGTATTCTGGCCCTGTGTGTGCTCATTCCGATCATCCTCGCTGGCCTCTCCGCGGGCGGCCTGTTGGGTATCCTCGCCGCGTTCAAACTCGCCGGTGCAGCCGTGCTGCTCCTGGCGCTGATGGGATTCTTCTTTCGCTAATGACTCGATCTGCCTCTTGCCCACATCCGTCAGATGCGAAGGGATGACCATGGCCACTGAACGCCTGTCCCGGCTGCAACGCCGCATCCTGGCCTGGCTCCTGGCCGAAGACCAGCGCCTACGCGGCACCATGCGTGCCAGCCACGAGGACCTGGTGCAGGCGCTGGTGGCGCGGGGCCACGACAAGAGCAACGTCAGCACCAGCCTCAAGGGCTTGGAGGCGAAGGGCCTGGTGACGATCACCCGGACGCCCGGCGGCAGAGCCGAAGCGGTGGATTTGACCCCCGCCGGTCGCGGTCTTGTGGTGAATAAAGAGAAATCACGATGAGAACCCATGTGTTAGCCCACGCTCTGGTGCTGCTCGCCCTCGCGAGTTCCGCCCTGGCGGGCGCCGGCCGTGCACTGCCTCCCCGTTAACTTCGCCTGTGTGTCATCAGGAGGGCCTACATGAACGGTAGTGCTATCCATGTAATGCTGGCGAGCCAATGCCGTTCCATAACCTATTGAATAACAACGACGGTCGTGCGTGA
>Ga0137403_10010279_pt1 | contig 10368 bp, 11 predicted proteins | sample CZOMad2_1_16fung_FD_122057 | JGI IMG/M metagenome (GOLD analysis project Ga0137403, IMG submission 122057) | Vadose zone soil fungal communities from Angelo Coast Range Reserve, California, USA - CZOMad2_1_16fungal (Hybrid Assembly) | ecosystem: Environmental > Terrestrial > Soil > Vadose zone... | reverse complement strand
GGATTATTCATGAGCGCTACCACGAGGACCGGGGGGGTGGCGCGGGGGTGGGCGGGGGCTGCGGGGGGCACCCTGCGGCGAAGTGGGACCCCCGAGTCCCGCCCGCAGCTCGAAGAGCTGCGGCAGCGGGCGAGTGGGTGACGCAGCCGCAGGGTGCCCCCCGCAGCCCCCGCCCTCCCCGGCGCCACCCGCCCGGTCGTCGTGGTGGCGTTCATGAATAATCCCGGCTAGCGGCGGAGCCAGCCGACGACCGCGTAGGCCTGCAGCACGGCGACGAGCCGGAGCCAGCGGCGTACCGCCGTCGCGCGCTCGGGCGGGAGCGGCGAGAGCACGACCGGGTGGAGCCAGCGCGCGATGAGGGCGCCGCCCAGCGCGCCACCGAGGTGAGCGCCGTTGTCGATGAAGGGCGTCATCAGGCCACCGGCAATCGTGTAGAGCGCCCAGACGAGCAGCACGAAGCCGACACGCCGATCGCGCACGAGCAGGCGGTCGCGGTGGAGACGGAGGAGCACGATCGCGGCGCCCTGCAGGCCGAAGATCGCCCCCGACGCTCCCACCGACGGGCCCGCGCTCACCAGCACGCTCAGGACGGAGCCCGCCAGCCCGCTCAGCACGTAGAGCAGGACGAACTGGGCGCGGCCGAACGCGGCCTCGCACAGCATGCCCAGGATGAAGAGCGCGATCCCATTGCCGACCAGGTGCTCCAGACCGCCATGGAGCCAGGGGGCCGTCAGGAGCCGCCAGTACTCGCCCGCGAGCACGCGCTCGCGCGCGAGCGCGCCCACGGCGATGATCGCCTCCCGCGAGGCGAGCGCGCCCACCCTGACCTCTGCCAGGAAGATCACGGCCAGCACGACGAGGATCGCCGCCGTCACCGGGGGAAAGCGCCGCATGCGCCGCTCGAAGTCGATGCGACGCGAGAGGAGCATGTCGGACGTGATGCGCAGCGGCTGCTCGGGCGCCACGGCCATGTCAGCGGCGCTCGCCGGTATCGAGCATGACACCCAGGGCCACGGCGATGCGCCGATCGAACGTGCGCGCGGAGTCCGCCGCGAGGTCGAGCACGTAGCGGTCGAGCAGCGTGAACTTGCGGTTGAACTCGCCGAAGATCTCGTCGTGCTCGCCCCGGACGAGGACGAAGTTGGTGCGGAGGAAGCCGAAGAAGGTGCCGAGGACGCGCCGGAGCAGCGAGAGCACGATCGAGTCCTCGATCGCCAGCGCGAGCAGCTCGCCGCCCGGAGTCGTGACGTACCAGCGCTTGCGGACGACGTTGTGCAGGTAGGTCTTGCGCAGCGTCGCGAGCGGCTCGCCGGTCGCCGTCACGACCGTGTACGTGCGGGTCAAGACCGCGACGCGCTGGTTCTGAATCACGCGAAGCAGCGTCTCCCGCCGCGACTCGTCGCGGTAGATCGTCACGTGGCGGCGCGGGCGCAGGGACATCGACACCACGAGGAAGACGAAGGCCGCCAGCGGGATCGCGAGCAGGACGAGCAGCCCTTCGCCGTCCCGCGCGAAGGGCCCCGCGATCCAGCTCATGACCACCAGGGTCGTGATGACGGCCAGCACGTAGGCCACGAGGGTGCGGACGGGGTACGTCGGGCGCTCGACGTAGAGAATCGGCCGGCCGTCCTCCGCCCAGACTTCGTACTTCGACGTGATCGTGAAGACGCGCTCGCGGAGCAGAAAGACGTCACGGTCGAAGGCGGGGTCGACGCCGGGGGACGGGGGGCGCGGCGCGCTCGGGGCATGACCCGCCCGCAGGCGCCTGCCGCACGACGGACACTCGAGGAGCCGGCCCGCGTACTCGGCCCGCAGCTCGTACACCTCACCGCACGGGCAGGCGACGACGACGCCGACGCTCGCCCGGCTCACGGCGTGGACGGGCGCGGCCCCATGAGCTGGATTATACTCACGGCCATGCCGGTGCGCGGGAAGGTGATCCCGTTTCCGAGGCTCGCAAGGGAGCCACGCGACGAGCGCGGTCTCGTCGAGGTGCGCCGGTGCGATCAAGCCGAGGCGCTGGTCCTCAAGGGGCTCTTCGAAAGCGCAGGGATCCCCGCACTGCTACGCTCGCGCCTGGCCCACTCGATCTACCCGTTCAGCGTCGGCGTTCAGGGCGAGGTGGTCGTCCTCGTCCCGGCGAGCGCGGCCGTGCTGAGCCGGCGCCTCCTCGTCCGCCTCGCTCGGGTCCCGCCTACGCCACCTCCCGGATAACGGCCTCCAGCGCCGCGAGCGCGGTCGCGAGCGCCGCCGGCTCCAAAGTGCTCCCGCGGTCGCGGGCCGTATGGTAGGTGTCGAACGGCACGGGGCGCCGGACCAGGTGGCGGAGCGCGCTGCGCACGGGGCTCAAGACGAACCGCCGCAGCGCCTCGGCCTGGCCCGACGGCACCAGCGTGAACCCGTACGCCGGCACCCCGGCCGGCGCGAACGCGCGGTGGTCGCTTCCGAACATCGGGATGCGTCCGACGAGGTGGTAGCTCGCGTCGCGCCGGAGCCCGATTCCCTCGAGCGCCGCCCGCACCCGCCCGAGGAACGGCGTTTCGTCGGACACGTCCCACACCGCGACGCTGTCGCCGATGCCGCACAGCTCGAGGCTCAGGACGCCGGCCAGCTCGGCGAGGTTCGCTTCGCGCGCGTAGTGCCGGGCGCCGAGATAGCCGCGCTCTTCGGCCGCGGTGAAGAGAAACCTCACCCGCAACTTCGTCGGGGGCGCCGCCGAGAGCCGCTCCAGCAGGTTCAACAAGATCCCGACGGCGGCGGCGTTGTCGTTGGCGCCGGGGCTGCCGGGCACCGCGTCGTGATGAGCGACGAGGAGGAGCACGCGGTCTCCCGAGCCCAGGTCGACGCTGAAGTTCTCGCCCGCGCCCTCGGTCGAGGCGAAGGGGTGGAGCGCGAACGGCACGCCGCGCGCGCCGAGGTAACGCGCCACCGCAGACTCGCGCTCGGGATTCGAGCGCCCCTCGAGGAGGCGCGAGAGCGCCAGCGGGGTTCGCCCGCCGCGAATGACCTCGTCGAGCGGCGGCGGCGCCACGCGCGGCGTGCGATCGCGAGCGTTGATCGCCTGGCTCAGCCGGGTGTTGAGCTGCCCGCGCAGGTAGAGCGCGACGTCGCGCAGCGCCGCGCCGCGCCTCACAGCCGGAACAGGGCGCGGGCGTTTTCCGACATTCGCGTGGCGAGGTCGCCGAGCGGCTCGCCGCGAAGCTCGGCGACACGCGCCGCCGTGATCGCGAGGTAGGCCGGCTCGTTGCGCTTGCCTCGGTAGGGCTGTGGCGGCAGGTACGGGCAGTCGGTCTCGACCACGAGCCGATCGGACGGGATCATCCGCGCGACTTCGGGCAGGGCCCCCGGCTTGGGGTAGGTCACGGGCCCGGCGAGCGAGATCAGAAGCCCGAGATCGAGGCACCGGCGCGCGATCCCGAGGTCGCCCGAGAAGCAGTGCATGATCCCGCCGTCCTCGCGCACGTCGGCGGCGGCGAGGAGCGCCAGCGTCTCCTCGTGGGCCTCGCGGCAGTGGACGAGCACCGGCTTTCGGGCCCGGCGCGCGAGGGCGAGCTGGCTACGGAACGCGCGCTCCTGGGCGTCGTGCGGCGCGAGGTTGCGAAAGAAATCCAGGCCGGTCTCGCCGATCGCGACGACTCGTGCGTCCCCGGCCAGGCGCTCGATCTCGGCGAGCGCCACGCCGTCCGCCGCCGCGGCCTCGTGCGGATGGATGCCGACCGCCGCCCAGACGTCCGGCTCGCGCGCGGCCAGCGCCACCGCAGCGCGCGAGGTCGCCACGTCCGTCCCGATCGTCAGCATGCGACGCACGCCGGCGGCCCGCGCCCGCTCGAGCACGGCGTCGAGGTCGCCCGCGAACTCCGGGAAGTGCAAGTGCGCGTGCGTGTCGAACAGGTTGATCGTCGCGGGTGCCATGAGCCCGGCTCAGATCGAGGGTCGCCCGAGAGGGACGCGACCCGGCGCTGTTGTAACGAGTGCCGTGAGCCCGGTTCGGACCGCGGGTGGCCCGAGAAAGAAGCGATCCGGCTCCGTCACGTGGCTCCGAGGACGGCGGCGGCCTTTTTCACGTCGCGCGGCTTCACCCACAGGATCGCGGCGTACCGCCCGCCACCCGGGGGCGCCACGGCGTCCATGGCCGTCACGTTGATCTTCGCCGCCGCGAGCCGACCGAGGACGTCCGCGCAGGCGCCCAGGCGATCGTCGCCGTCGATCAGGAACGTGCGCTTCGGCCCCTTGACCTTCCACTTCTGCTGCTTTGCGAGCGCCTTGAACGCCGCCGGGTCGGTCGGGACGAGGTCGAGCTGGGCGCCGCGGCCGCTGGGAAAACCCGAATACGCGATCAGGTTGACGCCCGCCCGCTTGAGCTCGCCGAGGATCCGGGCGCCCTCCCCCGGCTTGTCCGGCACCACCACGTAGAAGTAGTCGGCGGTTCGCACCATCTCAGCCATGGCATCCTCCAGATCGGCTCGTCGACGGTTACCGGGCGACTCGGAACCGGAGCCGGCCGATCAGCTGGCCCGAGGCCGTCACGACATCCACCGACCAGCGGCCTTCCGGCTCGGCCGGAAACGACGTCTTGCGCGAATACGTGCGGTAACCCTCCCGTCGGCCGCCGAGCACGGGGGCCAGGGCGACCACCTCGATCACCTGCCCCCGGTGCCTCCAGACGTGGCTGACCGACTGGCGCAGGCCCGCCGGCGCGTAGATCGCAGTGTACGCCACGAGCCCGCGCTGCTTCATCTCGTCGGCGGCGATGGTCGTCGGCAGGGCCTCGATCGCGTCGAGGTCCAGCACGTCCCACATGATCGCGGCCTTCGCCATGAAGAGCGGCGCCGGCGGGATCCACGCGCGCCCGACCGCGGCCAGCGCCGCCGCGCCCACGCCGAGCGCCACCGTCACCCGGAGCGCCGCCGTCCACGTCCGGTCGCCGGCGCGCCGGATGACCGGCGTGATCGCGATCGAGGCGGCGAACGCACTGGCCATGAGCGCGCCGAAGGGCGGCAGCCCGACGAGCGGCAGCGCGACGTTGAGCGCCGCGAAGATCGACACGACGAAGACGACGTAGCCGAGCCAGGGTCGCGGATGCACGACCGCCCGGTACCACGGATCGAAGGTCGCCAGCAGCGCCAGCGCCACCAGCAGCCCGAAGAAGACCACGTTCCGGGAGGTCAGCGTCACGCTCGCGTAGTAGGCGGGCAGCACGAACAGGAGGAGCCCGTGATACAGCGTCTGGATCGTGTAATCGGCCGCGGTGACGACCAGTCGGCCGGATCGCCGGCCCGAGTCGGCCAGCGGCTGGCGCAGCTCGACGAGGACGGCGAAGACCAGCGAGAGCAGCAGCAGGTAGCCGACGATCCAGGCGACGTGCGGCAGGCCGCGGCGGAACACGAAGAGCGTGAACACGCCGCCGGTCAGCGAGGCGCACGAGACGCCCCACTCGCCGAGCCACGCGACGGCGGAGCTCACACGGGCGGCGTGGTCGTCGGACCGCCCGAAGCGGGCGGGCGCGCGGCGTCGAGGCGCTCGGTGATGCGCTGGGCGACCGCGTCGCGCTTGAGCGCGGCGATGCAGTCGAGGACGTCGCCGGCGGCCGAGTGCACCCGGAGGTGCGCGGCCACCAGGTCGAGCGCGCTGGACCTCACGGCGGCGTCGAGGCTCAGAATCTCCCGGAGCACGCGCCCGATGGAGGCGTCGCGCTCGGCGACCTGCACGATCGCGTCCACGTACTCGTCCGGGGTCAGCGACGGTCCGGGCACGGGGCGCTTCACGTGACCCTCGCTCCGGGCGGCAGGTCGCGGTCGAGCGAGAGGACGGCCAGCTTGCCTCCGGCGGAGGCCGCCAGGACCATGCCGTTGGACTCGACGCCCATGAGCTTCGCCGGCTCGAGGTTCGCCACGACGACGACCTTCTTGCCCACGAGCTCCGCGGGGGTGTAATGCTCGGCGATGCCCGCCACCACCGTGCGCCGCTCCTCGCCGAGCGACACCGTAAGCTTCAGGAGCTTCTTCGATTTCGGCAGCGCCTCGGCCGCGACGACCTCCGCCACCCGCAGCTCGAGCTTGCCGAACTCGTCGATCTTGATGCGCGGCGACGCAGGTTCGATCGTCAGTTGACCCGACGCCGGCGTGATCTTGACGTCGATCCGCGGGAAGAGCCCCGACATCTTCTGAACTGGCGTGCCAGGCGCGAGCCGCCCCCAGACGGCGTCGGCGAGCTTCGGCTCTCCGGTCTGGCCCAGGCCGGCGCGGATCCTCGCGGCCGCGTCCGGCAGGAACGGGGCGAGCACGATCCCCAGAAGCCTCAGCGACTCGGCGAGCGTGTAGAGCGCCGCCGCGAGCCGATCCCGCTTGCCGGCATCCTTCGCGAGCGCCCACGGCTGCGTCGCATCGACGTAGCGGTTCACGACTCCGACGAACTCCCAGGTCGACCCCAGGGCGCGGTGAAACGCGAACTCCTCCATCGCGCCCGCGAGGTCGGCCTTGGCCTTCGTGAACGCCGCGATGACGTCTTCCTCGGCTCCCGTCGGCTTCCCGGGGTCGGGCACCACGCCCTGGCCGAGGTTCACGATCAGCGTCGTCGCCCGCGAGACCAGGTTGCCCAGATCGTTCGCGAGGTCGGCGTTGAGCCGGCCGACGAACGCCTCCTCGGAAAAGTCGGCGTCGAGGCCGAAGACCATTTCGCGCAGGACGAAATAGCGGAAGGCGTCGTTGCCGTACTTCTCCTTGAGCGCGAGCGCCTCGACGAGGTTGCCGACGGACTTGGAGATCTTGTGGCCGCCGAGGGTCCAGTAGCCGTGCACGTTGAGGTGCTGGTAGAGCGGGATGCCGGCCGCCTTGAGCATGCACGGCCAGTAGATCGCGTGGGGCTTCACGATGTCCTTGGCCGTCACGTGCTGGACGTGGGGCCAGAACTTCTCGAACCGGGGATCGCCCGGGCCGCCGAGCGCCGACACGTAGTTGATCAGCGCGTCGAACCAGACGTAGGTGACGTACTTGTCGTCGAACGGCAGCGGGATCCCCCACTCGAGCCGCCGGCGCGGGCGGCTGATCGACAGGTCGGTCAGCGGGTCGCGCAGGAAGCCGAGCACCTCGTTGCGGTAGCGCTCGGGCCGGACGAAGTCGGGGTGACGCTCGATGTGCTCGACCAGCCAGCCCTGGTACTTCGACATCTTGAAGAAGTAGTTCTCCTCCTCGATCCACGTGAGCGGCGTCTGGTGATCGGGGCACTTGCCGTCGACGATCTCCTTCTCGGTGTAGAAGCGCTCGCAGCCGAAACAGTAGTGGCCGCCGTACTTGCCGAGGTAGATCTCGCCGGCGTCCCAGAGCTTCTGGAGAATCGCCTGGACGACCTTCTTGTGGCGCTCCTCGGTCGTCCGGATGTAGTCGTCGTAGCGGATGCCGAGCGCCTGCCAGGTCTCGCGGAAGGCCGCGGAGTTCCGGTCGGCGAGCGCCTGCGGCGTCACGCCGGCCTTGGCCGCCGCCTGCGCGATCTTGTCGCCGTGCTCGTCGGTGCCCGTGAGGAACCAGACGTCGTCGCCCACGAGCCGTCGATAGCGCGCCATCGCGTCGACCACGATCGTCGTGTACGCATGCCCCAGGTGGGGGCGATCGTTCACGTAGTAGATCGGTGTGGTCAGGTAGAAGGCGGTCACTGCTCTTGCTGCGCCTGGATGTGCGCCCGCCCCTCCCAGGTGACCTGGTCGAGCGGCACCTCCGCCTCCGTGCCGTCGGGGAAGCCCACGACGACGCTCTGCTTGAGGACGCGGACCGACCTGATCTTGCCCGACATGCAGCCGCCGCCGCCGCAGGACGCCTGGCAGGGTGTGTTCACCCGCGGCAGGCGCGACCGCAGCTCTTCGTAGGTCGAGAACTCGTACAGCAGGCAGCACTTGAGGCGGCCGCAGTTGCCCAGCAGCCGGTTGTCGGTCAGCGGCATGTCCTGAGCCTTGGCCATCTTCACCGAGATCGGATCGAAGCGCCGGAGGTGCGAGGTGCAACAGAGCTGGCGCCCGCACGGTCCGATGCCGTCCATGACCTTCGTCGTGTCGCGCGCGCCGATCTGGCGCATCTCGACCCGCGAGCGGAGCTCGCGCGCGAGATCGCGGACCAGGTCGCGGAAGTCGATCCGCTCCTCCGCGTTGAAGTACACCGTCGTGCGGCGTGCGACCGGATGCATCTCGACGTCCACGACCTTCATCACGAGACCGCGGCCGCGCGCGATCCGCTGGCAGGTGGTGATCGCGCGCTCTTCACGCTCGCGGAGCTCGCGGTGCGCGAGCGCCTCCGCCGCGGTCGCCGCGCGCAGCACCCGCCGGTACGCGCGGTCCTTTTTCATCTCGGGGATCTCGCGCTTCGCCCGGCGCACCTCGCCCACGACGCTCTCGGTGATCGTCTCCACGAGCACCAGATCGCCGACGTGGAGGTCGAGGTCGCCGACCCGGTAGTCGTCGGCCTGGGCGGTCGCCCGAAGCCGGACGCCGATGAGGTACTCGTCCATGTCTGCCATCCTATGCCGCCCGCAGGGCGAGCCGGCTCAACACGATTTCGAGGGTGAGACGCGGAGCGACGTTGCGCAGGAGCGCCTCGCGCGCCTGCCGGCAGACGTCCACCGCCGACAGGATCTGATCGAGGCTCCAGTCCTCGGCCTCGCGCGCGAGCTCGGCGGCGCGGTCGCCGTCGGCGAGGAGTCCACTCGGCGCGCCGGATTTCGCCAGGAGCAGATCGCGACAGAAGAGCCAGTAGGCATCCACCAGGCCTTCCGCCTTCTCGCGCTCCAGGCGCTCCGTGCGGCGAAACAGCTCGGCGACACCCTGCGTCCGGACCTCGGCCAGGAGCTCGAGCGCCTGGGCGCGCTCCGTCGGGGCGCCGGCGTCGGCGCGCGGCCCGAAGCGCACGACCTGACACCGGGAGAGCAAGGTCGCCGGCACCGCCCGGGCCCGCGGCAGGATCAGGATGATCACCGTCGCGGCCGGCGGCTCCTCGAGCGTCTTCAGGAACGCCTGCGGCGTCTCGCCGGTCATCCGCTCGGCCTCGTCGAGGACGAAGACCTTGCGGGGCGCCATCGCGGGGCGGAGCGCCGCCTGCCGCTCGAGCTCGCGGATCGCGCCGATCCGAATGGCCCGGGCGCCGCGCGAATTCGACTCGGGGGGTGTCGGGACGATCACGTGCAGATCGGGATGCCGCCGGGACGGGCTCCCGAGGAGCTCCTCGGCGAACGCGAGCGCCGTCGTCATCCGCCCGGCGCCGGCGGGACCGACGAAGGCGTACGCGTGGGCGACCCGATCGCCCGCGAGCGCGCGGCGCAGCAGGTCGACCGCCCGCGGCTGGTCGAGGATGCGCTCAAGCGCCACGGAAGAAGTCCTCGACGATGGCCCGCACCTCGCCCGCGACGACGGCGGGCGGGCGCGCCGCGCGGATCAGCCGCACGCGCTTGGGCTCGGCGCGGCAGATCTCGAGATAGCCCCGGCGCACGCGCCGGTGGAAGGCGAGCGCTTCGCGCTCGAAGTGGTCGAGGCGCCGGCCGCCGATCCGCCTCAGTCCCTCGGCGGGGTCGAGGTCGAAGAGCAGCGTGAGGTCGGGCATGACGCCGCTGGTCGCGCGGACGTTCAGCTCGCGGATCAGGTCCGGGTCGACCCCGCGCCCGTACCCCTGATAGGCGACCGTCGCGTCGGCGTACCGGTCGCAGAGCACGACGCGGCCCCGGTCGAGCCACGGCCGGATCTTCTCGGCGACGTGCTGCTGGCGCGCGGCCATGAAGAGAAAGACTTCGACGAGCGGCTTCGTGTGGACGCCCGGGCGCTCGAACAGGCGGCGCACGGCGAGACCGAGCTTTGTCCCGTCGGGTTCGCGGGTGTGCTCGACCTTCCGGCCTTGCTGACGAAGCCAGCGCTCGAGTCGCATCATCTGGGTCGTCTTGCCCGACCCCTCGACGCCCTCGAGCGTGATCAGTGCGCCGCTCACACCAGAACCTCCGGTGCAACCATAGCACGCCCCTGCAGCACCCGCGAACGCCCTCGGCGGAGCCGCCGCAGGCCGAAGGGTGTGTCCGGGAGGGGTCGACCGGACCACGCGGCACGCGTGCGCTGACCCGCGGCGGCTGGGCTCCATCCGGGCGCGCGGTGCCCGTCGCCGCGTGCCGGGAACGGGTCCTGTCGACCCCTCCCGGACACACCCTTCGGCCTGCGGCGACTATGCTCGGCGACCGTAGCTGCGCGGCGAGCGTAGTCAGTGCGGACGGCGGAGGGTGCGGCCGGCCGCTGGGGAAGGGGTCGAGCGACCCGTTCCCTCCACGCGGCGACGGGCGCGATGCGCCCAGATGGAGCCCAGCCGCAACGGGGTAGCGAACGCGTGCCGCGTGGTCGAGCGACCCCTT
>Ga0137403_10010278_pt1 | contig 10368 bp, 6 predicted proteins | sample CZOMad2_1_16fung_FD_122057 | JGI IMG/M metagenome (GOLD analysis project Ga0137403, IMG submission 122057) | Vadose zone soil fungal communities from Angelo Coast Range Reserve, California, USA - CZOMad2_1_16fungal (Hybrid Assembly) | ecosystem: Environmental > Terrestrial > Soil > Vadose zone... | reverse complement strand
ACGCGGTGCCGTCATGAAAGGTGACGTTCTTGCGCAGGGTGAAGGTGAGCGACTTGCCGTCCGGGGCCCACTCCCAAGCCTCGGCGAGCTGCGGTACGATCTTGAGCTCGGGCGAGATATCGACAAGCTTGTCGCATAACGCCGCGAACACAAAGCGGCCGGTATAAGTGCCGCTGAGCGCCGGGTCGAGTGCATCGGGATCGTCCTGAAGGCCAACTCGCAGCGTCGCGGCCTGGGCCGAGACCAGAGCCAACGCGGTCATCGAAATTGCCGTCAACACCGTAGTTACACGCCTCATATGGGGCTCCCATGGCTTTGCCGTCGGACGACAAAACAAGCACGCCTGATTCTATTTGTAAATATTGCGAACAAACTACCCCGTATTTCGTAATATTCGAGAGAGAAATAGCACCTCTGCGGCTTTAAAAGCCACTTGACGCCATTCATCTCGGGATATTAGTTCGGCATCTTGACCAATTGGACTGGCCTCATGCAAGATTTTCCCTCCTCGCCCGTTGCGCGACAGCAATCCGTCCGCCTCGTGGTCGAGCGCCTGCTGCGGGATCGATCGGTGTCCCGCGCCGAAATCGCCCGCAGCACCGGCCTGTCCAAGCAGACCATCTCGGAGGTGATGCGCGAGCTTGAACGCGACGGCTGGGTGTACGAGGACGGGCAGATCCAGGGCACCGTGGGGCGTAGCGCCGTAACCTATGCGCTGCGGCCAGACGCGGCCTTCGTGCTGGGCATCGACCTCGGCGGCACCAAACTGCACGTCGCCCTTGCCGATTTGCAGGGCGTGATCGTCGCCGAGAGCATTGAAGCGACGGCGGGCGATGGCGGCGGCGCAGTCGTCGCTCAGATCGGGCGCATGACCGACGCCCTGCTTCAGCGCGCCGGCGTGTCCTCGCAACGGCTGCGCGGCGGCGTGATGGGAAGCCCCGGCATCATTGAACCGGCGTCCGGCGGCATCGTGATCGCGCCCAATATCGCCGGACTGGATAGCCTGGACGTGCGGGCCGCGCTGCGCGCGCGGCTCGGCATCGACATCGCCATCGAGAACGACGTCAATCTTGCCGCGATCGGGGAGCATTGGCGCGGCAACAGCCGCAAGGCCCGCACGTTCGCCTTTATCGCCCTCGGCACCGGCATCGGCATGGGCATCTTCGCGGACGGCCATCTCATCCGCGGCGCACGTGGCGCGGCCGGCGAAGTCGCCTACCTGCCGCTCGGAGGAGACCCTTATGATGCGCGTGGCCAGCGGCTCGGCACCCTGGAGACCGCCGTCGGCAGCGCCGGCATCATCGAGCGCTACACCGGGCTCGGCGGCCCATCCGGCAGCACCGTGCGCGACGTCTTCGATCAACTCGAGACCGATGAGGCTGCGCGGATCACGATCGACGAGGTCGGCCGGATCGTCACGACCGCAATCCTGGCCGTGCATAGCATCCTCGATCCTGAAATTATCGTCATGGGCGGCAGCATTGGCGCGCGGCCCGAGTTGAAGCTCCGAATCGATGCGAATCTCGGACGCTGCACGCGCGAGCCGGTACGGATCGAACTCAGCGCACTCGGCAATCGCGCCACGCTGATCGGCGCGATCGGCAGTGCGATCGACCACGTGCATCGCTCGCTGTTTGGCATCGGCAAGGATGCGAGCCCGCTGGCGCTGCCCTTCACGGCTGCGGACGTCGCGGCATGAGACAGCACGCGCCGCAAATTGAGATTGCGGGCAATGCCACCGCCGTCGCGGAACGCGCGGCCGCGCGCGTCGTCGCCCGGCTGCGCGATCGGCATGCGGTCACGCTTGGTTTCGCGACCGGCGCGACGATGAGGCCGGTCTATGCCCGCCTCGTCGCCGCCACACGCGCCGGCGATGTCTCATTCAGGGCGGTGTCCAGCTTCAACCTAGATGAATATGTCGGCGTCGCGCCGCAATCGCCGGGAAGCTTCCAAGCCTACATGCACGAGCATTTGTTTGGGCATGTTGACATGGAAGCCGGACGGGCGAGAATTCCCGACGGCATGGCCGGCGGCATCGCCGCCGAGGCGGCGCGCTATGAGGCGCTGATTGCCGCTGCCGGTGGCATCGACCTGCTGCTGCTCGGCATCGGCGCCAACGGCCACATCGGCTTCAACGAACCGGGTTCGGATTTTGAGTCACGCACCCGCGAGATCAGGCTCGACGAAACTACCCGCCTCGCGAATGCCCGCAATTTTCCCTATCCCGCATCGGTTCCCGAGCGTGCGATCACGATGGGCATCGCGACAATCCTGGAGGCGCGCAGCATCCTGCTGATCGCAACCGGACCGGAGAAGGCGGCCGCCGTGGCAGCCGCAATTGACGGCCCAATCGCGCCGGCTTGTCCCGCCTCCGCGCTCCGCCTGCACGAGAACGTCCATATCCTTTGCGACGAAGCGGCTGCCGCAGCGATCGCCAACCGGCCTCACAACAACAATCGGAGAACAGCATGAGCTGGCGGCAGCGCGATTTTATGGTGCCGGGACGCTCGCTTGCGGTGGGCGACCGTGGCATGGCCGCGACCTCTCACCCCGCGGTCACGCTCGCCGCCGTCGACATCCTGCGCAGCGGCGGCAACGCGGTCGACGCCGCCATCGCCGCCATCGCGCTCCAGGGCGTCATCGACCCGCATATGACCGGCATCGGCGGCGACTGTTTTGCGATCTATGCTCCCGCCTCAGGCCAGCCTGTTGCAATCAACGGCTCGGGCAGAGCACCAGCGAAGGCCGAGCTCGGCTGGTTTCGGCAACAGAGGCTGGTGTCGATCCCTGACGATTCGCCCCATGCCGTCACCGTTCCGGGTGCTGTCGACGCCTGGTGCCGGCTTGCCGCCGATTATGGCTCGAAAGCGCTGGACGAGATTCTGGCGCCGGCGATCCGTGCGGCCGAGAACGGCTTCGTGATCCCGCCCCGCTCCGCGCTGGACTGGGCGCGCTATGCCGACCGCATAGAAAGACATCAGACCGGCGTCCCGGTCTATCTGCCCGGTGGCGTTGCGCCCGGCATCGGCAGCAAACTCATCCATCCGGCGCTCGGCGCGACGCTGCGCCGAATCGCGCGCGAGGGACGCGCCGCGTTCTACGAGGGCGCCGTCGCCGAAGAAATCGTGGCAACGTTGAGGACGCTGGGCGGGCTGATGCAGCTTGAAGACCTTGCAAGCGCCAGAGCGGAGTATGTTGCGCCGATCGGCGCCGACTATCGCGATCATCTCATCTGGCAATGCCCACCCAACGGACAGGGCGTCGCAGCGCTGCTGATCGCCCGCATCCTCGCCGGCTTCGATATGGCCGACCCGGCGCTCGGCGAAGCAGACCGCATTCACCTCCTCGCCGAGGCGACCAAGGTGGCCTACCGGCAACGCGACGCGCTGGTCGCCGATCCGGCCTTTCATCCGCTCGATGTCGAGACGCTGCTGTCGGAGGCCTCGATCACGGCATTGCGCGCCACCATCAGCACGAAGCGCGCCAGCGCCCCGGCGGTCTTCGAGATGCCCGTCCATCGTGACACCGCCTATGTTGCGGTCGCCGACCGCGACGGCAACATGGTGTCCTTCATCAATTCGCTGTTCTTCGCCTTCGGCAGCGGCATCTACGCCCCTCGCTCGGGTGTGCTGCTGCAAAACCGCGGTTCGGGCTTCCGCCTCATCGAAGGCCATCCTAACGCCATCGCGCCGGGGAAACGTCCCTTTCACACCATCATTCCGGGCTTGCTCGCGAAGGATGGCAAACCCATCATGGCATTTGGCGTCATGGGCGGACAATATCAGGCCACGGGACACATGCAGATCCTGAGCGGAGTGCTCGACCGCGGCCTCGACATCCAGCAATCCTCGGACGCCCCGCGCAGCTTCGCCTTTGACGGCACGCTGTCGCTCGAACCGACGGTGTCCGGCTCGGTTGCCGACGATCTGATCGCTCGCGGCCATCGTGTGACGTGGGCGGACGAGCCGCTTGGAGGTTTCCAGGCGGTGCAGGTCGATTCCAACAGCGGCATCATGTATGGCGCGTCGGATCATCGCAAGGACGGCATCGCGCTGGCGGCGTGACCAGGATGGGACAAATAATGATGTCGGGTCGGACACCATGAGCGAGACGGCGGCGGACGCGATTCTGTCGATCGAGCAGTTGACGCTGGCGCTGCCCGCCGACGCCGATCGAGCCTTTGCCGTCGAGGCGGTCTCGCTCACGCTGCACCCGCGGCAGATCCTTTGCGTTGTCGGTGAATCCGGCTCCGGCAAGACGGTCTGCGCCTCCGCTGTGATGGGCCTGTTGCCCAACGACATTCGACCGGTCGCAGGGGCCATTCGCTTCGAGGGACGCGATTTGCTGCAACTGCCGGCAGCAGAGTGGCGGACATTGCGCGGGCGGCGCATCGCGATGATCTTCCAGGAACCGATGACGGCGCTCAATCCGGTGATCAGGATCGGCGACCAGATCATGGAGGCGTTCGAGGCGCATGGGCACCTCGCGCTGGCCGAACGGCGCGCCCGCACGCGCGCGCTCGCCGAGGAAGTGGGATTGCGCGATCTGGAGCGGATCATCAACAGCTATCCGCATCAGTTGTCAGGCGGTCAGCGTCAGCGCGCCATGATTGCGATGGCGCTGGCGCTCGAACCATCGATCCTGGTGGCGGATGAGCCGACCACCGCGCTCGACGTCACCACCCAGGCGCAGATTCTCCGTTTGATCCGCGACATCCAGCAGCGGCGCGGCATGGCCGTTCTGTTCATCACCCATGATTTCGGTGTCGTCGGCGACATTGCCGACCGCGTCGCAGTGATGGAGAAGGGGCACGTCGTCGAGCAGGGTTCGGTCGCGGATGTGCTCGAACGCCCGCAGCATCCCTATACGCGCCGGCTGCTCGCCGCGGTGCCCGGCCTGACCCCGCCGGTCCGCCCTGCGGTCGAGGACGCGCCGGTCGCCTGCGCGGCAACCGGGCTTGCGAAGACCTATCGCGGTAACGCCTGGTTCAATTCGCAGCGCGAGGTCGCGGCCGTGAAGAGCGTGAACTTCGAAATCCGGCGCGGCGAAACGCTCGGCCTTGTCGGGGAATCGGGCTCGGGCAAAAGCACGATCGGCCGGCTCGTGATGCGGCTCACCGATGCCGATGCGGGCGTCGTCCGCGTCGGCGAATTGGATTTCACCCAGGCCCGCGGGGCCGGTCTGCGGGCCGCCCGCAAGCAGATCCAGATGGTATTCCAGGATCCATTCACCTCGCTCAATCCGCGTCGCCGCGTCGGCCGGATCATCGCCGACGGGCCGATCGCTCATGGCGTCCCGGCGGCACAGGCCTTTGCGCGTGCCGACGAACTGCTGACGCTGGTTGGCCTCGACCCGGGCGCGGCGCAGCGTTTCCCGCATGAATTCTCGGGCGGGCAACGGCAGCGGATCGGCATTGCGCGCGCGCTGGCGCTCGACCCCGACGTGCTGGTGGCCGACGAACCGGTGTCGGCGCTCGACGTCTCGGTCCAAGCCCAGGTGCTCGCGCTGCTCGAGACATTGAAAACGCGGCTGCGGCTGGCAATGCTGTTCATCACCCATGACCTCAATGTCGCGGCCCAGGTTTGCGACCGGATCGCGGTGATGCGGCTGGGCGAAATCGTCGAGATCAGACCGACCGCGGACCTGCTGAGCCGGCCCGAACATCCCTATACTCAGGCGCTGCTGGCCGCCATCCCCGGCCGGCAGCGCAAAGAGCCACCCATATCACCTGACGCGCCGCGCGACGACGTGCGCCATTGAAGGAGAGGTCTCTGACATGCAGAAGCTCACGGAACTCCCGATTCTGCGCGTTGGCCTCATCGGCAGCGGCTTCATCGCCGCCTTCCATCTGCAATCCATGGTCGGCGTGCGCAACGTCAGCATCGGCGGCGTCTACAGCCGCTCGGTCGAGCGGCGCACGCGCATCGCGGAAAAGGCCCGCAGTCTCGGCCTTGGGCAGGCCCATGCGTTCGACAGCATCGAAGCGATGGCGATGTCGGGCGAGGTCGATGCGCTCTGGCTGCTGACGCCGAACGACACCCGCCTCGACATTATGCGCGAGATCCATCGTCTAACGAAGGCCGGCGCGCCTCTGCGCGCGGTCGCCTGCGAAAAGCCGCTCGCCCGCACGCTCGCCGAGGCACGCGAAATGCTGGCGCTTGTCGAGGATGCAGCCCTGCTGCACGGCTATCTGGAGAACCAGTTGTTCTCGACCGCGGTGATGCGCGGCAAGGACATCATCTGGCGACGCGCCGTACCCCAGGGCGGGCGGCCCTATCTGGCCCGCGCGGCGGAGGAGCATTCCGGCCCGCACGAGCCCTGGTTCTGGCAAGGCGAACGGCAAGGCGGGGGTGTGCTCTCCGACATGATGTGTCATTCAGTCGAGGTCGCGCGCTTCATGCTGACCGCGCCGGGCGCGACCCGCGACACCCTGCGGCTGGTGAGCGCCAGCGCGACGACAGCCAACCTGAAATGGACGCGTCCGCGCTATGCGGCCGACCTGAGAACGCGGATGGGCATCGATTTCGCCAAACGCCCGGTCGAGGACTTCGCGCGTGGCATCCTTGCGATGGAAGACGCCGATGGGCATCAGTTGATGATCGAAGCGACGACGTCATGGGCCTATGTCGGCGCCGGCTTGCGCATCCAGCTCGAGCTGCTCGGCCCTGAATATTCGATGGAATTCTCGTCGCTCTCGACCGGTCTCAAGGTGTTCCTCTCACGCGCGGTCACCGGATCAGAGGGCGAGGATCTAGTCGAGAAGCAGAATGCCGAGCAGGGCCTGATGCCGGTGGTCGAGGACGAAGCCGGCATCTACGGCTATACCGACGAGAACCGACATATGGTGGAAGCGTTCAGGCGCGGCCTGAGCCCGGCGGAAACCTTTCATGACGGCGTCGGCGTGATGGAAATGCTGATGGGACTCTATCGCTCCGCGGAACTCGGCCAGACGGTACATTTCCCCGACCCAGAACTCGAACACTACGTACCGTTGGTGGCCCGCTGACGGCAGGCGAGCTTCCGTATTCGAGACTTCAGACCCGATTGGAGACCGCTTTGTCTTCGCCGCCATCTAACCTATTTGAAAAACTTGAACCTCTCGCTCCAATCCAACATGAGGAAGTTTGAGCACGTGCAACCAGCGGAAGCTAACCAGATCTAACATTCAAACTCGAGCGTCCGCTGTGCGCCACTGAGAAACACTCAGCATGAGCAGATGTCTTCCGCTCTTCCCCCGAAAACCGACGTTAGTTTAGTACGCCCCAAAGCATTGCGCGGATCGCGCCTGGTAAAGCATCTTGTCGCGATTGAAAGTTTCTCGGCTATTGAGCAAACGGCCACCAAAGTTCCGCTACCGCTTCGACAAGAACGGTCATCGCGTTCTGGTGGGACTTTCAGCCGAGCAGACATTTGAATTCGAACGCACTCGACGAACTTGCTCCCTTGGACGAAAACGGTCTTCTTAGTTGTTTTCCTTGGTGATCTTTTTCGCAGCCTTCTTGATTTCTTTTAGCATTGTCGCCTTCGGCTCCATCGCATCACTGAGAGCGTCGGCTGCCGTGGTCGTGACCGTTTCAACAACGTCGTTGATCGTATCGACAAGCTTCTCGACTATGTTTTCATCCGTGTCGCCCATGGTGCCCTCCAAATTTCCAATCGGCAGACTAGCGACTTTTGCAGGCGGTGAAGGGCAAAACGTCACCGACAAAAATCCCGCAGTCTTCATCACCAGCCACAATTAAGCCATGCCGCGACTCGAGCGCGGCCTCTGACTCGAATATCGTCGATCGGCTAGCTAGCGGCCCATAACACGCGGATCGTGAAATTGGAGATGCTCACGCGCAATGCTGCGTGGTCGAAATATCGCTAATGGACCTTGCGTCTTGCCATTGCGAAGACCGAAGCGACCAAGCAATCCAGTAGCCGCCGTCTCCATTGCGCATGCGGCGTGCCCGGTCATTGCTTCGATGACTCCCTCCGGCGAGACCGGCGTGGGACGCTTCTCACCGTGGGAGTAATTTGGCACCACCACGCGATGGCGATTAATCAATGGCGGGCTGGGAGGGCCACGCCTCAGATGAAATTGCGCACGACGGCAGAGCAACTCCGTCACACGATCAGATCGTGCGGCACATGGGTAACGACAGCGCCCCCCGCATGGTCTGGAACGATACTGAAATTATCAGCTGAGTGTTGCCCCGGCAGAGACAGCTCAGTCGTTTGCGCTCCCTCTGGTCCGCGAGTTGCTGCGGCGTTTTCGCGATGACTGATCGACGCTGAGGCATGGTCCACATCCGCGAGGTCGATGACGCCTGAGCCTTCAAAACCGGAAATCTTGTCCTTGAAGTGGAATGAGTCTCCAGGCCCGAGCGTACCGGCAGCCCCTGAGCCGAACACCGCATGGGCAGTTGAAGATGGCTCGAAATCAGGCGCGCCGGCGCCATGCATGGGCGCAGTGCCGTGTTCGCTTGCTTCGCCTGTGATCGAATGATTGCCGCCGCCGCCATTCTCCGACGCTTTCAATGCCCCATGATCTTCGTTGTTCGTAGCGATGGAGCTCGCGCCAGAATTAATCTTGTCGCTGTGAGATGGCACGATCCGGTCACCGTCCTTCAGCGCTAGACCATGCTTGATGAGTTGCAGCTCGGCTCTATCGTCGGCTGCATTCAGCGCGGCGGTACTATGGATCGTGCCACTCTGGGCCATCACGGCTCCGTTGCCGATCGTCATCGCACCGGCGCTGTCGAGCACCAGCGATTGATCGAACGCGAAGTTATTCTCCATCAGCGCCGTAACGTGAACCCGCTGCAGTTCGATTGACTGTCCGCTTGCCAACGTAATCACCGCGTCATCATCGGTGTACTCGGTCGGTTGCGTCCGGACTTCGTCGGAGCTGGTAAATCTGACATAACCGATCGAATCGATCTGGTCTCGAGCGGCATCGAAGCTGAAGCCCTCTTTTGTTGTTTGCACCGTCCAGTTCCAATCGGCGATGAGCGCGCCGTCTCTGACGGTCGAGTCAGACGAAACGACCGCACTGGTCGTCGTGACGACGGTCCCGTCCGCCGTTGCGGCCATCGCAAGATCGACCGGACTGCTGGCTAGCACGACGGGCGCCGTGGTCGGCTCGTAGATGAAATCCGACGCCTGAATGGTCACGATCCCCTGCAAATGGATTTCCAGCAGGCCGGAATTGCCGATACTCAGCGTTTGATCTGTCGGATTGACGTAGACAATGGTTTGATTCGTCGCGCTGTCATAGAGCCAGGCGATGGTATGCGCCGGCACAGAAGTGCTTGTGGATGTCAGTGCCAGGATGGCAAGTGCGCCGAGAGCCGCTAAATCGATCCTGTCAGACCCCGATTTAAAATCGGAGATGGTGTCGAACTGGGCCGCATTGGAATCCGCTACGGACAAATAAACGAAACGGTCGTCTCCATTGCTGCCTGTGAGATGGTCCGCCCCAAATCCACCGACGATGGTATCGTTCCCATTATTAGCGTTGATCGTATCACTTCCCGAGCCTCCGTAGATCGTGTCATCCCCATCATTGCCTTTGACCGTGTCATTGCCCGAGCCCGCGTAGATAATGTCACCCTTACCGGTGCCGTTGATGGTGTCATCACCGGCCCCGCCATAGATTATTTGGCCCTCGTCACCTCCTCCCGCGATGCTGTCGCCTCCAGGAGTCCCATAGACGTACGGCGGATGGGATATTACCGCCGTACCCGTGGCCAAGTAGTCGAAATCGTTGGGGTCAGCGTCGCTGGCGCCGTGGATGGCGATCGTCACCACCTGTGCGGTGCCATCTATGGTGGTGACCGTGAAGGTGTCGGTCAGCGTGTCGCCGACGTCGAGCGCCTGCACTGCGTTGTTGGCGTCGTCGAGCAGATAGGTCCACACGCCGGCCGCCGTCATCGTGAAGGTGCCGTAGCCGCCCGCGCTCGCCGTCGGCGACGTAACCGCCGTGAAGGTGTTGGGCATATTGTCGACGTCGGTGTCGGTGAGCGTGCCGGCCGCGGTCGGCGTGCCCGGCGTGACACCGCCAGCCTCGGTCACCGAGCCGGCCGTGGTGCCGGAAATGATGGCCGCATCGTTGCTGCCGGTGATGGTGATGGTCACCACCTGTGCGGTGCCATCCACGGTAGTCACCGTGAAGGTGTCGGTGAGCGTGCCGCCGACATTGAGCGCCTGCACCGCGCTGTTGGCGTTGTTGAGCGTGTAGGCCCACACGCCAGCCGCCGTCATCGTGAAGGTACCGTAGCCACCCGCGCTCGCCTTCGGCGAGCTCACCGCCGTGAAGGTGTTGGGCGTATTGTCGACGTCGGTGTCGGCGAGCGTGCCGGTCGCGGTCGGCGTGCCGGGCGT
>Ga0137403_10010277_pt1 | contig 10369 bp, 7 predicted proteins | sample CZOMad2_1_16fung_FD_122057 | JGI IMG/M metagenome (GOLD analysis project Ga0137403, IMG submission 122057) | Vadose zone soil fungal communities from Angelo Coast Range Reserve, California, USA - CZOMad2_1_16fungal (Hybrid Assembly) | ecosystem: Environmental > Terrestrial > Soil > Vadose zone... | reverse complement strand
CGTGCTTGGCCGGTCTATAAACATGGCCCTCCTGACGGGGGGCGGTTGGTTGCGCTGTGGGGTTTCATCGTTTTCGCAGCACCAGTGTTTTGGATGGACCGCTTTGCAGCGTGATTGAATCGTCGCGCTGATCGATTATGGTGTAGCGATCGACTCGCGCGGACCCAAGCAGTTCGCCGTTGACTTTCTCGATGTACATCACAAGCTCGCTTCGCGTGCCGATCAAATAAGCTCCTTCCTCAACTCGCGACTTATCCTGCCGCTTGAAGTTTCCATTCTCATCAAAGCTGACGACCATTTGAAGCGGGGCTGAAGCGTTCTTCGGACGATAGCCATCTTCGACGGCGCTCAAGACAAATTCGCCGGAAAGACGCTTGCCGGAATCTTCGATTGAATCGGTATCAGAAGCCTGTTGCGCTCCCGCCGGCCGCGACTGAGTTGACGTGCCACACGATACAGCCAGCAGAGCCACGGCTCCCGCCAGAACCAGCTTTCCTACTTTGATCCAGGACCGCATCAGAGGAGGGCTGTTCACGGGGTCTTTGGTTTCGCGACTCGCTGAAAGATCCCCACCGACCCCTTGGCCGAAGTAAATCTCAGTTCCTCGCCGTCGGGAGACAGGCTGAATGTGTGCGTCTTTGACAGTGGCGGATTCTGTATGCGCCGTTTCGCCTTCGGGCCGGTGACCTGAATCGTCAGCACGAGCTTATCGGGCGGCTCGATGCGAAACGTGCCGGAATCGGCGTGATAAGGTTGGCCCTTGACTTGGGACACGCGCGAATATGTTCCGTCGGCCGAGAACATCCAGAGGGTCTTTAGCTGACTCATCAACGTAACGACTCCCTGATCGCGCACTTCACGCGATTCATAGGTGCCGAGCAGTTGCGGCGGCCCAGCGGGCTTCACGGTCGCGGACGCGGCCTCCTTTCCCGGGTTCGAGTTGCGGTTCGCATTTGCCGGATCTGCTGATTGGTTGGCGTTGCTCGTTGTATTCGCCGCGGCCGGTGCCGGCGCCGCCGTGTTGTTGGAAGCGGCCTCGCGGGCTTTGCAGCCTGCTAACAAAAGGATCGCCGAGACGAGGAGAATCGAGGTGTGTGCTCTCTTCATTTGTTGGTATGAATCATTCCTGTCGGTCTTAGTATTACGGTCGCGACGGCTTTTGCGGCTCGGGTTTTATGGACGTCCTCTGATCCTGACGAATGCGTTCGATAGCCTGCACGGCCGCCGCGCGGACATCGGAGCTTGAATCGTTGTCGGCCAATCGCTCGAGCTTTGCAATGACCCGCTCGTCCCCGATTTCGCCCAGGCCCGCCGCCGCCGATTGTCTCACTTCTTCGTTCTGATCCAACAGCGCCACTATTAACGCATCAATCGACCGAGCGTCGCGGAACCTTGCGAGCGCGCCGATCGCGCGCTTTCTGACCGCCACCGATGCGGTTCGAAGCACGGAAAGAATCGGAGCGATCGCGGCGGGGTCGCCTATCCTGCCAAGCGCTTCAATGGCCTCGGGCCGCGCCCCTGACTGATCGGTGACGACCAGATCGATAAGCGGTCCGACGGCGTCTTTGGAACCGATGTCGCCAAGCGCGGCCGCTGCAAGTTGCCGAACGGACGGCTTGCTGTCTTTAAGTGCCAAAACCAAACTCGGTACCGAGAGGTGGCCGAGCCGCGCAAGAGAGGCGGCTGCCTGCCCGCGCAGTGCGCTCGATTCATCCCGCAGTAGTGCTATCAGGTGAGGCACGGAGCGTTCATTCGAGCTCTCGCCGAGGGCCCGCACGGCAGCCGAGCGAACGTTCGGGTTTGAATCGGAGAGCGCTTCGACGACTCGATCGAGCGCGCGGGTGGAGTTGGTGCTACCCAGAGCTTCGATGGCCGCTTCCCTTGTCGCAGGCGTCGATGAGCCAGCCATTTCCAAAAGCAGGCTGACGGCTGAATCGCCCATCTGCCCCAGCGCGATGGCCGCCTGTTGGCGCACAAAATATCGCTCATCCTTTAGCACAAGCGCGAGCCCCTTGATCGCACGTTTGTCGCCGATGATTCCAAGTGTCCGGGCCGAAGCAGCGCGCGTCTCGGGGGTTGAGCTTCTGTCCTGCAAGACCCCCAGCAGCGGATCGACCGATGGAGCGCCAATGCGCCACAACACCCGCGCGGCTCGATCACGGTCGCTTTCACGATGGGCGCGCAGAGCTTCGATCAAAGCCGGAACCGCCTTCGCCCCAATGCCCGTCAGCGCCTCCGCCGCATAATAGCGGACCACCGGGTCCTTGTCGGCGAGTGCCGTTGCCAAAGGGACAACCGCCTGATCAAGCGAGCCTTCGCCGGCGACTCGAGCAAGAACCTGCGTCGCACGAGAACGGACTCGCCAATCGGCATTTGACAATGAGTCGATCAGCACGCGAGTCGCACGGGGGTCTTGCAATCGGGCTAACGACTCCGCTGCCGCCAGGCTCACGCGAGAGTCTCGATCGGCGAGCATTGAGGTGAGTGGAACAAGCGCACGGCTGTCTTTCATTCTTCCGAGCGCGAACGAGGCTTCGACTCGCACATCTGCGCTCTGATCGCGCAACGCCCCAATCAAGGCGTCGGTCCCGCTGGGAGTACTGAACGTGCCAAGAGCTCGCGCTGCCTCCGAACGAACCCGGCTATCGATGTCTTTCAAGGCTGAGATAATCAGCGGCACTGCGCCGGCATCGCCGAGGCGCGCCAGCGTGGTGACCGCGGCGTCCCGCACCTGCCAGTTCGAACTTGAAAGGTCGGAGGAGACTCGCTCGACCGATATCCCCAAAGCGGACAGCGAGTGGACTGCGGCGTCTCGAACATTTGACTCGTTGTCTCGCGCCGCGACAAACAGCGCTTCGGCGGCGATGTGATCAGCAATCAACCCGAGCGCAGTGACAGCCGCGGCTCTGATCTCGGCTTCGGGCGCGCGTGAGGCGGTCACTAACGAATCTACGGCACGACGGTCCCGAAGCACGCCCAGCGCCTCAGCGGCTTTGACTCTGACCTGAGTTTCCTTCGCACTGGTGAGCGCGTCGACCAAAGGCTCGACCGCCCTGGTGTCGCCGAGACGAGCGAGCCGCCCGGCTGCGCGCACTCGATCGACAACATCTCCGGCGCTCAACTGCGAGGACTGGCTCTCAGTGGTGACGCCGGCCGCTGCAAGCGCCTTGAGAACGTTAGGGCTCAGCTTGCCTTCGGCAGTTCGCGCGTCAAGCAACAGGTCAGCGACACGGGCTCGATCGAACGCCGCGAGAGCTTCGGTGATTGCGTCGATGACAGCCGGGGAATTCTCTTTCTTCAATGCGCCTACCATCGCGATCAGCGAACGCTGCGAGAAATCACTCTTAGGATCGGGACGGCTGATTTTCAGAAGCGAAGCCGCAGCGGCCGCGCGCACAGCGGGTTCGTCATCGCCGAGCATCGTTATCAGCGCGGTTCTTGATTGTTCGCCTTCGAATGCGGCAAGACCGCGGGCTAAAGCCAGGCGAGTATGAAGCGCATCTCTCTTGGCAGTGGGTCCGTCGTTGGCCGCAAGCGACAGGAGCGCGGGCAGAGCGCCATTGTCGCCGAACTCCATGAGTGCGTTGAGGGCGCCCTGGCGGTCGTCGGCGTATTCGCTTCGCAGGGCCGCCGTTATCTGATCGAGATGATCGCGATTGCCTAATCGATAAAGCGCGACGGCGTATTCCCATTGGCCGGCGGCGGTCTCTGGAACCGATGCCCGCACCGCGCTTTCCGCCCGTTTGTCCCCGATTAGCCCGAGCGCGACTGCCGACGCCTTGCGCACACCGGGATCCTCATCTTTCAAAAGACCCACCAGAGTGTCAACGGCGTTCGCGACTTTCAGCTCCCTCAGCGCCGTTGCCGCCGCGCGACGCACCAGTTCATCGTGGTCGCCAAGCGCTTGGATCAACGAATCGCCGGCGGCTGAGTTGCCGGCCGCTGACGAAACGACGGCGCTTGCCCGAACGTACGCGTCCGGTGTCGTCGTCAGCTCACGCAGCGCGGCGGCATCAGTGGACCCGCCCAAGGATGCGATTGCCTGAAGGGCTGCGCTGCGCACAAACCAGCTTTGGTCCTGAAGCAGAGGAAGCAGAAATGGACCGGCTGACTTGTCGCCCAGCCTACCCAGCGCTCTGGCGGCCTCGCCTCTCACATACCAACTCTCGTCGGAAAGAGCTTGCTTTAGCTTCGCGAGCGCATTTATCCCGCTGGAGTCGATAAGCGCGATGAGTTGTTGTGCTCGTGCGAGGGCCGGGCTCGGCGGGCTGTCCTTTGAATCCGCAGCTTGCTGCGAAAAAGCACCAGGCGAAGAGAGCCAGTTGAACAGAATCAAATAGATTGCGAGAAAGGTCTTTCTCATCTCTAGTAGTCGCTACGGCAGGAGGAAGCAAGCGCGATTCGTCTCGTTTGCTTGCAGCAGGAATACTACATTAGGGGCGAGCTAATTAGGAAGTGAGAGACTCGATTGAGTACGTGCGCTGACAAGAAAGCCACGCCAAGTATGCAGTGATTGAGGCAAACTTGCACAAATTGCGGCCGATACGTTTTGAGGTCATACCGGCGAATAAAGCTCTCTAGAGACTGCAAGCCCGCCTGGCTGCGCGGCAACCAGGCGGGCTTGCGAAACTCAAACTTGACTCAACGCTTTTATGCCGCGATGCGGTGACCGTTCCCCCCAACACCTGGTGAGAAGACTGCATAGCGCGCCAGCGCCCGCTCGATAACCGGCATGGCCTGAGGAACGTTGAGTTTGAGAAACCTTATCATGTGAGCAACCTCGGTTGGCGTGAGGTCGTCAGGGCTGCGGCCCGGTATCCCAAGCGGTATCAGATACGCACGCATGTTCAGGCCAGCCCGTCTCATTTCGGCTTCCAGCGTTCCGATGAATTCTTCGCGGTCCGTGGTGTTCATCGAGACCAACCCGTCGCGAACTATCTCCTTAAGCTCGCTGGCGTCAACCGCCGACCAGCTTACTGTGGCTGTGTCAACTCTTCTGTTTATTTGTTTTGCGTGAATGTTTCTAGCCATTTCGTTCTCCACCCCTTGTTTGTTCTGTTTCCGTTCGTAACCGTATCATCCTAAACCTGAGTCTCGCGCTCACGGGTCCTTCTAAGGCACGACATCCCACGCTCTAACGCGACTCGGATTCTTTTGTTTCAAGAACTTTCGAATTGCCCCGCACACGTGTACGAAGCAACTCGGCAAGCCCCGCTTCCCAGCGTCGGCCGCGAAGCGTTTGAGCAACTTCCGTGCCAATTGGTTGCCTGGGCCCTCGAATTCTTGGCGACGGAGGGCGGTAGACCGTTGACCGGTCCTCGGTCCTCGGTCGTCGGTCGTCTCGGCCAATCCTCGGTCCTCGGTCGTTGGTCGTCGGTCGGCCGTCGCTTCCGTGCCGGTCGTCCGTCGTCGGTCATCCGTCGCTGATATTTGACTTGGGAAGTTGGTTTTTGAATGTGGTATAGTGAGCCTTCCTGGGCACCTCAGACAGAAAGGGACACCAAAAAATGGCAGATGATCGAACCGAGCGTAACCGCGCCATAGATATGGCGATTGCTAGCATAGAGAAGCAGTTCGGCAAAGGCTCAATAATGCGCCTGGGCGAGAAGAAGGTTATGGATGTACCAGCCATATCCACTTCGTGCCTTAGTCTCGATGCTGCGATAGGTATCGGGGGCGTACCTCGCGGGCGGATTGTGGAGATTTACGGCCCGGAGTCGGGCGGCAAGACGACGCTCGCGCTACACATCGTCGCGCAGGCGCAGAAGGCGGGTGGAGTGGCGGCTTATATTGATGCCGAGCACGCTATGGATGCGAAGTATGCGAAGAACCTGGGAGTCAATGTCGATGACCTGTTCATCTCGCAGCCAGACTCGGGGGAACAGGCGCTCGAGATCGCGGAGGCATTGGTCCGCTCCGGGGGCGTCGACGTGCTCGTGATCGACTCGGTTGCCGCACTGGTACCACGAGCTGAATTGGAAGGGGAGATGGGTGATTCACTGCCGGGACTTCAAGCCCGCCTGATGTCACAGGCTCTCCGAAAGCTGACGGCAGTAGTGGCCCGCTCAAACACGTGCTTGATCTTTATCAACCAGATCCGCGAAAAAATCGGCGTGATGTTCGGCAATCCCGAGACGACATCCGGAGGTCGCGCGCTGAAGTTCTACTCATCAGTCAGGCTCGAAATCCGACGCACCAGCTCGATTAAGGATGGCGATTCCGCCGTCGGCAATCGCACAAAGGTGAAGGTGGTAAAGAACAAAGTCGCTCCCCCGTTTAGAGAGGCCGAGTTCGACATCATGTACGGGGAAGGCATTTCGCGGGAGGGGGATCTGCTGGATCTCGCCGTCGAAAACAGGATCGTTGAAAAGAGCGGCGCGTGGTTCAGCTTCCGGGGCGACCGACTTGGGCAAGGACGCGAGAATGCCAAGAACGTGATCAAATCAGATCGCGACATGGCGAATCGCATAGAGAGTGAGGTTCGAACGGCTCTTGGTCTACCGACCGCTACTACGGAGGAGTCATCAACCGGCACCACAGGAGCGACTACTGGATCCTCGAGAAAGGCCGCCTCGAAGGAGTAGTCATTAGTTTACCTGACAAAAGCGGGGAGGCTGCACCAGATCTACGGATTCATCGAGCCTCCCCGCCCTGCATAATGTGTCTGCATCTGCTCTTTGCCCAACATTTGGTGTTGACCTTCGCTTGAACTTTCTGATAGTATCGCGCCCGACTCGCCAGGATGCCCCCCATTCATCGAGGTGTTTTTACAATGATATGTCATGGTTGCGGGCATGAGTTTCCGAACACATCTGCGCGCTGTTCACGCTGTCACCGTTCCACACCCAGGCGAGGCCGAGCCTCGACGGATTCAAGACTGTTAGAGTTTCCCAGAAGGACGCGCGTCGTAGCGACTGCTGAAGCAACAGCGCCTCCGCTACCGGCCTGGCGCGTCGAACTCAACGAGAAGGTCCGAGCGATCAGAGCCAATCGTGACGTCTCCAGCGCGACAATTCGCCCGCCGGCCGAGGAGATAGTTAAGACTTTCGAGGCGGACGTCCTCACTGCGGGCAGTAGCGCACTAAAAAATGAACCACGAAGCCCTTACGCCAGGGACGTTAGCGTTCGCAATGCGGTTCCTCGGCCTGAGTCGACCCAACCAGTGACAGCGCCCGCGACTGGAGCTCGCCGGTCCAGCAATAATATCGTGGAAGCCGCGCTCACTCGCGTGAAGCGTGCTAGCGAAAACGCCAGCCGCGCTGCGCTTCCCAAAATCGAACCTGCGCGGTCAATTCAAGCGGGCACCCAAGTCTCGCTGGCAGTCGATCGGCAGGCAACCGCCCTGGCTTTGGATCCCGTACCTGAAATAGAAACAAGATTGGAGTTCACACCCGCGCCAAGGCCCGAGGTTGTTCAGCCTAAGATCATCAAGCCAGCCCGCGACGAAGCGACTGCCGCCCCTGACGCCATTCTCTCGCAGGCATCTGCCGACGACGTTGCCGCGCCGCCTTCGTTGGTGGTCTACGATGAGCTCGAGCCTCTCGATTACCTCGAGGCTGAGGTTCGAAAGGTCGATAAGGCGCTTGGCGCTGAGTTTCTGCGAAACGAGAGTCCTTCGATCTTCACTCACGCAGTGATAGGGATCGCCGATCTACTGGCCGTCACGGTTAGCTGCTCGCCGTTCCTGGCTTTTATCCGGATTGCCGATGGCAGCTTTTCCGTTGCGCAGACGAGGCTTGCATCGGGTGCCGTCGTCGTGCTGATCGCATTTTTCTACCTTGCCCTGACGCAGTGTCTTTGCGGCAGAACCTTTGGGATGATGCTTACCAATACTCGCGTTGTGGATGCGCAAGCCTTCGAACCTCCCTCCCCTTCCCAGGCATTGCTGAGGACGGCCGGCTACTTCGTTGCGGCCGCACCGGCGCTGGTCGGGATCATCTGGGCGGCCTTCGATCGCAAGCGCCGAGGATGGCAGGATTTCATCTCGGGAACCGTGGTCGTTCGGGACTTTTGAAACCGTATTCGCGCGGCGAATATCACTACTGTTTGCACGCGCGATCGTTTCTTCCCCTTTTCTCCTCAAGTAGTATTACTGCGTGGATAACTTCTACCTGTCGGCGCTCGTGCGAGAAGTGATACCAGAGGTGCAGGGGCGCACCGTCGTTCGGGCATCACTGGAAACCTCGACTCTGCTCATCGATCTGCGCTTAACCTCTGGCCGCCAACTGCTGGCTTCGCTGGATCGAACCACACCGGCTCTCTATCTTTCGAACGAGGTCGCGACCCACTCTCCCGCTGGAAAAGGCACGTCGACTTTCTTCCTTTCGCTGCTGCGCAAACACGTCGTTGACGCGCGGCTTGTGAAGCTCTGGAAGGAGCCGCTGGACCGGATCGTCCAGCTCGATTTCGAGAAGCTGGATGCCGGTGACAACAAGGTCCAACTCTCGCTTCGGTTGGCATTCACCGGTCGCTCGGCTAACGCTTATCTAACCGACGCGCAGGGCGCCGTAATGGGGAGACTGTTCGAGCGTGATTCGACTGACCGGTTGGCTGACCCGAATCCGTCCCTCGAAACCTTCGACGCGCCAGAACTGATCGCTGAGCCGAATGTTTCAACGACCCAATCCGAGGTGCTCGACCGTTTTTTTGGAGCCGGCTCAATGTTCGGTCCTCAATTGAAAAATGAATTTCAGGCTCGTTGCAAGGACACAAGTCCGGTCGCGGCTTTCAATTCACTTATCGACGACCTGTTCAATCGCGATCCTCTCCCCCTGCTCTATTCGCGATTGCCACTCGATCAGATCCAGCAAGTGGTCATCAATTCCAGGTCAGACCTGCTGCTCTCGCACATCGAACTGGCTCAAGCGCGTGGACTGCTGCGTTTTCAATTCTCGTCGCTCTCGGAAGCCGCTGACCAATACTACAGCGCGCGAGGCCGTGCGATGGCTCTTCGCGCCGAGTATGCAATGCTGAAGCAAGCGCTGGGGCGTGAGATCAACAAGCGCGAGTCAGCGATCAGCGCGATTGACTCCGACCGCGCTCGATTCGAACACCCTGAGAAGCTGAAGCGGTTTGGCGACCTGATTCTAGCTAACCTTTCCAACGCACGCATCCACGGGACGCAAGTCGCCGTTGTCGACTATTACGACCCCGACCAGGCCGAGATTCAGATCGAGATACCCGAGGGCTCCACGTTGAAGCAAGCCGCGGCCGACTATTTCGCACGCTATCAAAAGGCACGTCGCGCGCTCGCTGCAATCGCAGCGCGAGAGCGCGAGGTCTCACGCGATCTCGATCCGCTGAAGCGGCTCTTGTTCAGGCTCGAACAAGAGCCGACGGTCAATTGCATGGCCGAGGTGGGCAAAGCGGCGGAGCAACTGCTCGGGACCACAAAGAGTAGCCGGCGAGACAAAGACAAACCGAGGGGCAAGGGCGGCCTTGCGTTTGGACGCAGGTTCAAGTCGAGCGACGGGTATGAAATAGTCGTAGGCAGAAACGACCGCGATAATGACGCGCTCACATTTCGGGTCGCCAAGCCGCACGACATCTGGCTTCATGCTGCGGATTATCCCGGCTCGCACGCGATCATTCGCAATCCAACTCGCGAGGCTCCGCCTCACCGGACGATCACCGAAGCAGCCGAGCTGGCCGCTTTCTATTCTCAGGCTAAGCGCGAGGGCAAAGCCGCCGTTCACTATGCTCAGAAGAAGTTTGTATCAAAGCCGCCGCGTTCGAAACCCGGTTTGGTACGACTCTCCTCGTTCAAAACCATCCTTGTCGAACCGCGCTGCGTCCTCGAACGACTCGGCTGAGTCCTCCAGGCAACCGCCGAGGATATTGAGCGAACTAAGAAGCTGCACCGGAGGCTGCTCAAACTTTCGCTGCAAGTTTAAATCACAGGTGCTATCATTCATCGAGCGAGGCGCAATAACGAATGAGCCGGTTGATGTTCGTCTACCTCTCGGGCACTGAGAAGGGTAAGACAAGAATCTTCACACAAGAGCACGTGACCCTGGGCACTTCGGACGCCTGCGATCTGAAGCTTGTGCCGGAGGGCGGTGGTTCTCTGCCCAACGGCGTGCTTGCGGACATATACGACGACGAGAACACGTTTCATCTGGTGCCCCACGCTGGTCAGAACTCCGAAATCACGATCAACGGGCAGCGACTTACAAACGACGAAACCCGCGCCGGGCAAACCTTGCGCGACGGCGACACGATTCATTTTGGGAACGGCGTGGCAAGCGCGAGCGTGCTCTTCCAGGTGATGCCGGAGAACTTCTCGGCTACGCACCCCGTCCGTCGAAACGCTTCGGAGGTTGACCGGTTATCCGGGCAGTCAGTTCATCCGCTAACGGCAACGCTGTTT
>Ga0137403_10010276_pt1 | contig 10369 bp, 8 predicted proteins | sample CZOMad2_1_16fung_FD_122057 | JGI IMG/M metagenome (GOLD analysis project Ga0137403, IMG submission 122057) | Vadose zone soil fungal communities from Angelo Coast Range Reserve, California, USA - CZOMad2_1_16fungal (Hybrid Assembly) | ecosystem: Environmental > Terrestrial > Soil > Vadose zone... | reverse complement strand
GCGAAGCGCGCAATCGGGAATAGCGCGAAATTTTTTATGTAAACTTAAAACTTAGGACTGAATACTGCCTCTATGCGCGTACTTTTCATTGGAGACATTGTGGGATCGCCGGGGCGCGAGATTGTGCGCGAGCGGCTGGCTGATGTGGTGTCGCAAAAAAAGATCGATCTGGTGATTGCGAACGGAGAGAACTCCGCGTCCGGATTCGGGATTACGCCGAAAATTGTGGACGAGTTGTTGCGGTGTGGCGTTGAGGTGATCAGCGGAGGCAATCACAGCTGGGACCGGCGGGAAATCATGGAGTTTATGCCGCATGAAGCGCGGCTGTTGCGTCCGGCAAATTTTCCCGATGGCAGTCCGGGAAGCGGGATGTACGTGGGGACGGCAAAAAATGGCGTGAAATACGCGGTGATCAATCTGCAGGGGCGCGTTTTTCTACCGGCGATTGACGATCCGTTCCGCAAAGCGGACGAGTTGCTGGCCAGCTTGTTCGCCGACGTGGCGTTTGTCCTGGTGGATATGCACGCAGAAACTACCAGCGAAAAAATAGCCATGGGATGGTATCTGGACGGCCGGGCTACGGCCGTTGTGGGCACACACACCCACGTGGCAACGGCCGATGAACGCGTGCTGCCGGAAGGCACGGCCTATCTGACGGACGTTGGCATGACCGGGCCGCACAGCGGCGTGATCGGCATGGACAGGACAGCGATCATCAAGAAATTCTTGGATGGGCTGCCGGCGCGGTTCGAAGTGGCCGAGGGCGAGGTGCAAATGAACGCCGTGATAATCGACACCGACGATGATGGTCCGCGGAATAACGCCGGCCGCCTGAAGGCGAGCAGCATCGAACGATTGCGCCTGTGCCTCGACTGAACTTGCGCCCAAGGGCGGCGGTATCCGAACGACTGATTATTCTTCTCGACACCAGCGTGGCAAGAACAAGCAACCAAAAGGCTTATGCGGCAGTCTCACCAGACGCATAAGGATTTGTGCATATAAAACTGGAGTGTACCCGGCCTTGAGACTTCTTGCGGTGATGTGTCTGTTGTTAGGCGCGGCAGGGGCTGCGCGAGCACAGATTGACGCGGACCTGGTGGCAAAACGGCGGTTGTTTGCGCCCATGGGACCCGGACTAAAGCAGATCCGGGAAGGCGCGGACGGGAAAATTTATGTGCTGGCATCTCCCTCGCCCGGATTGGTGGTGTTTTCGCCCGAAGCGCGACGTTTGTTGACGATGAGGGAAGCTTCTGGATTGACCGCCGCGGCGCTAACAGAAGCGAAAGCTTCTGGGGACGTGCTGGTAGAGTTCGGCGAAGATTTCGACATCGACGCCGAGGGGACGATTTATGTTGCCGATCGCGCGGCCAACAATGTTCAGGTCTATTCGAAGGAAGGCCGCCACCTGAAGACCATTGCGGTGAAGGCGCCAGTGGCCGTGGCCGCAATGCCGGAAGGCGAAATTGCAGTGGAAACTATGCAGCAGGAAAATCTACTGACGGTGTTCGACAAAACTGGCCGGCTGGTACGTGATTTTGGCGATCCAGAGCCGCTCACAGCGCGCAAGGATCTGAATCGCTTCTTGAATCTTGGCGCGATGGCGACGGACGCAATGGGCCATTTATATTACGGCTTCAAATTTTTTCCCGAGCCGACCGTAAGGCAATTCGATCGTTTCGGCTACGCCGCGGAGGATGTACGGTACACGGCCATCGACGCCATGCCCGAGGCCGCGGCCATGCGCAGAGAGATTGCACGGCAGGAAAGCCGCGGTGATACGCCGCGATTCAGACAAGTAATGACCGCGATGGGCGTGGAAAAGGAAACCGGCGAAGTGTGGATCGCTATCGGGAACATGCTGTTGCGCTTCGATAAGGAAGGCAACCGGCGAGCCACGTTCCGGCTGTACACGCCACAAAATGCGCGGCTTGAGGCGGTTGCCATGGTCGTGGAAAAAAATCGCCTGATCATTGGCGGCGATCCGACCGGCGTTTATGAATTCGAGCGGCTGGACAAACCGGAGAAAAAGTAGAAACAAATCTGCGTTCGCTAGTGGACCGAAGATTCGACGCACCAAATATTGTAAGTGAGCAAGAGAAAAACACGCCCGGGAAAATTTATTTCACTACTTGGCGGTTTTTCCACAGCGCAGGCGACAGGATTTTCTTCCGTTTTTGGCTGAACATGGGCGTGCGGCGGCGGTGCAATTGATTTTTTCCTCAGCGAATCCATGAAGTTGCAGGAAGTCGTGCAACTGGCAGGACGATTTTGCCGCCTGTGGAAAAGTTGTGTATGCTGTGTGAACGTGTGCACGTGCCCTGCCATACTTTTTACTTGCCCCCTTCGCGTCAATCGGAGAGAATCCCGCGCTGACACACCGAGGCGGTTCGGCGGTCGAGAGATTGAAAGGGACGCGCGCGGAATCAGGGGCACGCAGACATTCGCGCTCGGACAGCCTTCCCGCAGCAAAAAGTAATCACGAGGGCCTTACTTCAAGACAATTAAAGTCTTTCCACAGGTTATGCACATCTGTGGAAATAGCGAGGATTTGGTTTTTCGTTCAAATGACGACGGCTATCCAACTTAGCAAAGAACGTGATGCGGCAAACTTGTGGGACAAGTTTCTGGAGCGCGTAAAATCCCGGGTCAGCATCAATACCTTTAACACCTGGTTCCAGCCAACCCGGCTGAACCGCGCCGATGCGGATCTTATCTACGTACAGATTCCCACAACAGTGTTTCGCCAGGTGCTTACACGCACTTACGGCGAAATCGTGAAAGCGGTTTTCCACGAACTGGGCGTGCCGGCGATGCGGGTGCAATATGTCTGCACCGAAGAAGAGCCGGCGGCAGCCGCGCCGGTTGTTGCAACGGCATCCATAAAGCAATCCAAACTGGATTTTGAGAGCAGCGACCACCAGTTGAACACGCGCTACACGTTTGACTCCTTTGTGGTCGGCAAATCAAATGAGTTTGCGCACGCGGCTTCGCGAGCGGTCGCGGAACAGCCCTCCAAGGCATACAACCCGCTGTTTCTTTACGGCGGAGTGGGCATGGGCAAAACGCACTTGATGCATGCCATTGGACATACCATCAAACAAAGGAATCCGGCGGCGCGGCTGAGTTATGTGAGCGCGGAAAAATTTACCATTGAAGTGATCAACTCGCTGCGCTTCGACAAAATGTTCAGTTTCCGCGAACGTTTCCACACCGTGGACGTGCTGCTGGTGGACGATATTCAGTTCATCGCGGGAAAAGAGCGGACCCAGGAAGAATTTTTTCATACCTTCAACGCCTTGTATGAGCAGCACAAACAGATTGTGATTTCGTCGGACTGTCTGCCGAAGGACATCAACTCGATTGAAGAGCGGTTGCGTTCGCGTTTTGAATGGGGACTGATTGCGGACATCCAGCCTCCTGACCTCGAAACCAAAATTGCAATTTTGCAGAAGAAGGCAGAAAACGACCGGTTTGTGCTGCCCGACGACGTGGCGGAATACATCGCCCGAGCGATCAAGTCCAACGTGCGAGAACTCGAAGGCGCTTTGACCCGGCTGATGGCTTACGCCTCGCTGACCGGCGCCGCGGTGTCGCTGGCGACTGCACAACAAGTTTTGCGCAATATCATCGCGTCGCAGGAAAAACGCGTCACCATCGAAGTAATCCAGAAGCGTGTCAGCGAGCACTTCAATTTGCGTGAACAGGATCTGAAGGTGCGCAGCAATACGCGCGCTATCGCGTTCCCCCGCCAGGTGGCGATGTACATCGTGAAACAGTTGACGACGGCTTCGCTACCGGAGATAGGCCGTCAGTTTGGCGGCAAACATCACACTACCGTGCTGCACTCCATCAACAAGATTGAAGAGATGCGCCGCTCCGACAAAGAGTTGAACCGTACCATCACTCGTTTGATGGACGCTTTGCAATAAGCTTCGTTGCTCGCCTTAGAGCGCTAGTTCCCAAGTCTCGCCAACTAGGCTCTTGCCGAAACTTTGGTGCGCTTCCTGTCTAATTAACTTGTACCCCTCTTCCTGGTAGAGGTGGCGTGCCGCATCGAGCACGCTGTTGGTCCATAGATCAATTTTTCGGTAACCAGCGGCACGCGCAAAGAGTGTGCATTCCCTCACCAGTCGGTGGCCAATTCCAAAACCGCGTGCATTCGGCTCGACCAGCAACAAGCGCAGCTTAGCCACCGTCTCCGGCCAGTCAGGATGTTTCACTAGAAAAACACAGCCGACCGCTTGGTCATTCCGTTCGGCAATCCAGCAACGCTCGCGGCGCGCGTCAAAATGATCCACGAAATCGGCTACGATGCGAGCCGCCAGCGCCTCGAATCGTTCGTCCCAGCCGTATTCCTGCGCATAGAGAGTGCCGTGCCGCTGCACTACCCAACCCATGTCTCTTGGCCGGTGGGGACGCAAAATAAACGGTGGGGTGGTTGCTAGCTTGGCTTGCTCAACGCTCAAGATGCTTTCTATCGTGCTCATCGCGCTGATAATTTTTTGCCGGTCTGCGCCGGCAAGCGGTTTGAGCAGTGCGATTGCCTGGGCTGCCGCCTTTTCATCTATTGAGACGAACTCATTCTTCCCGCGACTCGTAAGTGAAAGAAAGGATTCTCTGGCGTCTTTCGAAGAGGTCTCGCGCGTAATTAAGATGTTGGAGTCAAATACGCAAGAATAATTTTATTGGCTGGCTGCGCGAAACTGAAAATTATTATCGGAATGCCTACTGTGAAGAAGGGTTGGAAATAGAGCGGATATGCTGTGGGATCTTGAGGATGAAAAATCCCGCAAGCCTGCTCCGCTACCAATTTGCCGGAAATATCCGAGATACACACATTAAATACACACAATGCTTCTGTCACAACCGGTTGACGGCGCAGAGGTTTGCCGAGGTTTTCCACGGATTCACAGCGCTCATCATCACAACAAGGGATAAACTTATTTTTAAAGAACAAATAGGAAGAGAAGAGAGGAATCCTTGCTCGTTGCAGTTGTAGCTGTGGATTCTGTGCCTCGCGCGAGTTTCTCCGGAAACCCGCTAAATTTACCCGTGACAAGTTTCCCACCAATTTCCACACTTCCAACAAACGTAATCGCGTTCGTAAGGCTTTCGCCCGGAGCGAAAAACGAGTAAAGTACGCAGCAGCGGATCAGGCTCCCGGAGGAAGGTGTAAATGTCTGCAACCGGCACGGTGCGTGAGGAAAGCCAAGCGATGGAATTCAGCGTAAGCAAATCGGCTCTATTGAACGAACTGACGACGACGCAGGGAGTTGTGGAGCGCAAGACTACTATTCCAATCCTGTCGAATCTACTGGTTGAAGCGCGCGAAGGCCGGGTCACCATCACGGCCACGGACCTGGAGTTAAGTGTGCGCACGTCGTGCGAGGCAAAGGTTAAGAAAGAGGGCGCCGGTACCATCCCCGCCAAGAAACTACTGGAACTGGTGCGCTTGCTGCCCGAAGGCGAAATCAAATTCAAGCTTCTTGATAATCACTGGGTGGAAGTTGTCAGTGAAAAGAAAAAGTACAAACTGGTCGGAATGGCGAAAGAGAATTTTCCGGCCCTTCCGGCAATGCCCCACGTACTGGTAAAGATTCCGGCGGCGTTACTCGAAGGCCTGATCTCGAAAACGAAATTCGCAATTTCGATGGAAGAATCGCGCTACACGCTGAATGGGGGCTTGTTGATCTTAAAGCCGGATACGCTGGCTATGGTGGCTACGGACGGTCATCGATTGGCTCTTGCGGAAACCGATCACAAATTTACCGGTCTCAATGGTGAAGTGAAGGTACTGATTCCCAAAAAGGCCATGGACGAAGTGGAAAAACTGTCGAGCCTGGCTGGCGCCGAAGCGCAGATGGATTTTGCCAAAGACGAAAGCCACCTGTTTTTCCAGGTGGATCATCGCCTGTTGATTTCGCGCATTCTGACCGGGCAATTCCCGAACTACGAAGCAGTGCTGCCGCGCGATAACAACAAGTCCGTAGTGCTCGAGCGCGCGGAACTGAGCGATGCGGTGCGCCGCGTTTCGCAGCTTGCCGATCAACGTTCACATGCCGTCAAGATGGCGGTGTCGAAAGAGGGCATCGAGATTTCCGCATCGAGTCCGGAGTACGGCGAAGCAAAAGAGATCATCGAGAAGGATTACAAGGGCGATCCGATTTCGATTGGATTCAATTCCAGCTATGTTCTGGATTTTCTCGCGGCTGCAGCCGAAGGTCCCATCAGCATTGAATTAAAAGACGAACAAAGCGCGGGGCAGATGCGCCCGCTCGCCGATGAATCTTATCGCTACCGCTACATCATCATGCCGATGCGCATCTGAACCCTCGAACGGATTGGCGCCGCAGGGCTCTGATTTAACCTAGAAGTAATTTTATATTGCGACAACTAACGTTTGCGCCGCAGGATTATACCTTCCCGTTTGCTATTGCATTTTGCAGCCTCAAACGAACAGGCTTTTCTTGCTGTTCGATGGCGAAGGCGGAAAACAGATCGATTATTCCGGCCGCGCTTATCAACCAAAAAATTTATCTGGTCCGCCGCACACGCGTGATGCTCGACGCCGACCTGGCGAAGTTATACGGTGTCACTACTTCAAGTCTCAATCAGGCGGTTCGGCGCAATCGTGAGCGTTTTCCCGAAGATTGCATGTTTCGGCTCGGGAAGAAGGACATTCTTGATATCACTGTTTGTGATCGCAAAACCTAGGGGTCACGGCGGACGACGTTTTGCTCCGAATGCATTCACCGAGCAAGGAGTCGCGATGTTGTCCAGCCTGTTGCGCAGTTCGCGCATGGTGCAGCTTTACGTGGCGATCATGTGAACCTTCCGCCGCTTGCGCAAAATGCTTTCTTCGCACGAAGAATTGCCTCGCAAAATCGATGCGCTGGAGAAGCGCTCCGAGGCCAGATTTCAAGCGGTTTTTGAAACCATTCGGCAGATGCGAGAGACGCCGGTTCCGCGGAAAAAAGCCATCGAATTTCACGCCAAGACCGAGGCGCCAACGAAGCTCGCGAAGTCACACAAGTCTCAACGTAAATAGCAGAAAACAAATATGTTATCCATCGTTTGACTAGATTTCAGGCCTTGAAAATACAGCTCATTTCAACTATACTTCAAGCGTTGTCGATTCGCAGAAAACTCCTACAAATCGACACGTCCACCAGGCCATACAGGACTCGCATGGTGCTCCGCGCCAGGAGCCAGAGTGCTGCAAGCTTGGGAGAAACGAACCTGCGAAATCTTCGCCGCAGGGGAATAGTCTTCGCCGCGTCTCGCAGTGCGGGACGGGATGGAGCAGGAACTCTACGAGTCCCGGTTTTTCACCGGGATCAAAGAGTAAGGCGTCGGCCAGTTTGATTTTTCGCGGGCCGCACGGGACGATATTCGCATCCTTCCGCTCTCGCGCCAATCTTGCTTCAAGCTTCGAACCGATTTTTCCGGCCTTTGCTATGCGACTGCCGCGATGCGCGAATAGCGCGCGACGAGTTTACAAAATTTTGTCTAGATTTTTCGTTCGCTGAGATTTTTTGGAGATGAGGGTTCATGGGCGATAAAGAAAAAGAAATGATAGCGGGCAAAGCCGTGCCCGGCCATCAGTACGACGCAAAATCGATCAAAGTTCTGGGCGGCTTGGAAGCGGTGCGTTTGCGCCCCGCGATGTACATAGGTTCGACCGGCGAAATGGGTTTGCATCACCTGGTGTGGGAAGTGGTCGACAACTCGGTGGACGAAGCGATGGCCGGTTATGCCGACGAAGTGAATGTAACGGTACACGAAGACAACTCCGTCACCGTTGTCGATAACGGACGCGGCATTCCGGTGGACATGCATGCCACGGAGAAGCGTCCGGCCGCGGAAGTAGTTCTGACCGTGCTGCATGCCGGCGGTAAATTCGACAGCGACACCTACAAAGTTTCCGGCGGCTTGCATGGCGTCGGCGTTTCTGTGGTTAACGCGCTCTCCGATCACCTGGAACTAGAGATTCAGCGCGATGGCGCGGTATGGGAGCAGTCGTACGAAAAAGGCAAGCCCACCAACAAACTGAAACAAACCGGCAAGACGCGAAAAACCGGGACCAAGGTCACGTTTCACGCGGATCCATCCATTTTTGACAAAGCGGTTTACAGCTATGACACACTGGCCACTCGGTTGCGCGAATACGCGTTCCTCAACAAGGGATTGAAGATCACGCTCACGGATGAGCGCAGTGAAAAGAGTGCGGAATTTCGTTTCACCGGCGGTATTGCGGAATTTGTGAAGCACATCAATCGCGGCAAGACTACCTTGCACGATTCGCCAATTTACATGGAAGGGAAAAAAGGCAGCGTCGAGATCGAAATTGCCCTGCAATATAACGATACCTATGGCGAAAATGTTTTTGCGTTCGCGAATACCATCAATACCGTTGACGGCGGCACGCATCTTTCCGGATTTCGTTCGGCGCTGACGCGGACCATTAATAATTTTGCGTCCAATGCGGGGATGTTGAAGGAGCAAAAAGACGAGGTCAGCATTTCCGGCGATGACGTTCGTGAAGGGCTGGTGGCGGTCGTCAGCGTGCGTTTGCCGCAACCGCAGTTTGAAGGGCAGACCAAAGGAAAGTTGAATAGCGATATCAAAGGCGACGTCGAACAGTTGGTAAACGAGAAACTCGGCGACTGGTTTGACAAACACTCGACCGTCGCGCGCCGCATTATTGGCAAATGTATCGACGCTGCGCGCGCGCGTGAAGCAGCTCGCAAAGCACGCGAATTGACGCGGCGCAAGTCCGCCATGGATTCGAGCGGACTGCCAGGAAAACTCGCCGACTGCCAGGAACGCGATCCGGCACGCTGCGAACTGTTTGTGGTTGAGGGAGAGTCAGCCGGCGGCTCGGCAAAAATGGGCCGCGACCGCAAGTTCCAGGCGATTCTGCCGCTTAAAGGAAAAATCCTCAACGTCGAAAAAGCTCGCTACGACAAAATGCTGGGGCACGAAGAAATCCGCTGCATCATCACCGCGCTTGGCACGGGCATCGGCAAGGACGATTTCGATGCCGGAAAGCTGCGCTATCACAAAATCATTTTGATGACCGACGCGGACGTAGACGGATCGCACATCCGCACACTGCTACTGACATTTTTCTTCCGCCACATGAAGGAACTGATCGAGCGCGGACATATTTATATCGCGCAGCCGCCCCTGTATCGAGTGAAGCGCGGCAAGACCGAACGCTACATTCGCGACGAGCAGGACTTTGCGCGCGAATTGATGAAGCGCGCGACCGAAGACCACGTGGTCAAAGCCAAAGAAGGCGTGAATCTGGATGGCGCGAAACTGACAACTTTTTTGTTGAACGTTCAGGAATACGAAGCGGCTGCAGCAAAACTGGGCCGGCGTTTGCGTGAGCCGGCACTGGTGGAACTGCTCGCGGAGAGTGGCTTGGAAAAGAAAACCGATTTCGAGGACAAAAAGGCTCTGGAAAAACTTCTGAAAGAAATCGACAAAGCCAAAATCAAACTGGAAGGCAAGATTACTTTCGACGAAGAGCACAGCCTGTATGAAATTCAATTTGGCGCGCCGCACAACCAGAAAATCAACTGGGCGGTCGCGTCCACGGCAGAGTATAAGCGGCTGCGCGGGCTGGCGAAGCAGATTGAGGAATTCAATCATCCGCCGTTTACGGTAGCGCGCAACGGCACCAAAGTATCGAAAGAAAAAGTCACCGACGTTCTGAACTACGTGATGGACGACGCCAAAAAAGACTTTACCATCACGCGATTCAAGGGTTTGGGCGAAATGAACGCCGAGCAGCTTTGGGATACCACGATGAACGCGGATACTCGCACGCTGTTGCAGGTGAAACTGGAAGACGCAGTTGCTGCGGAAGATATTTTCACGACGCTGATGGGCGAGAACGTGGAAGCGCGTAGGAAATTCATCGAGGACAACGCTCTCGAAGTGGTCAATCTGGATATCTAGCAAGTGCTGAAGGGAACTGTGCTGTATCAATTGGGGTGGACAACGCTGCCCAGTCTGCGCGGCTTGAGCGTGAGCGAGTTTCGCGTCGCGCCAACGGACAATCCGGATACCCCGGTCGGAGTTGCAGCGGAATTCGCGACAGACACCGAACGCGATGAGTTTCTGAAGGCGATTGAGGAGGAATTTGCTCCACGGCGATTCAGCAATGCCGCCGATGCGTTCGACACGGTAAAAGCTTACGTGTTGGAACGGATAGGAAAATGAATTCGAGATCTGCAGACCAGAAGGATCGTAGGGCCGTAAATAACGAGGGCTGAGGGAATATGGCGGACGAAAAGAACACATCCATACTGCTTCCAATCGATATTGAAGCGGAAATGCGCAAGTCGTATCTCGACTA
>Ga0137403_10010275_pt1 | contig 10370 bp, 9 predicted proteins | sample CZOMad2_1_16fung_FD_122057 | JGI IMG/M metagenome (GOLD analysis project Ga0137403, IMG submission 122057) | Vadose zone soil fungal communities from Angelo Coast Range Reserve, California, USA - CZOMad2_1_16fungal (Hybrid Assembly) | ecosystem: Environmental > Terrestrial > Soil > Vadose zone... | reverse complement strand
GCCGCAAGCGACGAGTAGCGTGCCCAATAACGTATTGAGCAATGTCCAGAATGGAAACGCATGCCGATCGCTTGGAAGAGCCAGGTAGAATCCCGTGAACGTCGCGATTACGATCAAAAAGTTGACTTCTGGTTTTGTAAGAGTCCAAAAATCAGGAGCAGCTGCGCATACGTTTGCCAGGAAAGTTGGTCGGGCGGCGGGCCTGACGTCAAATGCAGAAGTGGGGTCATTTGACTGGCACACGATCCCATCCCTCTGTCGTCTTTAATTTATGATGCAAGCTTTCTGTCATCCGGCGCTTTTCGAAGGCTTGTATCCGTTGAGAGAGGCTCAATCGCCTTTAGAATTACGTCGAGCGGACTCATTACTCCCACGACTTTTCCGCTGCCATCCATACTCGCGACCGGCAGGAGGTCCACGTCTTCGCGCAGCAACACTACTGATGCGTCCAAAAGGCTTTGATTTTCCATAACGACAGGCGGATCTCTGCGCATAAAATCACGTATGCGCGTATCTAGTGCTCGCCCACTCCTCAAAGCACTGAATAACTCTGTGCGGCCGCAATACCCTTTCAATTGCCCGTTGTCATCGACTATTAAATAGGCTGGACTACCGCTGCTAAAGCGCTTGACAGCCTCCTGCAACGAAGTATCCGGCGCGAGGGTTTCGGCGGGTGACATAACGTCGCTAACGGTCAGCGCGGCGAGACGAGGCCGTTCTCTGGCCATTGTCATTAATGCTTCGTAACCCGCCAGGGCTGCTTCGGACCTTTTGGTCATCGCGCGCAGAGAAGTGACGGTTTGCGCTACCCGCTGGAAATCCTTGCTGCGGATGGTGATTAAATCGAGGGGCGTTTCGGCCTTCACGGACGCACCGTAGACGAGGCGTTCGGTACCCGACGGCGACCGCTCGCCGAAAAGCTCTCCCGGTTTCAGGATTACCGCTGGGTGAGCAGATTCGTCCGGATATACCCCAGCCGTTCCCGATTGAATGGCAAAAACATTGCCTATCCGATCGCCCTTGTGAAAGATGAACTCGCCAGGCGCGTAATGAGCGAGTCCCACGCCGCCAGTGCGCGACGTTTGTAACTGTACGATGTTGGGAGAAAACAGGCCGCTCCATGTCCAATCAACCACGACCTCCAGCTTTCGCGCCAGGCTGGGAAGTTTGGACAGGTAAATAGCCCGCCATAAGATCCAGGCGATAAATCCCGAGATGCGTACACCGAGAATCTCTGCGACCGCGGTACGATTGCCTAACGATGCCAGCATCCCCAGGCCTTTGAAAGAGAATGGCCGTATTGGTTCACCTCTGAAGGTGCGTACCAGGTTTTCGGCAAGTTGTTTTGCCTGCCGCATAGCGAATTGTGCAGTCGGTGGGCTGGGCCTTTGATCGATAGCATTGGGGATCATCGCGCAATCGCCTATTGCCCAGACGTTCGACGCGCCCGTCACACTCATATCGGGATTTGTGACGAGGCGACCATGCTGAAGCGAGATGCCAAGTTTTTCGATCAAAGGATTGGGTGATGTCCCGACTGTTGACACGACAATCGCGGCCTCGATCAATTCGCCGCCCTTCAACCGCACACCTGCCGCCGTGACTTCCTCCGCGCCACAGTTAAGGCGCACATCAACACCTGCCTCACGCAATTTGTCATCGGCAAACCTCGATAGTGACGGCGCATTCAATTCGGGGATGAGCAGGTTACCATGTTGCAACAGGATGATGTGCGCCCGCTCACCTTTGAGAGTGGGATAAAAGCGAAGCGCGTGGTTTGCGACTTCTGTGATCGCGCCTGCTACTTCGATGCCACTAAATCCCCCGCCAATGACCACGAGGTTGAGCAGTCGCCTGCGCCGCGCGGCGTCCGTCTCGACCGCCGCCTCTTCGAATCGCGATATCACATCGTTGCCGAGATCGATCGCATCTCCCAGGGTCTTGATCGGGTATGCATACGCCGCAAGACCCGGCATCATATTCATGTTCACTACCGAACCGCATGCTAGTACCAGTTGATCATACGTAAGCGACGCGTCTTCGCCACCCTCGCCGACGTAGCGAACGAGATGGGTTTGCAAGTCGATGTCGGTGACCTGCGCCGTCAACCACGTCGTGCGGCGCACCATCTGGCGGCCCGCGACAACAACATGCTGTGGGGAGATCGAACGGCCGACCGTTTCGGCAAGCATCGGGGTGAAGACGAAATGATTCTCGCTGCTGATGAGAACGATTTCGATCTCGGAAGAAAGCCGTCGCTCAAGATGCTGGGCGAGCGTCACGCCTCCGAACCCACCGCCAACTATGATCACCCTTTGTTTACTCATAGTCCGATCTCCTCGCTGGTTATTTCGGTCATTCCGCCAAGCCCCGGCCTTTCGGCTGCCGAAGAGCGGTTATCAACCTGGCGGCTCCATTGACGCCGAATCGAAGAGAATCTGCATCGGCTTCATCAACGCAATCAGCACAATGATTCCCACACAAACCCAGGCGATTATCACAAAGCCGTCCGTGTAGGCGAGCGTGTAAGCCTGTTGCTTCACCTGTCCCCTCATCAGCGCAGCTGCGCGGTTCTGCGCTTCATCCATTCCAGCGGAACTGGCACTTATACTGCCGGTGAGCAGCCTCAGGCGCTCATCGGTCAGCCAGTTACCGGCTTCGATGTGCAGCCCGATTAAATTCGAGTGAAATTGCTCGCGTAGCGAGATGAATCTCTGCATGGAGGTGGTCCCCACCTCGCCCCCGAACAACCGGATCGTGTGAATAAAACACGAATAAGTAAGGACATCTATCGGTCTGAAGATCGCTCCCGAAGATAGCGCTTGCTGGACGAGCGATCCGACCAGGGCAACGAATGTCAGGGACAAACCAACGGAGATGACCAGTTGCGAGTTCCGGAAATTATCTCCTATCCAGGCGCTGGTCAGCTGCGCATTCATCAGACAGGCGACGGCGACGATTGCAAATCCGACGGAGAGGATCACCCTTCCCTCAAGACGTCGCATGAGCCAGGCTGTGGCTGTTCCTACGATAAGCTGCGGCCCGGCGACCCAGAGCAACACACGACCGGTTTCGAGCGGGCGATATCCCTGTATCGCTCCGAGAAATGCTGGAATCAGCAAGGCAATTGCGAGCAACACGAAACGGAATGAGAATAGGGCTACCCCCAGAATGAGTGTGTTTCTGTGCCCGAGAGACCGAATATTCACCAGCGGGTTGGGTGACATCCAGCGGCGAATGATTGCGGCGATGATCAGGAACGCGGCGCTTGCGAGCATCGCGACAATCACGCCCGATCCCAACCAGTCCAATCGTTCTCCCTGATCGAGCGCGCCAAAGATCAAGCTAAGGCCGAGACTGGCATACAAGAAACCTGGCCAGCTTATCGTTGGCTTCGGCCCGGTTCGCGCCGGCGGGTGCGGTATTGCCCGGTAGATGCACAGCATCATCAGGGCCGCCAGCACTGGGCAAATCCAGAAGATCCAGCGCCACGACAGATGCTCGGTGAACCACGCTTCCAGCGGCACTGCGATCGAGGTCACCGACAGGATGTCCAGCGAATAGACGCCGATGCCGTAGATCGTGTAGCGCATCGGCAGACTACGCAGTGCGTAGCTCATCGTCAGTGGGTAAAATGTGCCGGATGAAAGCCCGGCGATGACCTGCAGCGCGAGCATTACGGCGAGGTTAGGTGAGAATGGAAGCAGTATCGAAGCACCGATAAAAACCGGCGCAGACCACAGCAGCACACGCCTGACCCCCAGGAGTGCGCCGAGGAAGACCGTGAACGGCCCCATAAACATCAGCGTCATGCTGTAGGCAGTCGGGAGCCAGGCAGCTTCGTCTATGCCGAGGCCGAGCGCGCCGCGCAGATCCGGCAGCCCCACACTCAGCAGCCGCCCGCACAGCGTCGCAATTCCTGCCCCGAGAAACACCGCCAGAGTTCCAAGGTAGACGTTGGGCTTAACGACGAGTTTCAGTTGAGAAGAGTGCGGAGCCGGGACGCTCATTGCTCTCTCCTCGAAACAGCGTCACCGCTTGTCTTGCCCGACGCTTTGATCTCGACGGTGACGGACATTCCCGGTCGCAGCCGTTCTGCCACTCGCGGGTCGTGATCAATCACAATCTTTACGGGGATACGCTGCACGATCTTCGTGAAGTTGCCCGAAGCGTTGTCGGGCGGGAGCAGGGCGAATTGCGAGCCGCTCGCCGGGGCAATCTCTTCCACATGACCTTTCAGCACGAGGCCCGGAAACGTGTCGATCTCGAGCTGCGCCGGATCACCCTTGCGGACATGGGGGAGTTGCGTCTCCTTGTAGTTCGCTTGCACCCACACGTCGTTTTCGACAAGCGAGATGACCTGTGTGCCCGGGCTGACGAGTTGCCCGATGCGAACTTTGCGTTCGCCGACGATGCCGTCAGTGGGCGCAACGATTCGCGTGTATTCCAGATTCGTCTGCGTCACTTTGACCGCCTCTTGCTTTGCTCTCAAGTCCGCCCTGAGTTGCGCCTCCTGCGCGTCGAGCACTCCGCGCTGCCTTCGCTGCGCCTCCAACTCCGACTCGCGGCTGGCAAGTCCGGCGCGCGCCTGTTGCGCCTGCGCCTGCCTCAGGGCAAGCAGTGCCTGTGTCTTTGACAGATCGGCCTTGCGGCTTTCGAGCACAGCGCCGAATCGCTCTTCATCCGCCGTGGCCTGTTCGAGTTTCTGCCGGGTCGCGGATGCCGACGCCACCAGCGCCTCCTGCCGCTCTCTTTCCAACTGCGTGCGCACGGCATCGGCTTTAGCAGCTTCCACATTGGCTTTCGTGTTTGCGATCTCGGCCCTCATCGCCTCGATGTTTGCTTCTGCCTGCGCGATCTCAGCCTTCGCGGCTTCGACGCCGGCTTGCGCCTGGGCGATCCGGACCTCCTGCAGCGCTTTTTGCTTGCCGTTGTTCTCCAGCGCGGCGTCGGCCGCCTGCACAGCTGCTTCAGACTGCTCAACCTGGGCGCGGTAATCGTCGTCCTTGATCTGAACCAGCAAATCTCCCGCCTTCACCTTCTGGTAATCTTCAACGGCAACGTGCGTCACTGTTCCCGAAACCCTGGTGCTCAGAGGAGTGATGTCGGCTCGCAGGTATGCGTCATCCGTTTTCTGGTCGCCTTGCCTGCCAACCCATGAGTTCCAGTTTGAAGTGATGAGAAGAATAAGCATGGCCGCGAGCAACAGGAGCAGGACGGGAACCAACCGGCGCAGCCTGGAAGGTGGATCCTTGATCTCTTCCGGTTGCGGATTGGGGCTCGCGGCGGCGGATTCGCCCTCTGGTGATTTATCGGCTTCGGCCATTCCCGTCTTCCCCCTGTCCGTATCACTTCTCTTCACCCAGAGCTTTCTCAAATTCGGCTTTTGCTGTCCAGTAACCGAGCAGCGCTTGCTGGTACTGGTGATTGGCTTCGGCGAGGGTTGCCTGCGATTGCAGGACATCTGACATGAGCGCTGCCGTAAGCTTGTACTTGTTCGTGTTGACGCGCAGGCCCTCGCGCGCCGTCTCCTGCGCCAGTTGAGCGACGACGAGAGCCTGGCGAGTCTGTTGGAGCTTGCGGAACTTGTCGCTCACATCAATCAGGACGAGGCTCTCGGCCTCGTGCAAGCCGTTGTTTGCCTGCTCGACGGTCTTGTCTTTTTCCGCGAGTTGGCCTCGCTTTCTCCCCCAGTCGAAGACCTCCCACTTCACCGCAACGCCGACGCTTGCGAGGTTTTTCGGGACCACGTTGTCGAAATTCCGCAATGTCATATAGGTGAAGCCGGCGGTCACATCGGGTATGTACTCGGACTTTTTGATGCGGCGGTCTACCTCGGCTTGCTTGACCTTCAGTCGCGCCTCTCTCATTTCGGGCCGCTGGTCGAGCGCGCGACTCCTCGCGATCTCGAGATCAACGCCAAAATCATTCACCTCAGGGACTGTGACCACCCCGAAATCGGCGCGCACGTCCCGCCCGAGCAGGTTGTTGAGTTGCTCCTTTTGGGTGGCGAGTTCATTCGTCAGGTTGAGCGCCTCATACTCGGCCCTGGCGAGGCGCGTTTTGACCTCAAGGCCGTCGGATTTCAAAGAAACCTGCCGCATCACGTAATCGCCCGTCACACGGTCCAGCTCGCGATAGGACCAGATGGCTTCCTGAATGCTCTCAAGCGCGCTCTGGGTTTGCAGAATTCCATAGTATGTTCGCTTGACCCCATCAAACGTGGACTGTTCGGCCAGGCGCAGTCTCTCACTCGCCACATCGCGGGCTAATTTCGCTTCCTCGATGTTCAGGCCGATGCGGTATTGCTGCGACAGCGGCTGAAGAATCAGCCCGGCGAAGATAGCCGTCGGTCTCCGCGGAACGCTGATGGAAAAGAATGGGCTGATGCCGGGAAAGATATTTGATAGGGGGTCGCCGGCACTGATGTCTTGCTTTACCAATTGCTGCGACACGAGAGAGTACAGATACATTGAAGGTAACCGAATGGTCCGCGTCGCCGCGAGTGTGTCTCCCGCCTTTCCTACATCGAGCTCTGCGTCCCTCACACGGTGATTCTCATGCAAAGCCAGAGCTATCGCTTGTTCCAGCGTTAACACTTCACCGGGGGCCGAAGCAATTTGCTGACACCAGGCAGTGATCGGAGTTACCAGCAATAGCGATAGCACCACAAAGAAACTACTTCTTGTAAACATGATCTGGTTTCTCCGGGTTCTGCGGCGAAGGACGGGCTGAGCGGCGGCATCGCGACCACTCTGTGAGTCTAGAAACAGGACATACCTGTCTTTAATCCGTATAAATACTTACCGGCGTGTGGTTTTTTTCCGGATATTTGTAATTCAGGCCGTGGAAACTTATCTGGCCATGCGGCGCGCGAATACTCGAAATACAGACCTCCTCGATGTCGAGGCATTCAGGATGAAGCCGACTTTGAAAAGGAATGTCGCGAAGCATCCGACTGGAACCTCCCCTCCTAAGTTAGGAGGGGAGTTTCCAGTCGGGTGCTTCGCGATATTTGTTTAATTTTTGGGGCCCATCAATTGTTGTAGTCCGCATTTGTACCCAGGCGTTCTCCCGTTACGTACCCGCAAATGGGACTTCAGCTTATGGAGGCCAGCGGTAGAAGGGAACAGTCTCAAGATTCGAGGTTCAATCAGTTCAGTTACCGATCGCTGAAGAAAGAAAGGAGAGACCATGAGTGCAGGAGCGTTTCTTGCCGACGTAAAGGAAATTCGCCGCAGGGCTCGGCAACATCTGGGCGAAGGCGCCGTCACGCAAAACTATAAGGGAAAGGTTGAGGACAGCATCGCCCTCCTGAACCATGCTGTAGCCACGGAGATCGTGTGCATCCTCCGCTACAAATTCCACGCGGTTTGCGCGACCGGCCTCGCCAGCGAGGCGGTCAAGGAAGAGTTTGCACAACACGCGAAGGAGGAGGAGCAGCATCTGGACCTTCTCACAGAGCGGATCAATCAACTCGGCGGTAAGCCAAACCTCAACCCGGAGGGTGTCGTATCGCGCGCAGCCTCGGAGTATGTCGAGGGCGAGAACCTGGTCGACATGATTAAGGAAGATCTGGTTGCCGAGCGGGTTGCCATCGAGACCTACCGGGACATGGTCCGCTATTTTGGCGACAAGGACCCGACCACGCGTGTGTTACTCGAGCGGATTCTGGCGCAAGAGGAAGAGCACGCGAACGACATGCACGACCTGCTCGTCACCCATGAGGGCCGGCCGATGCTCGAGAAGTAGAGAGCTTGCTAAAAACGAGGGTGGAGAATTGGGTTACGCGTTGCTGCACGCTTACGGAGCTGCGTTCGACAACCCGGATCTCATCGTCGCCTGCGTCATCGGAGATGGAGAAGCCGAAACCGGTCCCCTGGAAGGAAGCTGGAAAGGCAACAAGTTTCTGAACCCGGTGCGCGATGGAGCAGTACTTCCGATTCTGTATCTCAACGGTTACAAGATTTCAGTGACCCTGGCGAGCCCCCGCCCCTGGCTCAACCAGCGCGTGGAGAGGCCTTCACCAATGCATAAGTCAGCCGAAGACAGGCGGGGCGGTTGCCTGCATTCGAGGTGACTGCAGCGTCCGTAAGTAACCTCAAGATGCCCTGTAATTCTCCGAGTTGCTTTCATGCGGTGTCCGTAAGTAGCCTCAAGGTTGGAGGGCAATCCCACGAAAGCAACTCAACTGCTCCACAATCTTGGACAGAGCCTATGGCTCGACAACATAACGCGCGACCTGCTGGACAGCGGCACGCTCGAGCGGTACATCAAGGAATTCTCCGTGACCGGACTGACATCCAATCCTACGATCTTCGATCACGCCCTCAAGAACAGTACTGCTTACGACGCAGCGATATGCGAGAAGACCCAGAGGGGAAAGTCGGGGGAAGAACTGTTCTTCGAACTGGCACTCGACGATCTCACCCGGGCCGCCGGCATGTTTCGGCAAATCTACAACCAGACCAACGGGGTAGACGGATGGGTGTCTCTGGAAGTGTCGCCTATGCTGGCTCATGACACGGCCAGCACACTTGCCGCAGCCAAAAGCCTGTACGCCCGGGCCGGGCTGCCCAACCTCTTCATCAAGATCCCTGGCACGAGGGAGGGCCTGCCGGCCATCGAGGAAGCGATCTTTGCTGGCGTGCCCGTCAATGTCACGCTTCTGTTCTCCCGTGAGCAGTATGTGGCCGCGGCCGGGGCGTTCCTTCGCGGCATTGAGCGGCGCATCGATGCCGGGCTCAAGCCCGACGTCGCATCCGTTGCTTCGTTGTTCATCAGCCGCTGGGACGTCGCAGTTTTGGGCAAGGCGCCAGAGCCGTTACGCGACCAGCTCGGGATCGCCATCGCCGAGCGGACGTACAAGGCGTACCGCACTCTGCTCAGCTCACCCCCCTGGCAGCGGGTGTACAACGCCGGCGCACGCCCGCAACGCCTCTTGTGGGCCAGCACGGGAACTAAGGACCCCAGGGCTTCCGACGTCCTTTACATCAAGGCGCTCGCCGCGCCATTCACCGTGAACACCATGCCCGAAGGCACGTTGAAAGCTCTTGCCGGTCACACCGAGTTGGGCGCCATCCTGCCTGCTGACGGCGGCGACTGTGAAGAAGTGTTGGCGCAATTTACTAAAGCCGGCATCGACATCGACGCCCTGGGTGCACAGCTTCAGGACGAAGGCGCAAAGTCGTTTGTCCAATCCTGGAAGGATCTCATGTCGGTCATCGCATCGAAGTGTGATGTCCTTAGGAAGGCCAGTTAGACACTGGCGGAAGGTCTTGTCATGAGAGTGTTAGTTGTGGATGTGGGCGGCACACACATCAAGATCCTCGCCACCGGGCAACGCGCACACCGGGCGTTTCCGTCCGGACCGGCAATGACGCCGGACCAAATGGTTTCCGGAGTTAAAAAGATGATCGGCGATTGGAAGTATGACGTGGTATCGATTGGCTACCCCGGGCCAGTTCTCCGGGGCAGGCCCGTTGCCGAACCGCATAACCTGGGACCGGGTTGGGTAGGCTTTGACTTTCAAACCGCTTTCGGGCGTCCCGTGAAGCTCGTCAATGATGCGGCCATGCAGGCGTTGGGCAGCTACAAGGGCGGAAAGATGCTCTTCCTGGGCCTGGGAACCGGCCTCGGATCGGCGTTGGTTTCCGATGGAATCGTGGAGCCTATGGAACTGGGTCATCTTCCCTACAGGAAGGGAACGTTTGAGGATTACGTCGGAGTGCGGGGATTGGAAAAGTCCGGCACGAGGAAATGGCGCCGCTACGTGGCTGATGTCGTGGCCCGCCTGATCGCTGCACTCGAACCTGACGAAGTGGTTCTTGGAGGAGGCAACGTCAAGAGACTGAAAGAGCTGCCTCCAGGTTGCCGCGCGGGCGACAACGCCAACGCGTTTCTCGGAGGGTTTCGCCTTTGGGAGGCCGGCAATCGGCGACCTTCCTCGCGACTAAAGGTTCGTTTCCAACCAGCCAATAAGAAACGAAAGGGACAAGAACGTGGAAGAGCGCATCGAACCACTCACCAGGAATCGCGCCGTCAAACGCCCGGCATGGAAGGCGCTCGAAGCCCACGCTGAGAAGGTTCGGGAATTCCATCTCCGCCAGCTTTTCGCGGATGATCCCAAGCGTGGCGAGCGGATGACGGCGGAGGCTGCCGGGATCTACCTCGATTACTCGAAGAATCGCATCACCGACGAAACGCTGAAGCTTCTTATTCAACTGGCCGAAGAATCCGGCCTTCAAGAGCGAATCGACGCGATGTTTCGCGGGGAGAAGATCAACCTCACGGAAAAGCGGGCGGTCTTGCACGTGGCGCTGCGCGCACCGAGAGGGACCTCTATTGCCGTCGATGGAGAAAACGTCGCG
>Ga0137403_10010274_pt1 | contig 10372 bp, 12 predicted proteins | sample CZOMad2_1_16fung_FD_122057 | JGI IMG/M metagenome (GOLD analysis project Ga0137403, IMG submission 122057) | Vadose zone soil fungal communities from Angelo Coast Range Reserve, California, USA - CZOMad2_1_16fungal (Hybrid Assembly) | ecosystem: Environmental > Terrestrial > Soil > Vadose zone... | reverse complement strand
GGGTGAGACGCTGCGCGTTCCCGAGAGCACGCGCGTGGCCGTCAGCGTCGGCGTCACGAGCAGCGACGGCGGGAGCCATCCGCTGCGTGTCACGCTCGTGCGGAACGGCGCCGCGGTGGAGACGTGGGCCGGTCGGACACCCTTCACGGCCGTTCACGAGGAGACGTTCGACGGCACCCCGCTCTTTTTCCGCATGGAGGCGCGTTCGGGCGCGGTCCACCAGCTCCTCACGAATCCCGTCTTCGTGAGAAAGCCGTGAAGGTCGCCATCCATCAGCCGCACTACCTGCCGTGGCTCGGCTACCTGGCCAAGTGGGCTGAAGCCGACGTGTTCGTCTTCCTCGACACCGTGCAGTTCGAGAAGAACGGCTGGCAGAATCGCAATCGGATCAAGACGGCCGCCGGGCCGCAGTGGCTCACGGTGCCGGTGCGGGCACGTCTGGGGACGGCGATCGCGGACGTGGCGATCGACACGGGCCAGCCGTGGGCGCGGCGGCATCTGCGCGCCATCGAGCTGGCCTACGGCCGTGCCGCGGGCTGGGCCGGCTACGGCGAAGACCTCCGCGCCTTCTACTCCAGGCCCTGGGGGGAGCTGGCGGCGCTCGCCGTGGCGAACGCGTGCTGGCTGGCCAGCGCGCTCGGTATCGCGACGCCATCTCGGCTCGCGTCGGAGCTGACGGTGACGGCGACCGACCCGACCGAGCGCCTCGTCGAGATCTGCCGGGCCGTCGGTGGGACGACCTATCTGGCCGGTCGGGACGGCGTCCAGTACATGGACCTCAAGCGGTTTCGGCACGCTGGGCTCGAGGTCCGCGCTCAGGCCTACGAGCCTCCGATCTACCCCCAGCTCCACGGCCCATTCGTGCCGGCTCTCTCAGGACTCGACCTGCTGCTGAGCAACCCTCTGAGCGCGCTGGCGATTCTGCGCCGCGGTGACACCTGGGCCGCGCTCGGTCCGTGATGGTCGAGGCCGCCATGAAATCTGCGGGGGCCTCCGGGGCGCCGACGTATGATGAAAAAACGTCCCCATGAACGTCCTCGCCATCGGGGCCCATCCCGACGACATCGAATACGGCTGCGGTGGCACGCTGACGCTGTATGCGCAGCGAGGTCACGACGTCTATCTCTTCGTCGCCTCCGATGGCTCACTCGGCGGCGACGCCGCCATGCGCGAGCGCGAGCAGGACGAATCGACGCTGGTGATCGGTGCGCAGCGGGTCTTCTGGGGCGGCTACCGCGACACCGAGGTGCCCTACAACCGCGAGCTGATCGTGCGGCTGGAAGCGGTCATCCGCGACACCCGGCCGTCGATGATCTTCGTGAACTATCCCGACGACACGCACCAGGATCATCGCAACCTGGCCCAGGCCGCGGTGTCGGCGACGCGCTACGTCCCCAACTTCCTCTTCTTCGAGGTTCCGTCCACCCAGCATTTCACGCCGAACTGCTATACCAACATCGAGAAGGTGCTGGACCGGAAGCTCGCGTGCCTGGAGGCCCATCGCTCGCAGGTGGCCAAGACCAACATCGAGGACCTGACGATCCTCGAGCTGGCCGTCTCTTGCGCGAACTTTCGCGGGATCCAGGCGCGCGTGAAGTACGCGGAGGCGTTCCAGTCCGTCCGGCTGTTGCTGGACATTTGATCCCGCACTCGCGACCCACCCTCGTCGAGGAGGATGCCCAGGCGGTCGCCCGCATCGTCCGCGGCGGCATTCTCGCCCAGGGCCCCGAGGTCGCGGGGTTCGAGCGTGCGCTCGCCGAGCGTCTCGGCACCGAGGACGCGGCGGCGGTCGCGTCCGGAAGTGTGGCGCTCGAGCTGGCCCTGCGCGGGCTCGGGATCGACACCGGCGACGAGGTCCTCATCCCGTCCTACGTGTGCGACGCGCTTCACCATGCCGTCACCCGCTGCGGCGGCGTGCCCGTGCTCGTCGATGCCGATCCCGCGACGCTGTCGCTCTCTCCTCTCGACGCCAAGCGTCGCATCACGCCGCGCACGCGCGCCGTGATCGTGCCTCACGCCTTCGGTCTGGCTGCCGATATCGACGCGTTCGCGCCGCTCGGCGTGCCGATCGTGGAGGACTGCGCCCAGGCGCTCGGCGCCGTCAGCACGGGCCGGCCGGTGGGCAGCCGCGGCCAGGCCGCCGTGTGCTCCTTCTACGCGACGAAGCTGCTCACCACCGGTGAAGGGGGCCTCGTGGGTGGGCCGCGCGCGCTGGTGGAGGGCGTGCGCGCGGCGCGCGACTACGACGAGCACGTCGACCTCGCTCCACGGTTCAACGCCAAGCTCACCGATCTGCAGGCGGCGCTCGGGCGCAGTCAGCTCGCGCGGTTCGACGGGTTCCTCACCCGTCGGCGAGCGATCGCGGCGCGCTATCGGGTCCGGCTGGCGGGCCTGCCCTGCCGACTGCCGGCCGACACCGGTGGCCGTCACGTGTACCATCGCTTCGTGATCGAGATCGAGCGTCCGGTCGATCAGGTCATTGCGGAGCTCGAGCGTCGGGGCATCGCGGCCCGGCGCCCAGTCTTCCGGCCGATCCATCGCGCCCTCGGACTCGGCGGCTATCCCGAGGCCGAGCGCCTGTGGGCGCGCGCGCTCTCGCTGCCCTGCTACCCCTCGCTGAGTGACGCCGACGTGGATACGGTCGCGGCCGCGCTCACGGCGGCGCTCGAAGAGTAATGGAACGCGTCGCGGCGCTGTGGGTCGGCGGCACGTCGGAAGTCACGCTGGGAGCGGCGCGTCTGGTGATCGTGCTGGCGTTGCTGGCGCCGCCCACGCGCCACTGGTTCCTCGACGCCGGGTTTCGCTGGTCCTACATCGTCGTCGTCGCCTTCACCGTGTCGCTGTTCCTCGTGCCCCTCGTGCGGCGCTATGCGATCTGGCGCGAGGTCTTCGACCAGCCGGCGGCGCGCAAGGTTCACATGGTGGCCACGCCGCTGCTCGGTGGTGCCGGCGTCTATCTCGCGTTCGCCATCACCGTGCTCGCGAACTTCCACTTCTCCATGACGCTGAAAGGTGTCGCCCTCGGCGCCTCGGTCGTCGTGGCGCTGGGCATCCTCGACGACGTCGCCGATCTGCCCGCCTGGGTGAAGCTGCTCGGCCAGATCGGCGGGGCCTCGCTCGCCATGCTCTACGGTGTGGTCCTCTCGGTGGCGCCGTCCTGGTGGCCGGGCACCGTGGTGATCAACATCGTGCTGACGCTACTGTGGTTCCTCACCGTGACGAATGCCGTGCAGTTCCTGGACGGCATGGATGGTTTGGCCGCCGGGCTCGGGGTCATCGCCGGACTCTTCTTCTCGATCTCCGCGCTCCAGACCAACCAGCGGTATCTGATGTTCCTCGCCGGCGCGCTCGTCGGGGCCTGCCTCGGCTTCCTGCCCTACAACTTTCGCCCGGGCGGCGCGCGCATCTTCCTCGGAGACAGCGGCGCGTCGTTCATCGGCTTCACGCTGGCCGGGCTGGCCGTCATGGGCGAATGGGCCGACAACGATCCGCTGATCGCGCTGTTCACGCCGACGCTGATCCTCGGCGTGCCGCTGTTCGACATCGCCTTCGTGGGCGTCGCCCGCGTGGTGACCGGCAAAGTCGCCTCGCTGCACGAGTGGCTCGCCTACACGGGCAAGGACCACATCCATCACCGCTTCGCGGCGCTCGGGCTGACGCGACCGCAGAGCGTGCTGCTCATCTACTTCATCTCGGCGACGCTCGGGCTTTCGGCGATGCTGCTGGAGAACGCCACCACGCGGGAAGCGGCCCTCGTCCTCTTACAGGCGGCCTGCGTCCTCGCCATCGTCGCGATCCTGGAATCCGTCGGCCGCGGGCGCCCCGACTGATGCTCAGTCGACGGCGTCTTTCCGGCCGGCTGCGCGCCGTGCTCGAGCTCGACGATCCGCCGCCGCGCATCGCGCTGGCCCTGGCCGTCGGAGTCTTCGTGGGCTGTACACCGTTCGTCGGCGTGCAGACGCTCCTGTCGCTGCTGATCGCGCTCGCGTTCCGGCTCAATCGCGCGGCCACGATTGCCGGGACGTGGCTGAACCTTCCCTGGCTGATGCCGCTGGTGTACGGCGCCGCCTTCAAGATCGGCACGCTCCTCGTACCCGATCCCGACGGCCTTCGCCGCGCGTGGCTCAACTACCTCGTCGAGCATCCGGGCGGGCTGCGCTGGAGCGACCTGGGCGCACTGGTCGAGCACCTCTCGATCCCGCTGCTCGTCGGCACGACGGTGGTGGGGGGCGTCGCCGCGCTCGTGACGTACGTGATCGCACTGTCGGCGCTACGCGCGATGCGGCGGCGGAAAGTGCAGGTGGGCGAACGGCGAGCCGCCTGAGGCGGCGGTATGATGGATGTGAAGGAGCCAGCCCTCATGACCGTACGCAAGGGTGTCTTCCCCGCCGCCGGCCTCGGCACGCGCTTCCTGCCCGCCACCAAGGCCCAGCCGAAAGAGATGCTGCCGCTGGTCGACAAGCCGATGATCCAGTACGTCGTCGAAGAGGCGGTCGCCTCCGGCCTGAGCGAGATCATCATCGTGACCGGACGGAACAAGCGCGCGATCGAGGACCACTTCGACGCCGCCTTCGAGCTCGAGTACTACCTGAACGACCGCGGCAAGATGGACGAGCTGGCCCAGATCAAGACGATCTCCGAGCTGGCATCAGTCTGCTACGTCCGGCAGAAGGAGCCGCTCGGGCTCGGTCACGCCATCCTGTGCGCGCGCTCGCTCGTCGGCGACGAGCCGTTCGGCGTCTTCCTGGGCGACGACATCATCGGCTTCGCCGACTCGCCCTGCATGCGGCAACTCCTCGACGTCTTCGAGCGGCACCGTGGATCGGTCATCGCCGTCGAGCGCGTGCCGCGCGATCGGATCCACCAGTACGGCGTTATCGCGGGGCGGCCGGTCGCCGACACCGGGGGCGCCCGCGTCTACGAGATCAGCGATCTCGTCGAGAAGCCTCGCGCCGAGGAGGCGCCCTCCGACCTGGCGATCATCGGCCGGTACGTGCTGACGCCCGACATCTTCGGCATCCTGGCCGAGACGGCCCCCGACCGCCGCGGCGAGATCCAGCTCACCGACGGCCTGCGTCGCCTGCGCCAGCGCCAGCCCATGTACGCCGTCGAGTTCGAGGGTAAACGCTTCGACACCGGTGACAAGCTCGGCTTTCTCAAGGCGACGGTGGAGTTCGCGCTCGCCCGGCCCGACCTCTCAGACGACTTTCGCGCCTATCTGAAGGGCCTCAATATCTGAGAGGGCACGAGCCCCCCCCCTCGCGCTCCCCTGGCGTGCCCGCCGCGACGACGCGCGGCGCCTCATCGTCCGCGCCGTGAGAGTCGCGACTTGGCGTCAATCCAGCGCGGGGTGCGCGCTCGCGTTGACTTGATCGGCGCGTTCTGTCAAAATTTCCGCTAAGTTTGGGCCCGCTATGACCACGCCGAGGCGCCCGTTCCACACCGCATCCGACGCCGAGATCAAGCGCGGCGACGTTTCGGACGTGTACTTTGAGCGGACGGTCGAGATCCTCCGGCATCGCAATGACCGCAAGCGCGTGAAGGCCGAGGTCTACGTCAAGAGCCTCCCCGACGACTGGCAGTGGGGCGTCCTGGCCGGCATCCACGAGGCCGCGGCGCTGCTCGAAGGTGTGCCGGTGACGGTGCGCGCGATGGACGAGGGCACGCTCTTTGGTCCGTACCAGCCGGTGCTGACGCTCGACGGCACCTACGTCGAGTGGGCGCGGTACGAGACGGCCCTGCTCGGCCTGATCTGCCAGGCCTCCGGCATCGCCACCAAGGCGGCCCGCTGCAAGAAGGCGGCGGGTGAGCGGCAGGTGATCTCGTTCGGCGCCCGCCGCATGCATCCGACCATCGCGCCCATGATCGAGCGCAACGCCTTCATCGGCGGCTGCGACGGCGTGGCCGTGACCAAGTCGGCCGAGCTCATCGACGCCGATCCGATGGGGACGATCCCGCACTCGCTGGTGTTGATGGTCGGTGACACGGTGGAGGCGCTCCGCGCGTTCCACGAGGTCATCGACGCCAAGGTCCGCCGGGTGGCCCTCATCGACACGCTGCAGGACGAGAAGTTCGAGGCCATCCGCGTCGCCGAGGCCCTCGGGGGCGATCTCTACGCCGTCCGCCTCGATACGCCGTCTTCCAGGCGCGGCGACTTCTTCCGCATCATCCAGGAAGTGCGGTGGGAGCTCGATATCCGCGGCTATGGCCACGTGAAGATCATCGCGTCGGGCGGAGTGGACGAGTACGAGATCCTGCATCTCAACCCCGTGGTCGATGCCTACGGCGTCGGGACGTCGATTGCCAACGCGCCCGTGCTCAACTTCGCGCTCGACATCATGGAGATCGAGGGACGGCCCATGGCGAAGCGCGGCAAGTGGTCGGGAGCGAAGGACGTGCTTCGCTGCCGCGCGTGCCACGCCACCGTCGTGGTTCCCGCCGGGCGCGCGCCCGCTCCGTGCTCATGCGGCGAAGGCTGGGAACCGTTGCTGCGGCCGCTCGTGACCGACGGCCGCGTCGTCCGCGATCTGCCACCGCCGCGCACGATCCGTGACCACGTGCTGGAGCAGCTCGGGGCGGTACCGCTGGACACGATCCGCCGTGAGGCCGTTCGCCGGGACTATTGATGCCCCGTAACATCCTGGACGACATCGTCCGCGACAAGCGCGACGAGCTCCGGCGGCGGCAACAGGCGACGCCGCTGGCCTCGTTGGAGGCGCGCTGCCGGGATCTGCCGCCCGCGCGGGACTTCGAGGAAGCGCTGCGGCCACGAGCCACCGGCGTGGGGTTGATCGCCGAGGTGAAGAAGGCGTCCCCCTCACGGGGCACGCTCGCGCCGACGCTCGACCCGGTCGCCCTCGCCACCACCTACGCCCGTCACGGCGCCGACGCCATCTCCGTGCTGACCGACGAGAAGTATTTCCACGGTCATCTCGATCTGCTCGACGCCATCCGCGGCGCCGTGCCCGTACCGCTCCTGCGCAAGGACTTCACGCTCGCCGAGTACCAGCTCTGGGAGTCGCGCGCTGCCGGCGCCGACGCGGTGCTGTTGATCGTGTCGATCCTCGAAGCATCCGAGCTGCGAGACCTGCTCCAGGCCGCCAAGGGCGTCGGGCTGGCCGCCCTGGTGGAGTGTCACACCGTGGGCGAGCTGGAGACCGCGCTAGCCGTCGGCGCCCGCGTCGTCGGCATCAACAACCGTGACCTGACGACGTTCAAGACGCGGATCGAGACGACGCTCGAGCTGCTGCCCCGGATTCCCCCGGGCCACATCGTCGTCAGCGAGAGCGGGTTCTTTACCGGCGACCAGGTGAAGCGTGTGGCTGTGGCCGGAGCCCACGCCGTGCTGGTGGGCGAGGCGCTCGTCACGGCGTCCGACGTCCCGGCAAAGATCCGCGAGCTGCGAGCGGTCGAGGCGGCGGGGGCTGTGGACGCGTCGAGTCACTCCGCGCAAACCCTGGGGGCTGTGGACGCGTCGAGTCACTCCGCGCGAGCCGGGGGGGAAATGGGGGGGGCGTCTCGCCCCCCCCATTGTTCATGATCCGCGTCAAGGTCTGCGGCATCACGAATCTCCGGGACGCGATGACCGCCGTGGATGCTGGCGCCGATGCGCTCGGCTTCATCTTCGTGGAGAAGACGCCACGCTTCGTCACGCCCGAGCAGGCGACCCCCATCATCCGGCGGCTGCCGCCGTTCGTCACGCCGGTGGGAGTCTTCTGGGATCATTCCGCCGGCCACGTCAAGGCCGTCTCCGAGGCGTGCGGGCTGCGGGCGCTCCAGTTCCACGGCCAGGAAACGCCCGAGGACCTCGCCGACTACACGCTGCCCGTCATCAAGACGATCAAGCTCCCCCCGGCCTCGACGATCGAGGGGCTGCCTGAGTACCGCGTGCGCGAGCTGAGCGAAGTGTTGCGATACCAGCACGTCGGCGCGGCAATCTTGCTCGACAGCGCCGCGCGCTGGAGCGAGGGGGAAACGCGCGAGCCGATCGAGTGGCACCTGGCCCGGCGCGTCGACGCGAACCGCGTGCGGATCATCCTGTCGGGGGGACTCAATCCCGACAACGTGGCTCGCGCGATCGAGATCGTTCGACCGTACGCGGTCGACGTCAACTCTGGCGTGGAGAGCGAGCCCGGCACCAAGGACCCGGCGAAGGTCCGGCGCTTCCTGGCCGAGGCGAGGCGAGTCGGATGACCGCGGCACGCCAGCGCGCGCTCCCCGATGCCGGAGGCCATTTCGGTCGCTTCGGTGGCCGCTTCGTTCCTGAGACCCTCATGGCGCCGCTCGTCGAGCTGACCAAGGCGTACGAGTCCGCGCAGCGCGATGGCCGCTTCCGAGCCGAGCTGGCGGCGCTGCTGCGCGACTACGCCGGCCGGCCCACGCCGCTCTACTTCGCCCGTCACCTCTCCGAGCACGTCGGCGGCGCGCGCATCTATCTCAAGCGCGAGGATCTCTGCCACACCGGCGCCCACAAGATCAACAACGTGCTGGGGCAGGGGCTGCTCGCCGCGCGCATGAAGAAGGGCCGGCTCATCGCGGAGACCGGCGCGGGCCAGCACGGCGTGGCCACGGCGACGGCGGCCGCGCTCCTGGGCCTCGAGTGCGAGGTCTACATGGGGGCCGAGGACGTCGAGCGCCAGGCCCTGAACGTCTTCCGCATGCGCCTGCTCGGCGCCAAGGTCACGCCGGTCGAGACCGGGAGCCGCACGCTGAAGGACGCGATCAACGAGGCGCTGCGCGACTGGGTGACCAACGTCCGCACGACGTACTATCTCCTCGGCTCGGCGCTCGGCCCGCATCCCTATCCGGTGATGGTGCGCGACTTCCACGCCGTCATCGGAAAAGAAGCGCGCGGTCAGGCGCGCAAGATGATCGGGCGCCTGCCCGACGTGTTGATCGCCTGTGTGGGGGGCGGTTCCAACGCCATCGGCCTCTTCCATCCGTTCATCGGCGACCGTCGCGTCCGCATCATCGGGGTAGAGGCGGGAGGGCATGGTGTGGCGAGCGGTCAGCACGGCGCCAGCCTCAGCGCGGGCCGGGTCGGCGTGCTCCACGGCTGCATGACGTACCTGCTCCAGAGCGACGACGGACAGATCGCCACCGCGCACTCGATTTCCGCGGGCCTCGATTATCCGGGCGTCGGCCCCGAGCACGCCTACTACAAGGACAGTGGCCGCTTCGAGTTCGTCTCGATCACCGACGAGGAAGCGCTCGAAGGCTTCCAGGCCCTGGCCCGCCTGGAGGGCATCATGCCGGCGCTCGAATCGGCTCACGCCGTCGCCTACGCCGTCCAGCTCGCGAAGACGTTGCCGCGAACGAAGGCGATTGTCGTGGGCCTGTCCGGGCGGGGCGACAAGGACGTCCAGGTCGTGGCCAAGGCGCTGGGCCGGAGCGCGCCGTGAGTCGACTCGACGCGACGTTTACGCGGTTGCGGGCGCGTGGTGAGCGCGCGCTGGTGGCCTACTTCACGGCTGGCGATCCGTCGCTCGAAGCCAACAACGCGAAGGCCCACCCGTATGTCATCACGGCGCTGGCCGCGTTCTCCAGCAATCTCGAAGCCAGAACAGTAGGTTTCGAGCCGCTCGACATATCTTAAGGCTACGTCCGCCCCGGCGTGTTCTGCGATCCAATTGCCGAGATCAAGAAGATCGCTTCGCGCTTCGGGTGCGAAAACGACGGTACGACGCTTCAACGACGCGCCTTGCGCCGGGCGGCAAATCGGGCCTTCGCTTCGGAAAAGACCGATCTCGCCGAAAGCTTGCGCTCGGGATTCGCCTTCATCGAGTCATAGACCGGGGCAACCTCATCGAGGAGCCATCGCTCGACGGCAGCGTCTCGTTCCTGCAGTGCGCGCAGGCCTGCTCTGATGACCTCCGAACTGGAGACGTATGCGCCGGAACCGACTTTCGCGTCTATGTAAGCCGCTTGCTCGGCGGGTAGACTGAAGGTGCGTTTGGAGACCTTGGCCATCACCATTCCTTTGTTGGTGTGAATTTATCATACCAAGCCTTTCGGGTCTCGTTCGTCTGGTTTGCCAGGGCAAAGCGAGCACGCTGGCCGCAGCCGGCGTCATTGACGACGGCCGGCGAATGGGTAAGAAGGTCTCATGTCCACTGCAATAATGGCCGTGCGCCGCAAGAACAAAGCTGAGCGCGTGGCAAGGGTCGGCAGGCTGGCCCGCGGCAAGTTCGTGTCCGCCGCCAACGTGCCCCAGCTTCTCAAGCGCATCATCGAATCGGGCGATATCGTCTGCCTCGAAGGCGACAACCAGAAGCAGGCCGATTTTCTCGCGCGCGCGCTGACCGAAGTCGATGTCGCGCGCGTGCACGACCTCCACATGGTGCAATCGGTGCTCGCGCTGCCCGAGCACCTC
>Ga0137403_10010273_pt1 | contig 10372 bp, 8 predicted proteins | sample CZOMad2_1_16fung_FD_122057 | JGI IMG/M metagenome (GOLD analysis project Ga0137403, IMG submission 122057) | Vadose zone soil fungal communities from Angelo Coast Range Reserve, California, USA - CZOMad2_1_16fungal (Hybrid Assembly) | ecosystem: Environmental > Terrestrial > Soil > Vadose zone... | reverse complement strand
CTCGAGATTTCCCGCAAACACAACCTTCCCATCGTCGAAGACGCCGCCCAGGCACATGGAGCAAAATATCGCGGCCGGCGCGTCGGCACTTTTGGTCAAATGTCATGTTTCAGTTTTTATCCGGGCAAGAATCTGGGCGCATGTGGCGAGAGCGGCGCCCTGGTAACCAACGATGCTGCGCTGGCGATTCGCGCGCGCGCCTTGCGCGATCACGGCTCAACGCAACGCTATTATCATGACGAAATCGGCTTCAATTACCGAATGGAAGGCATTCAGGGCGCCGTCCTCAGTGTCAAGCTGCGGCACCTGGAAGATTGGACCCGCGAGCGACGTCGTGTGGCCCTTCGGTATCACGAATTGCTGGCTGATTCTCCGCTCCAACTGCCGCTGGAAGAACCGTACGCGGAGAGCGCCTGGCACCTATATGTCGTGCGCCATCCAGGCCGCGACGAACTTAGGCGGCGCCTCGAAGCCAATCAGATCGGCTGCGCCATGCATTATCCGGTGCCTCTTCATCTGCAAAAAGCTTTCGCCCATCTTGGTTACCAGTCGGGCGATTTTCCGGTGGCCGAAAAAGCCGCGCGCGAGTGCCTCAGCTTGCCGATTTATCCCGAGCTCACGGAGGCGCAACTCCGTCGCGTAACAAATGTGATCCTGGATTTTTGCCAGCAACAGCTTGAGCCAAAAGCGATGAACCAACCGGTTCATTGATCCGAATCGCAAATAATCATCTCCTCCACAAGACGGATGGCTACCGGTGGCTCCTGGGAAAATTCAAAAGCGGCCATCAGCCGAATCTCTGCCGCTCTTGCCTGATTGGCATCAGCAGCGTGAATCCGCGCCAAAATGGTGCTTTGGCTCACGCGTTCTCCCGGCTTAGCGATACAATCAACACCCACATCATGATTGATTACAGACTCCTTGGTCAGTCGCCCGCCCCCCAAATCACGAACGACTTCACCAATCAGCCGCGCATCACATCGCGAAACGAAACCTGACTGGGCAGCCTTAACTTCCATCACCACTGGCGCAGTATGATCCAGCGCAAGCTTGCGATGCAATGCTTCTGGATCAGCGCCTTGAGCCATTAGCATTTCTTCCCATTTGTTCCGCGCCGCCCCGGAATCCAGACAGGCCTGGGCTTGCTGTCGGGCAGTGTCGAGCGAATTGGTTTTACCACTTTGGACCAACAAATGCGCCGCGGAAATAAGCACCAGTTCGCGGAGATCGTCCGTCGCAGAACGGGTCGGGGCTTCGCCTTCGACTATCGACCCTCGACCCTCCAAACACGCCATCGCCTCCTTGACTTCGAGCCAGTTGCCGGCAGCGCGGCCGACCGGCACGTCCATATTCGTTAATAGCGCGCGCGTGTTCACGCCACAATTATTCCCCAGTTCAACCATCGCTCGCGCCAGTTCGCGCGCTTTCTCCAAAGTTTGCATGAATGCCGCCGCGCCGAATTTGACATCGAGCACCAGCGCGTCGAGTCCTTCAGCCAGCTTTTTCGAAAGTATCGAAGCGACAATGAGCGGAATGCTCGGCACAGTCCCCGTGACGTCGCGCAGGCTGTAAAGAATTCGATCGGCCGGTACCATCTTTTCGGTCTGACCGCAAATCACACATCCAACCTCCTGCACTATTTCGACGATCCGCTCTTTTGCCAGCGTGGTTTTGAAGCCGGGAATGGAATCGAGCTTGTCCAGGGTGCCGCCGGTAATACCGAGTCCGCGTCCGGAAATCATGGGCACTCGAAATCCCAGACACGCCAGTAATGGCGCCAGGGGCAGCGAGACCTTGTCGCCGACTCCGCCGGTGGAATGCTTGTCCACCAATGGGCGGAGCTGCTCACATGGGAAACCCAACACGTCGCCCGAGTCCCTCATTGCCAGCGTCAGTGCTCTCGTCTCCTCCGTGTTGAGGCCGCGAAAATAAATGGCCATAAGAAATGCGGCCATCTGATAATCCGGAATCTGTCCCGCCGTGCACGATTTGATGATCTCTTTGATTTGCGCTGTGGTCAGCGTTTTGCCCTCACGCTTCGCTTCGATCAGTGGCAAAAAATGCACCGCCGTAAGTTGGCAAATGCCGAGGCCAAGGCAATGCTTAAAGCTTGGATTCGTGTTGGACGCGCAGGAACTGATGTCCTGGCTAGCGCCCGGCACCAGCTCGTTGCGAAAAGTTTAGTGTTTACTATCGGTTACTATGGGCTTCTATAGGTTCCTATAGGCTACCGTGGCTTACCGACTTGATTGGTTGAGAGCTGAAAGTTGAGGGTTGAGAGCCTTGGCGCGAGGATGCCTCTGATTTTACTCAGATCTGTTCAGATTTACTCAGATTTGATCAGATCTTAATTAGGTGCTCGGGGTTCCGGGAGGCCCCAAGTTTTTGGGGCGAATTGGGGCGAATAGGAGCGAACAGAGGCGAGGATTGGTGGATTGGTGCGGAGGGTGAGATAGCAAATGGCAAATGGCAGAGAGCAAAAAAGGTCCCGTCCTGAAATAGGTTGGTACTTTGGAATGACAAAACCGAAGTATCATGAACATGATTCGTTACAGCAAAGGCTTCAAAATGCAGTTGGTAAGAGAGGTGGAAACAGGCCAATGGAGTGCTTGTGCCGTGCAACGTAAATACAACATTAAGGGCACGCACACCGTGATGCGGTGGGTTCGGCAGTATGGCAGTGGCAGATATGGTAAAGTAATTCGCGTGGAAAAAGCTGATGAAATAAATGAAGCAACGCGGCTGCGAAGCCAACTGCGCCAGGCCAAAGAAGCGCTGGCCGATGCGCATATGGAGTTAGCTTTAGAGAAGGCTTTTCTAGCGGTGGCGTGTGAGCAGATGGGCCAAACGGCGGAGGCTTTTAAAAAAAAGCATGCTGGGCGGCGGCGCACCTGGCGATCTCGGAGAACCCCGGGTTCAAAGTGATTGGGCTGTGTGAACTGGCGAAGATGACTCCGCAAAATTATTACGCGCGCAGAACCGCTCGTGGCCGGCAAGCCGTGGACCTGGGGCTGGTGCTGGCGTTGGTGCGGGCCCAAAGAGCGCAGCAGTCGCGACTGGGGGTGCGCAAGCTCTATTACCTGATTGGGCCGGAACTCAAGGCCGCCGGGGTGAAGATGGGCCGGGACCGGCTCTTTGCCGAGCTGGGCAAAGTGGGATTGCTGGTGGAGAGAAAACCCTCGGAATGGCCCAGGACCACGCGTTTTGAGGCCAATCTTCCGGTGTTTAAGAATCTGATTCGGCGCTGCCAAGTGACGGGACCAAACCAAGTCTGGGTGGCCGATATTACCTACATCCGCACCCAGCAAGGATTTCTGTACCTGGCCCTGCTCACCGACAAGTGGTCGCGCAAGATCGTCGGTTTTCATTTAGGAGAAACGTTGGAGACTTCGGACAGTTTGAAAGCCTTGAGCATGGCCTTGCGAAGTCTCCAGCGAACCGAGCGGCCCATTCATCATTCGGATCGCGGGTGCCAGTACGCTTCCCACGCGTACGTCCAACGAGTCGAAGCAGCGGGTTTGCAAATGAGCATGACTGAAAAGAATCACAGCGCCGAGAATGCCCTGGCGGAACGCGTCAACGGGATTTTGAAACAGGAGTATTGGTTGGATGCAAATTTTGAAAACCACCTGGAGGCCAGGCAAGCAACCCATGGCGGAATCCATTTGTATAACCATCGTCGGCCGCACACGGCGTTGGGCATGGCAACGCCGCAAGAGATGCATTCCGGCCACCCGGACACATTGAAATGAAATTTTCCTTCCCAGCACTCCGTGCAGGTTCGCTACGCTCACCTGCACGGAGTGCTGGGAAGGAAGGCAAGAGCAAAACAACAACAACCAACAACCAGACAAAAAGTACCAAATTCATTTCAGGACTTGACCTAGCTGTAGATAGCTGTAGCTGTAAATTTCGTCGGATCGAGAAGCGGATGGGTGCATTGTTACAGGGGTTACGACCTCTTGGATGGTCTCTGAAAAGTTTAAAGTGCAGTTAGGCGAAGTTAGGCGAAGTTAGCTGAAGTTTCGTCCGCTGAACTGCAGTTCGGCGGTGACCGAGCCAGGGCAGTGGGTACACCCCCGATGGGAAAGAATTGAAGCGATAAATCAGATCCTTCAATCTGGATTACGTCGCCATCCCTGATGGTGTAACCGGCATTTAAGCCATTCCCGTTTAAAGTAAGCTTTTGTGAAGGGTCGAATCCGGCAATGATGTAATCGCCGTTGTTTCTGGCGATTTCGATCAGGTGTTCTGAAGTAAGCGAGGACGAAGGAATCGCATCTTCGATCAGACGAATATCAGAATGGTGACCCGTCCCAATCGTAATTCGATCGGTTGCAAGGATTTCTGTATGTTTGTCCGTCGAGGACGCGACGTGAATTACAAGCCCGCTCGTCATGAAAAAAGACCGTTTCCAAAAGCATCGAACATGAAATCAGGCGACCGCGTCAACCAATCGAGAATCTCGAACCGGATAGATCGCAAGGCCGCCTGTAGCTGAATTCTACAACAATAGTTTCGGCTCAGCAAAAACTTTCGCATATGAATTTTAAGGCGTTTAGCGGATGGAATACCGGAATTTCTCCCGGCTCAAATAGAATTGCGGGTGGGGGCTCACAAGAAGATTGAAGCTTGCGTAGTTTCAGACGGTGCCTGACGCCCATTTTCGAACGCCACAAATAAAAGGAAGAAAAAATGCGGGCAGGCGGGGATTCCATCCCGGTTTATGCAGTTTTTGCTGTGCTCCTGGGACGCCACCGCAGAACTGGCTTTCGTGCTGCTGCCGCTTCGTCCAACCTGCCAATTCGAGTGGAATGTGGTGCGTCAATAACGACTTGAGGCGTTTCCCGCGCCTCCTCAGCGATGTTCTTCATCGCTTCAACAAACTGATCCAACTCGGCCCGGCCGACAGACTCGGTCGGCTCGATCAGCATTGCGCCCTGTACGATCAGTGGAAAATATATCGTCATTGGGTGAAAGCCATAATCGATCAGTCGCTTTGCGATATCCAGCGTGTGAACTCCTTTGCGCGACTGTCGCTTATCTGTGAATACGACCTCGTGCATTGGGTCACCGGCGAACGGCTTGTCAAAATCTGAAGTTAATCCTGCTGCAAGATAACGAGCATTAAGAACTGCAGCTTCTGTAGCTTCCCGCAAGCCATCGTATCCGTGCGTCTGAATATAAGCCAATGCTCGAACCATCATGCCGAAGTTCCCAAAGAAGGCCTTTACACGACCGATAGTTTGAGGACGCCCATAATCCAGCCGATAAGTTTCAGCTTCCTTAACAATTCGCGGAACCGGGAGAAAAGGCTCCAATTCCGCAGAGCAGCAACATGGACCGCAACCGGGACCCCCGCCTCCGTGCGGGGTTGAAAACGTTTTGTGAAGATTCAGGTGAATAACGTCCACGCCCATATCACCGGGGCGTGCAACCCCCACAAGCGCATTCATATTTGCGCCATCCATGTAAACCAGACCTCCGGCCTTATGAACGATGTCGCAAATCTCCCGAATGTTTATCTCAAATAGGCCCAGCGTATTTGGGTTTGTCAGCATTAAGCCGGCGACATCGCCGGATGAACACAATTCTTTGAGGTGATCGAGGTCGGTGTACCCTTCAGCAGTTGAACGAACAGTCTTAACTGTAAATCCCGAAAGGCTCGCAGAAGCTGGATTCGTGCCGTGAGCAGAATCGGGAATTAACATGGTACGGCGATTCGCTGAGGCGCTTTTCCCATCACGTGCATCGATAAATGCACGAATCAACATTACCCCCGTCATCTCGCCATGAGCTCCCGCCGCAGGTTGAAGCGAAATTCCGGGTAGACCTGTTATCTCGATCAAATCCTGTTGCAACTCGTAGATCAACTGAAGTGCGCCCTGAGAGCCTTCTTCGGGCGAAAGCGGGTGAAGATTTGCGAAGCCGGTTATTCGCGCCACCTTTTCGTTAAGCCTTGAATTGTACTTCATCGTACAAGATCCAAGCGGGTACATGCCCAGGTCAATCGAATAATTCCATGTTGAAATTCGCGTAAAATGACGAATTACGTCGACTTCGCTTACTTCCGGCATTCCCTCAAGATCGTCATCACGCTGCAAATCCACCGGCACCAGTTCGTCCAGCGCGACTTCATCTACATCGAGCGCAGGCAATCTGTAACCGATTCTGCCCGGATGCGAGCGTTCGAAAATCAGCGCTTCGTTATGACTAATATTGGACGTAACTTTTGTAATCTTGCTGGAACTCATAGTTGTTTCAGTTGGAACTTAGTAAATGGAGAAGACTTTGTGACTCCGAATGATCCTCAGCCAACTATTTCGACGAGACCCGATACTAGGTCATCCATCTGCTGGCGGGAATTCAGCTCAGTGACTGATACCAAAATGTCGTTGGGGCGATCGTTGAAATACCTGGAAAGCGCAAGCCCTCCGGTAATGTTTCTTCGGGTGGCAAGTTGTTGAAGAATCCGTTCGGCTGCAATAGGTGCAGTTACCACAAATTCGTTGAACCACGGTGCACTGAACCGCAATGAAAAACCTTCGAGAGATGATATCTGCCTGGCGAGGTAGTGCGCTTTTTGCGCACACTGCCGCGCCACTTCCTGCAATCCCCGGCGTCCCATCGTCTCCAGATAGATTGTAGCAGCAAGTGCAATGAGACCTTCGTTTGTACAAATGTTGGACGTGGCCTTCTCACGTCGAATATGTTGTTCACGTGTGGCCAGCGTTAGCACGAATCCGCGGCGCCCCTGTTTATCAAAAGCCTCGCCAACAAGTCTTCCCGGGATTTGCCTTGCATATTTGTCCTTGGTCGCAAACAAGCCAAGGTAAGGACCTCCAAAAGAAAGAGGGATACCAAAAGACTGGCCTTCGCCGACAACGATATCAGCCCCACAAGCGCCCGGGGCACGAAGCAATCCCAGCGAGATGGCTTCTGTGACGACAACTATCAAAAGTGCGCCAAGCGCGTGTGCGCGGTCAGCGAGAACGTTGAGTTCCTCAATACATCCCAAAAAGTTGGGGGATTGCACGACCACCGCCGCGGTTTTTTCGTCAAGACCATCGATTGAATCGATTAATGTCGCGCCTGTAGCTGAATCGAAAGCAACACGTTGAAGCTCGATACCCGCATGCTGAACATAGGTATGGACAACATCCATGTACTCCGGGTGGACGGCGTCCGAGGCTACGATTTTAGTTCTTCCCGTAATTCGTTCGGCCATTAAAACGGCTTCTGCTAATGCAGTCGAGCCGTCGTACATCGAAGCATTAGCAACATCCATCCCCGTCAGTTGGCAAATCAGGGTCTGAAACTCGAAGATCACCTGCAGAGTTCCCTGTGAGATCTCCGGTTGGTATGGCGTGTATGCGGTAAAAAACTCGGATCGTTGGATCAAATGGTCAACAACAGTGGGCGAATAATGTGAGTACGCCCCCGCGCCGAGAAAGCTCGCCCGGCTGGCGGACTTGTTTTTCGCCGCAAGTTCTTCGAAGCATGCAATAAGTTCAATCTCTGATTTGGGTGCGGTTACACTCAGGTCACGATGCAACCGAAGTTCAGATGGAATTGACTCAAACAGTTGATCTGCCGATTTGAGGCCAACGGCCTCCAGCATTTCAGAACGCTCATCAGGCGAATTTGGAATGTACCGCAAAGTTTAATCGCTCTCCGCTTTCGTGAAATCTTCATATTCGGCAGCTGACAAAAGGCTGTCGATCTCGCCGGGCTTTGCCAGACGCACCTTCACCATCCACGCTTCGCCGTACGGATCAGTGTTTACCTTTTCCGGTTCATCCTGAAGCGAGTCGTTAACTTCCGTCACGACGCCGGACACCGGCATGAAGATTTCGGAAACGGCCTTTACCGATTCAACGGAGCCAAAAGCCTCGTGGGCTTCGAAACTCTCGCCAACCTTTGGCAGTTCGACATAAACAACATCGCCAAGCGAATTCTGCGCATGATCGGTGATACCGACTGTGCCGATCCCGCCTTCGACCTTCACCCACTCGTGATCTTTGCTGTAATGCAATTCCTCTGGGACGTTCGCCATGAGTCTTGTTGTCTCCTTTAAAGTTCGATCTTTATCAAAATCGGTCCGAAGTTGTATCTATTTCACTTTCCGGCTTCTCGATTACGCTTATAGAACGGAGTCGGAACGATTTTTGCTCCGACATGGCGCCCACGGACATCAATCTGAATGTTCCGGCCCACTATTGCAGACTCGATTGGCACATATGCGAGTCCGATATTCTTTTTGAGATATGGGGCGGGACTTCCAGATGTAACCTGGCCGGCTACTTTCCCGTCAATGAATACCTCGTGACCGTCTCGTGCGATGCCGCGCTCGACCATTTCGAAGCCGACCAGCTTTCTGGAGAGACCTTCTTCCTTCTGTCGCACGAGCGCCTCTCGACCTACGAAATCACCCTTCCCGAGTTTACAGATCCACCCAAGGTTGGCTTCATACAAGGTAGTAGCTTCACTGATCTCATGGCCATAAAGCGCCATGGCTGATTCCAGTCTTAGGGTGTTTCTGGCCGCTAATCCGCAAGGCAACACACCGGAAGGCGCTCCATAATTTCCCGCATCTAAAAACTTATTCCACAACTGCTCGGCTTTGTCTGAAGCAGCATAGACTTCAAATCCGTCTTCGCCAGTGTACCCGGTGCGTGAAATCAACGCCGGAATTCCATCAACGAATCCCTCATTAAAGTGGTAATACTTCATCCCGGCAAGGTCGGTTTCGGTTAAAGGCTGAAGAATTCTCAGGGCGTCAGGGCCCTGCAGCGCCAATTGACAGTATTCAGCGCTTCGATTCAATAGCTCGACCGCTTCTCCTTCGAGATGGCTGTTTACCCAATCCCAATCCTTGTCAGTGGTTCCTGCATTCACTACAAGTAAAAGATGCTCCTGGTTGAAACGGTAAACAAGAAGATCATCGACAACTGTGCCCTCCGGAGTCATCAACGCCGAATAATGCGCCTGACCATCGACGAGCTTTGTCACATCGTTTGAGCAAAGCCGATTGACCAGAGGTATTGCGCCGGTTCCGCGGACCTCAATCTCGCCCATATGTGATACATCGAAAAGTCCCGAATGCAGGCGAGTTCGCAGATGTTCTTCAACAGTTCCCGCAGGATATTGAACTGGCATATCCCAGCCACCAAAATCCACCATTTTTCCGCCCAGTCGGCGATGAACCGAGTTCAATGGTGTTATCTTAAGATCAGTCGTCAAACTTTGCTCCTTAGCGACGATTCTAAAACAAGCAAATCTAAAGGCTTATCGGATGAAAGGGCAAGCTAGCATGCTGTGACTTAAGGCGTCAAGAGAGGTGGCTGAACCGGATGCGAGTTAGATTCCGGAGGGTAATCGTCCGGCTTGTCAGCACTGAGTCCTGCAGGGATTTTCCGGTTCTTCACACGTACGCCCGAACTGGCTAAAGAGAGCCGCTCGGGACACGTCCCGCCAGAATGTCGGATTCCTGCGCTTTTGTGAATGGAGGAGTGAAGATATCAGGAGATAAGTGTCTTGTCCGAAAAAGATCGACAATGAAGTTCATCCTGTCTTTAAGGTTGGCCCAATCATCCGCATGACTGTCACACAATTCATTGGGTGTGCGATCCCATCCATCCATGCCCTGCAAAAAGGCTATAAGTTCGGGATTGGTTAAGTCGCGCAAGGTTTCAGGGAAGATTTCGGTGCTTTCAGGGGGACGTCAGTTCCAACCTGCAAGGCCTCACCCCCGAGCTGAAATCGCAACAAACGGCTGGTAATTAAACGACTCAGTAGGCGCGGCATAGCCTCCCTGATAAACGGGGTCAGTCGAATGTGTTCGTGAAGGATGGCATAGCAGTTAGCTAAAAACATCTGCTCGTGCTTCATGTCCAGATTCAGTTCGTGCGCAGCTTGATAATAATAGAGGAACGCTCGGGCCAACAGAGCCTGTCCGCCCGATTCGGTTCGCCCGCGGCGAAGGCTTTCAAGAAATGTCTCGATTTCGCGTTCATCAGGACCGGGTTGTCCCAGGAATTTAGTAACAAAACGCGCGGTGACGTTTCCGATATCTTCAAGTACGGTGCAGTTGCCAGCCAGGATTGCCCGACTGGTTCGGTTCAGGGAACGAACCAGCAGGAAATACGGAAAAATGGTGAGAAAACAACCAACGGTCATGCCTGCTGCTCTTAAAATCAAACTCGAGTAGAAGACAGTCGCAGCGACTACGACCAATCCGCAGCTGCTCCCGATGATCAAAGAGATCTGTCGTATTCGTCTCGTGTCATCAAGGCGAATAGTTTCCCCCGCCTTTTTCGATCCCCAAACGGCCCAGGTATGAAAGTTTGCACCACTATTCTCACCGGTAACG